>Ga0222655_1000189_pt1 | contig 32980 bp, 46 predicted proteins | sample AntAcemetagen423_FD_179857 | JGI IMG/M metagenome (GOLD analysis project Ga0222655, IMG submission 179857) | Saline water microbial communities from Ace Lake, Antarctica - #423 | ecosystem: Environmental > Aquatic > Non-marine Saline and Alkaline > Saline | place: Antarctica: Ace Lake... | reverse complement strand
CGTGACGCAATGGGCAGCAGCGCGCCGGTTGAGTGGCCGGTGGCCGTTGGCATTGTGGTGGTGTTGCCAATAGCTAAGTCGTGGTCCAAGAAAAAGACGCAGGAGGCGTTAGAGGGCCGCACTCTACCTACCAATAAGCAAGACTTAGACAACCACGCTAAGAGCATCCTAGACGCCTGCAATGGCATTCTGTACACGGATGATGGCCAAGTTGTTAGCCTGCACGTCAGCAAACGCTACGGCATGCACCCTTGCGTAGAGGTGACCATGATCGAGGTCGTTTTTTAGGTATACTAGTTTGAAACACGGCTAGGTCTGAAGTCATGAGCAGACCGAATGGAGTTCCTCCCTCTCCCGCCGTTGTTTCTTTTTTATGGGAGCGACAAAAAGGTGAGCATCATGCCATTTGGTTTTTACAGAGAAAATCGCCTGCGCGTTTATGGAAACGGCGAGGGTGAAGTTGTCATTGAAGAGTACATTGACGATGACTGCGAAGTGCCGATCAACAAAATCAGCATTTCATGGGCGAGGTTTGAGGCATTTCAGGACTTTTACGACATTCTGAGAAAAGAAGCCTTTCACGGCATTGAAGGGGTTAACGATGAAGCCTAAAAACTGGGACAACTTCCAGCACTACAAAGACCGCTGCCCGCCGTGGATTAAGCTGCACAAAGAGCTACTTAACGACCGCTCCTTTATGACGTTGCCAACCGCTAGCAAGGCGCTAGCACCTTTGTTGTGGCTGCTAGCAAGCGAGTCAAAGGATGGTGAGTTTGACGCCTCGATTGACGAACTTGAGTTTCGTCTGCGTATGACAAGGAAAGAACTAGAGTCTGGCCTTAAAGCGTTGATTGATAAAGGCTTTTTTGTTGATGGTAGCAACGTGCTAGCAGAGTGCGTGCAAGGTGCTATACCAGAGACAGAGACAGAGACAGAGACAGAGATAGAGATAGAGACAGAGGCAAAAGCGGCAACTGTCGTTGCGCCGCCTGACGGCGTATCAAAAGAAGTTTGGCAAGAGTTTGCTGAACACCGCAAGCGCAAGAAAGCACGCGTAAGCAAGCTGGTAATTACCGGCATACAACGCGAGGCAGAGAAAGCTGGCTGGACTCTTGAGCAAGCGCTGTCTGAGACGGTAGTCCGGGGCTGGGCCTCATTTAAAGCCGAGTGGGTCGCTGAGAAGAAAAACTATACCCAGCAGGCCGCTGACATTGCTCGGTCTACAGTGCCCTCCAAGCCGGGGGTTGACCCTGTGCTTGCCAGAATCAATCAAGACCGTGAGGCTGCCAAGCCCATGCCCGAGCATATACGCGCTCAGATCAAACAAGCATTGGGGAAATGATGCGTAAAAAGAGCAAGTACAAACCAAAACCAATGTTGGCTAACCCGCTGGCCTTTGTGGTGGAAAGCGTAACCCCAGTGGCCCAGCACGAAGGCTCTCTGCTGACGTTGAAATTGAAGAATCACAACGCTTTGGCCATGCTTGTCAAAGGTCAAGCTGGGCGCAAAGAGCTAGACATGCTCATAAACGCCTTGAATACCACCGAGGCGCTTGTTCTGATGGGGTTTGGTAGTGAGTATGCTTTTGTTGCAAAAAATGGCTTAGACGCGCTTCTAGAGGTCTGCAAACGCGGTATGAGGACAGACCACTACATCTTGAAGGGTGCTGAGATGCAAACATTGGACGAGGCAATGCAATTACACGACGAGCAATTAGAAATCGTGACGGTGGGTGAGTTAGACAGGTCCCAGCGACTTGTTCGTGATCTACTGAAATTGAAAAAAGCAAAAGTGATCGACGACAAGGAGAACGTGAAATGACACAACAAGAGATGATGGAAGACAGCAGACAGTACTGTTGCTACTGCGGACAAGAAAAGGTGCGGTTTCACTGTTGTCGTGAGAATCACTTCCAGACATTTGCTGAGATGCCTGCTGATGAGCAGGACGAGTTTTTAAGAGAACGAGGCAGTGCTTAAGCTACTACTGGCTTTGTTGATGCTGCCTTCATCGGCATTGGCTGTGCCGTACTCTAAGCAAGCTAAATGTCTGGCTGACAATCTGCATTACGAGGCACGCGGTGAGAGCTTGGCGGGTATCAGGGCAGTAGCTAACGTAGTCTTAAACAGAGTCGCAAGTAAGCGTTGGCCAAATTCCATCTGCAAAGTTGTGTATCAAAAAAAGCAGTTTAGCTGGGCCAACGATTACAGGGCTAGAAACCCAAAGCTGGTGGCGTACACGCAGAAGGTGCAACGAGTAGTGGCTAAGGCAATGGCAGGCAGGCTAAAGGACAACACACAAAGGTCAACGCACTATCACACAATAGCTGTTTACCCGCAGTGGGCAAATAGATTAAAGATGACTAAAGTCATTGGTTTCCACGTTTTCTATAAATATCACAAGAGAAAAACATGAGCGCAGAAAAAGAAATCAGACGCACCAACGCATGGTTGCGCAGACGCATCAATCCAAAGCGCATGCCAAAGCCAGACAAGCCGATCATTGATTACCGTATAGACATACCGCTGCATTGGCTGGAGAATATAGCAGCGTTTGCCAAGGTCATGTCGGTGGTGTTGGCGGTGTGTTTGTTTGCCGGGTACGCCAGTGTGTTTATCTAGGTGACAGACAATGTCGGACACTAACGATAGCAACCTGCTGTGCCACGCCTGCCACAAACATCACAAAGGGGCCAAGCCGGTGACGTTAATTGATGGCCGGGTGGTCAGCAGCTACTCAAAAGAATGGATGCTGGAATGCGAAGCAAGATGGGTAATCGAGAAGTTGCCGGACAAAGCAAAGCCGGGTGGAAAGACCAGCAAGAGCGGGTATCTAATCAAGGTGGAGGACCGCAGAGGCAAACCGGCCATGATGGAGTTAAGAGCGCTTATGGCAGCCCTGTGGCGATCAAGCTCGGCAAAGCGCCGAAGATAGTCAAGCGCGAACAGATCGAGGACCAGCGCGTACTGACAGTAGTGCCACTGCGCGCAGCCAAGGACAGGGGACTGCGGCCAATGGAGTTACGGGCTTTATTGGTTTTAGGTAGCTACAGCAACAAAGGCGGCCTGACATGGGTAGGCACTAAGCGAGTAGGTGAAGACCTAAGCGTAGGCCAGCGCCGTGCAGCGTACTTACTCAAGGCACTGGTGGACAAAGGCTACGTCAGGATCATTAGCTTTGGCTACCGCAAGATCAGAGCGCACACCAGACAAATCGTGTTCAGAGAAGACATCAGCGCAGACGAAGCCGCCACAATCAGCGGCGAGTTAGCACCGTATCAACTACACAAGCAGGAGATGGAAACCATGGAAAAGATGAAACAGCCTAAGCGCAGAGGTAGGCCACCGATAGACAAATGTAATCAAGCGGCGATACCTGATAGTGTTCCGCTATCTAAGAGCAGGGATGTTAATAGGGAGCTAGTCGAAATTGGCTCTCTCTCAGGCCACTCATTCGCTGGCGTGGAGCCGGCGCTGCTGGCGATGGCGGTCGAGATGGCAGCAGATCGGCTGGGCATCAGCAAGGATCAGCTAACCTCAGACCAGATCAGCGCGCAACTGCGAAGGCTGCTCGAGTAGTACCTTGATACTGCTATGCCCCGCAACTACATATTCCACAATGACCATTATGTTAAGTCGCGTTGTGCAGGTAGGCCTTAAGTATGCGGTACCCATCGGCTCGCGAGAGGGATGGGGGTACCTATTTGCGCGCTGTCAGGCGGTGCTGGGCTGGCGGTTCTGTAATACGTCTGCGCTAAGGGTATACCCTTGCCCCCCTGCCCCTGCCATATACCGAGGGGGGACCTTACTCAAAATTTTCTCAATAATCAGCGGTGCGGGGAATGGCTGTTGCTAGGTGATGGCTGCTGTGTTTTGGACGAGTACAGGCACCCACATAAAAAAATGTGTATTAACGCTAGAAGCGTTGCAGCACCTTGTTTATCTAGACTACTAAGTCGCTCGACTGTGTTGGACCTGTTCGCTGTTGCTACTTGAGTACCGGCCGATTCGTCACGTTTATCCCAGTTGGTAAGCTGCCTGCCGTCTGGAGGGCTGGGTGATGGCCCCACCAGTTAATGTACCGATTCCGGCCTGTATTTGCAATAGCGTTTGCGTATATTTTTGTTGACTGACCTTATTTAATAGTGATAGCATCTGGGTCTCATCACTTTACAAATTGAGGTTTTCTAATGCCATCTAAAGGTCTGTACGCAAACATCAACGCCAAGCAAGAACGTATTGCCGCTGGTAGTAAAGAGAAGATGAGGCCGGTGGGCAGTAAGGGTGCGCCTACTGCTGCTGCGTTTAAGCAATCTGCTAAAACTGCAAAGCCGGTAAAAAAGAAGAGTTAACACGCGCCAGCAGTCAATCAACTTTATATACAGGATTACAAAATGGAAGTTAGAGTGAACAGCGGTTTCTTGATGAAGAACACCAAAAAAGAGTCCGAGACTCATCCCGATTACACCGGCACTTGGGCCGACGACGATGGCACTGAGTACTACCTGAATGCGTGGTTAAACACCAGCAGCAAGTCTGGCAGTAAGTACTTCAAGATTACCCGCGGTAAAGCCAAGGTCCCGCGACAGGACGTTGCACCAGCGCCCGCCGCGGTCACCGGCTTGGACGACGATATCCCGTTCTAATGGCGGCCATGAAAGGCAACTCTGTCCCCAGCATGAAAAACTGGGGTGGGGTTCGTAACGTTGTACAACGCATCGAGCGCAGCCAAACCATTGTTGCCAACCGCGAGGCTGTCGCTTACTCATTGCTGACAATGGCTAACGCCAAAATTACAGACATCTTTGAGTGGGACGACATGGGTAATGTGAAGGTCAAGGCCTCCAACCGCATACCTGAGCACGCAATCCAGTCGATCAAGTCGATTAAGCAGCGTGTTGATAAAGACGGCGCGGCCACTATTGAGCTTGAGTTGTACGACAAGGTGCAAGTGCTGCGCATCTTAGCCAAAGCCTCTGGTTTGCTTGACGCGCCTGACGATGGGCAAAAGCCGTCGGTGATTGCCATTAACGTGCAAGGCCCTGACATTGAGGACGCCACCACCAATGAGTGAACACCAGCTAACAAGCATGAATATTGATCTGCGTGGCTCGCCCATTGCGTTCAAGTTCTTGCAAACCAATGCGTTTGTACGCGGTTTGATGGGGCCGGTGGGTAGCGGCAAGTCCTATGTCTGTGCGGCTGAGGTTATGATGCGCGCCGTAAAGCAAAAGCCCAGCCCCAAAGACGGTATTAGGTACACGCGCTTTGTTGTTGTTCGTAACAGCTACCCAGAACTAAAGACCACCACTTTGAAGACGTGGGCGGACCTGTTCCCAGAAAACGTCTACGGCCCAATTCTGCACACGCCACCTATTACCCACCACATCAAGCTGCCCCCACGAGGTGACGCCGCCGGTATTGACTGCGAGGTCATCTTTTTGGCCCTTGACCAACCAAAGGACGTGCGTAAATTGCTGTCGTTGGAGCTTACCGGCGCGTGGGTAAATGAGGCCAAAGAGTTGCCCAAGGCTGTGATCGACGGGTTGACCCACCGGGTTGGCCGTTACCCCAACAAGTCGGATGGCGGCGCTACATGGCACGGCATCTGGATGGACACCAACCCAATGGACGACGACCATTGGTGGCACAAAGTGGCCGAGAAAGAGCCGATCACCGGCAAGTACGCATGGAAGTTCTTCAAGCAGCCTGGTGGCGTGATTGAGGTGCCAGCCGAAGACCTGCCGGAGAACCCAGAGGCTAACGACCACATTTTTGCGTCAAGCAAATGGTGGAAGATTAACTCTAAAGCGGAAAACATTAAGAATTTGCCGGGTGGTTACTACCTCCAGCAGCTTGCTGGCAAAACGCTAGACTGGATTCGCTGCTATGCAGAGGGTAAATACACGTTTGTTCAGGACGGTAAGCCGGTGTGGCCAGAATATGACGACAACATCATGTCTGCTGACTTGCTGGTAGACCCGTCGCTGCCGATCCAGATTGGTCTAGACTTTGGTTTGACGCCTGCGGCCGTGTTTGGCCAGCGTATGGCTAATGGCCAGTGGCGCGTGCTGCACGAAATCGTAACGTTCGACATGGGTTTGGAGCGGTTTGGCCAAGCATTGATGGCCGAGTTGCAAACTAGGTTCCCAAAACATGACATTCGCATCTGGGGTGACCCGGCTGGTATGCAGCGAGATGCTATTTACGAGACCACGGCATTTGAATACTTGCGCAGCCTTGGATTAAAGGCAGAACCAACGGCCACCAACGATTTCAAAGCTCGTCGTGAAGCATCGGCCGCGCCAATGAACCGAATGGTTATGGGTAAACCCGGCTTACTGGTAAACAAATCATGCAAGCTGCTGCGCAAATCATTGTCTGGTGGCTACCACTTTAAGCGAATTGCAGTTGGCGCTGGCCAAGATAGGTTTCGAGACACGCCAAACAAGAACGAACACTCACACGTTGGCGACGCCTTTGGCTACCTATTAACTGGCGGCGGCGAATACCGCCAGCTTACCCGTGGCTCTAGGCCGTCCAGTGGTAAATCATTTATTGCGCAGACAGTTACCAATGCAGACTTCGACCTCTTTGCTTGATTACGTTGACCTGCCGCCAGAGGTACAGCTAGTCAAATACAGCGCACTGCACTATGCGCACTTAAACTTAGATGACGACTACATGGTTGAGGTCGCCAAGGTGGCATCGCCAGATATCATTCTCCAAAATCAAACGTCGTCTGGCATTGCTTATACGGCGATGCTATACGGGAAGCCCGCCGCGGTGTTTGGGTCGCTTGCCTTGTTTTATGGCGTTGAAGAGATGTGGCTGATGCTGGGCGCGGATGGCCGCAAACACGCGAAGACACTAACCAGAGTGGCCCATGGCTTTGTTGATTTCAGAATGAAAGCAGGGGGTTTGCATAGACTGCAAATGACTGTAAGATGTCGGGACTTGAAAGCTGTGCGGTGGGCTAAGTCTCTTGGTTTTGAAATCGAGGGGTTAATGCGTAAATACGGCACAGACGGGTCTGATTTTTTTATGATGTCAAAGGTGTAAAAATGAGCGGTATTACCAGAATGATTACAGGCAAGGCTTCCCCAGAACAAGCGCAAGCCTTGGAGATGCAAAAGCAGTCCACAGCAACAGCCACTGCCAACTTGGAAAAGCAAGAAACAAACTTAAAGGCTTCTGAAACAAAAGCAGCCTTGGCCAATCAAGGCATGATTAAGTCGCGCACAAGAGGCGGCCGCCGAGCTTTGCTATCTAGCCAGCGCGCTGACGCTGAGTTGGGCGTAAAGCAAGACACGCTGGGAGCATAACCATGATGAAATACAAACCGACTGCGCCGGCTAAAAAAACAAAACCAAAACCAGCGCCTAAAAAATGACTACCATTTTTGTTGATCGTGAGTCGCAATCGACAAAGGCTCAGTTAGCCACGCTTACCCAACAGGACGGCGACGACAAGCAGATAGTGGCTGGCTCTGACCATCCGCTTATAACGATAGACATCAATCATCAGCGTTTGCATGAGGGCCGGGGCTTTTACTCTCATGTGTTTAGAGACACAAACAACAAGTTAGCTGACAACGCATCTATTGATATGGTGCTTGCCGCCGCCCCGGGTGTTTCTCCGCATTTATCCTACACGGCTGAGTGCGGCGCTGCGGCTGAGATCTATTTGTACGAAGGAACTGTCACTAGTGGTGGCACAACGTACACGCCAGTATGTAGGCGCAGAGTTAATCCGCAGACAAGTGATGTGGCGATGGTAGTTGACCCGACTGTTTCAAGCGTCGGGACGGTGTTGTCGGCCACGTTTCTAGACGGAGGCGCTGCAAGCGGCAGCAGCAAAAACGCCGGTGGCCACATTGAAAGTTTAGAGTGGGTGCTTAACCCGCTAACAAATTACATGGTGCGATTAACTAACAAGTCTGGGTCATCCGAAGTCGCCCACCTCTCACTTTACTGGTACGAATAATGGCACCTAAAAAATTATCGGTTGAAAAAATACTTCAGCGCCAAAAAATAGCGCAAACACGCAAAGAAGACTTTCGCAGCCTTTACGAAGACGCCTACGAGTTTGCTTTACCGCAACGTAACTTGTACAGCGGGGACTACGAAAGCAACCACACTGGCCGCAAAAAAATGACGCGGGTGTTTGACTCGACTGCAATTGGATCTACCCAGCGCTTTGCCAACAAACTGCAATCTGGCATTTTCCCATCTCAGCGCAAGTGGTGCAGGTTGGAGCCGGGTACCGAGATACCGTTTGAGCGCCGAGCCGAAGCGCAGCGAGCACTTGATCTCTACCTTGAGAAAATGTTTGCCGTTCTAAAGCAGTCTAATTTTGACATAGCCATTGGCGAGTTTTTGCTTGACCTGTCTGTTGGCACGGCAGTTATGATGGTGCAGCCCGGTGACGCGGTAAACCCAATTAACTTTATCCCAGTGCCTCAGTACTTGGTGTCGTTTGAAGAGGGTGTAAACGGTCAGGTGGACAACGTCTACCGCAAGATGCGTATTAAAGGCGAGTCTATTGCGCAGCAGTGGTCTGACGCAGTTATCCCGCCAGAGCTACAACGCAAGATTGAAGAGAAGCCCACTGAAGAGGTGGACTTGATCGAAGCTACCGTCTACGACTACGACCGTGGCGATTACTGCTACCACGTTATTCACGAGAAGAGCAATTCGGAGTTAGTTTACCGGCGCAAGAAGACAAGCCCATGGGTTGTGTCGCGCTACATGAAAGTGGCAGGCGAGATCTATGGCCGAGGTCCGGTGCTGACTGCTCTGCCAGACATCAAGACGCTAAACAAGACGCTCGAGTTGTTGCTTAAAAACGCATCGCTTGCAATCACGGGTGTGTACACCGCAGCCGACGACGGCGTGCTTAACCCGGCCACTGTGCGAATCGTACCGGGTGCCATCATTCCAGTTGCCCGCAATGGCGGACCGCAAGGCGAGGCCCTTAAGCCGCTACCACGCGCCGGTGACTTTAACGTAAGCCAGATCATCATCACAGACTTGCGTCAAAACATTAAACGCATTTTACTGGATGAGTCACTGCCGCCTGACAACATGAGCGCACGATCAGCAACTGAGATTGTTGAGCGCATGAAAGAGTTGTCACAAAATCTTGGCAGCGCGTTTGGCCGATTGATTAACGAGACAATGATTCCGTTGGTCAGCAAGGTGCTGGAGGTCATGGACGAGGGCGGCATGATTGACCTGCCGTTGCGAGTCAATGGTTTGGAGGTAAAGGTCACGGCCACGTCACCACTGGCCATGGCGCAAAGCATGGATGAGATCAACTCAATCATCCAGTATCAGCAGATTGCGCAAAGTCTTGGACCAGAAGGCCAGTTGGCCGTAAAGGTTGGCGAGACTTTGGACTACATCGGCGACAAGCTAGGCATTCCAGCAATGCTGCGTAACACGGCAGAAGAACGCGCCGCGTTAATTCAGCAGATGACGCAGCAAGCAGCAATGGCCGAGCAGGCTGCCCAGGCGCAAGGCCCGCAAGGCATGCCGGCTGAAGGCCAGCCGCCCGAGATGGGTGGACAACAGCAGCAGGGCATGGCATGAGTTGGGAAGACTTAGAGTCCATCGCTCAACCGGCCGAAATAGATCAAAGCGTATTGGACGTTAACATTTTGATGGCTAGGGCTTTTGAGTCCGAAGCCGGCAAAAAGGTACTGGCACACTTGCGACAGTTCTACCTAGAGCAGCCGTGCTGGGAACCCGGCGCGGATTCCTCTTTTGGGCAATGGAGGGAAGGGCAGAATTCTGTCATCCGCGATATTGAAGCCCGCATCCGAAAGGCAAAACATAAATGACCGATGAAGCAAATGACAACTCCGGCCTGCTAGACAGCGTTAGCGCTGACGAACAGCAGACAACCGAGAGCCAAGAGCAAGACATCGCACACCAGCAAGTAGATAAAGAAACTCCGCTGGAGAGGCCAGACTTTTGGCCGGAAAAATTTTGGAACAAAGATTCAAATGAGCCTGACCTTGAAGGTATCAGCAAGTCTTATTCCGAGCTAGAAAAGCAATTCCGCTCTGGCAAACACAAGGCACCAGAAGACGGGAACTACAGCCTAGATGGTCTTGAGAATATCTCTGCCGAAGATCCAGTTGTAAAGACTTACATGGGCTGGGCTGCTAAGTACGGCTTGTCCCAGCAGGCTTTTGGCGAATTGGCGTCGCAAATTACGGCAATGGGCGACAACCAAGAGGCCGAAGCGCAACTAAGCATAAAGCAGGAGCGCGAAGCTTTAGGCCCTAATGCAGACGCCATCATCAACAACATGGCTACTTGGGCGCAGGGCCTTGTCAGCAAGGGCATTTGGAGCAAGTCCGACTTTGATGAGTTCAAGGTTTGGGGTGGCACTGCTAATGGCTTGCAAGCTTTGATGAAACTGCGCGGCACATACGAGGGCCGCATACCAGCTACATCAGTTGCGCCTAGCTCTGCAATGAGTAAGGATGAGTTGCAAGAGATGGTGGGCAAGCCGGAGTATTTGACCGACCCATCGTACCGGGCCAAGGTCCAACGACTCTTTAACGAGCACTACCCAGATTAAGCTCAATACCCTTTTAGAGTTACGCCCCTGCAAGTCAGGGGCTTTTTTACGCCTAACAGTTGACAGCTAAGTGTTATTCTGCTGTAAAATGCGCGTAAGGCTAATCTGAGCAATCAGACCCTATCATTGTTGTATTCAACACGCCGGCACCGTACTGCAAGCTAATGACCCGCATAGCGGCCAATCGACAGCGTAAATCCTAAACAAACTTTTCGTAAGGAAAACAAAATGGCTATCAATCTTAGTACAGCTTTTGTTACCCTGTTCGATGCGGAAGTAAAGCAAGCGTATCAGGCAACTGCTACATTGCGAGGCGCTGTCCGTGTTCGCTCAGGTGTTGAAGGCTTAACATACAAGTTCCCCAAAATCGGCAAGGGCGTTGCTCAAGTCCGCGTACCCCAGACTGACGTTGCTCCGTTGAATGTCAGCTACTCGCAAGTAACTGCGACCATGAGCGATTACATCGCTGCTGAGTACTCAGACATCTTCATGCAACAAAAAGTCAACTTTGACGAGCGTCGCGAGTTGGTGCAAGTTGTGTCTAACGCAATCGGCCGCCGCCAAGACCAGTTGGTGTTGGATGCGCTGAATGCTTCAAGCACTTCATTGACCGTTGCTAACAGTGTCGGTGGTGCAACCACTAACTTGAACGTGGCCAAGCTGCGCGAAGCTAAACGTTTGATGGACGCTAACAACGTGCCAATGGAAGGTCGTACCATGATTATTCATGCCGACTCTTTGGCTTCTTTGCTAGGTGAAACCGCTGTAACCTCTTCTGACTTCAACACCGTTAAGGCGTTGGTTCAGGGCGACATCAGCACATTCTTGGGCTTCTCATTCATCACTTTGGGCGACCGCTCAGAGGGTGGCTTGCCAATTGATGGTTCTAGCGACCGTACTGTTTACGCTTTCCACCGCGACGCGATGGGCATGGCTGAAGGTATGTCTCCTAAAACCGAAATCAACTACGTTCCTGAGAAGACATCATTCTTGGTTGCCTCAATGTTCTCTGCTGGTGCAGTTGCCATTGACGACGACGGTATCGTAAAAATCACTTGCCGCGAGGCGTAAGGAGTTAAAAATGGCTTTTTCAAGTACAGGTTGGACGGTAGTATCTGCCGCCAAGCGAGGTCAAGCTCCAAGCGTTTACGCATACAAAACTACTGACGCTGTTGCTGACGTGAATACCGCGGGCTATTTCAATAGCTTGTCTGACACACTAGCAGTTGGCGACTTGGTTTACTGCGTAACCAGCACCGGCACTACTGCTGTAGCAAGCCTCAACTATGTCTTAAGCAATGCTTCTGGCGTGGTTGATGTTAACGACGGCACCGTGCTGGTAAACACTGACTCTGATTAATCAGTGTTAATTTAAATGGGCCGGCCTCTAAGAATTCTTTGGGGTTGGCCTGTTTTGTATGAGGTAAAAAATGGCTGCTGGTGATACGTCCGTCTCGATCTGTTCCGATGCTTTGCTTTTGCTTGGTGCTCGGCCCATATCCTCTTTTAATGAGGGCACAGACGCGTCAAACGTATGCGACCGCATCTACCCCGGCGTTAAACTGTCTACGTTGCAAGCTTACACTTGGGCGTTTTCGTTTAAAAAGCAAACGCTTGCTAAGACAATTAACACGCCAATCAACACCTACAAATACGAGTATGTCTTGCCGTCTGATCGTCTTGGGACCATCCGCAGGGCTTACTCTTCAGGCGCGGCTGGTGGCGTCCCATTTACAGACTGGGAAATCCAAGGCGACAAAGTGCTTTCCAGCGTGGAGTCAATGGCCATTGATTACCAGTTTGAGGTAGCAGAGTCTGCTATGCCTGTCTATTTTGTCCAGCTATTGCGCTACATGATGGCGTGGCATTTGTCCGAGCCAATTACTGATCAAGTCACAAAGACACAGTACTGGCAAGGCGTGTCCGTCGGCTCCCCAAGCGAAAACAATCGAGGCGGCTACTTCAGAACAGCCGCGGCAATTGATGGCCAAGGCCAAACCACCTCTGCGTTTGAGGATTTTTCGCTCATAAATGTTAGGTACTAATGACACGATTAGTCCAAATACAAACAAATTTTTCTAGTGGAGAAATTGACCCGCTGTTGCGCGCCCGTGTTGATTTGGCCCAATACCAAAACGCAGCGGAGCGCTTAGAAAACGTAATTGTGCAACCGCAGGGTGGCGTCAAGCGCCGCGGCGGAATGAAGTATTTGTTTGAGCTACCAAGTGTGGCTTTACCAGAAAACGGCACTCGTTCAATAGCGTTTGAGTTTAGCGTGTCTGATCGATACATGCTGGTCTTTACGAACCAACGTATGTACGTTTTTAAAGACAAGACTTTAATTACAAACATTAACGGCAGCGGCAACGACTACCTGGCGGTGGCCGCAGTAACAAGCAGTATTTTGTCAACGATGTGCTGGACGCAAAGCGCCGACACACTGATCGTTACACATAAAGATATAAACCCCATTCGTATTGTGCGCGAGGCCAACGACGCAACTTGGACTGTTGCAGACATATCGTTTAACAGCATTCCAAAATACGCGTTTACGCTTGCAACGTCAAACCCGGCCGGCACTATAACGCCAAGCGAAACATCTGGCAGCGTAGTTGTTACCGCGTCCAGCGCAGTGTTTAGCTCTGGCAACGTCAACCAATACATCAATGTGCAACCACAAGGACGCATGAAGATTGTGTCGTTTGTTAGCACAACCAAGCTTGAGGTCGTCACCGAGATACCATTCTTTGACACTACCGCAGTGGCTAATGGCAACTGGGAGCTAGAGACCGACTACGAGGACGTGTGGAGTAGTGAGCGCGGATGGCCGCGCACTTGCACATTCCATGAAGGCCGCTTGTACTTTGGTGGCAGCGCGTCACGGCCATCTACGATGTGGGGCAGCAAAGTAGGTTTGTTCTTTGACTTTTTGCCGGATCAAGTCTACGACGACGACGCTGTCGAGGCTACGCTAGACACTAATAGTTTAAACACGATCACCGACATATTAAGTGGCCGTGACTTGCAAATATTTACAACTGGCGGTGAGTTCTATGTGCCGCAAGAGGGTTTGTCTCCTATTACCCCGTTAAACTTTTTTGCTCGCGCTGTGAGCCGCAATGGTTCTCGCGAGGGCATTCGAGTGCAACAGTTGCAGTCCGGCACGTTGTACATCCAGCGGCAAGGTAAAGCGCTGAACGAGTTTCAGTACAGCGACACTACGTTGTCTTACATCAGTAGCAACATCAGCTTGCTGTCAAGCCATTTGATCAAGGACCCTGTAGAGTTGGCTTTGCGTAAAGCCACTAGTACAGACGAGTCTGATGCGTTGATGCTGTTAAATGGCGATGGCACCATTACGGTCTATTCAATACTACGCCAACAAAACGTTGTGGCTCCAAGTCGCATAACAACAAACGGCGAAATTAAAGATGTTGGCGTTGACATTGAAGACGTTTACACAGTAACTAAACGTGTATTTGATGATACCGACCACTACTTTGTTGAGGTGTTTGACACCGAGAAATTTACAGACTGCGCGTTCCAAGGTGGCGCCGCCAGTGGCGCTACCAGCCTGCCGCATGAGGGTGCGACCGTGCAAGTAATTGCAGATGGCAACGTGCTTGCAGATGAGGTTGTAACAAGCGGCGCAGTTACATTTGAGCGGGCAAGCGTATCGACTTATGAGGTTGGCCTTGGCTTTGACGTTACTATTCGCACACTGCCAATTGAGCCACGCATGGCTCAGGGTGTGCGCATAGGCTTTAAAAAGCGCATTGTTGAAGTTAACGCTTTGTTGTTTGAATCGCAGCATTTAATAATCAACAACGTGCTTGTGCCAATACGCACGCTTGACACGCCGGGCACGCTAGATGAGTCAACGATTGACTTCACCGGCACAAAGGTAATCAACGGCCTGCTGGGATTTACTCGCGATGCACAAATCACGGTCAGTCAAAACCTGCCGCTTAAATTAACATTGCTTGGACTTGAGTTTAAGTTGTCTGTATACGGAGGTTCATAATGAGTTGGTTTGCACCCGCTGCCGCAGCCGCCGGCACCGCTACTGCCGCCACCACGGCGACAGCCGTTGGCACAGGTTTAACCGCCGGGGCCACAGGTTTTGGTTTAACCGCCGCCGGCGCTGGCCTTGGCTTGACAGCCTCAACCAGCGCTTTTGCTGGGGTCGGCGCTTCCGCTGCCGCAGGCGCTGGTTCTTTGTTTACAGCCGCCAACCTTGGACTTTTGTCTAGCGCTATATCTGTTGGGTCATCTCTTTACCAAGGGAAGCAGCAGGCAATTGCCTACCGCATACAGGCTATGCAGGCGTCACTTAAAGGCCGGCAAGAAGCATTGAACTACAACCGCAGAGCCTTTGATACGTTAGAGCGCAACCGACGATTGAACGCAAGTCTTAACGCCCGCGCTGCTGCTGGCGGCATTGACCCGTTTAGCGGAAGCCCGCTGACTCTTGCGGACGCCAACAATATTGCCGCATACGAAGAGGCGACCATTGATCGGGATAATGCAGAGATGGCTATCTACGGAGGCTTGGCTCAGTCGCAATCATTGCAAGCCGCCGCGGCCACGTCGCAAACATTTGGGTACTTGACTGCCGCAGCGAAAGGGGCGTCTGGAGCCGCGAGCTTCATGGACACCCGGACTCCAAGAGGCACCTAATAATGGCAACATTACCAATATTTCAAAAGCGCGGCGTAGGCACGTCAGTTGTTCAAGATGTGTCGATAGCGCCGCAGCAGGCCGCTATATCAGGTATGGGTTCTTTGGACCAAGCTGTAAGCAGAATGACGGCTTACTTTCAAAGCCAAGCAGCCACTGACGCTAAGACTGCGGCCGTAAAGTACGCGGCAGAAAATCCGTTGACGGAAGACCAAGTTAAAAACAAATTGGCGACGCCAGAGAAGTTGCGGGTTGAAGGCGCTGGCAGCATCTTTCAACAAACGTACGAAGGCATGCAGGCTCAGATCTTAGGCAACAATTTGCTGCTTGAGCACACAGCCGAAATCGGCGAAATCTCTGGCCGCATAGAAGCTGGCGAAACGTTTGACTTGCGCCAGTTGCAAGTAGACCTGAAAGACCGCCGAGATGGCGTTGTAACGCTGCTCAACGAGATTGATCCGCAGGTGGCAATACAGGTCAGCAAAGGCATTGCACAAGCCGGCAACAGCCTGCTTAAGATCGGGGCCAAAAAACAGGCTGAGACTCAGATTGGACTTGCAAGGGCTAAAGCTGTAGACGTTGTTAATAGAGTTATCCCAGCGCTTGAGATGCAGATCGAGCAGCAGGTCGGCGGCGACTATCAGCAAACCGCTGCGCAAGTGGCGGCCGGTGAAAAGCCTGTCCAGATCACAGCGTCAGACATTATTGCGGACGGCGCGGCTTTGGTTGAAACAGTTGCTGTTGCGGCACAGTCTCCAGAAATTTACGATGATTTTATAAAGCAGTCTAGGCAAGCTGTTGTCAACGTTGTGGTTAAACAGATGACGACAGCAGGCGTCGCCTCAAACGGTGGCAGTGCAATGGGTATGTTGGACAGCGGCAACCTTGGCCGCTTTTCGCAAATGTACAAGCGCGAGTTGACACTCACAGAAAAAACAGAAATCCGCAAGTCGGTTATTTCTTACTGGGGTGACAAGCACGCGGTGGGCGAGCGCGCTCGAATCAAACAAGAGCGAGAAGAAACTAGAGCGGCTGTTGGCGTATGGAACCAATGGGACAGCCGCGAGATAGACGACGACCAGTTGGTGCAACGTCTGCAATCACTTAATCAGCTTACCGGAGAAAGTTTACTAAAGATTAGGAGTGGTGGCGGCCCGGGCGCAAGCGCTGTAGATTACTCGCTAATTTTGACCGCAACTCAAAACAATGGGTACGGCCAAACAGACATCAACTCAATGCTGGAAAACAAGACTGTCAACCTATCGCAGTGGACAAAGCTCAACAGCGAATTAAACCAAGTTGGCACGGACCTTGGCAACGCAAAAGCGTACATTAACAAAATGTCTGGCGTCCCAGAAGGCTTGGATATCGCAGGAAGCTTTGCTACTCAGCGCGCAGCGTCTGCTAGGTTGCAAGGTCAATTGCTAAAGCAGCAAGCGGAGGCCACGCAAAGCGGTATTCCATTCGACCCAATGACAGCGGCAGAGAATTTGGTTAAAAGCGCTACTCAGTCCGACCCCGGCTTGGTGGGTGTGGCGGCAGACAAAGCAGAGTTAAATCGCTTGTTAGTTGAAAACGGATTGTCCGAAGATAGCCTTGTCTACTCAAACGTTGGCATGATTAAGAGCGCTGGTGTGAAAGACGATGCCGTAGCAAGAAGAATTGCAAAGTTAACTAAAAGCATTACCGGAAGCAAAAACTAATGGACGAGCAATACGAGAAAAATTTAGACATGACTTTTATGCTGCCTTACAACAGCATCTTGCCGCAGGAGACAATACCAGCGGATCAAGGCCCAGAGTCTGTGCCGGGCGCTGGTGAAGGGCGCGGTCCTTTGTCTGCTGGCGCGGCCACTGACTTTGTTAAAGAGTCGTTTGACATGTCGGCTGGTTTCTTAAAAGGTGCGGCAAATGCGTGGATTGGCATCGGTGGCGACGTTGAGCGTTTGACCACCGGCTTGGTGTATGCGGCTAACCCTAATGATGGCGAAGGTCCTATTGATGCATTTTTGCGCGGGGCTGGCAAAGACAGCACGCTGTTTTACGACACCGAAGACGCAAAGAGATTCTTGGACAAGTATTTGCCCTATGAGCCGACAACAAAGACCGGCGCGCAGGAAATTATGGATCGTCCGGGAAGCGAAGCTTTTGGCGAGTTCTCAGGCATCGGCGGCCAGCTTAAGGTTGCCATGGCTGGCTTAAAAAAGCTTGGCCAAGTACTGCCACGCAACTTGCCTGTTGGCCTTAGCATCAAAGACGTTGACCCGGCCGGCACCGCAAGGATTCTTGCCGGGGAAAGCGCGTTGCCAGACACGCCAGCAATGGCCGCGCAAAACGACGTACTAGGCGAGTTGGCGCCACCGCCTGCTGTGGCCGAGCCAGTAGCCGTTGCCGCACCAGCACCAGCCCCGGCTAAGGTCTCTATCAGCGCTGAAGAAAAGCAATCGCTTATATCTTCTGCTGGAGAGAGCAAGGCTATGCAAAAGACTGCTATCACTGAAGCACGCCGAGTCAAAGGTAATTACCCCAAGTCAGATGGCTGGGCACCAATCGAGGTGGGAAAGGCTATTGTCAAAGTGGCGAAGGACGGCAAGGAAAGCCTAAAAGTTGCCTTTAAGAAAATCCCTTACGCATTTCAGAACCCACAGGACAAAACCTCGCCGGCCAAATGGCAAAAGACGATGTCCGACCGCGTTGTCAGCGAAGTCGATCAGGTAGTGAAGCGTGCGCAAGCTGGAGACCAAGGCGCGTTAGATATCTTAGAGCAGGCTAACTGGTACCGCACAATGCGCAATCGCTTGCGCTCCGAGTTTGGCGGCATGGGCGACGTGTTTGCCGACGTGCTTGGCACCACCAGCGCGCAGACCAACGTGCAGCAAAACTTTAGCAACGCCATTCAAGTGCTGCGCAAGTTTAGCCGCGGTGAGTTTGATGCTGAAATTGCAGCCTATGAGGCAAGGTTAAAGTCTGGCGAGCCAACAGACCCACGCACACTAACGCAGCTATTCAACAAGGGCGAGTTCCCATTGATTACTGGCGCGTCAGGCAAGTTGTTTAACACCAACAGCCCAGCCACTACAGGCGCGCTGCTGGACATGTTCCGCACAGTAAAAGCTGGTGATGCTCCAAAGACGCCGAACTTTACCGCTAACCTAATTGGGTTGACCAACGAGGCTACCGTTGACGTGTGGGCTGCTCGCTTGTTGCGCCGGGTTTCTGGCCGACCAGCCATTCCACCACCAGCAGAGCAGGGTGTGTCCGGCGTGCATAAGGCCGGCTCTACGTTGTTCGAACCTGAAGTCAGTGGAGAGTTTGGCTTTGGTCAGACAGTGTTTAAAGCTGCCGCTGATGAGATCAACGCCAAAGGCTTAATTAAGTCTGTTCGCTCAGACCTCGGCGACCTTGGCCCAGATGACTTGCAAGCCGTGGCGTGGTTTATTGAAAAAGAAAAGTGGACGGCCAATGGCTGGACAACCAAATCAGGCGAAGGCGGCTCTCTTGATTTTGAGATGGACTTTGCCGGACAGTCTGATGTCGGCCGCGTAAAAGAGTTGCGCAGCACGATATCCTCCAGCAAGACGCCAGAAGCCGACAAGCTGGCCGCGCAAAAGGAGTTGGATACGTTGGTGGCCCCAGCAGACAGAATCACGCTAGGCGTCTCTGCCGAGCGTCCTAACGACACCCCATCTAACTTTAGGCAGGCCGAGGTGGCCGCCGAGTTTGACGATGTAGTGCGCGATGATAGTAATGTCATTGGTTACAAACTTAACAGCACTTACGGCCGCTTTATGAAGCAGGACGAACGAGCGTTAGACGGTGAGTTTGTCGTTACCAAGCAGTTCAACTCAGAGCCGCTAAAGCGCCGACTGGTGGAGATGGGTAAGCAATACGACCAAGACGCGGTGTTTATGTCCAAGGTGGTAAACAGTGGCACATCGCCAAATGCTCGCCCCGGTGTTGAGATCTACTTTAAAGAGCGCCAAACCCCTGATTTTGTTCGCAAGATCACAGACAAGCTCGAAGAGTACGGGGTTGACGGCTTCACGTTTGTGACCGACATGCGCCAGTCTGACCGTGTTACCACTCAGGCTTTATCTGGCGGTGCGGACGTTGGCGGTATGACTGGCGTGCGGTTCCAGTACATCCCTGAATTTGACGACGCCTACAACCCGGCTAATCGCGACGCGATAATGGGTGAAAAGCAAGAGTTGTTTGATAAGGTTGTGCGAGATATAATCGGTGATGAGAGCGTGTCAGAAGCTCGATTAATGTGGTATGAGACTGACGTTTACATGAGGGACGATTACGATGTTTACCTTGGAACAAATGCTGGAAAAGCGAATAGCCGAACTGGGACCGGATCACAAAGCGGTGCAGATGTTGCGCAACCAAATAGCGGCGGACAGCAAGGGTCAGACTTTGCAAGAGGTGTATCTGACCGGCTCCGTAAAAGCGCCAGAAAAAACACCGGCGTAAACAACACCAACAACGGCGGGGCTGATTAATGGCAATAGATCCTCTAGGCAATCGTCTGGACGCAATGGTGGCGGACTCAGCCACGCCTGCCAATCCAGTCGATCCAAGCCAGTCGCTTGTTGCTGACCTGCCAACAGATCCGTTTGAACAACAGCCAGACTTTGAGCCGACACAAGTTGCCGGATTAGCCTCTATTGCAGGCAAGGTTGGCAAGGCGGCAGCCGCTGCCGCTAAAAAAGCTGGTGCGGCCGTAGAGGCTGGCACAGAGAAAGCTGCGCAAAAACTGCAAAAGCTTGCGCCTGACGCAATGAGTGAGTCAGAGGTTGGTTTAAAGGCTGACCGGCCAATGATTAACCCTGCTGACAAAGCCGACGATGTTGGCCCTTACCGGGTTATACGAGAGGCGGAAGAAGAGCAAGTCGCCAACATCTTAGAGCAGCAATCAACCATGCCGGGTGGCACTACGCCCTCACCTACAGCCAAGCAAAAAGAGGCCGGAGTTGTCAAAGGCCCGATCAACACGAATCTGATTACGGGTGATGTAGAGCTAAAGCAATTTGTCGAGTCGGTTGCCAAAACCTATGGCGTAGACGACATGCCGGCTATGAGCTTTAACGATTTGATCGACAAAGTTACAAAGACAGATTATGTTGTGTCGTACCGCGGCGAAGAAATAGGCCGGTTTAAGACTGAATCTGAAGCTCTGGATTCTTTGTTTAACGAAAGCCAGTCTCGCATCGCATCTAACAAAGCGTTTAACCGCAGTGATATGGTCGTGCAGCAAGACTTGCCGTACACAGAGGGTGACCTGCAAAGCTTTGTTGACCCGGCTACGCAAACAGTAGCAGACCCAAAGCAGTTGTACAAACTGATGCTTTCTGTTAACGATGCAGGCACGGCGGCTTTTGATTTAGGTAAGCGCGTGGTTGCCGCTAAAAGCGATGGTACTTTAACGCCTGATCTAGCGATGAGTTTTAAACAGGCTGTTGCCGTTGAGGGCGCGCTGCTGCAAGGGCTTAAGCGCAAGCAGGTTGACATTGCCCGCTCTCTTGGTATATTCAAAATGGCCCGCAGCGCTGGAGATCAGCGCGGTCCCTTGGTTGAGCAGTTGTTGAACGACGTTGGCGGCATTGAGTCAGTGCATGATCTGGCCAAGCACTACGTTGCACTGGACGGCAAGTCTGCTCGCCGAAATGTTGCAGCGGCGTCCTTGCGTGGTAGCGTTAAAGATGCGTGGATGTCAACGTGGATTAACGGCTTGCTGTCCGCGCTACCAACTCACGCGCTTAACCTTTCATCAAACACTTACTTTACAGCCTCCCAAATACCTGAGATGTATTTGGCGTCTGGTGTGGGTAAGGTGCGCAACCGGCTGTTTGGTGGCGAAGAAGCAATCCGGTTAAATGAAGCAAACTCGCGCGCTTTTGGTCTGGCGCAAGGTGTTCTTGATGGCTTTGTTATCTCAGGCAAAGCGTTCATCAAAAACGAGCCTACAGACGCGCTAACAAAAATTGAGTCTGTGCGTGGTGGCCGAGATGCTTTTGACATTAACTTTGGCGATACGCAATTTGGTAACAACATGAACAAAGCCACTCGCGCTTGGGGTTCTTTTGTTACCGTTCCCGGACGTGCGTTAATGGCCGAAGACGAATTCTTTAAAGCGCTTGGTTACCGCATGGAGTTAAACGGTTTGGCTGTGCGCGCTGGAAACACTAGATTTGACGCGCTGGTAAAGGCTGGCACTGATCCAGATGCAGCCATGCTTGAGGCCAAGCAGTTGACCGCCTCAATATTGAAAGACCCGCCAAGCGATATCGACAACGCTGCTAAAGCGAACGCTGCGATGGTCACCAACACGCGACCGTTAGAAGAGTCTTTGCAGTTTCTTGAGCAGACGCGCAACCTAAAGTACATTGGTCCTTTGCTGCGATTGCACATGCCGTTCGTAAAAACGCCAACAAACTTTGGCTTAGAGTCTTTAGCCCGGTCCCCACTGTTTGCCATAAGCCCACGCTTTTGGGCGGATTGGAACTCCGGCGGCATTGGCCGAGACAAGGCAATTGCCAAAGTAACGCTAGGCTCGACGATGATTATCGGTGCCAGCACTTTGGCCACACAAGGCTTAATAACTGGCGCTGGGCCGTTTAGGCTGAGTGACAAAAAAGCTTTAGAGGGCACTGGTTGGCAGGCATTTAGCGTTTCGTTTGACAACGAAGACATGACGCCAGAGCTTTTAGAAAAGTATCAAAAAATAACCAGCGTCAAAGTTGGGCCTACTAAGACTTCTATGAGCTACGCTGGCATGGAGCCGTTATCTTTACAGCTTGCCATTGGGGCAACTTGCGCAGAGTACGCTATGGCTGGCCCGGACGAGGAAACGCTAGAGCGATGCATGACAGGTGGCGGCATTGCTCTGTACGAGTACATTGGCAACCAACCCATGATGTCGGGCATAGCTGATGTGGTTAATATTTTCAGAAGCCAAAAGGCTGATGGCCCCGGTTTGATGTACGACCTTATGGTCAACACAGTAAAAGTAGGCGGCAACTATTTGATCGGCGGCTCACCTCTTGGCGCGTACAGTAGTCTGGTTGCGTCAACAGAGCGCGTGCTCTACCCGGAAAAGTCCGGCCTTGGCCCGCCTAATATGGCGGCTAGAGACGACGCAACCGCTGGTTCTTATAACGCGTGGTTGTCCGTTGTTAACCGTGCGGCAAGCCGAAACCCGTTTGTTAGCGACAGCGTCCCCCAGTCTTACGATTCAATTACAGGCGAGCTTGAGACCGTAGGCAAAGGCAACTTGTACGAGCTATGGTCTCCGTTTAAAACCAAAGACGGTAAAATGCCAAATGGATACGAAGTTCTCGTGAAGTATGGGGTGCCATCTTACGATCCGCCTCGAAGCATTGGCGGCGTTGTCTTAAGCCAAGAGCAGATAAACCGTTGGAAGAAACTAGCAGCTGGAACGGAAATGCGCATACGCGATCCTTTGAACGGCGAATTGCAAACTCTTGCGCAGTCATTGCAGCAACAAGCGCAAAACCCTGATCTGGCCGCAATGTGGGAGAACCCATCTAGAGGCCGAGGCAAAGCGCAAGTACAGGGTTACCTTAGCAATGTGATCTCATCTCGCTACAACGCTGCTAAAGACGCCATGATTTATGGCATGAAAGAAACAAACCCCAAAACAGGATTTCCAACTGGCCGCTGGCTGGTTGAGCCTGACCCAGAGCTTGCAGACGCTATTGAAGAAGTGGCGCGTCTTAAAGACATTGAAGGCAGAAAACGCTAGGAGCGATGACAAATGGCTTACCCAATTAGTGATGTAACACGCCGTGTGGTGTACTCCGGCTCTGCCGGGACTGGACCATACAGCTTTAGCTTTGAGGTCCTAACGCAGACCGACGTGGCCGTCTACAAAGACACCGCCTTGCTGACGTTGACTACCGACTACTCGGTCACGGTAAACGCAAACGGCACAGGCTCTGTGACGCTGGTTGTTGCTGCTACTGGTGTCAATCAAATTACGTTGGTTGGAGACCGGGCTATTGAGCGCTCTACCGACTTTGTGACTGGTGGTGACTTGTTTGCCAACACGCTAAACGAAGAGTTGGACAGCGTGGTCATCTTTGCGCAGCAAATTGAAGAGGTTGCAAACCGCGGACTCAAAGCCCCGGTCACAGACCCAACCGATGTCAACATGGAGTTGCCGGTCAAGGCCACGCGCAAAGGCAAAGTACTTGCGTTTGATGAGACAACAGGCGACCCCGTATCAGGCCCGGCATTGGACTCAATGATTACGGTCATTGCCCAGTCTGCCAACATTAACACTGTTGCCGACAACATCTCCAGCGTCAACACTGTAGCTGGCAACACATCCAACATCAACACTGTTGCTGGCATCTCCGGCAACGTAACTACCGTTGCGGGTATATCTGCCAACGTAACTACTGTTGCGGGAGACGAGGCAGACATAGGCACAGTGGCTACCAACATTGCCAATGTCAACACCGTTGCGGGTGTCTCAGCCAACGTAACAACCGTTGCAGGCATCAGCGCCAACGTGACTAGTGTGGCGGGTAACGCGACGAACATCAACACGGTGGCCGGCGTATCTGCCAACGTCACCACAGTTGCTGGCATATCAAGCGACGTGACTACGGTTGCGGCAATTGACTCTGATGTGACCGCTGTTGCAGCAGACGCCACAGACATTGGCGCAGTAGCAACAAGCATAGCCAACGTCAATACGGTGGCAACAAACATTGCCAACGTAAATTCAGTTGCCGGCAACACAACGAACATTAACGCGGTGGCCGCTGACGCCACAGATATTGGCACGGTCTCAGCCAACATTGCTAATGTAAACACAGTTGCCGGCATTAGCGCAAACGTCACCACAGTTGCTGGCATCGATACAGAGGTAACGGCTCTGGCTGGTGTGCAGACTGAAATAGAGGCGCTGTACGCAGAGATTGGCAACATAGCTACCAAGGTATCAAAGACATCAGACACAGGCTCTGCCGTCCTACCAGCAGGCTCTACGGCTCAACGTGACGGCTCACCATCTGCGGGTTATTTGCGGTGGAACAGCGACGACACAAGCGCAGAAGTTTACGATGGCTCTGCATGGGCGGCGGTTGGTGGTGGCAACAGCACTACCGAGGGCTTGTACGAGATGGCTAACACTATCAGCGTGGATTACACCATCGGCACAGGCAACAACGCCATGAGCGCTGGTCCTATTACAGTTAACAGTGGCGTGTCTGTTACCGTCCCTACCGGCTCACGCTGGGTCATCAGTTAAGGTTTATATGGCAATTATATTAAATGGAACAACTGGCATTACAACGCCTGACATTGATTCAACAGCGGGATTTGATGGTGAAGACTTAACAGGTGATGTTGCTGCTGCACGTATTACTGGAGCATTAAACGCCACAGGCTCTGCGCCTATTTATGCTTGCAGGGCTTGGGTTAATTTCAACGGCACTGGAACGGTGGCTATTCTAGCCAGCGGGAATGTGTCGAGTATTACTGATGACGGTGTGGGTAAATATAGAATGAATTTTACTACGGCTATGCCCGATGCAAATTATTCAGAAACTATTTCAATGACTGGAAACAGCGAATCTGCTAACACGTTTAGTACAAACGTTGGGACTAGCTCACCCTCACGTGTACCTACAGCAGAATACGCAGTTATTTGCACAAAGTTTAATGGGGCTGCTTATGATGCCTCTCTCATTATGGCAGCCGTCTTTCGCTAAAAGAAACAATATGAAAAGAATTATTTATCAAACAAACGAAGGTGGCGTTGCCATCATTGTCCCCGCTGACTGTGGCTTAACCATCGAGCAGATTGCAGCCAAAGACGTACCCGCTGGTGTAGCCTACAGCATCGTGGACGTTGCAGACATTCCAACCGACAGAACTTTTAGAGGAGCGTGGTCATGGGAATCGTAATTAACATCAGCAAAGCCAAAGACATTGCACATGATGTACGCCGTGCTGCTCGCTCAGTTGAGTTTGCTCCGCTGGACATTAAAGCCACTATTCCCTCAGAAGCTGTAGCAGCCGAAGAAGCTCGTGCTGTTGTTCGCACCAAGTATGACGACATGCAAACAGCCATTAACGCGGCAACTACAGCAGACGCAATTAAGGCAGCAATGCCACAGGGGGTTTAATGAGTAAAGTAGCGATAATCGGCAACGCCTCCTTGGGTTTTGTATGAGCTTTGTTGTGTACTGGATACGCAAAGCATCCCATACGGACATTATGTCTCAGGGGTATGTCGGCGTGTCTGGTAATGTTCAGAAACGGTTTGCTGCGCATCGCAACATGGAGAATGGTACAAACGCTTACCTGCGCCACGCTATTCAAAAGCACGGCTGGGACAATATGGTTAAATCCGTGTTGCTGATGGCTGACAAAGAGTATTGCTTAGACATTGAGCGCAAACTGCGACCAGCAGACAAACTTGGCTGGAATCTAACAACAGGCGGTGGATACCCTCCAACTATGTCTGGGCCGCAACCGCATTTGCGCGGGAAGCCAGCTTGGAACAAAGGTAAGACTGGTGTGTTTTCCAAAGAAACATTGGAGCGCATGAGCAAAGTAAGGCTGGGCGTTTCTCCAGCCAATAAAGGCGTTCCCCTTTCCGCAGAAGCGCGCAAAAAGTTGTCAGAAGCGTTAAAAGGGCGTGTAAGCCCCAGAAAAGGCGTGAAGCTACCGCAAGAACTTGTTGACCGCGTCAGCGCTAAGAACCGTGGCCGTGTGCAGTCAGCGGAAGAACGAGCCATGCGCTCAAAAATGCTAAAGGGCATTCCAAAACCACTACGCTCTGAGCAACACAAGTTAAAATTGGGGGTATCTGCAAAGGGCAGACGCTGGTACAACAACGGTCAAAGCGTAACATTTTGTTTTGAAGGTGCGCAGCCTGACGGGTATGTTCTTGGTCGCAAGAGCAGAAAATTTTGCAAGGAGCAATAAATTGTCACTAATTTCATTATCCCCAAACGCCTCCGGCACAGGTATTTTTACAGTAGCCAGCCCAAACAGCAATGTTGACCGAGTGCTCACATTGCCTGATGAGACGGGTACGGTAGATACGTTGCAACGAAGTGGTAATGTGTTGCAGGTGGTTAATTTCCAGACTGGTACTGTGGCTACTGGGACGACGGTAATTCCGCAGGACAACACCATACCTCAGATTACTGAGGGCGACCAGTATATGAGCTTGGCGATTACGCCTACGAGTGCATTAAATAAGTTACTCATACAAGTAGTAGCAATGCACGGAACACCTACAGACAATTCGTGGATTGTCAGTGCGCTTTTTGTGGGTTCGACTGCCAATGCTCTTGCATCCTGTGTTCAATATGAATCGGGGATTGATGCGATAAGGGTTAACACGTTTTCACATTCTATGGTTGCTGGTGCGACAACTGAACTTACTTTCAGAGTTAGAAGTGGGCAGAATACGGCGGGTACATTGACATTTAATGGATATGACTCAGCCGGTAAATATGGTGGTGTACTGGCCTCCTCAATAACAATCACGGAGTACACACCATGACCTACAAAGTAATCCGCAACGCTCAGGGTGAAGCTACCTGCTTCGGCCCAAACGAGGACTTTTACCAACCTCTTGTTAAGGACGGTGAAACTCTAAACATTGAAGCCGATGTCCCGCAACCTTCAGCAGCAACCCTCCAAAGCCAAGCTAACGCAAAAGCCCAAGCCTACCTAGCCTCAACAGACTGGATGGTGCTAAGGCAAGCGGACAGCGGCGAGGTTATGCCTAACAACATCAAAGACGCACGCGCTGCGGCTCGACTGGAGATTAAATAATGGCTGCATCATTAACTAGTACAGACTTAACCTTAGATAACACTTCAGGCGCTAGCATACCCGGTACTCCATCGGCAGGGCAAACTGTAATCTATCCTAAAGATGATAAGTTGCTTTATTATAAGAATGATGCTGGGCAGGAGTTGCCTCCGGGTAAAGTAATGCAGGTGGTTAATTTCCAGACTGGTGCTGTGGCTACTGGGACGACTGTTATGCCTAACGACGATACCATCCCTCAGATTACTGAGGGTGACCAGTATATGACTCTTGCGATTACTCCGACTAACGCGAGCAATATATTGCAGGTCAATGTCACCGTGTTCGCAGCAGCAAGTGCGGCGAATAATATCGGTGTGGCCTTGTTTGAAGGTGTTACAGCTAATGCGCTTGCTGCAATCTATGAGCCTCCCAATTCGACAGATGGGGGTGTCGGTTTATCTTTTATGCACAGAGTAGTGGCTGGGGTTACGTCTGCGCTTACGTTTAGGGTGAGAATAGGAAACGGGATAGCCTCAACAGTTACATTTAACGGACGGGTTGGTGGGAGAATCTTCGGCGGCGTAATGGCATCCTCAATCACAATCACGGAGTACACAGCATGAACATAACATCCTCCATCCTCCATCTAATCCCAGAAGCACAATTCATGTGTTGGGAGAATGACTACAATCGTATAACTTGGAACAACACCAACACTAAGCCTCTACCATCATTAGCAGACCTTGAACTTGCATGGGTGGCCGTACAAGCAAACATAGCCGCTAACAAATACCAAGAGTTACGTGCCTCAGCATATCCTCCAGTAGCTGACTACTTAGACGCAATAGTTAAAGGCGACACAGCACAAGCGCAAGCATACATTGATGAATGTCTGGCAGTAAAGGCTAAGTATCCTAAATGACAAAAAGCAACAAACCAACCCCGGCTGATAAGGTGTAACAAATGGAACGCAACGTCGGGACAGCGCACAGCAGAATCGATGACTTAGAAAAAGAAGTCATTGCAATCAAGACAGAGGTGCGTATTCAGTTTAAGGATTTGTTTGGTCGGGTGAAGCGGCTGGAGACAATCCTATTGGCGGCCACTGGGACAATTATGGTTCTATTGCTGACAGTATTGTCGAAGATGGGTTAACGTGTTAATTGAGCTTGCTGCCGCGAACGCCGCGTTTGCAGTTATCAAAGAGGCTGTGCAATCTGGCAACGACATCATGTCGGCTGGCCAAGCCGTGTTTAAATTTTTTGACAGCAAAACAGAGATAGCGGCCAAAGCCACAAAATCAGGTTCAGACTCAGAAGCCTTTTTCGCGCTTGAGACAATCAAGCAAAATGAAAAGCAGCTTAGAGAGTTGATGATATATCAGGGGCGCGGGGGCCTGTGGGATGACTGGTTGGCGTTTCAGGTTGAGGCGCGTAAAAAGCGTGAGGCTGAGAGCCGTGCCATAGTGCTCAAAAAGCGCAAGCGCATTAAGGCGGTTAAAGATGTAATAACAGGCATTGCCGTGTTTCTGTTGGGTGTTACCGGCATCGGCGTTATTGTGCTACTCATCTGGGCGGTTGTAACTAAAGGCGGGCAACAATGAACGAATTATTGGGATTACTTAAAAATGCAGCACCTGCGATTGCTACTGCTCTTACTGGGCCTCTGGGCGGGTTGGCAGTCAGCGCGCTGGCTGCCAAATTCGGGGTTGCTGACGAGTTGGAGGCGGTCACTGCGGCAATTAAAGCTGACCCAGCGGCTGCGCAAAAGATGCGCGAGTTGGAGCACGAAAAGTTCAAAGCGGTTTTAGCCGACCGAGCCGACGCACGAGCTATGCAGACAGCCGCGCTAAACCAAAGCGATGTGTTCTCTAAGCGGTTTGTGTACTACCTAGCGGCTTTCTGGTCTACCTTTGCCGTGGTGTATATCGCCTGCGTGACCTTCTTGGATATACCGGAAGAAAACGTGCGGTTTGCTGACACAATACTGGGCTTCTTGCTAGGTACGGTCATAGCTACGATAATGAACTTTTTCTTAGGCGCAAGCGACACCACCGGCAAGGAGCCATCCAAATGACATTTAAGTTATCACAACGCAGCATTGATCGACTGGACGGCGTACGTCCTGAGCTAAAGGCTGTGGTGCTGCGAGCCATTGAGATTACCAAGGTGGACTTTGGCGTGTCTGAAGGGTTGCGTAGCGAAGAAACACAGCGCAAGTATGTGGCCGCCGGCAAAAGCAAAACTATGAAGTCAAAGCATCTGGTTGGCGAGGCTGTAGACTTGGTTGCCTACGTCGATGGAAACGTTTCGTGGGAGCTTAATCTATACGACGACATTGCCGATGCCATGGCACAAGCTGCGCGTGAGGTGGGTATGCCAATGCGATGGGGTGCTGCGTGGAACGTGGCCGACATTTGCGAATGGGCAGACACCATGGAAGATGCAATGAATCACTACATTGACACGCGCAGAAGTGAGAACCGCCGACCCTTTATCGACGGCCCTCATTTTGAAATGGCTTAGTCGTTTAGCTCACGCGGCTCGACCATAAACCAATCCCCAAAAGACATTGGCACCACCTTATAGTCTTGGCATTTGATGCAATATCTTTGATACTCTTCTTCAAGCAAGGTCCAGTCCATTTGCCAATTAGTGGTGTCCATATTAAGCCTCTTTGGGTTCGGTGGTTAAAGCAAGTGAGACGTGGGTTTGTAACTCAAAGTCCAGTTTGCTAATTTGCTTTTCGTTGGCCTTGCCAATATCGGAAAGCTTTAGAATTTTATCCTCTTGCGACAATTTGCCGGACTCTTTGACTTTAGTACACAACCCCACTAGCTCGTTAACCCATTGGCCAGAATCCTTAAGGACGGCGTAGGTTCTATTGTTTGGCAGCATCAATGGTAAGCCCTGCACTGCTGGCTGCACATTGTCCAAAGCATTGCGTGGTTTGGCTTTTGAAGCAGCGTTGCCGTCGTCGTCCTCCGCTGCTATGCCACACGCCGCCATGATGCTGTAACGCCTAGCGTATGTCAGCGCGCTGCCGTATCCCTGCGGGTCTTGCTTTGCAGCGGGTACATGCAGCTTGCCACCGCGCAGGACCTCGCCACTTTCATGCATAAACACAGTCTCTACGGTCACTCCATCGAGGTCTGCTGATGTCTCTTGATAGACAGCAATGCCATTGTTTAGCAATGCATCATTGACTGCTTCGAGGCAGCCAGCAAGGTCAGCATACTTGCTTCTAAAGTGTGGATTGGTGCTGCTTTTTAAAGCAGGAGCAAACTCTTTTTTAGCAGCTACAAAAGCCGCGGCTATCTTGTTCATTTCATTTCCTTAATGGTTAGTGTTGACTGGCGAATTGAGTACGCCTCTTTTGCTGGTGTAATTTTTTCAGGCGAAGCCTTGTAGTGACGCATAGGCCAGCTAACTTTGTAGCGGCCAGCTTGCGCGCTGCTGAAGGCTTTCATAACCTTCTTAAGCTCAAGCTCATGGTGAGTAACCTGCCCGTCTAATATTTTCTTTTTGGCCTTGAGGTCAACAACGGCAGCGGCAATGGACTCAAAATTTTCACCCAAATTAATGTCTGCGTCGTTGGCATCATCCCAGACTCGGTCTGCGTCCTTAGATGTTGCTGGCTCGTACCACTCGATCTCGCCTGTCTCTTTGTATGTAATAAGCCGGAGGTTAAAGTCTTCTGCTGTCTGCCAAATGGCTTCCTGTGTGGCCTCGTGTGGCTTGTACAGATAGATGCGTAGCTCAACGCCTGAATACAGCGTGCCAATAGCCGCCCACTGCAAACCTGTACACATCATCTGGCCTTGGACTTGCAAAGGGCCGCGGTACAGGGGCGGCGTGTCTTCTGGGTAGCCACGCGTCAACTTGGACTCTAAAATGCCATCGCCACTGATCTCGATTTCGTCGCCGTCCATGACGTAAATGCCGGCAGCCGGATTGTGCTTGATCACCACGGCGCCATTTGGGCGGCCAATGCCATCAAGACTACAGGCCAACGGCAGATCTGCGTGAGCGTAGGCTTCCTCTGGAATGACCCACGACTCTAGGCCAAGGCGTTGGGCCATCACACCTAGAATTTTTTCTTCCAACAGGTTGCCCCAGTCTGCTGCCTCGCCGGCTTCTGTGCGTGGATCTTGACCATCTAAGGCGGTCACACAGAAATTCAGGGTGTCGTTAGGTGTAGACCATTTACTGTGTCCCATAACTGATGGCAGTTGTGAGCATGACAGGGTGGTATCTGATGTTAATTTTGGCATGGTGTGCTCCTAAGTACTCGTTGTTGACGGCCAGATTTGCCGGTTCTTGTTTCGCCAGTTGGCTCAATCAAACCCTTGCGGATTAAGCTTGAGAACCGAGCGGTTACGCTGCTGTACGGTTTGTCTGGCAACGCAGCCAACACCTGATCCTGTATGCAGCCATTGGGGTGTAAACAAACAACGTCGTAGACAATGCGCTCAAGCTTGGTGGTGTTTACATTTTTAGCGGCCTCCATTGATGTGTGAGGGTCTGTCCTGCGGTAAAGCTTGCGCCAGTCGATGCCAAATAGTTTCATAGCTCTGCGTCCTTTCGGTACTCGCGTCGGTTGTTTGTCCGGCTAGGCAAGTTGATAAAGTCCATGGCCCCGACACGCGCTGGCTTAATGTTTAATTCGGCAAAGTCGTAAGTAGGTCGGTCCATTAGTTTGGTGTAATCGCGTTTGGGCATAGATGGCACCTTGCGGCGGCCCTCTTGGTACCAATAAAACTCGCGGCCAAGGTCGGTTAACCGAATAATCAAATCGTCTATTTCAATCAAGCCTTTTTGGGCAGATGGCACAAGAGATTCAGAGCGCCAGTTAGCGCGGCTTTGGTTTGTTCGGTGGCTGATTGCGTACACACTGTCTATGTTAGACGCGCCATTAGCAATAAGGTGGGACAAAGCGCGGTGGACGTTGCCGTCGATTGGTGGCGCGTAACGCTGAAGTGGGTTGGTTGAGTAGGGCATAGTTACCTCGACAAATATTCAACGGTTCCGCCGGCTAAAACCAAGGCCAAGGCCAAAGCAAAAAGGCAGTCTAAAACAATGGCGCGAAGCTTAGATGCCGGCTTGCGCTCGATGGGTGGCTGGTAACGGTGGCTCATACAGATACCTCTAAAGGTTGGTTGTCGGAATGCGTAAACAAAGCCAAGGTAAACACTTGGCCATTCTGGTGCGTGATCAAAATGTCGCGTGTTGTTAACTCATAATCTTGGCCATTGCTTGAATGGGTTACGGTAGGGCCAAGCTCTACTTTTGTAACGTTGTGTATTGAAAGATCAACCGACATAAATTTCTCCTGAAAGGGGCCGAAGCCCCGGTGGCAAAGATTAAAAGTTGTAGTCGTAAAAGCGATGGGGCTGGTCTGCCAAGACAAACCTAGAGCCACAGGCTGACTTCCAACCGTTTTTACCAAGGCGAATGCGAATGACTGGCCTAGACACGTCGCTGGTAATAAACCATTTTTGGTCGCGTTGGTTTTCGCAGTGGCCAGAAAAGCCGCCGGGGACAAACTTAAGTTCGACGCTGGGGTCGCGCTCTGAAGCCATCTTTCGGACTTCAATGGTTTTACCGCTGATTGCGCGGATAACCTCAAAGGGTTCTACGTCAGAGTAACCGTGGCGGTTTGCGTATTGCTGTGTCATTTTGATCTCCTAGTGGATGATTTAAAAACAGGGTGACTGATATCGCCCTGAAATCAATTACGCCAGAAATAAAAGGGTAGCGGTATAGGGGTTTACCCTGATACGTTGCTTTCATGCAGATATCTATAATCCAAACCATGATCGATAAACCTATTGCCATCCTTGTGCGGGTACGTCCTGCGGCCAAAGAACTACTGATGCGTGCAGCCAGAGAGCAGCGCAGG
>Ga0222655_1000176_pt1 | contig 33753 bp, 21 predicted proteins | sample AntAcemetagen423_FD_179857 | JGI IMG/M metagenome (GOLD analysis project Ga0222655, IMG submission 179857) | Saline water microbial communities from Ace Lake, Antarctica - #423 | ecosystem: Environmental > Aquatic > Non-marine Saline and Alkaline > Saline | place: Antarctica: Ace Lake... | reverse complement strand
TGGTAGACTTTTTTTGTAGTACAAGCCGGGTTCTAAGATAGTTTTGTGTCTCCCTCCGCCTTTCAGGCACCTCCCTCATGGGAGGACAGGTTACCTATATAGCTTAGTTGTCCCCCGCTGGCGGGGGCTAGGGGGTGGAGGAAGACTTGCATACTTTTATTACCTTAAAGCATTACACACACTGTTATGCCATCAAATAACAACTATAATAAATACTTGAGGCCTTATGCTAATTCTCTCAGAAAGAAAATGACCAAGGCAGAAGCATGTCTTTGGAAGTATGTGCTCAGAGCCAGAATGCTTGATGGTCATCAATTCAGAAGGCAGCGGCCTATTGATCAATATATTGCTGATTTTGCGTGCTTGCCTTTGAAACTGATCATAGAAGTTGATGGAATTACCCATGAGCATGGTGAGGTAGCTAATGAAGATTTTATTAGACAGACTAAGCTAGAGGAGCTTGGGTTCACAGTGATTCGATTCACCGATGATGAAGTGTTGACTCAAATCAATAGAGTAAGAGAATCGATTTTAAGTACGATAGAAGGGCTTGTGTAGATGCTGCATTAATCTGTCTCTCTCCGCCTGTCGGCACCTCCCACAAGGGAGGACAGTGATAGCTTGAGCTTTGGTTATCCCCCGCTGGCGAGGGATAAGTGAGGTAGAAGGTTGGGATTTCTATCCTGTCGATTTTTTATTGATTTCTATGCTTTTTTCTTAACCTGGTTGGTAGACTTTTTTTGTAGTACAAGCCGGGTTCTAAGATAGTTTTGTTTCTCCCTCCGCCTGACGGCACCTCCCTCAAGGGAGGACAGTGATAGCTTGAGCTTTGGTTATACCCCGCTGGCGAGGGATAAGTGAGGTAGAAGGTTGGAATTTCTATCCTGTCGTTTTTTATTGATTTCTATGCTTTTTTCTTAACCTGGTTGGTAGACTTTTTTTGTAGTACAAGCCGGGTTCTAAGATAGTTTTGTGTCTCCCTCCGCCTTTCAGGCACCTCCCTCATGGGAGGACAGGTTACCTATATAGCTTAGTTGTCCCCCGCTGGCGGGGGTAGGGGGTGGAGTTATCTTTTCTATTTGTAGACTAAAACTATCTCCCTCCGCACTTGGGCCTTCGCTAAAGCTTCAGCGTAAGCGTTCGAGCACCTCCCTCAAGGGAGGATAAGATGGAGAATTAGTCCATAGTACCTCTCAAGATCTAAAAGCACTTTGCTAATTTGCCAGACCCTTAGTAAGTTCCACCACCACAATGATCAAGAACATAAAGCTCATTTTATCTCAACCTGATACCCGTGCCGTGGCTTTGGTGTTTATGGCCTTGGCAATTACTATGGGAGCTTTTGTTACCCGGTTGGTTGAGATCAAAATTAAGTTTGGATTAAATGAAGCTGAACTAGGGACAGCCCTTTTCTTTATCCCGTTAGGGGCCGTAACCCTTTTGCCATTTTACAGTAAGGTAATTGGGAAGTTTGGTGAACGACAGACTACCGCATGGTCCATCTGCATTTTACTGCTTGCGATGATTTTTCCTTGGTACGCTACAGATCAGGACTGGTTAATGGCAAGTTTTTATCTTATCGGACTGAGTGTTGGACTGACTGATGTCGCTATGAATGCTGAAGTGGCTGAAATAGAGCGCCAAAATTCAAAAGTGATCATGTCCTCATGCCACGGTTTCTTTAGTATTGGAGGAATGATTGGGGCTATTTTGAGCTCTATTTTTATAGCAGGATCAGTCTCCCTTTCTTATCAGATGATGATCATCGCCTGCGTCCTAATTGCAGTCCTCCTTCCTTTGTTTAAGCACATGATTAACGCTCCAGCACACAAAGCGAAAGCTGGTGGCCACTTTGAATTTCCAACCTCCAAAGTATTGGCTTTTGCGGTCATAGGTTTTTGCGTAATGATGAGTGAAGGAGGAATTACAGATTGGGCCACCATCTTTGTTAAAGAGAATCTAAAAGTAGCAGGTGAATATGCGGGTGCTGGCTTTGCTGGCTTTTCATTACTTATGGCTATCGCACGTTTTCAAGGTGATAGCCTGCATATTCGGTTTGGAGCAAAGAAATTAGTACTTATTGGAAGCTTAATCGCTGTAATCGGACTCTTTTTGGTGCTCTTACAGACTCCACTTTGGGCAATTATTGGTTTTAGTCTAGCCGGATTAGGTTATTCCGTCATCGTACCCATATTATTTAGTACAGCAGCAAAACAGGAAGGGGTTAAGCCTTCCAAAGGCATTGCGACAGTTGCTTCATCTGGTTATATTGGAATGTTGGCGGGGCCTGTATTGATAGGTTTTATTGCGGATAGCTATGGATTAGTGAATGGCTTTACCTTTTTACTTGGTCTTACAGTCTTGGCTTTGCTCTTATCCTTTAAGGCCTTGCATTAGTTATCTTGTAAAGCCCTCTCCAATAAAGTTCAAACCAATGGGAAGAGAAGTTCTCCAGAAGTCCCAGGTGTGCCCGCCATCTCTAACCCGGTATTCATGACGAATTCCACGATCTAACATTTCGATATGTAGACTTGCGTTACCCACTGCTAAGAAATCATCATCACCGCAATCGAAATAGATCCTAACAGAGTTCAGCTTATTAACATCAGCAGTATTCGCAATGTCGAGAATAGAATAGTTTTTTATATAAAAATCGGACAACCGATCTTGCCCTTTGAGCCCAGTGCCTAATACTCTTCCTGAGTAGTCATCAAAGCTGGATTGATCGCGAGCAAGGATTTCTTCATCCGTTCTTATCGATGAACTAAATGCTGCAGCAGCACTGAATAACTCAGGGTTGAGCATCGCAAGACGGAGTGTGCCACCCCCACCCATTGATAAACCGCTAATTCCTCTGAACTGCTTCTCAGCTCTAATTCGGTACTTTTCTTCCACAAAAGGCATTAGTTCTTCGATGAACATGTCACCATAGCGATAAGAGTTGTCATGATTGTTCATGTACAAGCGATCATCGCCATCAGGCATAATGATAACCATTGGAGGGATTTCGCCAGAAGCAATTCCTTCGTCAACAATCTTTTGCATGTCGCCAAACTGTATCCAGTCGATCTCATTTCCAGTAAAACCATTCAAGAGATATACTACTGGGTACATTCTTTTTGACGATTCATAGCCATCCGGGAGATAGACAGAGTATTTGATGTCCTTATTAATGGTCCTGCTACTCAAGCTTTCACTTTCAATAACAACGCTTTGTGCATGGCTATAGCTGCTGCAAAGGACTAGAATGAGAGAATAGAAGATACTTTTCATGGCAGTTTCTTTATCTGAATTTAGGCAATAATGTGCTGCGAGTTATTAATTGGGAATGTAAGCGATACATTCTACTTCGACAGCAGCACCCAACGCTAGTCCTTCGGCTCCAAAAGCAGAGCGTGCTGGTTTTTTTCCAGGGAAGAACTCCACGTAAACTTCATTGAACTCTCCCCAAAGGGCAATGTCATCAATGAAAATGGAGAATTTAACGGCATGCTCAAGTGAACTTCCGTTGGCTTCCAGTACTTTCTGGATGTTCTTCATTATCTGACGGGTCTCTGCTTTTAGGCCTCCTTCAACCAGTGTCATTTGACCAGGTAGGTTTCCCACTTGACCAGAAAGGTATAGCATATTTCCTACACGGACTGCATCGGAAAAAGGTAAGCCCAAGGCTTCCACTTCTGCAGAGACGTAATGGTCTATGATTATAGCTTCTTGCTCAGTTTTAATTTGGCAAGAGAAGAGAATGAAACAGAGTGAGAGAAAACAAAAGGGCTTCTTCATAGAGACTAATTTATTAGAAATTCATTATGTAACGAAATATACTCTGGTTTTAGCAACTCTGTTTTCAGTACTAATATTTCGCCTGTGTTCATGCCCACACCTCTGTTTTCCACATAGAAGTATTCGTCCTCCAAATAAGATTCTATGCCTTGACTATTTAGCGTTTCCATCAATTCACTCAGTCTATTATCATGTGCGTTTAGCAATTCTTGATATCCATTATGTATTTGCTTATAAGCTTCACGTAGTGGAGTGTTATCTAGAAATGCTCGATAGATTGCTGGGTATTCGGTTTTCGCTCTCCTTAAGTATGCTAACATAAAATACTTGAATTCATAAAAGGCGAGCCTGTCGCTACTCATGTTTTGAATGTATTCCTGATAAATATTAGGGTTTTCAGTCGCAAGTTTTTGATAGATCGGGTAGAGATTATAGGACATAAGGTTGCCTTGGTAATAGGCGTTGAATTCGTCAAGCAAGCCATAGATGCCTTGTTTTTGACTACCCAAATTACTTTTGGGTGAGATATAGGGTGAATAGCGGAATGTTCTTAAGTCTTTTGGGATGTCCTTTTTGAGTTCGTTACTGTTGAAAACTTCCGTATGCTTAACTAAAATTATGTTTTCTGCACTGATAAGAAAGGCCGAGTAGTCATCTTCAAATTGGTAATCCTCTGGAGGATTTTGCGTGAGCATTTGGTATCCATAATAGCTTGTGAAACTATGGCTAGACTCATGAATGACGGTGCTTAGAGAGCTTCTAATGTCTTCAGCGGTCTTGCCACTTAACCATCTTTCTGGCTTGGTTATTCCCCCAGTCGTTATCGTTGCTTGGTTGATTTTGAACTTTCTAGGTAATTTAGACAGGCTAGTAACGATTTGCTGACCTTCAGGGCTGTAGGCTTTAATCAGATCATTCATCAACCTGATCTGCTGTGACTCATTAAGGTGCTGAGCCTGTAGAGAAATGACACTGGCCAAGAATAACATGTTGAGAAGAATTGAAATCCTCATAAAAAGAAGTTTAGTATGCTTAGCATACGATCATTTTCCAATTTAAGTATAGTTATCATCTTGAAGACTTTTGCATCTATGTTTCATCTAAAACCATAATTGTTTTTAATTTAGGAAACCAACATACAATCATCTTCCTATGTCAAAATACATAATTACAGTAGATGCTGGGACCACCAGCGAACGTGCTATTCTCTTCAATAAGAAGGGTGAGATTGTTAACTCCTCACAAAGAGAGTTCGAACAGTTTTATCCTAAGCCAGGATGGGTGGAACATAACCCCCTAGAGATTTGGGAAACACAGAAATTTACAATCTCAGATGTATTGGAGAAACAAGGAGTAAGTGCCTCAGACATTGCTGCGATTGGTATCACTAATCAGAGGGAAACAACTTTGGTTTGGGATAAGAAAACGGGAAAGGCTATTCATAAAGCGATCGTTTGGCAAGATCGCAGGACCGCAGACTTCTGCGAAGGTCTGAAGAAAGCTGGGCATGCTGAAACTATTCAAGACAAGACAGGGCTTCTGATTGATGCTTATTTCTCTGCTTCTAAGATTAGATGGATTTTGGATCATGTGGAAGGAGCCCAAGCAAGAGCCGAAGCTGGTGAACTAGCTTTTGGTACGGTGGACAGTTGGTTGCTATGGAAGTTAACGGCAGGAAAAGTTCACGCGACAGACGTAAGTAATGCCAGTAGAACCATGCTCTTCAATATTCATACACTCGAGTGGGATGATGAGCTTCTCGAAATTTTCAATGTTCCGAAAGCCATGTTACCAGAAGTAAAAAGTAGCAGTGAGGTGTATGGATATACAGATCCTGAGCTTTTCGGTGGTTCAATTCCGATTGCGGGTATAGCAGGAGACCAGCAGTCAGCGCTCTTCGGTCAAATGTGTACAGAACCCGGCATGGTAAAGAATACGTATGGCACAGGTTGCTTTATGATTATGAATACAGGCAACAAAGTGATCAAGTCCAAACACAAGTTATTGTCTACCATCGCTTGGAAGATAGGAGACGAAGTCAACTACGCTTTGGAAGGAAGTATTTTTATCGGTGGTGCGATCGTTCAGTTCTTGAGAGACAACCTGCACTTTGTTGATAATGCGGCTGAGATTGAAGCCCTAGCAAAGACCGTGAAGGATAATGGAGGAGTCTATTTTGTACCAGGATTTGTTGGTTTGGGTGCTCCGCATTGGGATCAGTATAGTACTGGGCTAATGATCGGCTTAACAAGAGGGACAGAGAAAGGACATATTGCACGAGCGGCTTTGGAAGCATTGGCTTTACAGAGTATGGAGGTCATTGATACTATGGCCCTTGATTCCGATATAGAACAAAAGGAGCTGCGTGTAGATGGTGGAGCATCAGCTAACAATCTCTTAATGCAAATACAATCTGATATGACAGGATTAAAGATTGTAAGACCCCAAATTGTAGAAACAACAGCGCAAGGGGCGGCCTTCTTGGCCGGTTTGGCAGTGGGTTATTGGGAGAGTAAGGAAGAAATTCAGTCGCTTTGGGCGAAAGACAGGACCTTTGAACCGTCAGGTAAGGATGTGTCAGAAATTAAAAAGAATTGGTCTCGTGCCGTGGAGCGCGCTAAGGCCTGGGTTGAATAAATTGAATTGAAATGAAGTTTTTCTATTCTATGCTTTTTGTAGCCACGATGAATGTTTCATTGATAGGGCAAGATTTTGATATGACCAAGTTCACTTATCAGGGATTGCCTTTTTATAGCGAAAAAGAACAGATTATTAAGAAGCTTGGTACACCAAATAAAGAGTTTCTACCTCAATATGAATGTGGGTTTCTATCCACCGATTCTCAGGACAAAGTATTTCACTCACTTCAGTATAATTATGCATTATATACTGGAGCACCAGGTATTAAATATGTACTCGAAAAGTTGAGTTTAGATAACGGTGTTACCGTAAGTTATGATGGTCATAAAATGTCTAATCAGACTGACCTCGATGAATTAATAGAGATTTTTGGAATGGATACTATGGGTTCACTTCACGATACATATACTGGCCGTTACTCAGTCAGGTCAGAAAAGTCTGACGCTGGTATTAATTTTATCCTAGAAAATGGTAGAGTGGTTATGATAGAGTATTGGTCACCTTGTTAGCGATTATAAAAGAGTTATGAAGAGAGAGAAGATGCTTAAGAGGCTCAAAAAGCAAAAGGAGCCCTGGGATATAGTCGTAATCGGTGGAGGTGCAACTGGGCTTGGGGTAGCAGTTGATGCAGCATCAAGGGGCTATAAGACATTACTCCTTGAACAACATGACTTTGCCAAAGGAACCTCGAGCAGAAGCACGAAGCTTGTTCACGGTGGTGTGCGATACCTTCAGCAAGGAGATATTTCATTGGTGTTGGAGGCGCTGAAAGAAAGGGGCTTAATGATCCAAAATGCTCCACATTTAGTAAAGAATCAAGCTTTTATCATTCCGAACTACGAATGGTGGGATGGCCCTTTCTATCAGGTCGGTCTGAAGGTGTATGATTTGATGTCCGGAAAGCTCGGTATTGGCTCTTCTAAGAGACTTTCTAAAGAAGAAACGGTCCAGCATATTCCTACCATTGATCAACATGGCCTCAAAGGAGGAGTAGTTTATTATGATGGTCAATTTGACGATGCACGAATGGCATTGACTCTGGCTAAAACTGCCGATCAATATAGCGGAGTGCTGCTTAATTACTTTGAAGTAACAGGCATAGAAAAGAACGAAGAGGGCATTATTGATGGACTCAAGGCTAGGGATGTAGAGTCGGGTAAAGAGTATAGTATTAAAGCAAAAGCTGTGATTAATGCGACAGGGGTTTTTGCCGATAAGGTAAAAAAAATGGATGAGCCTGATGTCAAGGACATGATTCAGCCTAGTCAAGGCATTCACTTAGTGGTAAGCAAAGAGTTTCTGCCAGACAAGTTTGCCATTATGGTTCCTCAAACCAAAGATGGTCGGGTGATGTTTGCTGTCCCTTGGCATGATAAAGTGGTTTTAGGAACTACAGATACCATGAAGGAAAAACCTGAATTGGAGCCGGAAGCACAAGATCAAGAGATAGATTTTATCTTGGAGACGGCAGGTCAATACTTGACTAAACAGCCTACTAGAGCGGATATACTCAGTGTGTTTTCGGGCTTAAGACCTCTGGCCAAACCAGAAGGAGAAGGGAAATCAACCAAAGAGATTTCAAGACATCATAAACTGATGATCTCACCGTCTGGTCTTATTACCATTATTGGGGGAAAGTGGACAACCTATAGAAAAATGGCCGAAGACACTGTAGATAATGCGATGTTGATCGGGGCCTTACCTGAGCGCAAGTGTATCACCATGAATTTGCCAGTATCTGGTTACGATAAGAACCTTGACTTAACAACAGATCCACTGGCCGTTTATGGTAGCGAAAAATATCAATTATTAGACCTTGAAGAAGAACAACCTGAACTTGCTGAGGTGATTAGTGAAACCTTACCGCTTCGTAGATCACAAGTCGTTTGGGCTGTAAGGCATGAGATGGCGAGAACTGTTGAGGATATGCTGGCTAGAAGGGTGAGAGGCTTGTTCTTGGATGCACATGAGTCAATAAGAGTCTCTGGTCAAGTAGCCAAAATTATGGCAGAGGAAATGGGTGAAAGTTCAAATTGGATAGAAGAACAATTAGAAGCCTTTAATGAGGTGGCTAGCAAATATGTAATCAAAGACTAGTTCTCTTTTTTCTGCTTGATTTTCTCTTGAATGGCTCTCTTTTGGTCTCCCATATTCAGTCGGTCATAATAGCTTTCGAGTGTTCTGAGAATGTTCAAGTCAGTCGTGTCTTTTTTTGCGGCAGCTTCCATTCTAGGTAGTGCTTTTGCGATGAGTGCTAAAGCCTTTGCCTCGTAATCTTCTGCATTAGCCTTATAATCATCATTCGTCATGCTATTGATGGCTAGGTAGTATCCATTTGCCTGATCATTATATAACATCGATAAGTTGAAATTGGCTACAAGGTTGTCAGAGGCTATTGATAATGTTTTGAGGTAGGCTTCTTCTGATAGCGCGAGCTCATTTTGAAGCGCCACACTGTCCAAAGGTTCAGTAGCTTTAATTTCTTTGATTCGTTCGTCATGAAGTACAGCCCGTCTTAGTGCGAGTTGGCTGTTGTCTGGGTCGTTAACGAGTATTTCAGAAATCAGTTCGAGCGCCTTGTCATTGTCTTTAGCGAGCAAGTAGATGTCTAATTTGTAACGGTCAAATACTGGGGAATTCGGGAAATTCTCATTGGCTTTTTCAATTGTTTCCAAAGCAGCAGAGAAGTCCTTTTGAAGATCTCTTTGAATGCTAATCATACTCTGATAAACACTCTGTTTTGGTCTCATTGCCTGAAGCTTGCGGAAGTTTGCCAAGGCTTTGTCATATAGTTTTCCTTGTACGGCTGAATTTGCAGCATAGGTGATGATAGTTGAGTCATTGGGTTCAATGATCATTGCGTTTTCAAAGGCCTCTAGGGCTGATGTATAGTTCTGTTGTTGATACCAGGTGGCCCCATTGTTAATAAGCTCTTGGTAAATTTGAGAAATGCTCTGATCGGCAGAAAGATTTATTCTAACATTCGAAGACGGGTATTTCTGCGTCATTTGGTATCCCTTGATAGCATCTATCAGATAGGTGGACTTTACAGTGCCAGCAGGTTCGCTTTTGAAGAGTGTTCTATTGATTTCAGCATAAGTAAACCATGCTCCACCATCTTGCTTGAATTCGTCAGTTTCAACAGTCTGTTGAATTGCGGTCAGCGCTTCGGCTATTTTTCCTTCGGCTTGAAGTGTTCTTGCTTCTATTAGCCCAGTTCCTTGAGCCATGGCCGAAGTGGACATTAAAAAGAATAAGAAAATCCATATTTTAGACATGCGCTGATTTTCTGTGAAATTGCTAAAGTATCATCAGTAATTCAAGAGATTGTTCATCATGGATGGAATAGATTTCCATTATTATTTGACTCCTACGAAGAATAACTTTAATCTATTTTTCAACTCCAAATATTACACAGGTCGATTGACCAATAAAAGTGCTCTGGCTAAAGTCGATCGCGTCTTGACTAAAATTTATATAGTTCTTTCGGTCATTTAGCAAAGTTTTCTATTGTTTAATGCAACCGTTTGCAAATTGCTTTCTCGCTTCTTTTTTTAATGAGCGGTAACAAAACTCTTGATATTCACGTCTTTATATTTTTAGGAAACTTTGGATACGTTTGTAGTTTCCTTAGTTTTGTCAAATAATGGAAATGAAAGAGAAGATAGCGGGAAGGGCGAGTGAGTTAATGATGGAGTTTGGTATACGAACTGTCACCATGGATGATATCTCTCGTGACTTGGGGATTTCCAAGAAAACTATTTATCAGTATTTCAAGGATAAGAAGGAACTGGTAAATACTATAACTGACCTTCATCTGAACATAGAGAAGGATAGGTTTCAAGGAACAGTTACGAATAGTGAGAATGGTGTTCATGAACTGATTATGGTTTCTCAATGTCTGAGAGAATCTATGAAGGACATGAAGATGAGCATGATGAATGAACTACAAAAGTTCTACCCTGAAGCTTGGCAAATGTATGAGGACTTTAAAAAAGGCGTCATGCTTGAATCTATCACTGCCGTAATTATAAGAGGGCAAGAGGAAGGACTTTTTAGAGCAGAAGTGGATCCTCGCTTAGTGGCTGTTATGCGTATTGAGCAAGTCCAGACATTTATAATGAGGAACCTATTTCCTACAGAGAAATACTCACTCTATGATGTACAAATGCAATTATTCGATCACTTTATACATGGCCTTTTCACAATAGAAGGGCATCAACTTTTTAATGAATATACCACGTCAAAAACCAAAAACAATGATACGCTCAATTAGGAGATTAAACTACTTAGCGGTGTTTATGCTCATGGCCATAGGTGCCAATGCGCAGAACGGTGTATCTCTTCAAGAAGCTATTAGCTATGCTTTAGCAAATAACGAAGAGATAAAAAATGCGAAAGTAGCAACTCGCGATGCAGATGCTCAGGTCTTTGAGACCAGAGCGGATGGTTTGCCTCAGATAGACGCAAATTTCGGCTATGCAAACAATACCAGCATACCAGTAAATCTGGTGCCTGCGAATGTGTTCGATCCAACAGCTCCGGCTGATCAGATTGCAGCCGTTAGGTTTGGTGTTCAGCATCAAAGTAATTTCAATGTCACTGCTTCACAAATGTTGTGGGATGGTTCATTCTTCATCGGTCTGCAAGCAGCTAAAATGCTTCGAGAAAAGGTCCTTGTAGATGAAAAGAAGACTGAGCTAGATGTAATAGAGCAAGTAACAAAAGCTTATTACCTCGTCTTAGTCAACCAGGTAAGAACAGGATTGATTGATACTAACATTAGTACGATTGAATCAACGTTGAGAGATACCAGGGCCTTGTATGAAAATGGTTTTGCAGAGAAAATTGATGTCGCCAGGTTACAAGTTCAATTGAATAACCTTAACACGGAACGTCAGGGTGTTGATCAAGTGATTGAGGCGAGCAAGAATCTCTTGAAGTTTACAATGGGAATGGCAGTCACCAATGTAATAGACCTATCTGATGATCTTTCGACATTCAATTTTGATTACTCAATGGCAGATGTGGATGCTTTTAACGTTCAAGAGAGAATCGAAGCACGTCAGCTAGACTTCTTAAAAGGTCTTGCAGAACTTGATATCAAAAACGTTTACTCTCAATACGTTCCGAAAGTTACTTTTAATGCTGGTTGGGGAAGAAATACAGGTAATGACTCTTTTGGAAATCTCTGGAATGGTAACCGTCAATGGTTTACGAGTTCGAGTGTAGGTATCAATGTGAGTATTCCAGTGTTTGATGGGCTACGAAAAAAATACACTGTAGCGCGCAAGAAGTATCAATTAGAAACGCTCGATAATCAATATTCTTTGCTTACCAATAACCTTAAGCAACAGTTGTTGAATGCTCAAGAGGCCCTAGATGTAAATCTCCAGCGCTTAGAGGTTCAAAAAGAGAATATGGCACTCGCCAAAGAAGTGAGTGATATCACTAGAGAAAAATATACCGAAGGAGTAGGCTCCAACCTTGAACTGATCAATTCAGAAAAGGATTACAAGGAAGCTGAAATTAACTATCTGAATGCCCTCTACGAGGCTATAAATGCCAAGGTAGATTTGGACAGAGCCTTAGGCCAATTAAACTAACAACACAATGACTTACAGAATTTCAAAAATATATAGAGATATGAAACCTCATAGCATCATCACATTTTTATTCATTGCTTTGGTTGCCGTTAGCTGTAGCCAAGGTGAGGAGGGAGTTGAAGGAAAAAAAGCACGATTGACAGATGCGAAAGCAGAGATCAAGGCTTTAAGAACTGAAATTGAGACGCTGGAAACAGCAATAATTGCTGAAGATCCAACTTTTGGTAAGCCAGCTGAAACTGCAACCTTAATCACGACAATTGCTACCGCTAAGACGAATTTTGAGCATAAAATTCAAGTGCGAGGAAATGTTGATTCACGAACCAATGTAAATGTAAGTGCTGAAATGATGGGCTTGCTTACAGCTGTGAATGTTAAGGAAGGTCAGTATGTTCAGAAAGGAGAGGTGCTCGCAACAATAGATTCTGAGAACCTTGAAATGACAATTGCTGAACTAGAGAATCAGTTAAGATTTGCTACCACTATATATGATAAGCGTGATAGACTTTGGAAGAAGAATATTGGTACAGAGATAGACTACCTACAAGCGAAAAACAATAAAGAGACTTTAGAAAATCAATTGGCTACGCTAAATACCCAATTGGCTAAAGCTGAAATAAAAGCAACTTTCAATGGTACAGTTGAGCAAGTACCGGTGACAAAGGGGCAAATAGTTCAGCCAGGGACTCCAATCGCATTCTTGGTGAGTAGTGCTGACATGTACATATCAGCTGAAATTTCGGAGTCATTTATTGGTAAATTTAAGAAAGGCGATAAAGCAACAGTCAATATCCCTTCCCTAGGACAGAGTTTTGATTCACAAGTTATCTCTGTGGGTAGAGTCATCAATCCAGCAAGTAGAACATTCACCATAGAGGTGAAATTACCAAGAAATGATGCCTATCTAAAGACTAATTTGGTCACTCGTATTACACTTACGGATTACGCGTCTGAGAATGCTATTGTAATACCATCTAGAATAATTCAAGAAGATGATGAAGGGAACTTCGTATATCAAGTCAATGGTAACAAAGTCAATAAGGTTCATGTAAAATTGGGCTATTCTTATGATAACCATTCCGAAGTAATCGCAGGCCTAGCAGGTGGTGAAGTTGTGGTAGATAAAGGCAACAGGTCTGTTGCCAACGGCACAACTGTAAGTATTCAAAATTAATCAAACTCAGAGCGATAGATAATGGCTAACGAGAACGACAAAAATATAGTGGACAAGGAATTTGGTTTAACCTCCTTTGCCCTGCGCAATAAAGTTACGGTATACGTGCTGACATTGATCATCATTGCAGCAGGAGTATACTCATACATTACCTTACCGAAAGAGAACTTTCCTGAGGTAGAACAACCAACGGTTTATGTAAGTACGGCCCACCCTGGTAACTCACCAGAAGATATTGAGAGTTTAATTACAAGGCAGCTTGAGAAAGAGATCAATACAATTGAGGGGGTAGACAATATCCAATCTAACTCAGTTCAAGATTTCTCAGCTATTGTGATCGAATTCCAAGTAGGTGTAGATGTTGATGAGGCGGTAATCGATGTAAAAGATGCTGTAGATAGAGCAAAATCAGAGTTGCCTTCAGACCTTAAGACGGATCCGAATGTGATCAAGTTTAGCTTTTCGGAGAATTTCCCAATTCTAAATATCAACCTTACAGATCCGACAAAGAGTTTAGATGAACTTAATGACATTGCTGAATACCTGGAGGATGAGATTGAAAAGTTTCCACAAGTATCAAAAGCAAATATTGTTGGGGTAGATGAGAAGGAAGTAGAAGTACGTGTTGACCCATTCAAGCTAGAAGCGAGAAAGGTGACTTTCACTGACATTGAAAACGCTATTTCTTCAGAAAACATGACCATGTCTGGTGGTAATGTGATTTCTGATGGACTGAGAAGAAACGTTCGTGTAATTGGCGAGTTTGATGATCCATCTCAAATGGAAAACATCATCATCAGTAACGAAAATGGAAACATCGTTTATCTAAGGGATGTAGCCGTTGTAGAATTTGGCTATAAGGATAAGCAGAACTATGCAAGGTTAGACTTAAGCCCTGTGGTTAAAATTGATGTGATGAAAAGAAGTGGTGAGAATTTATTGATCGCTACAGACAACATCATGGCACTTATTGCCGAGAGTGAGGTAAATGGTCGAATTCCTGCAACAACGAAAGTGACGATCACAAATGATCAATCTAAAGATACAAGAGAACAAGTGAGTAGCTTGGGTAACAACATCATCTTCGGGGTTATTCTTGTGGTGACTGTTTTGCTATTCTTCTTAGGTACTAGAAACTCACTTTTTGTGGGTATGGCCATCCCATTGTCCATGTTTATGGCATTGATGATTCTTGGCCTCGTGGGTATCACCATTAATACCATGACACTGTTTGGCCTTATTATGGCCTTAGGTATGTTAGTGGATAATGGTATTGTGGTAGTTGAAAATGTCTATCGTTTGATGGAAGAAGGTTTGAGCCCAATGGCAGCAACTCGAAGAGGTGTTGGTGAAGTGGCTTTGCCAATTATTACTTCAACTGCAACCACGCTAGCTGCATTTATTCCATTGGCCTTCTGGCCTGGAATTATCGGAGAATTCATGCTCTATTTACCGGTGACACTGATTATCACTTTAGGGTCATCCCTATTTGTAGCATTGGTGATCAACCCAGTGTTTATATCAAGCTTTATGCGTGTTGATGGAGACAGGCAATACGACCATAAAAAAATTATTGTGAGGTCAGCAATTGCCATCGTAGCAGGCTTAGTATTTGCCTTTGCTATTGGTTGGATTGGCTTTGGAAACTTGTTGATGCTAATCGGAGTGGTCACACTGCTTAATGTCTATGTATTAGGACCATTGTCCGCTAGGTTCCAGGCAGGTTTTTTACCTAGATTAGAAGGTATTTACGTTCGCGTATTGAAAAGTGCTGTGAAACATCCAGGTAAGTATCTTGGAGGTGCATTTGCTACCTTGATTGTCTCACTAATGATTTTCGGTGCGTTTCTACCAAATGTTCTATTCTTTCCAGAGAATGAGCCAAAGTATGTGAATGTATTCGTTGAATACCCAGTAGGAACTGACATTGAGCAGACGAATGATTTTTCGAAGGATATTGAATCTCAAGTACTTGAAATTATCAAGCCTTACGCTGTCATTGTAGAATCAGTTTCTACTAACGTGAGTCAAGGTGCTGCTGATCCCAATGACCCAACTGCTGTTGGTCAATCAGAGGAACCACACAAAGCTCGGATTACGGTAAACTTTATTGAGAGTAAGCTTCGTGGCGACTTGAATACAATGGATGTCATGAACGACATTCGCGCGGAAGTGAAACTACAACCAGGAGTTACTTTAACAGTCGACAAAGATGCCGCTGGACCTCCAACGGGTAAACCAGTGAATCTTGAAATTATTGGGGAGGACCTCCCGAAATTGATCGATCTTGGAGAAGATATCAAACAGAGAATTGCTGAATCAGGTATCCAAGGAATAGAGAAGTTGAAGAGTTCTTTGGAGCTAGGTAAGCCAGAACTGATCGTTGATATAGATAGAGATAATGCAAGACGATTCGGTCTTTCAACTTATTCGATAGCTAACGAAATTAGAACTGCTCTCTTTGGTAAGGAAGTCTCTAAGTACAAAGATGGTGAAGACGATTACGAGATAAACGTTCGACTGAATGAGGATTATCGATATGATGTTGATGCCTTAATGAATAAGAATATCACTTTCAGAAATCAAAACTCTGGCAACTTGGTACAAGTACCGATATCGTCAGTGGCAAGTGTGCGTTATAGTTCTACCTATGGATCAATTAAGCGTAAAGACCTTGATAGGGTAGTCACCTTAAGTTCTAACGTTCTTGCAGGAGCTAATGCCACTGTAATTAATGATCAATTGAAAGCTTTAATGGCTGACTATGAGATGCCAGCAGGTTATAGCTATGCATTTACTGGTGAGGCTGAACAGCAAGCAGAGGAAATGGCTTTCCTAGCGAAAGCACTGTTGATAGCCGTCTTCTCAATCTTCTTGATCATCGTATCACAATTCAATAACATCACTGCACCATTTATCATTATGGTATCTGTACTCTTGAGTACTATCGGTGTATTCTTGGGCTTGGTAGCGTTCAATATGGACTTTGTAGTTATTATGACCATGGTAGGTATTATTGCGCTAGCGGGTATTGTGGTAAACAATGCAATTGTATTGATCGATTTTATCGAGTTGACACGTAGGAGAAGAAGAAAGGAGCTAGGCTTAGGTGAAGATGAAAGGTTGCCTATGGATGAGGTTGTCGATTCCATTATTACGGCTGGAAGGACTAGACTAAGACCTGTACTACTTACTGCAATTACAACCATCCTAGGTCTTGTGCCATTAGCAGTAGGGCTGAATATTGATTTTATTGGTGCTTTTGTAGGCTATAGCGCAGATTTCTATGTGGGAGGAGACAATGTAGTTTTTTGGGGACCGATGTCATGGACAATTATTTTCGGATTAACGTTCGCGACTTTCTTTACACTGATCATGGTACCAACTATGTATCTATTAGCAGATAGGCTCTTATTGAAAATTGCTAAATGGAGAGGTCAAGTAGATGTAATTGATATGTCAGATCATTCATCAGAAAGACCAAAGGTTTTGGCTTGATGTTTGATTACAATATTAACGTGGTGATAATGATCCTCTTTATTGAGGAGCATTCATAGTTAAGGTTGATTTGGTGGCTCCCGAGGTGGTACTCGGGAGTCTTTTTTTTGAACCCATTTGATGGGTCTTAGGTTTAAGTAAGTATATGCGCATCTCGCCACTTTTCTTTATGCTAATCGTTGCCTTTCTCGGTTGGTTAGATTACTACGCCTATCAAGCGACTAAAACACTTCTAATCGATAAAAAAAGTAGTTTCAAAACATCTGTTCGCTATTTATACTTAATTCAGGCGATAGCCATGTTGGCGCTTGTCGGCTACCTGAGATTCGTTCAGGCAGGTACAGTTCCATTTTCTTTCTTACTCTCTATCATCTTTATGGCTTATTCTGCTAAGCTTGGAGCTGTCATTTTTATCTTTTTTGATGATATCAGAAGGGTGCTAGGCTTATTCTTTTCTGGTAGAAAGAGGCGTTATGAAAAAAGGGTTGCCTCAGGACAAAAAATGCCGAGGTCTAAGTTCTTGGCTCGTAGTGCTGTGGTTATGGCGACATTACCTATTGTAACCATGAGTTTCGGAATTGTTCGTGGAGCCTATGATTATCGAGTAAGAAGAAAAAGAGTATACCTTCCAAACCTTCCCAAGCAGTTCGAAGGAATAAAAATCGGTCAACTTTCTGATATTCACAGTGGTAGTTTCTATGATAAAGTAGCCGTAGAAGGTGGGATAGAAATGTTAATGGCTGAAAAGCCTGACATGATTTTCTTCACGGGAGACCTGGTGAATAACGAGACCAAAGAAATGGCTGATTACTTCAATTTATTCTCTAAAGTAAAAGCTGATTTGGGTGTTTATTCTACGCTCGGAAATCATGACTATGGCGATTACAAGGCTTGGTCTTCTGTTGCAGAGAAGAGTCAAAACCTCAAGGAAATGATCAAAGTGCATGAGCGCATGGGCTGGGACTTATTGATGAATGAGAATAGGTCTATAAAGATTGGGACAGATCAGATTTCAGTATTAGGGGTTGAGAACTGGGGCACAGGTAGATTTGCAAAATACGGTCAACTTGATCAGACGGCTTTGAATGCAGAAGGTGATGTTAAACTATTGCTTTCGCATGACCCCAGCCACTGGGATGCGCAAGTCAGAGGTCAGCAGCCAGATATTGATATTATGTTTGCTGGGCATACCCACGGTATGCAGTTAGGTGTTGAAATTGGAGACTTCCGATGGAGCCCATCCAAGTATATTTATAAGCAATGGGCAGACTTATATCAGGAAAACAATCAGTACCTCTATGTCAATCGTGGCTTCGGTTTCTTGGGCTTTCCAGGCCGTATAGGAATACTTCCAGAGATTACTATAATGGAGCTAACATCTCGTCCCTTGGTATAAGGTGTGTTACTAGGTTACAAGCTGTAAGTTAATAGCTTCAAGCTTTCAAATTCCGCCTTCCCACTTACAACTTCTTTTCATAACTTCAGGTCCAAATTAATCGAACTATGAAAAAACTGGTTATTCTTCTATTGTGCCTAGCCTTCACCGGGCTCAACGCTCAAACAAACCCCAACTGGATACGCTATCAAAGCATTTCTCCTGATGGAAATCAAATTGCCTTCACCTACAAAGGAGACCTATATCGAGTGCCTACTTCTGGCGGTGATGCTACGCAATTGACCTTTCACCAAGCACATGACTATATGCCAGTTTGGAGTAAGGATAGTAAACATCTCGCCTTCGCCTCGGATCGATACGGAAACTTTGACGTCTTCGTTATGGATGCAATGGGCGGTCAGGCCACGCGTTTGACTTTCCACTCGAATGATGAGAATCCTTTTTCGTTCTCAAACGATAACAAGCATGTGATTTTTGGTGCACTAAGACAAGATTTAGCTGAGCACCGCCAATATCCACATGGCTCACAATCCGAATTGTATCAAGTACCGACTGCAGGAGGTAGAGTTGATCAAGTATTTACCATTCCAGCTGAATATATTCAGGTGAGCAAAGATGGGCGTTATATGGTCTACCATGATAAAAAGGGTGGTGAGAATGAGTTTAGAAAACACCATACATCTTCTATAACCAGAGATATCTGGATGTATGACTCAAAAAGTGATACGCATAAAATGCTCACAAATAGACAAGTGGAAGATCGTCAGCCAGTTTTCGGTGCGGACGAAAAAAGCCTTTACTACTTAAATGAATCAAGTGGTAGTTACAATGTGTATAAAATGTCTATCGACAATCCATCTGATAGTCAGCAGCTCACCAACTTCAACTTACATCCTGTTCGCTTTTTAAGTTTTGGAAGCGGAACACTCAGCTTCGGTTACGATGGAGAGCTATATACAATGAAAGAAGGCGGTCAGCCTGAAAAGGTAGCGGTAAACATTAGAACACAAGATAAGGCTAACGCTGACAGTTTCATTTCAATAAATGGTGGCGTTAGAGAGATGGCCATTTCGCCAAATGGAAAAGAGATCGCTTTTGTTGCTAGGGGCGAGGTGTTTGTTACTTCAGTTGATGGATCGTTAACGAAGAGAATTACCAATACACCAGAGCAGGAAAGGTTTGTAACATGGGGTCCAGAAGGTAAGTCTGTGGTCTATGCGAGTGAAAGAGATGGCAAATGGAATATTTATAAATCTAGCAGAGAGCGTGCGGCTCAAGAACCATTCTTCTTCGCTTCTACTTTAGTGAAAGAAGAAGTGGTTTTGAGTAACGAAGAAGATAGCTATATGGCACAGTATTCTCCCAATGGGATGAAAATGGCATACATCGCTGGCCGCAGAACACTCAGGGTAATGGATATAGCTTCTGGTAACACGGTTGACCTATTAACTCCAGACGATTTGTTCCACATGAGAGATGGGGATAAGTACTTTACCTGGAGTCCTGATAGTAAATGGCTACTTGTCGATTGGAGCCTCAGCTTAAACAATAGCGAAGCCTTGCTAATGGCAGCTGATGGAAGTAATCGAGTAAACCTTACCGAAAGTGGTTACTCTGATTCTAGGCCAAAATGGGTAAATGGTGGTAAGCAGATGATTTGGTTTAGCAATCGCAATGGATTGAAAAGCTATGCAACAAGCGGTCAGTCACAAAGAGATGTTTATTCTATGTTCTTTACGCAAGATGGGTGGGATAAATACCAAATGAACAAGGAAGAGTATGCCTTGATGAAAGAAATCGAGAAGGAGCAGAAGAAAGGCGAGAAGAAAGACGAGAGTAAGGATAAAGACAAGAAAGAAGTTGTCAAAGACTTGGTTTTTGACTTTGATGACATGAAGGAACGAAAGGCAAGGTTTACAATTCATTCCTCAAGCCTTGGTGATGCTATCCTTTCAAAGAATGGTGAGCAGCTTTATTACTTAGCTAGTTTTGAGGGAGGCCAAAACCTTTGGACAACAAACCTAAGAACCAAGGAAACTAAGATGACCCTCAAATTGAATGGCGGTTCTGGGTCCTTGCAGTGGGATAAGGAAATGAAAAACCTTTACCTATTGAGTGGAGGGCGGATCTCTAAAATCAATGCAGATGCCAGCAAAAGAGAAGCGATAAGCATTAGTGGTGAGATGGAATATGATGCTGTTGCAGAACGAAACTATATGTTTGAGCACGTATGGATCAGAACCAAGAACATATTCTATGAGCCCACATTCCACGGAATTGATTGGGACCTAATGCGTACTGAATACGCTAAATACTTGCCTTCTATTGGCAATAGCTACGAATTCTCGGAGATGCTTTCAGAAATGTTAGGTGAGTTAAACGTCTCTCATGCAGGATCTAGGTATGGTACTAGTATTCCGAATGCTGATGCTACGGCTTCTCTGGGAATTTTCATGGACTACGCGCACAAAGGAGATGGAATCAAAATAGCCGAAGTGTTAAAAGGAGGTCCACTTGACAAAGCTAAATTTGACATTCAGCCAGGAATGGTCATTGAGAAGATAGATGGTGAATTGGTTACCTCAAGTAGAGATGTTGCATCGTACCTGAATAGAAAGTCTGGGAAGTTTACGCTACTGGAAGTTACAGGGCCTAAAAAATCTGATAGACAGCAAATCACCGTCAAGCCAATTTCTTTGGGTGCAGAGCGTAGCCTTCTTTACAATCGCTTTGTCAAGATTAATGAAAAGGAAGTAGCAGAGAAGTCAAATGGTCAATTGGGTTATGTCCATATCCCTGGAATGGGTGACGCGCCTTATCGTAGTATCTACGAGGATATAATGGGTAAATACTTCAATATGAAAGGTATTATAGTAGATACTCGTTTCAATGGTGGCGGAGACTTAGTGGCTGATTTGGCCATGTTCTTTACAGGAGAGCCATTCATTACTTACGCTACAGCTGCGAAGGTGGTTGGCGGAGAACCTACCTCACGTTGGACTAAGCCAACTTTGGCGCTCTTCAATGAGAGTATGTACTCAGATGGTCACTGTTTTGCTCAAGGATACACAGACCTTAAGATTGGTAAGACCATTGGCATGCCTGTACCAGGCACCTGTAGCTTTGCTGGATGGGAAGGACTACCTGACGGTGGCCGTTGGGGAGTAGTGCCTGTGAGTGCGAAAGATAAGAACGGTAGATGGATGGAAAATCTTCAGACCGAACCTACCATTAAACTTAAGAACATGCCGGGCATTATAGACAAGAATAGAGATCAGCAACTTGAGCGCGCCATCCAAGTGATGCTGAGCGATGTAGGTAACTAAGGGTTCGACTACAAAATAAAGCGCAGTTAAAAAGTGCTAGCGAGCGTTCGTAATGAATGTTGGCTAGCACTTTTTTTATTTCATTGCGCTTAACCCCCTCCCTATATTAAGGTTAAACAATTACTTAGAATTGTTGGCTGAACTTATTTTATTGTAATTATAAATGGATATATAAAGAATAATTAGTAATATAAGTTATCAATAAAAAGGATAACTGTATAACCACACACAATACAAGTATCATTTTAGTACTGAGAGCAATGTTTTAAATCAATTTTTGTCCTTTTGAGCTGTGAATTTTATGACAGTGATACAGAGGAGACTTCTTCGCAGAGGGTAATTGATCCTAAGAAAGAGCTACTATTGAAAGTCAGCTCTTTCTTTATTTAAACAAGCATAGACTACCATAAGTAGGTCCTTCAAGCTAAACTGACATGAAGAAAACTGCATCGCTACTTACTATTCTCTTGTCATTGCTTTTTTCAAATCAATTATGTGCAAGCCCTGTTGCATGTAATGATATAGAGGAGACTATTCCACCAACACTGCAAAGTAGCTCGCCAGCCGATGATGCTACGAACGCCACACTGAGTCAGAATTTCACTTTGACTTTTGATAAAGATATGATGGTTGGGACTGGTTTTATAACCATAAAGAAGACTTCTGATAATTCCATTTTTGAAGCCATAGACGTAACTGATGGGACTCTTTTAAGTATTTTAAATTCCGTAGTAACGCTCAATCCCTCTGCCATACTAGAGAGAGGGACAGGGTATTATATAGAGATTGATGCTTCCGCTTTACGTGACAATGCTGATAATTCATTTGAGGGATTTACAGGTGCTACAACATTAAATTTTACTACGGTCGATGTAGTGATTAATGAGGTAGTAACTGACCCTCAAATAGATTGGAGTACCAATGGCTTTGATGGTACAGATGGTGCAAAGACAGTTTCTGGTGGCGTAGATGAGTTTGTTGAACTGTTTATTAAATCAGCAGGAATTGATTTTACTGGATGGACAATTGAGTTAAATGATGGTAGTAATGTATCAGGTGACTTGACAAGGACAGGAGCATTCGATGCGATTACATACATAGGTACTGGGACAACTAGCAATACTGGAGTTGGTGATTATCTGGTATTAGGAAATGTGGATGGTAGTGGAGCCATGAACAATACACGGCTAGTCATTAACTTAAAAGATCCTGGCGGTGCAATAGTCGATGCTGTTGCCATAGGTGGAGGTGATGGTCAAGCGCCAAGTGGCAATGCAGCCTCAGCTGAGGATGAATCAGTTCAAAGGTTTATAAATGGTCTTGATACGGATACTGATTCTAGTGACTTCACAAAAGGGCCGGTTACTATGGGTGCAGCCAATACAGGGCCAAGCGTTACCTTGACTCAATCTACTACAACGCTAGCCGAAGCTGATGATGTTAATACCATTACGGCTACGCTTTCGGCTGCCTCAAGCCAGACAACAACAGTCGAAGTCGGGATAAAACCAGATGGTTCAGCTACAATAATAAATGACTTTACACTCTCAACAACTAGTATAGTAATTACAGCTGGTAACACCTTTGGCACCGCAACGCTTACTGCAGTTTCGGACCTAATTGACGAAGACAATGAAACGATTACAGTAGAGATCACGGGAGTCGCAAATGGATCAGAAAATGGTACGCAGGAAGTAACTAGTGATATTATTGATGATGACATTGAGCCAGTAGTGACTTTGTCTGTAGACGCTACTTTAATTGTAGAAGCAGGAGGTAGTTCAGCCATAACTGCAACGCTTTCGGCTATATCTTCTAGAGATGTGACTGTGACTTTGGCCTACTCAGGAATAGCCAGTAGTGGTGTCGATTATAATAATACGTCCAGCACGACTATTATCATAACTGCAGGTAATATAACTGCTAACGCAGCTGTTAGTATAACCGCTATTCAAGATGCAAATTCTGAGTCGAACGAGACCATCATAATTGATATTGAAGAGGTTACGAATGGCAGTGAGAATGGAGTGCAGCAGCGAACCGTTACGATTACTGATGATGACACACCGAATGTCGCCTTTAATAGTACTAGTTCAGCACAGGCAGAAAGTACCGCTTCAGCGAATTTGGGAGTAGGTTTGAGTATTGCGAGTGGCTTGACGGTAACCGTAGACTATGTGGTCACTGGAACGGCTACAGGGTCAGGTATAGACTATACATTGAACAATGGGACACTAACTTTCAATCCCGCTAGTACATTCGAAAATATCCCCATAGCTAGTATTGTAGATGATGCCATACTAGAAGCGAATGAGACGGTAATCGTGACGTTGTCAAACCCAGTCAACGCCAATTTGGGCGCCAACACAGTTCATAGTTATACGATTATTAACAATGATGAGGCATCAATAACGATAGCAGATGTAAGTGGTAACGAGAATGATGGAGCAATCACGTTGACTGCTACTTTGGATAATGCGGTGCAGGGAGGTTTTACTGTAGATGTAAATACAGCCGATGGTACCGCAACTATAGCAGATAATGATTATGCTGCTATAAGTGACCAGACGCTAACCTTTACAGGCATAGCCGGAGAAACCCGAACGTTTACAGTTACTCCAACAATAGATAATAAACTAGAAGCTGATGAAACCATAATAGTAAGTCAGGACAACTTAGCCGCAACATCATTGGGTGTTGTAATCACTGATGGGGCTGTATTGACTGTGACCAACGATGATGAGGCATCAGTGACAATAGCAGATGTAAGTAGTAACGAGAATGATGGAGCGATCACCTTGTCTGCTACTTTGGATAATGCGGTACAAGGAGGTTTTACAGTAGATGTAAACATAGCTGATGGCACTGCAACGATAGCAGATAATGATTATGCTCCTATAAGTCACCAGACCTTAACCTTTACAGGCATAGCCGGAGAAATGCGAACTTTTATAGTTACTCCAATAGCGGATACGAAAGATGAAAACAACGAAACCATCACTATCCATCAAAGTAACCTGGCATCGACATCTTTATGTATTACGATCACCGATGGTGCCACTGTCACTGTCATAAATGACGATATTCCTCCAGTGATATTCTTTGGCATTGCAGCTGATGCACAGTCTGAGAGCGAGGGTGCACAGGACTTGCCAATAGCTTTGAGTGCACTGAGTGGTAAAACCGTAACAGTAGATTATGCAGCTTCGGGAACAGCTACTGGAGGTGGTACGGATTATACTTTTGGCAATGGCACTATCACTTTCAATCCAGGGGATATGAACTTGATGCTACAATTGACAGGTATCTTTGATGACTTATTGGATGAGGAAAATGAAACGATCATTCTTAACCTTTCTAACCCTGTAAATGCAACTTTAGGAGCTCAAAAAATACTAACCTATACCATTGTCGATAATGATGATGAACCAAGTATCACATTATCTGTAGGCTCAAATGCGATAGGAGAGGCAGCAGGGACTTCCACAATTATGGCCACGCTATCTGCGGTAAGTGGCAGAGAAGTTACTGTTAATCTAATTTATTCAGGCACCGCTGTTTCTGGTACAGACTATAATAATGATGCTAGTGCCAATATTATGATCAGTGCAGGTCAATTATCATCAGTGGCAGCCATAGGTATTATTGCCACTGATGATAGTAATGGTGAATCAGCTGAGACAGTTATTATTGACATTGAATCAGTATCAAATGGTATTGAAAATGGAGTTCAACAACAAACTATTTCTATCATCGATGATGATGATTCAATGGCCCCGTCAGGCTATGCAGTTAATTTTGGGGATGATTTAATAGGAACTTCAGAAGCTGGTACTACCAAGTTCACGTTTTCAGGTGCTGAAGTGGGTGCTACCTACAACTATACAGTTTCGTCTTCTGGAGGTGGAACTAATGTGACAGAAACCGGAAAGGTTACATCAGCAACCGACCAAATAACCTTAGCGGATCTTTCTAGTCTTGGAGATGGTACGCTAACATTATCCGTTACCTTAACCGACTCTTCCTCTAATGTTGGTTTCGAGGCAATCGATACTACGGTTTTAGATCAGACAACTCCATCAATTCCGGTGGTGACGAGTGTTAGTTTAGATAGTGGATCTAATGACGCAGATGCAATTACCAACGACAATACGCCAAACGTCAATGGTACGTCAGATGCCAATAGCTCAGTAGAGGTGTTTTTTGACGGAAGCAGCATAGGTACAGCTACAGCAGATGGTTTTGGCAATTGGATACTGGTTTATACTGGTTCAAGTACAAAGAGTGATGGAACAATAGCTATCACCGCCAAGTCAACTGATGGAGCCGGGAATACCAGTACAGTGAGCACAGCGCTATTATTAATCATTGATACAACTGCACCGATGGCCCCAGCCATAACATCGATAAGTACAGATAGTGGAGTAAATGGGACAGATGAGATCACCAATGATCCAACCCTTGTTTTCAACGGTTCGGCAGAAGCCAATAGTAGAGTTGAGGTATTTATTGATGCTGCTAGTTTAGGTAGTGTTATAGCAGATAGTACTGGCAATTGGGTTTTCGATCACACGGGATTAGCCTTGGCTGATGGCAATTATCGTGTGACCGCAAGCGCTACTGATGTCGCAGGCAATACGAGTATGGAAAGTACCGCTTTGCGGATTATTGTTGATACAGTTGTACCATCAGCACCAATTGTTGATCTCGCTGCAGCCTCAGATTTAGGAGTATCTAATTCAGATGATTTAACTTCTAACAATACACCAACTATAGAAGGTACAGCCGATGCAAATGCTTTGATTGAGCTATTTGTAGATGAGGTTAGTATTGACACAACAATGGCCGATGATACAGGTAGTTGGAGGCTAACGTTTGATTCAACCATCTTAAATGGAGGAATCAGTCTAACCGCTAAGGCAACCGATGCGGCAGGAAATACAAGTGCAAGTAGCAACAAATTATCCATCACAATAGATACAAATATTGCAAATCCGATATTGAGTCCTGTTGATAATGCTATTGACATTCTTCCAGATGCGAACCTGATAATCACTTTTTCAGAAGAGGTAAATAAGGGTGAGGGTAATATTATGCTTAAGAAGAGTAGTGATCATAGCATATTGGAGACAATTGACGTAATAGCCAATACAGTAACTATTTCTGGAGGCGTAGTAACCATTAATCTAGAGAATAATAGACTAGCACCAGCAACAGAGTTTTATATCACAATAGAGGCAGGTACTTTTACAGATGATGCAGGAAATGACTATGAGGGTATTAGTGGAACCACAGACTGGAGCTTTATCAGCATCCCTGCTTCTGCTGTGAGTAGTGTCATCGTACCAACTGCGACTACTTATAGTATTGGGGATAGTTTAGAGTTCACTGTTAATATGGTGCTCCCAGTTACAATTACAGGTGAAGTCACTATTCCAGTAACAATTGGAAGTAGTACAATCAATGCTACTCAGGTTGGGGTAGTGAGTAATAGTAGTTCGATTCTATTCCGCTACACTGTATTAGAAGGTGAATTGGATCTTGATGGCATATCGGTCGGCTCAGCAATGAACCTTAATGTCGGAACGATGAAAGATCAGTTTGACGCTGATGCAATACTCACTTTAAATAATGTCGCGTCTGCCTCAAAAGTCTTAATAGACGGGGTAAGACCAAGGCCCACTTTGAGTGCTACAGGATCGAGTTTGATTAATAAGTCCTATGTAACAACTTTTGAATATGATGAGCCAGTGACAGGTTTTGAACTCACAGATATCTCTGTTACCAATGGCATAGCAAGTAATCTTACCCAAGTAACAGCAGGGACTAAGTGGAGGGCAGATATTATACCAATAGTTGATGGTGGGGTAAGTGTAACCCTAGCAGCAGAAGTAGCTAAAGACACTCTTGGTAATACCAGTGTCCTTGGTAACTCTGTCAGCAAGACTTTTGATGGAACCAAACCAGAAGTGACTTCTATCACTAGAATAGATGCAGATCATCTGAATACTGGGATCACTTCAGTAAAATTTAGGATTGTCTTCTCTGAAAATGTCTTAGGCGTTGATCTGACAGACTTTGAAGTCGCCCTAAAAGGAACAATAGGAGTTGTGAATGCGATGACGCAAGTAGATGCAAAGACGTACGATGTGACTGTAAATGGAATCTCTGGTGAAGGGGCCATTGGCTTAAACCTGAAAGATGATGATAGCATCATTGACAATGCAGCAAATACCCTAGGAGGTGCTGGTTTGTCAAATGGAGACTTTACAGGTGACGTTTATACCACCAATCTTCTCCCAAGGGATATAGACATATCAACGGCCAGTATCTTTGAGAACAATTCTGTAGGTGACATAATAGGAGCTTTATCTAGTACAGATGCTGATATAGAAGATGTTCATATTTATACCATTGTTTCGGGAACAGGTGATACTGATAATGGCAGCTTTACCATTGAAGGTACTGATCTAAAGGCAGCTGAAGTATTTGACTTTGAGACAAAAGAAAGATATTCCCTCCGTGTAAAAACGGATGATGGTAATGGTGGTACTTATGAGCACGAACTGACAATCACAATCGACAATGTATTAGAAGCCTCAATCTTTGTGACAGGAGATGCAAGCTTTGATGTTTCTGAAATAGGTCGGAGTCACAAGCGCACACTCACGGTGACCAACAATGGAGAGAAAACAGTAGAGATAAGGGTTGCGTCAACACCAGCTGGCTTTAGTGCGACTCCAGGATCGTTAATTTTAGCTGTAGGTGCTAGTGCAGAAGTGGTCGTGGCGTTTATTCCTACTGAGGTTCGTACCTACAACGGGGACATTATTTTCAATCATGAGGGAGGAAATGAGGCACACCCGGTTTCTGGTGAAGGTGAAGTCATTACATCTGTTGAGGATAGGATGCTAAAATCATCTGAAATTTTAATATTCCCTAACCCTGTTCAAAGATTGATGACGCTAGATTTGTCAGCGCTAAATGGTAGTAAGTTGGATATTGAAATAGTCAATGTTATGGGTGTATCTATGTTTACCAAAGAAGGCTTCACAGAAAAGGAATTAGTGCTGGATGTGTCTGGCTATGAAAGTGGAATCTACATTATGGTTCTCAATAACGGCCATTCAGTGACCCGGAAAAACGTAATGATCAATAGATAGCAATAGATGTTTGAAATAGCGATAGGGTCTATTTCATGGCTAAGTAATAAAAGGACGTTACTTGCTATAACAGGTGTCAAATGATACCTTTACAGAATGAACTATAGAAGATTTTTATTCAGCGCAGCTTTGATACTAACGGCTGCAGCCTTTACGCAAGTTAAAGGTCAAGAACTGGGTATTCGTTTCGGTAATGGTACCGTAGGTGACGTAGCAGTAGATGCAGTTTTTTCGCTTGGAGAATTTAGTAGGGTACATGCAAACCTTGCATTTGGAGATGATGAAGTAGGTATTGACGCTTTGATTGACTTTCTATACAAGCCTTTAGGACCTGAGAACCTCAATTGGTACGTTGGTGCTGGTCCATATGTGGGTTTAGGGAATGATTTTCAACTTGGAGCCGTTGGCGAAGTGGGTTTAGAGTATCACTTCAATGAGGTGCCGCTTGCCATTGGATTAGACTGGAGACCAGCGTTTCGTTTGGTAGATGATACTGACTTTACAGTTGAAGGATTCGGATTTAACCTGCGATACGTTTTTTAGACTTATGGATGATCGAGTTATTCTTTACTAGAAAGAAAACCGATTAAGATAGTAGTGAAGCCATGCCCTTAGGGTGTGGCTTTTGTTTTACCATTACATTTGGGTGGATGCCGAAGGATATAATCTTGTTATGCAAACATCCACGCCCAATAGATGAGCCAAAGTTGTATAGGGAGTCTAAGCCAAAGCATGACGCGTGGCCAAATTTTCTTGCCTTTATACTTTACAAGCATATCTATGTTTGCAGGAAATACACCAATCAAAACTGCGATAATGCCCCATGCTCCAATGCTTTGTGTCTCTGGAAACAGCAGTAATACCCCAAAGATGATTTCAAGTGCTCCACTCAGGTAGACTAACTCCAAATGATAGGGGAGATAGCTGGGCATAATTTTTAGGTAAGCCTTTGGTTTCCAGAAATGAGGAATTCCGGCAACAATGTACATTACTGCCATGATGTATAGGGAGTCTTTATCCATTGCTATATGTCTTGTAAATCAAATGGAAGTGTTCTGATGCGCTTTTCGCTTAAGTTGAAAACTGCATTCGTCAACGCTGGTGCAATAGGTGGTAATCCTGGCTCGCCAACTCCACCTGGCGCTTCATCATTATCTATCAAGTGAACTTGAATATCCCGTGGGGCTTCATTGATCCTAAGCATGCGATAGGTATCAAAGTTAGCCTGCTGAGCAGCACCATCTTTGAAAGTAATGGCATCTTTTAAGGTAGCGGTTAAGCCAAAAATGATATTGCCTTCGGTCTGTGCGATTACTTGGTCAGAGTTCACATAAATACCACAGTCAACTACAGAAACTACTCTTGGAATAGTAACCTTGCCATTTTCTCTTTTCAAAAAGACAGCATGTGCTACAATTGAACCGAAGCTTTCTACTATGGCAACACCTTTACCTTCATTGGCGCTAAGCTTTTCATTCCAATCAGATTCCTTCTCTAGCCTTTCTAGCACCTTGACAAATCTTGGTTCAGATTTGAGTTTTTCTTTTCTAAACTGTAAGGGGTCTTTTTTAAGCTCTAAGGCAATTTCATCAATGAAGCTTTCATGCGGGAAAGCATTGGTAGAACCAAAAACAGAACGCCACCAATGAATTGGTATTTGGTTTTTGTACTCAGCATATCGTACCGAAATATCATCAAAATCGTAATGCGTATTGATGGCTTCCATTACTTCGAAGGGTACCCGTCCATTTGAAGACCTGCCTTGTGTAGTGATGGCTGGGCTCACCATTTTGTGTTGCATGCCAATGCGGTCACCAGAATTCAATGACATGGTCATTCGGTGGTGGCTGATCTGTCTAAAAGGTCCTTGCAAAGTATCATCTTCTCGTGACCATATGAGTTTGATCGGCTTTCTCATAGACTTTGATATCTGGAAGCATTCTTCCAAAGAGTCATTCATTGATCTGCGACCGAATCCACCGCCTAAGTAAGGCAGGTGTACTTTTATTTTGTCTTCCGCCTCGTTATCGGGAATACCAAGCTCTTTGGCAAACTGGCGTTGTACTTGTGGACTTTGGCTTGGTGCCCATACCTCCACGGTGTTATCTTCTCTCACGTGTACAGTAGCATTCATTGGCTCCATGCATGAATGTGCCATATGCGGCAGGCTGTATCCTACACTTTTTACTTTTACGGAACCACCTATTCCTTTTTTACCCTTATTGCCTTCAAAATCACCTTTTTCAAAGTGCTTCATGCCCTCGCCTTGTGCTAACTTGATCATGTCAGCGTTCATGCTCTCAGTAGAAATATTTTTGAACTCAGCATTGTCCCATTGCACGTTCAACTTTTTTCTGCCTTCAGTTGCCGCATAATAGTTCTCCGCGATTACTGCGATACCGGTGTTCTTTTTACCGTAAACAGTTCTGGTTACTTCCATCACCTCTACGACTCCTTTTACTGCTTTTGCTGCATCGGCATCATAACTGGTTACAACACCTTGTAGCGTTGGGCACCTTTCTATCGTAGCATAGAGTAACCCTTCTGTTTGTGCATCAATACCGTAGTCGGCTGAGCCATTAACTTTTCCAGCGAGGTCAGGTCGATGAGTAGCTTTACCTATAATTTTAAAGTCTTTTTTATCCATCAGTGATGGATTTTTTGGCAGCTCTAACTTGGCTGCATCTTCCACTAGTTCACCATAGGGTAATGAATCCTTAGTACCTTTTCTGTAGACTACGCCTTCTTTTACTTCGCATGCCGATGGATCAATATTCCATTTGTTGGCTGCAGCTTGTACGAGTACATCTTTGGTTGAAGCACCCAGTTGTCGCATTGGAGTAAAGAGACTTCTTACGCTTCTACTTCCCCCAATGGACTGTCTACCATATTGCTGAGAGGCGCTGGCCTTTACAATAGTGACTTGATGCATCGTTACACCAAGCTCTTCAGCTATAATGGCCGGGATGCCTTGGGATATGCCTTGTCCTAATTCAGGTACATGGGCCATGATGGTAACCTCTCCTTCGGCACTGATGGTTACAAATGGATTGAGCTGAGTTCCATTCACAAAGTCTTCAGCCATTAATTTCTTAAAAGTGCTATTACTTGAGCCTAAAGCCAGTGTATCAAATCCAACAGTAAGCATTGCTCCTGCTAGACCGGTGATTTTAATGAATTTTCGTCTATTCAGTTTATTTGCTTCCATCACTAATTTCTTTTGAGGCTACGTGTATTGCTTTTCTGATTCTGTGATAGGTGCCGCACCTACATATATTTCCTGCCATGGCTTGGTCTATATCTTCATCACTAGGCTTTGGATTCTTATCCAATAATGCTGAAGCGGACATGATTTGACCTGACTGACAATATCCACACTGTGGAGCCTGTACTTCTAGCCAAGCTTTCTGTACTGGATGTGAATTATCATCCGATAGTCCTTCTATGGTCGTTATCTCTTGTCCGACTATCGCGCTAACGGGTAGTGAACAGGACCTCACTGGGTTGCCATTTAAATGAACAGTGCATGCTCCACATTGAGCAATGCCACAGCCATACTTAGTTCCCGTTAGTCTAGCTTCGTCTCTAATTGCCCAAAGGAGTGGGGTTTGAGGTTCGGCTTCAATAGTGTATTCTTTACTATTGATGTTAAGTTTGTAGGTAGCCATATATTGATTATTTGCGCTCAGTTAAATTAAGGAATTACTACGGATTAAACGCATTCTTTGTGTTGAACCTAATGCCAAGGGATATGTTTTTCGGTGAAAACAAAAAAGCCCCAATATGTTGGGTCTTTTTTGGGAAGGTTATTCCTGAAGGTTCTTGATAACCTCTGATTTGCCATCATCCAGTAAGCCGTAGTCATAGAAGGCAAGGCCATTGGAACCACCGGCTTTAGCAGCTACAATCATCGCGGCTACATCGTCACTAGTCTTCTCACTGAGGTACTGAGCAGTATATAGTGGTTTGCTACCGCCAAGTGCTTTTACGCCCTCTGCTGTGGCCGTTCTCACAAAGTCCATAGGTTCGGCATAGAATTGATAATAAATCATCGGAAATACAAAGTCTAAGTCCCATTCGTCCCATGCTTGACGTACAAATTTCCTTGCTAAGGTTGGTGTAGCAAAAACAGATGCGGAAAGTTTCTTGTCTCTTTTGTGGACTTCCTTGGCAATGCGGTTGACCAAATTAGTAATCGAATCGAACCTGAATTGCCTCCATTTCTCATCTTGACTTGCATCATCCAAATCAAGTGGATCATATCCACTTTCGGCCTTGAATTTATTTCGACAAGTCTCACAGTAGCAGAAGTCATATTCAGGCATTTCATGATCTTGAATAAGATCATATTTCTCCCAAAGCCCTCTAGGTAGTATGACATCACAATAGCGTACATAATCTAGCTGAACACCATCTAATCCTTCGACTTCAGCAATGTCTATCATGCTCTGGATGATATACTCCTGAACTGCGGGTTTAGAAGGGCAAAGCCATTGATAATAGTCCACATAAGGATTGACATCAAGACTAGAATCTCCATTGCGGCTCACAGCATACCATTCAGGATGCGCCATAGCTTCTTTATTCCCTGGGCGATTCATTACCCATTGCCAAGAGTGAATTTCTAGCCCCATGGATTTCGCCATAGGTACTGTGGTTTTAAGCGTTTCCACGCCACCACCAGCCAAGACACCATGAAAGCCAAGGTCTTTGAGTCTTGTGAATTGAGTTCTCCATTCCGACTCCGTTTTATCCGCACCATTACCAACCCACATCCAGAGTTTAAAGTCATCTGTAGTATCGGTGGTACATGATGAAAATAGGGTAGGTGTAGCTGCGATGGCAAATGTGCCAAGACCTAGCTGTTTCAGAAACTTCCTTTTATTCATTACTTTTTTATTTCTTTCCACAATCTTCCTGTTTCATTAATGTGCCAAAGGATTGACGCATCAAAGGGGTGTTGCATGATGGCATGATAGCCATACTCATTTGCTTTAATTTCCCATTGTATCGTTCGGCCTACATTGAATGCCTTGTGTTGGATTAACTCCCCCTTGCTATCATTGTAGCCTTCATTCTTCTTTCGGTAGGCGATTTGTTGGCGATGCACATCAAACAATAGTTGCCTCACTTCATCTGAGCCAAAATCAGAGACGAAATCTATGTTTTC
>Ga0222655_1000169_pt1 | contig 34407 bp, 41 predicted proteins | sample AntAcemetagen423_FD_179857 | JGI IMG/M metagenome (GOLD analysis project Ga0222655, IMG submission 179857) | Saline water microbial communities from Ace Lake, Antarctica - #423 | ecosystem: Environmental > Aquatic > Non-marine Saline and Alkaline > Saline | place: Antarctica: Ace Lake... | reverse complement strand
ACATCCCCGTTAGTAGCAGACGTAATAGAGAAGTCGTTTACGTCAAGATTGGCCCCCAATTGGGGAGTTACGTCGTCGACGATGTCAGCTAAGCCGCTGCTGGCCGCCTGCCAGGACACGTTCGAGGAGGCACCATTGCTAGTCAGTACGTACCCTGAGGTGCCGTGTGGTAGCTCTCTAATAACAGCAGCGCTATCAACGTAGAGGGTCTGATACGCTGTGGTACCAGTGATATCGCCTAATGCAGACGATCCTCCACCTGAAGGTGCATTCTTAGGTGCGTACTGTACAAATCTACTTAACTTTGGCATTGCTCGCTTCCTGAGGCTGAGAACCATTCATCTTTTTCTGCATGTTTTCAGTAACTTCTTGTACTTCCGCTTGCTTGGCATTCTCTTGAGCCTGTCGTACCCATTCAGGTACGCTACCTTGTTGTGCTAATGGTTGTGTCATCTCTAAATCTCCTCTAAATAGATGATTGTGTGCTCACTGTCTGTAATAGTTCCGTTGAAGTTTTGTTGACTCGTGATATCCGTCTCTTTAGCTACTATCTTGAACTCGGTACCAGGCCTATACAGAACTTCCTTTTCAGAGTCAGCGAAGTCAGATAGCCCTTCAATAGCTTTAGCCCGTCCGCCTTCCTTAGAGTGGATGATGAAGTAGATATCAGACTGGCCGCCTATGTAGATGTTATTACCTTCACCGTCTTTGGCTAGCATGTTACCCCGTGAGGTACTAGTGAAGCCAGTTTCAGTGAAGGTGTCGCCAGGTTCCATACTTGCGTACTTATCGACCATATTCTGGCCGTTGATACGTCGATGCAAGAGACCCTGGTCCGGGTTCCAGCTAGGTAGACGTGATAATGCGTCATCTGTAGCTTGAATAGCCTTACCTAACTGGCTGGCTGGATCCACCTTACCCTGTCGGAGTGCATCGTTCATTGGGCCGTCACCAGATCTTGTATAGAAGTTAATAGCTACTTTATCCATAGGATCCATAGCTTCAAATTCTTCCAGGGATGGGTACATGGCAGTAGTAGGCCTGCCGCTAGTATCCTTCGCATTCCGATAGTTCTTAACTGCTAACTCATCGCCGATATTAGGGAAGTCTCCACCGCGGATGTGAGTCATGAGGGTAAGAGCCTCCATCTCATCATCATCTCGCATAACTGCCCATTCAGGGATATCGTTAGCTATCTTCTCGAAGGTGAAACCCTCCGGTACATTGGGGCGATCCGCTGTAATCTCTAGGGCATCCAGATCTATGAACTCATCTACTATAAGAGAGCCCTTCTCAACATCTACTAGCTCCATCTTATCCGTGATGATACCCATGACTGCCTCTTCATAGGTAGTCATAGGCTGCTTCTTAGCATTCTTGATCAGAGCGTGTAAGCCCCCTTCTAGAGTGCTCCCAGTCACAGCCCCAGTCACGTGCAGTACCTGGATTTGCTTAGCCATATCTTTACCGATCCACTCATCAAGGGACCCGGGGGTGGTGTCAGGTAAGAACTCATCAATCAAGTAAAGAAGTGGGTTCTTATCGAGTGGGTCAGGTCCGCCTATGTCACCGGGGTCTCCAGGCAGTGGGGTATCACCAAGGTCGATATCCTCAAAGATCTGAGAGTCTAGGATCTCCTCTTCCTTTAGTGGAGTATCACCTAGGTCGATCTCCTCAAAGATCTGAGAGTCTAGGATCTCCTCTTCCTTTAGTGGGGTATCACCTAGGTCGATCTCGTCGATCACACCACTTAACACCTCATCTTCCTTGAGTGGAGCATCCTCCCACTTAGCGATAGCTGCCAATATAGCCTCATCTTCAGATAGAGGAACGGCATTCTTTGGGCTGACTGCGCCACTAGGCCCTACATTGGGCTTAGGAAGCTCTGTAGGCTTCTCTGCGGGCTTAAAGCTACCTACCATGTCGTCTAGTATTGACTTGTCAACAACCTCGTCAGCGCCCTTAGAGAGCTTTGAGAGGCCCTTCCCTATACTCCCCAGATTAGCCACATTAGCCCCCGTTTCTCATCTTCTCAGCATTCATCTTAGCTCTCTCAACCAGTCCACCGTGGATCCGTATGGTTCCATCGGCGTCTCGTATCCAGTCACCAGTATCCGTGTTTCGAACCCAACCTCTAGCATATGCACTGTCAAGCAGTTCATCCGCAGCTGTGTTGAAGTCACCGCTGTTGATAGCGTCGACCATCCTCGTGAAGCCCTTGACACCAGTACCGCCCAGGTTGATAGCCATATCAGCTAATGCTACCTTACGACGTTGGTCCAGGTCTTGGAATCCCGGGATAGCCTTGACTACCACAGGTAGTTCACGTGCAGCGTCTATTGACAGTAGCTGCACTTGCTGGTCCTGAGTAAGAACTAGGTCCTCATCAGCAATGTTAGGATCTAGGCCTAGCTGTTGCTTAATCTCAGGAGTGAGCGGGTTAGCCTTCAGGTTGTGGCCGTATCCGATAGTAGGAATACCGCCTGGGTCCGGATAGACTGAAGCTCGGCTTCCCTCAGCGGCCCGGGTCTCGGCCAGTGGGTCAGTGGCTGGTTGTGCAGTCTGTTGTTCCTGGAAAGGTACACCGGTCAAGTTATCAGCAGTCTGGAAGGCATTGATGTTGCTGCCATCCTGTAGGCCAGCGTCTGCTACATTGGTAAGGATACCGATAGCTGTTTGTAAGTCCCCAGATCTCCAAGCCTTACGGAATGCAGCCTGGTCACCCATACCTAGACTCTCTAGGATAGGACCACCTTGCTCTACTTCCTGTCGGAGGGAGGATACGTTAACGCTATTTACCATGTTGACTGCCCAGTCACGACCATTAGCGTAGCCTGCCTGTGCTGCCCATCTCTGGTCTTGCATGATAGGTACGATGGTGTCGTTCATGAGGTCGATAGCTTCTTCTAATCCGAAGTTAGCTGCTACGCTGCCAGAGTTACGGGCGATGTAGTCTGCTTCAGCTTCAGGGCTAATGAATCCACTCGGGGCGAAGCCACCGATAAGCTCACGTGCTGATCGACCAGTAGTATCCTGTAGTCGGAACTGCCCATCACTGAAGGCAAGCTTCAAGCCTTGGCCTTGTGCTCCGGAGAGTACACGGTTAATAGTCATCATCTGTTGAGCCGATGCAGTACCTATATCTTCAGCTACTCGCGCTCTCTGCTGTGCAGGCATATCGGTAAAGGATCGAGAGGCTGTCTTAGATACCATGTCTAGTGCTGTGATAGGTAGGTCAGTATCCTTTAGGCCTTCATAGACTTTAGCTATGTCTAAGGTTTCCTTTCCATCAATGACATCATGAGCAGCATTCTTAGTTACAGCCTTAGCTGTCTCAGGATCAATGGTACGAGAATCTAACAGACCTTTTAAAGTACCGTCATCCATTGCTGTGATACTGGCACCGACAGACTTAAGGTCTAAGGCCAGGTTTTGGGCAAAGGCCTTACGTGGATCTTGAGCTATAAGCTCATCAATGATGTTCTGATCGTCACCTGCTAATAGCATCAAGTCAAAGGCTGACTCTTGTACAGCCAGTGGCATATGAGTTAGGAGAGCTAGTGCTGGTGCAATCTCAATAGCCTTGGTTTCAGTAAGGGTAGTGAGTTCAGTCAGTCGTCTAGCTAGCAGGATATTGCTATCCTGGTTGTCTAACAGTGTGTTGTAGGAAGCAGCCTGTTCGTCAATGCGAGCACGTACCTGGTTATACTCTTCCATACCGTAGCTCCGGCCAGAGTTAGCCATCTCGTTCTCTATCTGAGACTTCATCAACTCAGCCTGAGCATTGATGCCAGCTTTAAACTGTTCTACATCACGTACACCACCAGCAGAGTTCACCTGGGCTAGCGCACCAAGCATGATACCGTTGAATTTGTTAGTAGCTCGGTTAGCTGCGGATACAGCCACCTTACCAACACTCATCTTACCAGTTTGGATGTCAGCCTTGTCGATACTCTCTTGGAGTTCGGCAGCCTTGTTTCTCTGTATCTGCTTGAAGGCTTCTTCCGTAGAAGCAAACGCCCCACCAGCAACCAGAGACTCAGCCGTCTGCATATCCTTCTGGGATTCAGTCAGAGGTGCAGTCTTGCTAGCATCTGGACCGGACATCAACAACTGTTGTAGAGAGGAGTTGCTCGGATCAAACCCAAGCGCTGATCGAGCCTCTTCTCGGAAGACATCCCCAAATCCTGGGTTCTGAGAGATAGCTTCTCGGAGTATTACCTCAGATTCTATCCTAGCCCGCTGTTGGGAGATCTTACCCTGGTCAGTAGCTGCGGCTAACCGTTGGAATCGTTGACTAGTCGGGTCTATATTACCTGACCGTACCGCATCCTGGATAGCTGCTTGACCAGCGTTGATCGTACCGATCTCGTTCGCTGTCTGTTGAAACTCATTTAAGAGTTTACCCTGTATGTGCCCTTGGTAGGCTTGTCCGGCTATGCCGCCGAAGCTTTGGATAGCCTGTGCTGTGCTTGTGTCTACTCCGCCAAACAGTTGGCCGTTGGCCGTCTTACCTGGACCAGCTAAACCAAAGCGACCTTCGCTTAGTGAAACCATTATTCTGTATCCCTAGTTTTGATGAGACGGGTATCGGAACTTGTGAAGGTACCTGATAAATCGAACAGCATGTTCTCGTAGTAACGCTGCATCTGCCTGTCTAGTTGTGAGTTACCTTCTCCGCGGTTACGTATCTTGTTGTTGTAGGAGTCCATGACTCTACGACGTACGCCCGGTGAGGAGATAGAATTCATAAGGACGTTGTGGCGCTTACGTAGGTTACGTAGCGTGTCCTCATCCATGTCTCGCTTGTCTACGCGAGCCCTTTCGTATTCTTGCAGGAACGAGTCCCAGTTGTTAACCAGAAGCTGAGTACGAAACTCTACATACTTCCTGGTTTCTTCGTTGATCTCGGAAAGATCGTACTTACGCTGGAGAAGTTCAGGCTTGAAGCCTAGCAGTGTCGCTATTTCAGTCATGGGGTCGAACCCACCCTTCGGAGCAGCAACGATGTTGCCGTTCTTGTCCCGGATTTGACCTAGATCGCTCATCAGAAGGTACTTCTGTACCTGGGATGTTGATGCGAACGGAGATACTGCGATATCTACTGTACTTTTAGCTGCAAACTGAAAAGTATCTAGTATATCTTGTGCTTCGAAGCTAACATTACCGTTAATGTCCTGCGGAGTAGGGAACATGTGGGCTACTTCACGTAGCTTAGTCCATATTCGCTGTGGTCCGACCGCTGATGGGCCTAGTAACCACTCATACGCAGAGGATTCCTCAGTAAACAGGGATAGAAAGGTCTGATCCATGCCGTTGAGGAGAGCACCACGAGGGGCTGCTACTACATCCGCACCAAGCATGTATGCAAACATGTCAGTGAGGCCACCAGTAGCCAATCGTTGGATGCGAGTATCCATATTATTAACATCGACCTGATCGAAACCTGCTGCATCTAATCCTGCCCGAAGAGCCCAAGGTCCAAGGAACACACCGGCTGAGCCGTATAGTGCCATCTGCCCCATCAGTAGTCGCCTAGCTTCTACCTTAGTGAACACACCATTCGTTCTGAACAGTGATTCTAGGGTCTTGGTTTGGATCTGGAGAAACTGGGTTGGGACAGACAATGCGCCCTTCTGCCAGAATGCTCGGTTAGATTTACCCAGGTTAAGGGTCAGTCCGTTAGCTCTATCAAGAGCCTCCTTGAACAGCTTGTCGCTGGATCGCAATTTAGCTGCGCCTCCGAGTTCGTCAATCGCTGTCAAGAAGGCTAGCCGTCGGTTGAACAGCTCACCAGCTCTAAAGAACATGAGGCCGGAGTCAAAGAATCTCTTGACAGCACCTCTAGTAGTAGGGAATCCTCGGGCTGCCGCTTCCACGTCAGCACTTGACAGTACAGAATCATACAGTCCAGACTTATCCCATAACTCTTTCGTAGCTTTCATCTCATCTACATCTTTGTAGCCAAAAGTCTTCGCTAGCTTGCGGAGTACATCTGGGCTGTCATTGAAGTTGACATGTTGGAGCGTAGTTAACCCACCCTGTTGACGGAACAGTCTCTGTAACGTAGCAGGCTTAGTTATGTTCATGCTCAATGCTACTGCTGCACCCTGTGCCTGTACAAACAGTTGAATTGGGTTGAAGAACCCAAGCAAGGTGTGGAAGGTAGCTGCCCGTAGGCGGGCTAGTGGATCTTTCTGACGTTGGGTAAGGATAAAGTCACTGATTCGGTTACGACCAAACTTGTCAACGGAGGCTTCGTACACCCCTTTGACTAACTCTTCCCACTTACGCTCAGACTTGTCCATGAAACCACTGAAGTCGTTGATCTTATTCCACATGGTCTTAAGTTCAACATTAGCAATGTTCTCACCTTCTTCGAATTTCACATCACGACCCAGCTTGAACTTAGCTGTGTTTTCCCACTTCTTACGGACTCCCATCCGCCAGTCGTTTCGGGTCATGTAGTTCTTGGTGTTCTCTAGGTACAGCTCCACTGCTTCCAGTGCGGAAGTACGTGGCACGTTAGCATCAGTCCCAGCGTTATGCGGGATCGGCTTACGAGCACGAGGACTATAGACTAGGCCTCCACTCTGGCCTGCACCTGAATCACCTGCTTTAAAAGCTTCCAACTCTTTATCAGCTACTACCTTGTAGTCTACGCCGATCTCATCTCCATTCTCTTGGTACATTCTAGCAGCATATGCATCAGCGTCAGCCTTGTTGTCGAAGGACCGAAGCGCTTTACGTACTACATCGTCCAGCCCGTCCACTGTAGACTTCGTGAATCGTTGTACAAAGTAAGTAGCCTGTGGGTTTACCCGTGGGATGTAGCCCTTCTTAAGGTCTAGTACTACGGAAGGTAACTCACCTACTTTCTCGCCCTTCACAAGGACGTGTTTAAAGCGGCTGCCACCGAGGATAGTGTCTTCTTCTAGACGCATCAACTTGTAGCCCTCGTCATACAGCTTAGCCATATCGAGGTCATTAGTATCTACTGCCCGGCCTACATCGTTGTCTACCATCCATACCTTACGTAGATCTCTCGCACGTAGACTGGCTTGGGTAGCATCATCGACTGGGGTTCCGAAGAATCGAGTTGTTTCGTTCATTTGAATGTTCTTGACATTCCGAGCTATCATACCACGACGTGCATCCATGTTACGTAGGATACCTAATCCATTCATAACACCACGCATGTTGTAGTAGTACTCTATCTGATCTTCATCTAGCTTGATCCCACCTACACCTTGGCGTAACTGCTGTGGTGTAAATTCACGGGTAAGGTCATCACCCATAATTAAGATCTGATCTACTTCATCAACCTTCTGCTTACGGGGCTTGCCCTTAAAGCCCTTAACAGGCTTGCTAGCTTCCTTGATAACCTTGCGGAGTTGACCCGATACGGCTGAGGCTGTGTTGTCTAGGCGTATTGCAGCCTTAACAGTAGACATGAAGTCAGTGTTACGGGCCTGGGCTAGCTCACTCAACAGAGAGTTCTGTCGTGGGGCTTGCTGCCAGAATCCGATATCATCTTGGGTAAACATGGCTTTGAATACGCCCTTGTCTTCAGTACCGTCAGAGTTAGTAACTGTGTAACTGAATTCTCGACCGTGAGCCGAATCGCTCACTGAGTCAAGGTTTACCATCTTGTCATTCTTCGAGAACTTCTCCGCTACATAGAACTGGTACTCATCGTACAGTCTACGTTCAGCGCGGCCTATGTCCTCGGCATCTACGAATCCTTCTTTAGTGAAGGTACGTGATATTGACAGGTCACTAAAAGTTTCTTTCATCTTATCACGGAACTGAAAGATTCTTTCGTGTACGGCGGGGCTGAGTTCAGATGCGATAGCATCATCTACAGCCTCACCGTTGAATGGTAAGGCGTTGGTGTTAGCCTGCCATTCATCTATATCCAGTCCGCCACCGATCTGGCCTTCTGGAGTATTAGAGTCCATGAGTGCGAAGTTAGCTTCTGAAGCTCGCTCCGTATCTCCAGCTCGGGTAGCTGCCTTGATAGGGTTGAGTACCTTGCGGAGCTTTAAGCCAGCTGCTAGTATCTCTACACCCAGGAAGGCTGCATCTACAGTGCCCCAGAAGGATATCCCTTCAGCGGTACCATCTAGGAAAGCTGGATCAATCAGTCCCTGCATGAACTCAGCTGCCCTATGACGAGGCATAGCATCCACTAGGTGACGCTCAACAGCAGGCCATACATCCAACTTCTCTTCATTGGGTAGGCCCTGGAACCAATGAGCAAACTTACGATACTGGTCCTCTTGCTTGAACGGGTCTATCTCACCAGTAACCTGGTAAGCATCGAAGAGGTCCTTAGGGCTGATGATAACACTAAGGCCTATATCCTTGACAGTCTCCCACGCGCCTATACCTTGCTGGAACTCATTGAGCTTATCCTGCAAGTACATGTTAGTCGCCAGGGTTTCCTTCTGCTCAGCATCTACACCAGGTGCTGTGATAGCATTGACGTACTGACGGATTGGGAAGTCTTCGCGAGCCTTATCACGAGAGTTGTTAAGTTCTACTTCAGCGATACCTTGTAGGGCAGACTCAGCTGGAGTACCAATAGCCATTGCTCTTTCGTAGAACATCTGGCGTGCATCGGACATCACCTCACCGTTGAACTCATCAGCGGCTTTACTACGTAGACCAGCACCAGTACTACTACCAGATTCCTTGCTCAACTGGGCAAAGGCTTCCATAGAGGAGATGCCTTCATTCTCTGATTTGATAGCAGCAGCTTGGGCCACACGCTTCTCTTTCAGCGAGTCTTCCTCTACTACTCCTACTTGAGCAGGCCTCTGCAAGGGGCCATCAACGATGGTACCCTGCTTCTCGTCTAGTTGTGCATCAGCTATCATTATACTGTACCTGCTACGTCAGATTGATTAGTCTTCTCTTTAGCAAAGTCTTTAACACTGAAGCCTAGCTGACCAGGAAGGGAACTAAGTGCTCCGAAGGTCGCTGCGTTGCTCTGGAAGCCTCGTGCCTGTGATAGGTTATTCTGTACAGCTGACTGACCAGCCTGTGAAGTACGAATAGCACCTACGTTAGATCCGGTCTGGCTAGTAGAGGAACTGATTGCTCCCTGGAAGCCTGAGCTACCGAACCCACCACCGTTGTTACCGGCTGCGGCTGTAGCTTGTGCGGAAGCTATACGTCCTCGTAGGATTTGCTGTCTAATAGCTCTCTGATTCTCGATAGCAGCAGTAGCACCTGAAGCTTCTTCCGCTTTCTCAGTAGCAGCCTGGGCCTTCTTCTGCTGGTGCATCGAGGCAGCTGTACCGCCCACAGTCACAGCTGTTAAAATATAAGGGAGTGCTTGTGCCATTATCCTATTACCTTTGTGTATACCTTCTCGGTATGAGTCATGCCTAGGTGTTCCATAAGCGCGGGGTGATCGTGTTCAACTTTGAGTGTGTACTGAATAGCATCTACTTCTAGCTGCTCTTCCACCCAGTTGAGGAAGTCAACCGTAATAAATCCGCGGTGGACTGGGTGTACGTAGATAAGATCGCATGTAGCGAATAGCTTACCCATGTGGTGTGGGTGTGGATACAGCCAGAAGGCTGCGTAGCCCGACAGAAGACCGTCCTTTCGCATAGTGAAGATCTTGAGAGAGTCCATCTCTTGACCCCGGGCATAAGCCTCGAAGTCTGGGAGTATTGGCATCTTCTCTACTTCATCTGCATGTCCTTCTAGGTATGCAGCGATCTCTTCTATGCAATCCCCGAATGATTCTAATCTAAATTCCATTATGGTCTCCTACCAACCCTTACGTTCACTGCGAAGCCTAACAGCTGCATGTCTTTACCAGACTCACTGTCATACCGTACGCTGAACGCCTCTCCTCGGCCTCTCATACGCATTTTAGTCCTCACAGTTGTGTACCCATAGTCGAACGGGTCCGTGGCGTCAGCGGGCAGGTACGCCCTGTGAAGCCTATATGCTTGTTGTTGTGTGGTCCAGTTACCGACATCCAAGTCAGTATAGTCCCATCGGATCTGAACATAAGCCCCAGAAGGATTAGTGAAATCCACTATTCCATCGGAGACTGCCTCGTATCCATCTTCTGTTCGGTTAAAGAAGGAGGTGAGGTGGGTAATCGTTTTACCCCTTGTTGGATCCGTGCTATTCCGCCAGCCAGTCTGAATATAACTAGTGTAATCAGCACCAGTATTACTGATATTGTTCTTAGCTTGATCCCAAGTCTTCCAGTCCGTGAAGCTTCGGTTGTTGAATTCACCAAAGGTGTAGCTCCAGGTAGTATCGTCATTCTGCACGAAGCAGAGTGCTTTCAACTCAACTGTATTAAATGCTTCAAACGCTACGTCTTGAACTATATCATCAGAACCCTGAACTATATCATCATCTGAGACAAAGATGTCGTAAGTTGTAATGCTCTCACTTCCAGGGGTCTTCACTGTGAAGGCCGCAACACCGGGACTGTTGGTGTCTAGATCTGAGATCGTGTATGTATAGAACGCTTCAAGCGTTGTATCCATAACTAGGCAGCGGTTGAATATAAAGCGATCAGTGACACCTGTGTAGGATACACTGTCATTATACAGCCAGTATATTTTCTTAGCATAAGGGTCGTAGAATACTCTAGCGTAAGCCCTTGCTGCATTACCTATACTATCATAGAACGTCTGTATGGTCCCCCGGGTTACCCGGTCTACCGTAAGCGTATCATCCAACTGTGATGGCTGGACTCTCCAGATACCGCCTTCTCCCCAATACCACATCATGCCTTCCGTCACTACTGTCGCTTCCCGCGAGGTAGCACCTTCAGCTGATACTCTCCGAACAGAGTACTTATCCGCGGTGAAGTTACCACGGTTACTGTCTCCAGAGATTGCCCATACACCAGTTGAAGATACTACTACGAGATCTTGTCGTAGTTGTAACATCTGGTATACAGCGCCCAAGTCAGCGATATGGATTACACCACCATCGCTAGCTAGCAGGGCGTTCAAGTCTTCCGCGGTAGGATCTAAGTCCTGGTAGCAGAAGCCTGCCTTTTTCAGATCAATCAGTGATTGACTGAAGTACACATTACCTGTGTAATTTGAATCAGGTACACCACCGAACCATACCCGGCCAGCATAGAATGCTATGGCTGAGGGTCGCTTATTCGTGTTGAACCCGTTGTCGCTAACTGTAATACCGCTCACTGCTCTCCGGTCTTGTGCAAATGCACTTAACAGGAAGTGGCCCTTAGGGGCTGGAGTGTTACCAGTAGCAATTTTTTGCATATCCCAAGGTGAGAACGAGCCTATTGCTTGAGCATCATCAGCGGCTGCCATCTTGGAAGCGTGAAAGATATCAGCATTGGAGGGGTACTCGTATACCTTAGAGTTAGCAAATTGGATAGGATCAGTACGTACTGTACCACCACCACCATTCTTACCGACTGAACAGATAGTCCGCTCAGGCCAGCCCTGGTTTCTCAGGTTATACTGGTGGTCGTTAGTGAGTAAACTTGGTCTAGCATCTAACTCACCAGGTTCCTCTATGCCAGCAAAGTCCCGGATTTTAATCTCGATCCTCTGCTTAGAGAATGTATCTAGGTCCGCATCGTATTCAACGATAGTCGGATCCAGGTCCTCGTTACCTACGATCATTACCCCTTCACCATAAGCGAAGGATAAGATCTTATTCTCAGGAGCCGGTCCAGTCTTAGAACTACTAAGGTCAATCGACCCTCGCAGTGTAGAGCTAAGAGGATCAGCACCGAGATCATGGAAGTACAACGTAGTTCCTATCTGAACCACCAAGAAATTGATGTCACCTTTTCCATTTACAGCTCTCCACTCACTCTTAGAGATCGCGTAGTTGCTGATGTTGGTGTCAGTTGTGGTTTCAGGTCTTACCGTGTACCCGGACTCAAAGTCCAGGCCTAATCTACGTTTGACTTCCCCTGTAATGAATAGATCAAAGTTGTCTATAGCTTGAGCTGCGTTCTCGGGGAAATTCAATGAGCTAGCCTCAGTGTTGAGACCACCTACAAAATTAACCATAAACTCGCTTTGTTCTACAAATGCCATTACTTAGTCCTGTTGTTGAGCAACATAAATATCTACCGCTAACTTAGCGTCGTCAGCGTTGGTCCACTTACCGGTTAAAGCACCTGGTAGTTGGCCGCCTTCTACGTATCGAGCACCCCATAGGGTACCGAATTTCTCGTGGTAGATTTCAATTGTCTTAGCGCCTTGCTTTACAAAGATCGCTGGGTGTAGATCATTAGTCTCTGCCTTCTGTTCAGCACTTGTGCCTTCCAGATCTGAGAAACCCCAATCTTCTTTATTGTTAGAGGGATCATATACCTCTGCGTGGTCTTGGTTACTTTCTTCGACCATATCTAATTCGTCCGTCATCGTTATCCGTCCTCGATGCATTTCTCCTCAGTACACTCAGTCCGCGTCTCGCTCGCTGCTCGTCCTTTGGTGAGGATTCCTGCTTTAAATAAATAAAGGCTGTTGACTTTACGTCAGCTAGCCAGGTTGAGAAGAAGTGTGCAGGTGCATCAAGTTGGAAGTCATCGCTGATCACGATATCCTCTATCCACTTAACATGTACCTGGCTCTTATTCCCTTGTAGTGTTGATTCGATGTCACTGTCGTAAGCATCAAATACAATATACTCATCGTCGAAGCTTGTCCAGTAGGATGGCCCTCGGTCGGTGTAGATATGATATCTCGCACCGTTGAAGTCTGTGATAGTACTGATCTCGGCTACCTGAGTATTCCGCAAGAGGGTCATCTCTAGGAACTGCTCTGGTGCTAGCCATTCGATAGTGTCTATCTCTACTAGGTCTACTAGATTTGCATCCTGGTTAGCCGGATCGGTCTTGTCGTATCGAACGTAGTCAATACGAGTAACCTCATCTGGTATTCTCAGGTAGTTAGGTCTAGCGCTATCCGCGATAGATTCGAGTTGCGCGTAGCGAATGCTAAAGGGCCATTCACTTTGGTTGAGTAACTCATATGCCGAATCTTGAGCAATCTGAGCGATCTGCTCTGCATCCGGGGAATCCGAGATTGAGTTAACCTCATCTAGATTCAATGCTTCCATCGTCTTAGAGACGATCTGGATCATAGTCAGCTTGCCGTGTGACATTATTAAGTCCTCTCAATCAGGAGTGCGAATCGAATATCAACTGAAGCATCGGTGTTAGCGAGTGCTGTGTTGGTTATAGTAAGCGACTGCCCTGCTACAAAAGTGTTTGCAGCTGAAGGTGTGGCAGTCACGATATCACCAGCTGCACCACCAGTACCTATTGTAGTAGTTAGAGAGACCTGTGATCCTGTTACGGATCCAGTATCAATCTGCACTTCATAAGTATTGGTGCCACCGGCGATAGCGCTGTTGACGATAGCAGCAACACCAACTACCTTACCGGAATACATGGTCGGTAAGTAGTGAGTTTGTGCTGCGCTAGCGTCGATCTCTAGTACGGTCAAGGTCTCTTGCAACTCCGTAATATCTTCCCGTTTCAGGAAGCGGTAGTCAGAGGTGCCTGAAGTACTAGCATCATTAGTAATTACTTTACCAGAAGCGGTAGTACCATTGATAGTAATGTGCTTAGGTTCATGTACTACTGCTGAGGGAAGTGTACTGTGTTGTAAGTTAGCCATGTTAAGTCCGTGCTATTGAATGATTGGAGCAGTCGGTTTACCGGGACGTACCAATAAGCATCCACCAGGTGCAGACAAAGCTGACTCACTGAAAGAACCATCAATTGGGTCTGTCATGTGAGACGTCATCGTCAGACACTGTTCACCCCAGGGGCGATTCATGCTAAAGGTAATTGTTCGGGTACCATCTTCTGGTATACCGTGAACAAAGTTCCCATCCTCATCATACACACGAAAGCCGTTAAGATCTTCACAGATCCCATCACCGTCCGCGTCAAGTGAGTCTCCTTCTACAGTGAGACATTCTTGTGAGAAGCTCGCTGTATATTCTCTTGTGGCTGCGAAGCCGAGAGTACCGAGTAGTCCGAAGACTAGTGCTAAAATAAATTTCATATATGTATTCCTTATTAAAAATCCGGGGGCGACGTATGCCGCCCTCGAATAAGATGATCTAGATTAGATCGCGCCAGTGATTACTGAAGGCGGAGTCTGATCCTCGATGGGATCAGCATACTCTACCAATACAGAGAAGTCACCTGCGGTCATTGCCGAATCGACTGCTACTGAAATAACAGAATTAGCTGCAAGAACTGTACCGACTAATGCGCCGCCTCCAGTCTGTACTGCGCCAGCAGTCAGAGCGAAGGTAGACACAAGGCCGTCAGCGTCAATAGCGACGCCAGCCGCAGCAGTCTTAAGACCGACGTCTAAGCCGGTGTTAGCCGTAGGGCCAACAACAACTGCGCCAGTCGTAGTGATTGCTGAGATGATTCGAGCACCAGCAGGGATAACAGCTTCTTTACCCGTGAGGGTTCCGGCTGCTGCATCTGCATGGTTACTAAAATCAATTTGCATCTCAACCTGCTTAACTCGACCCACAGTGTGGACGATAGCTGGTTCAGAGTTTACAGTGTCTCGCGAAGCGAAACCGACGATTAGACCATCACTATTGGTCCATGTATTTCCACGTGCCATAATTTATATCTCCTAATCGTTGAAGTTCGTGCTTGTTGCAATCGTAACAAGGCTCTCGGGGCGGTACAGGTTAAGACCGAATCGAGCAGAGAACTGATGGTATTCAGTTTCTACGTCATCGTCTTTCCAGCTTACGATCCGAGGCATCCGACGCCATGCACCGATAAACGGCTTGGCATCTTCTTCGCCCATGCTGAAGAACAAGTTAAACTTATCACCAATCTCGACGTTATCAGCGGTGCCAGCATAAGTCGCCAGAGCCTCTTGTGCCGTAGCAGTATCAAGATAATCAGAGACGTATACGTCAAATCCGAAGATAGTGTTCAAGAAGCGTACGCCATCACCAGCAGGTGAGACGCCATCAATTCCGCCCCAACGAGGACCGTTGGTATTGGAAGTCAATGTGCTATTGATATTGGTGTTGAATTCGAAAGTCGGGTCAACTACGGCGACGAGGCCGGACAGTGGTACCTTAGCTTTCTGAAGCGCGTAACGTGCGTATGCAAAGTCATTCTGAGACATGGTGCGAACAGAAGTCGTACCTGCGCCAGATGCTACAATACGGTGGCTAGCACCATTGATAGCGTTAACATTACCAGAAGTCTGCACGCGATGCAGCTTCAACACTTGAGTTTCGTAGTACTCATCAAAGGCGCGTTTCATCTTGCGAGGAGCTGAAGATACAGCTGCACTTGCGAGGAAATCGTCCTCAAGGAATTTGTCCGTGAAAGAAACTTTCAGACCAACATGTTCGTTGATGTTAAATACGAATTGACCAGTATCCATGCGGCGCTCAGGAAGAGCTACGCTTTCAGACATTTGATCAATTACCAACTCACCAAGTGAGCTGATGCGATAGTTATCGCCATCACCGAAGTCGTTGATTTGTCGAACCATACCTTGCATGAAGGTTTGGTCCTGGAACATTTCCTTGATTTGACCAGTAAATACTTCGTTACGTTTGAGGTGGGTTGAACCCCAAACTGAGTCCATTGTAGACATTATAGTATCCTATGTAAAATCAATTTAATTATTTATCAGGAAAGAGATCACGACGATACTGTGCTTGAGTTTCTACCGACCAATATTTGTTCGGGTTCTCTCTGCGTAGTTTCGTGTAGTAAGCTTGGTCTCGGACCTCGCCTACCTGTGAGTTCATTCCTCGTTGCCCTACATCCCCAGTACCGGTAGAGCTTCCGGCTTTATTAGTAGAAGAGTTTCGTTGGGGTACGAACAGCTCTAGAAAAGCTTTCGGGTTTTGTTTCGCCATAACTGAAGCATCCTCAATAGAGATGTCCAGCTCTCGTGCTTTCTCCTGAACTTTTACGTCAGCAGTTTTCCAATCGCCGAATTCCTTTGTCAGCGCGTCAGTTACGGTGGCCCAATTGCTATCTTGTTTAGCAGCTGTTTGGTGTTGCCCCAGGACTTCTTCTACTACCTGGGCGACATCAGTGCGGTCTACACCTGTGGGTGCTTGACCGTCACCTTGGTTGGCAATCCTTGCCAAAGCGTCATCAAGTTTAGTTGCATTTGAAAGACCATCTTCAAGCTCGACAACTTTGTCTCGTGCTTCTTTGTTCTCTCTTTCCAGTCGTTCGATGTGGGCTTGTGCCGCCTCATCTCGTTTCCGTAATGCCTCGTATTCTTGAGGATCTATTCCTTGGGAACCAGGGTGGGCATTTGTCATACCTTCTTCGTTCGATCCAAAGTTCTTTTCTTCATCTTGTCCAGCTTGATCGTCTCTGGACGTACCGAATGTATCAGTCATTTTATATCCTTGTTACTTCTACAGTGCGTCGCATAGCTGATCTATAGCCTGCATACCATGCCTGTAGGTACTGCCAGTTGGGAACCTCAAAACCTTTCGGGCTGTCAATCAGGTCTGACTGACGTTTGACTTCTCGTCTAGCATCTTCGTTAATTACCGTGAGTACTCTCTTAGCTCTTATATAGCTACGAGCGAACTCTTCCTTTTCCTCTTGGGACCTAAACTTGCGGAGCAATATCTCCGACGGCTGGCCCTTGTTGACTTCCTGCATCCAAATCTCCTGCTGTGTCTGTTTGCGATTCAAGTGCAGCTTGGTCTTCTGCTACCTGCATCCGGCGTTGTGCCTCCAGACGTTCCTCAATCCTTGCGTATGGTTGTACTAGCTCGCGTGCTCCGCCTGCCAGGTCCATCCATTCTTTATATAGTTCGGCCAGTCCGAGTGAACTGAAGTGCTGTGCAACCTCAGGATCCTGGAGTGGGCCACCTTGCAATGACTGCAAGTTTTGAACCAGTTGGGCCTCACGAGCGAAGTGCCGTGCGCCTACCGGTATCAGACGACCATTGCTGGTGATATCTGACTTCGTTATCTTCTTGAACTCACTAGCGCCTGTGTCATCGTCGATGATCTCAACCATGTCGGCCCCATCGAGGTTCCGTACAGATACTTCTAGTTCAGCGTTCACTAGATCTTCCAAGAACTCCTGGAAGATGTTGACCTTGTGTTGGAAGCTTCTTGCTGCGGCATTGGTCAATCCTTGGAATTCGCCAAGTGTTTTCTCACCTGGAGTCCTGAAGCCAAGTGCCTCCCTAGGAGACAGCGCGAACATTTCCATCGCTTCGGTCAGTTCCCTGATCTGTAGATCGGCGTTTAAGACGGTCGTATCAGGACGCAGATACTGGACTGAACCATTCTCTGCGATGTAGTAGTGCTTAGCACCACCTACTTGAGCTATATCCTCAACGTCTCCAGCGAAGACGATATCCGGATCTAGCATCTGGTCGAACGCATCGGCTCGTGCATTCTCCAAGTGGTCTACACGATACTGCATACCGACAAGGTTATCGAGAGGGCCTTGGCCCCACAGGTTATCAGATCGCTGTCTCCACGGAACGTGGTAGATATGCGGCTTGCCTGTCCATGTGTCTATCTCACGATCAACCGCAGTTTCCCAACGGTCTACAACTACGATCTCACGATCACGTTGATATTCAAACTCGCCATCTGTCGCGCCCCAGTGAATGTCACCGTAGAACGATAGCACTTCTACTAGTCCGGAATCAAAGTACTGGCTTGCTGTACCAAATCCATCGAACTGGAGCATTAAGTCTTTGTCGATATCACCTTGGTTAAACTGGCGGATAGCCCCGCGGTGGGAGGTAGCAATGCGGTGAACTTCAGCCCACTTCTCATTACCTGGGTTGTCTTCCATTAGTCTTGTTAGTTCAGCTAACGTATACAAGTCCCGAGTGATCTTAGGGGCTTGGCGGAAGCTGGAAGCTAATGGGTTGAATACTATATCACGTGGGTCACGTCGATTGATCTTAGGCCCTACATACGACAAGGTTACTTGTCCTGTAAGAGGATCAACTGAGTACTCACGGATGTATTCAACTTCAGCGAAAGCGTTACCATAGATAACCCAATCACTTTCTAGTTGTCGCATTACGTTACGGAAGTTAGAAGCACGGACTGCGTGTTTCGTATTCATGTACGCTTCGACAATCTGACGTTTGCGGGCGTTAGCTGCGTCGGTATCGTTACCTTTCCAGCGTAGCCATCTGTCATTAGGGAACAGTGCTGCGTCGTAGTTAATCGTTAAGGTGTCGTAGAGGTTAGCCATCTTAGGCCGGTGGGTCGTGTTAGACCAGTCCGCTACTTCTTCGTTAGTCGTTTCTTTGGTTGACGTAGCCCAAACGTATCGTTGGAGTTCATCCCAACGATCCATGATCTCTCGACGGTTACCGTTCCATCGAATCCATGTAGTGTTTATCTGTGCTGCTTTGATGTCCTGTGCGCCAAAGGCAGACTGGAAGATATCTAATCCGTTACCTGCACTCATGCTACTCTGCTCCTGCGTCCACCGAAGCGGCTATTGTATGTGGTGTTTATATCCATAACTCTTACGTTTGATGCGTATGCTCTCTTGCCAGGGGCCTTAGCGCTGACTACAGCTGAAACAAAAGCATCTGATAAGTCATCATGCTTAGGTCTGTCAAGGACTATCTGGTCCTCGAACTCTGCTATCAACCCACCTTTGAAATGCCAGATTCGCTGGTCAGCGTATCTCCACTCTAGGGTAGCTCCCTTACGTTCGTTTTTAGAACCCTGCCTAGTTATGGCTGGCTTCCCTTCGATTGTCAGAACTTCTCCGTTCTGTCTTACCATGCGGTCTAGTTCATTCTTAACGAACTGACCACCAGCATTAGTCTCTACTACCAGCTTTCGGAACTGCCACTTGCGGTGTAGTCCCATAACTTCATTATAGTAATCATTGAAGTTAGCTGTCTTGAACTGCGTGAGGTCTAACAAGTAGACGTTCTCATCACTGTCCATGCCGATAACGGCTATTGCGGTGAAGTCAGATCCTGCATTGTCTGTCCACGCTACGTCCATCGCTGCAAATGTATTCAGCTTGTTCGTACGGTAGAAGACATCCTTGCCCTCTACCTTGATGTGCTTACGGTCGTAGTACTGGAAGTGTCCACGTGAAATCCGTTGCATATCAATCGCGTTAGGGTTGTTGTAGTACTGGCAGAAGAACTGTACCAGCTGACCCTTCGACTCATAGTCTGCTCGTATGATGGCTAGAGTTTGAGCATCGAACCCGTAGGTCTCGCCCGTATCTTCATCAACTGTTAAAGGCCACAGGAACTCACCAGTCCCGTCACCTTCGCTTTCAACCTCACGGCTGAAGATATCCCAAAGCTTGGCCTCACCTTTGAACTCCTTAAGAGCTGCTTCCCAAATCTGATACACAGACTCGATAAAGGATTGGTACAAGTCGCTTGGATGGTACCTAGTACCTACCGCTAGGATTTCTCCTCTCGGGTTGAGGATGGAAACAAACTGCGCCATCCGTCGATTAACTTCACTACGACCCACAGCGGAATCAGCAAAGTCAGGAATAACAACATCATCAGCAATAAGCAGATCGCAATGTAGTCCGATGGCGTTACTCTTAACCGTCTTAACGATGATCGTATGATCTCTAATACCCCGCCTCTTGCGATCAGGGTGGTCCACATTGAAGCTAAAGGCGCTCCACTGTTCTCTTTGTCCTTCATCTTCTTTAAACATCTCCGGCCAGTAAGTGCGGTATACGTCATTCGTCATCATATTCTTGATGGCGTAGATCTGGTCTTTAGCCAAGTCTTCACCAGCTGAGAGATATACGATACTTATCCAGGGGCGATAAGTGATACGCCAAGCAGCATAGCCAGCAGCAATGTGAGACTTAAGATGCCCACGGGGGAGAAGCGCAAGCTTACGCTGCGAATCACCATCTTGAATCCATTTACAAAGTTCTGCATGTATGTCTCCGTATGCGTACTGAGGATTAACCAGGCGCATGAATGCAAAGAAACTGTTCTCGCAGAGATCAATTACTGGTTGCAAATCGCTTGACATCTAAATCCTTAATACGTGCTAGGTCATTCTTAACCTGAGTGCTCTTCTCTGCCTGGGCAGCTGCGGCCTTCTTAACTTCCGCATCACTAGGTCTGCCTCTCTTGGAGGTCTTCTTGTCACCCTCTAGGATGATCTTCTGTGCAGTCACGTTTCCCTGAGCTGCACTAATCTTTAACTGATTGTACGCGAGAGCTTGGTCTTGAACCAGCTTCTCGTTTCTCCAGAACTTCAGCCCGTTCCAGAGAGCACTCTCGTCACTTCCATCCATGAAAGGTTTACACTTGAGTAGTTTTTGCCAGTGGCCCCATGAACCCACTAGCTTCATTGCTGCCTCGTACTCGCTCTCCGATTCCATAAAGATCCGGTAAGCGCTTGGCAGGCCTCTCCATTCGTCTTCACGCATGGTATAGAGAGGCGGGTAGTCCTCGTGTCGGGATTTGTTGAACTCGTAGAAGATGTTAGTACGGTATCGACCCATCACATCCTTTAGGACAGCGCGGTCCTGGTAAGGATCAGAGAACCCGATATACATCATGTAATCTTCACGATCCATCTTAGTAACCGATAGCTACATAGCTACAAGGTGAGGATGCGCTATAGGTAGCGTAGATGTTCATTCCTGTAGTAGATCCACTGGCATAGTTAACACCTTCTTCTGCACCGTTACTAGCTATGACCCTAGAGACTACCGCTTGAAGGAAGGCATTAGGGAACTCTCTGTTGAAGGTTACAGCTACTGCACCAGACCCGGAGTTGATACTAGCTGTAGTACCCCAGTTGATAATAAGATTATTACCGGTGCTGTTAGGTATGCTGATGCTTCCGGTGGTACCGGTTACAGCAGCGATATCAGCGATAGAGGCAGCAGCAGCAACCGCTGTATCTACGTAGCCTTTATCTACTAGGTGGTTAGCAGCTGTGCCGTCTACGGCCAGAGCTACCTTACCGTCTGTTGCTATCGTCAACGCAGTCGTAGCGTTAGCTGACAGCTCCAATGGGTGGGCTGAACTTGTACCGATCTCTAGCTGAGTAAGCGTAGTCTCGATAGTAGCTGCTGCACCACTGGTTGTAGCTAGGTTGATTGCTTCACCGGAGATGATGTCAGCGTCTAGCGTACCAGCTGTAGCTAGCGTAAGGCCAGCTGTGCTCCACGTACCGACGACTGTACCACCCCGTGTGACTACTAGATTACCAGAGGCTGTTCCGATAGTGATATCACTTGTTCCGTTAACGATAGCTGAGATAGCTGCTACGGGGAGTTTTACTTTAGTTAATGCCATAGTATATTATGTCCAGGGGTTTGAGTAAGCGATGCCGCCCACTTCAGTAGTAGATCCAGGCCAGCTGAATGTAGTGTAAGCACTGAGTTGCCCAGTAGCGGGGGTGATGACAGCAGTATGCATAGACGTGCCGGATACCCTATTTGATCCGGTGATCTTAGTTCCGTCTGCGCTAATTGCTAGGTACATTACACCACCTAGGTCATTAGTAAGAGTTACCGTAGATGGTGACGCACCTGTGAAGTCCCAGCAGTGCGTATTGGTAGAGGCGTTACTATCAGCATTCTGTAGGTAGCAGTAGTTACTGTCTGGTGTCCATGCTAAACTGAGTCCATTAGTGTCTTCTGAAGCACTGCTGAATAAAGTACCTTCATACGTAAGGTCGTCTCCATCTACAGAGTAGTAGTATACGTAAAGTAAATCTACAGAAGAGTTAACTGCTAGAACTAACCAGTTACCATCGGGAGAAAAGCGTAAGGCATTTACAAACCTACCAGTCGTCGCAATCTGAGCACTCAACTTAGTGGCCGTTACATCTGTAAAAGCGTTAGTAACAAGATTTCTGGAGTACAGCCTAAGGCTAGGAGAGTCCCCTGTTCCAGCTGCAAACATAGTAGGATCTGCTGGATTGAAGTGGGTCGCGTATATATAATCACCAGGTTGAGCAGAGAAAGGATCAGGACTTATGATACTCCAAGTATTCGTACCCGTCAGCTCGTAGGCTCGTAACGTAGTACCAGTACCGCTAACAGCGTTTCCGGTTACGTAGAGGTGATCCCCATTGGATGACCAGGACGCATTTGATACACCAGATACCATAGTAGGTGTTCCTGAGTCTACATCAACTAGCTCAGGTAGTAGGGTAACAGGGTTAACATCTATTCTGTGTATCCGAGCATAAGGTATAGTAGCGAACAGTGGACATATGATGTATTGATTATCCAGAGACCACTCAATAGGGCCAGAGATATTTCCAGTGGTTGATCGGATATCGACTTGGGCATTTGTAACGGCATCTATGAGTTCTATAGAACCACCGCCACCAGCCAAGATGTTATACCGGATCAATCCACCAACGGTAGTGAAATAGTTAACTGTCATATTACTACGAGGCCCGTGAACCAAATAACGTAATACTGATATCAGCTAGTGTGGCATCCGCGGTAGACGGAGCCTCAATGCTCAGGACATCACCAATATTTACAGTATGGTCTGTAGCTGTAGTAGCGAAGGTACCTGTAGTACCGGCTGCTGCAACTGTGATCGTACCGATTGATACTCCCTCATCTTTAACTGTAAAGACGGAAGAACCTGTAGCTGCTGTATCTGCATCTAATCTAGAGTTAGCGAAGTCATCAGCATAGTATATAGCTCGGGGAGCTACGAACCTCAGGATTTCCTGGGAGTTAGATGGCGTACCCGATACGAACACCCCGAGATCGTAGTTGTTAACTGTAAGACTAGTGGTAGGAGTAGGGCTGAGATCCCCATAGATCAGAAAGATATCTGAACCAGGAAGGAGAGACTCTGTGAAGGTTAAGGTAGTACCACTGGAGCTGTATGATTGCCCCGGGACTTGTACTACCCCGTTCACTATAACTGTGATACCACTATAGCTGACTACACCCAAGAGAGTAGTAAGATTAAACACTGTACGGTTGGTAGAGCCTTGAGAGCCTATCAGAGTACCGTAGTTGATAGTAATCGGGTCTGCACCGGTACCACCTGAACCACTGACGGTGCCAGCGATAGTAGTAGCGATAGCAGTAGCTAGGTTGGTGACTTGGCTGAGGTTCACACCATCAGATCCGTTAACACCCTCTAGGACATTCAATAGGTTGTTATCACCCATGTCCAGGTCGGCAGCCATCGCGTTCGGGGATACCCCGTTACGATCTACCTTATTTTCTAGCTCTTGCGCTATCTCTGCGAGTATAACGTCCCATCTGTCTGTATCTCGGAAGCCCGTGCCTACAGCGGTTGGATTAAAGGTTGTTCCCATAATGCTCTTCTAGTTGTTTGGTGTTGCCGAGTAATACTCGTCTAACACTATCTTGGCTTGCTCTAGATCTTGTTGATACATAGATCCGGCAACAAATATAAGTTGCTTCGCCCATTCTTCAAGTTGATCTGTATGTGTTAACCAGTTTTGAAAGTTTGGTTCCAATCCCATTGAGACCTCTACTAATTCATGTGCTAATACTATATTACTATAGCTAATATAAGATTAATAGAATTGATACTTTCTATCTATTCAATTCACTTACTATCTTACGATCTATCAATGATCTTAAGAACTTTTATAAATAATGTATAGTTAGACACCAGAAATCGCAAAAAGTTCCCTGAGATGTTAAATCAAAGATTTAAATCTCTAATTAAGATTAGAAATCTCTAATCTGTATAAAACTAAGAGAGCCACGATTAAGAAATTTCTAGAAAATATATATGGAGGAGAGAGGAATAAATCGAACATTCCCTAAGAAAATAATTTGCTGGAGAAATATGGATGGAGTCAATAGAAGGTCATGTAGGCCCGGGCACCCCTCCTTGGGGTAGGTAGGCAGGTAGCTTGACTATCAGCTTTCTTGACAGAATCCTGGCACGTTTCTTGCATGGGCCCGCGGGTTGCTTAGATAGTCAAGCTACTTGACCATTGCACCCCTATACTGTACAAATACCCAGTACTGTACGTTTATACAGTAGTCCGGACTGTTTCACGTGGAACATATGCAAGTATCTTGTCTATCATCCTGGTTACGTTGTTTCACGTGGAACACTGTACACTTATACAGTACTGTACATCCATACAGTATGTTACCTGGTAGACTTACCGGGTCGCATTGCCAGCAATACATGCCGTGAGACGCCATATAAGCTCGTTTGAGCCCGTTTTATGCCAACCCTTTACAATCATATTACCTGATTAAACTAGCCTTTATACCGTATCCTACAGCCTCGACTGACAATTTACGTCACCCTCTGACCATAATTGTCATAAAAGTGACCTATTGCGTCACATTGTGACCATCCAAGCAAGTATCATGCCAAGTCTACAAACGGGAAAAACCCTTATAAATCAATGACTTACAGTTTTTGGCAAAGTTGGCACGCAGTCTGCATTATATATCTTGCCCCGGCAAGCCTTTGAGGCAGTTGGTGGCCCTCGCAAGCATTGCGCTTGACAGGTTAACAGTTCGGACTAGTTACGTTGTAATGCGCCTAGTCTCGACGTGGATAGTACATACTGAGGGTGTCGTCGTACACTCGGTCTATAGCATTGCCGCATGTAGTCAGTATAAAGCTACACACTAACAGTGAGCGGGTTATACTTGCGCGATTGTTAGTCCGGACTACTTCTTCTAACTTATAGGGAGTGACACCATGCGTGTACATAAAGCACGGGGTGGAGCCTCGTATGATGTGGATCAAGAGCGACAGTATAACTGGTGGAAGTCTAAGCCCGGGCGTAAGCTCAATGGCCCGACTCATCAGCTTACTAGGACTGAGCTTGAGGCTTTTGCTCAAGAACAAGGGCTAGAATTGTCTGCTAATGCCACGTTTGCGGTAGAGCGACACGCTTAGAGTGAACAGGATACTTGTCAATGTGGTCCGGGATAGTCCGGACTACATGAGCAAGCCTCTTGACAACAAGAGCCGGGACACTAATGGACAAGTGTCTTGACATCCCCAGGACGGGACTAACTGAGTCTGAGAGAGGGTTCAACGTGGCTAAGGGAAGACCTGCACGCGTGAACCGTTCGAGACCATACAAGGTAGGGAATCGGATGCTATCCGACTATGACCTAGGATGGGACTTATGGTACACGCGTAAACCGTTGCCTCTCAATGCACCCAGGGCTATGCAGCAAGGGTATGTGAAGGCTGCCAAGTCTAGCGATGCTAGTACTATGGCAAGCGCACGAACTCATGCTAGGAGAGGAATGTTTGTATTCCTACCAGGGTATGAGTACCTTGCTGCAGATAGTGGTAAACCATTGTCTAGTGGATGCGAATCCCGCTATGCTGTGCGTGTTGCGAGAGCTGAGATAGATAGAGTTAGGGAAATAGCTTGACTGTAAAGGCATAGTCCGGACTACATTATCCGAAAGGATAGTGTAGTGTAGACTGTCCCTTGAGATAGGGGTGGTGACCATAACCAACTGAAGGAGTATCCGAATGGATAACGTAGAGGTAAAGATTGTAGATGGTAAGTTACATCTGATCATTGACACGACACTGCCCATGCGTCCGCCAAAAGAGGGCAAGAAAATGTCCATGCTGGCGACTAGCAAGGGATTCCAGACCTTATTGCTGCCCAATGGTACGCAACTTAAGGTATCACTGAATGTAGGCGACTACTAGAGAGTGACAAAGCGAGAGCTAGGGTAGGACTAACACTACCCACATAGACGGGGCGGGCTGCCCTACTGTACACAGGTACTGCACCTTATCGGGTGTCTAGCAAAGAGGTACAGGGGCAGTCCGTGCCGACCATAGCGTAGAGATACGCGAACCATGCCTACACATTAGGGATGGTAGACGGTTAGACTGTGCGCCAGTTTCTGACGGTGCGGCGAGCTAGGGACCCTATGCCTGAAGCTCAACATGCTAGACTAGATGCTGGTACAGGGTAGGCGATATGCCGTGGAACAGGGAGAAATTCCAAACCGCGTGAGCCGAGGCTAGGTATAGGCAGAAACCCTAGCAACCTTGTGTACTCATCTTGCCCTTGGGAAAGGGACAGTCTAACCGTGTACTATTCTACTGTAAGTGGAGGCGTATCATGTGAGTGCCTGTGTAATGGCAGGCCAGGAAAGGAATGGTGTGCGAGTGACCCGAGAGGGAGGCACCCAAGCTGTGTCAGGAAGAGATACTAGTTAGACTGATGACAGGCAGCACACCATACCTCTTGCTCGTAGCAGTACCAGAGTGAGGGTTTATGATAGAGGCAGTGATGATACTGACAGGGATACTGGCCCTGTTGGTTGTGAATAGGAGAGATGCCAGTGGTAGAGGTAATGCGAGAGCTGGTAGACCTGGTGACAGGGCCACTAGTGATGATAGGTATAGTGACAGTGTTGCCAATGAGCATACTGTTTAGTGTAGCAGGGGCAGGAGTTTGGATACTCCAATTGCTCCACTGATACGGAGGAAAGGGACAGTGAAGACCCAATTGCATGGGTGTCTACTTGATGCCTGTAGGTGGGATGAGTACTACGAATTCTACCAGGTGAGATACCATGACTGCCGTCCGTATGCTCGGATAGGTAGGAGAACTGTGAAAACACGTTGGGTAGTCCGGACTACTGCCCAAGATGAGAGCGCACTACTGCCCACTATCGAGGAGGTAGCGGTAGTATCCAACAACTAGGAGAATGATATGATCGTGACATTACTACTGATACTGTACACCAGTACAGGTATCATCGAACAGCAGGTACACGTAGTACCTGACAGCAGCATGACCACGTGTGAGCAGACCGGTGAGGGCTACGTTGAGTCCGGTTGGTATGGTGGAGCACGGGTAGCTGGTTACATATGCAAAGAGGAGGTAACACCATGAGTCAGCAAGGTAGATTAGCGCACCTCACCCACAAGGGTGTACTGGGTGCATTCATTGTAGCTGAACGTAAGCAGCAGGGTGCAGCAAGTGACCTGTTCAAGCTAGCCAAGCGATGCAAAGATCAGGTGGAATTCATACGCCGATGTGAGGAGGCGGAAGACTTCTACTTGTCCGATGAAGCAGGACAGATGAAGATCAAGGAGCTGCCCCGTAAGTATATCCAAGCCAAGTCGGATATCAAGGGCGGCTTCAAGGCCGGGTTAGACTTCACTCGGATCAAGTCGTACCATGCCATGAAGAATGCTAAGGGTGAGGCCAACAAGCAGGCTGCTGCCCCAGAAGAATCGGAAGTTGTTGTTGTAGTCCCTGACCAGGATGAGGCAGCACCCACGATCAGTGATGAGGTCGTCACTGTTCAGAGCACCAAGGAGCAGCGTGATAGCACACGTCGTTATGCTGGCCCACGTAAGGACCGGGATGCTAGCCCGGAAATTACAATGGCCGAAGCCTTGGAGCAGGGTCTGGTGTTGGATGCAAAGACCAACGTCCTGATGCCTGAGGACATGCGTGCCCTAGTGGTTGCGCTGTCCAAGCTACCTGAGATGCCTCGTGCTCGGCTTATCAAGCAGTTCACGAAGGATGCACAGCGTGCTCTTAGCGAGCAGGGCCAGCGCCCACAGTCTGGAGTCATCCATGTCCAATCAGCGTAGTTCATGGTGGTACGTGCCAGTCCTTTGGGGAGCATTCCTCTTTGGGCTGGTAGGTGCTATCTATCTTCACTCAATCTTTTAGGAGAAACCTATGTTCTTTAGTTCATTCAGTGGTGGCGTTGGCAGAGTCGTTATCGGCACTGTCATTGGCTTACTATCAATGGCCGGAACAATGAAGGTAATCGAATGGGCACCCCAGGTGACGACCTTCGTAAGCGGCCTGTTGTAGATCAGCGCAAACCGAGCCGCACTCCCTTCCCAAAAGGCGGGGAGTGGACGGCTTTGGTGCTGATGGTGGTTATCTTTGGCGGGCTGGCTGGTATCTTAGATGCCGTGGCTCGCATGGTAGGGTAACTGTAATCTAAACTCAAGTAGTCCGGACTACCTCAAGCCGGTACGGAGTGGCGTGGTGAATACATTTAAAGCATGGGAGCCGAAACAATTCTTGTTATCAGAGGACGAAGCCAAAGCCGAGTGCTGGTTAGCAGCTCAGATATACCTGGATACCAATCACTTCCTGTACGATGGAGACACCATACACTCCGTAGTAGTGGAGTCCACGTGGCACATCATGAGGATGATGTATTGTGGACCGAACCCAACCCCCTTAATTACTCAGGAGTAATCATGTATGTTCTCTCTAATCTTTCCCTTACGAATGGCTGTCATCATCATCGTTATTTGTGGTGCCCTCGTTGCGCCCCCACTTCGGGCGGACGAGCTTCATCACCCACCGTTAATCGACGTGTTGATCGTCCCGGAAACATCGCCAGTGTATCCCGGAATGTACTGCGTAGCATCGTACTCAATCCTCCACGAACAGCTGATGTCTTTGGACCAGAGGGGTATACCCCCGATAGTGGCTGAGGATTTAAAGGCTCGTGGTAGTGGGCTGATGCTATTCCTATACCCTCTCGCCGAGGAGGTGGAGCAGCTAGGAGCTATCGACTTCACCGCTGAGGTGCTGGTACTCAAGGGTTACCTGATAGCCCATGTAGATGGTCGCCGCTGGCTTGAGCAGGCCGAGGCTTACGACTGTCGTGCCATGACAGAACAGTGGGCTAAACTGAAACATCAGCACTATAGTACGCCCCTGTAGGGTATACATAATGGACTGATCTTCATTGCTGTGCCCAGCTTCGGTTGGGTACATCAATGCAGAGCAGCACGAGATACAGTGCGCTAGACTCTAGCATGTCACCTCAATGTGACGTACCAACCTTGACATAAGGTGATAGGTTGGAATGTGTGAGCGTCCGACAGGGCCGCGTCCCTGTGCATTGAGATACACTCACCAACCCAAGGAGAAATAGCATGAATTTAATATCAGCTATGCTCGCATCAGCACCCCGGTATGTAGTAATACTGCTCGTGGTCGTGATGCTTGTGTTCGGCTCTCATGCCGGACTCGATTACTTGGTCGCCTTCTTAGGCGATGCTTGCGTCCCCGTGGATGCTACTACCAGCGTTTGTCTGGTAGCTGATACGGCACAGTAACCTGTGTCGGTGGCACGATCTGTAACATTGGTAGCTATGTATGTGTGAACATGCCAAGCCTGTCGATACCTAACTGCGGTAGCCTCTGGTGAACGTAGTTGTAGATAGGTGGGTTGCTCAGTAACCATGCGAGACACACCTCGTTACGATAAGGATTAATGTGTCAGTTCGATGAGTAGTCCGGACTATCCGGGCTTAATTTAAACCACAATGAAGGAGAAGCTTATGATAGTCACTGACTTACATAAGACCTCAGTCAGTGGACGTCACCAGAAATCACAGCGTAAGCACGAGGACGTAAGGACTCCGACTGCACGTAATGCGATAGTACGGGATAGAGAGAGTGGGTTATACCACGCTAACTATGACACCACTAAACTGAGTGATGCCTTAAACAGCATCAACCTGCGATTGAATGCGCTTGAGTTAAATCAGCACGTTCTCCACCGTCAAGGTGTGATCGCAACCCCCGATAGTGTGATAGCTCCAGCAGTACAGAGCAACGTGATACCTATGGCGGATGCACGTAAGGCTAAGGAGCAGAGTAAGGTAGTCCCTGTATCTCAGCCCGGCAATGAAGCCGAGCAACTTCCCTTCCCGGAGGTGCAAGATGAGGTCCAGGTCTTACCTGCTCCGAAGCCAGTTACTCAGGTCGTTAGGGCCAGTAACTACGAGCCAACACGAATCGGGAAAGAAAGCACGCTCACTCCCAGTGAGATGGTGCCCGAAGCAACCTTGGATATACTAGCTGCTGTGATGCCCGACGAAGATGTCGGTATAGTTGAACAGCTCGCCGATGCATACGGGATGGACCTCGTAGAGGCTAGTGAAATCCTCTGTCGTGAGTACTTCCGACGGGAAGCAGAGTGCATGAAGCACCACGACAAACCTCGCATTGATGTTAAGCTGGCTCGTTACGAGAGCAAGCGAGGCATGATCATCCCTGGCTTCGAGTACATGGAGTACTGTGGCCCACGGTCGGAGAACACACAGTTCAAGGCTTGGTCAAGGGAGATGCGAGCACGTGAGATAGAGTTGAAGGGAGCAGCAGCCGCACGGTTAGCCGACCCGCCTCTTACCTCGGCACCCTACACACAGGGTGAGATGGCCTATCGCAAGAAGGCTATCATTCATCGAGCAGCAGCTCGACCGAAGGCGCATACCCCAGGGTTTGCTCACGTGCAGAAGGTATCTAAGGAGCTCGCTGTACCGCCTGCTGTGACAACAGCATCGCAGATAGCAGCCATTGGTGCCTGGACATGGGATGTCTATCAGAAGGGCCGCAAGCTCGTCGGCATGAACCCGACCGTTCGTCACGCTGCAAAGCGTACACGATATGAACTGATGGATGCTGTCAATAACTTCGAGGGAAACAATATCAGCCCTCGGTCCAAGGTAGCGGTGCCTTGTGACGATACAATCCCCCAAGCCGAGTTGGTCCGGAGGTACCGACGTACAGGGATCGGATACTGAGCATCCCACAATTGATTCGAGATACCTATGGTTTGAAACATTCGATTGATTGAGATTGATTGAGAGTTAACTCTGGATTGCAGCGACCGTAACAAATTCTACGGCGACTGTAGCCCAGTACGTACCAAGCAGCGATTGTACATCAGTCTGCACCGACTGTAGTTGGCGTACTGTATGAGTAAATAACACCAGGCATAGCACGTAGTGCTCCCTGCGCTGGGTTGATCAATCAATAATAGTGACTGTCGCAGTCATAACTGATAGCTGGAATGTTATCACGTCGTCGTTGACAAAGAGTATGCACTAAGGTGTCCAAGCCTAGTGAGTACCGCTCTTGTACCAGAGTAGAAATTTGTACACACAGTGGGAACAATCACACCCTGACAGGTGTGGGCGCTGGTTCAATTCCAGCCTACCTATTCAGTTGGGTAGCCTAGTTACACACAACACAACGAGAAGTTACTATCAACCTCAGGGTTCAATACCCTGCCGGATGACGTTCGGGTCACGGTGACAGGTAGTGTCGTACACTGGCTCTCAACCAGGTGAGGCTAATGTTTCTTCCCTCCCTTGCTTATCTACAATGTGCATGTGGCACGGGTAAGCTGGCTATAAATTGTGGCGGGTTGTTTGCAGCGGAGATAGTGAGTACGTACCGTAGCACTAGGATTCAGAACACCATTGGAACTAGTAACCGAGCGTGTGAATAGCGTAAGGTCGGGCGCGATACCTATGATTAGTGGTAAGTACAAGGTGTGGTACAGCGTGAGCAAAGTTTGTGCATGTCATGTTGGTAAGCCGTGTTGGTTCGAGTCCAACCCCTATCGTTATGGGACAGGCCGGTGAGAATCAGCTTCCACCGTGAACAAATAAAGAACTGTTACTTGGATGTGACTGCCCTGCAAAGCGGTCGTGGTTCGAACCCACAGTAATTGACAGAGTATAAGTAACGCAATATTAACCCGCCTTAGATTGGTACTGCACACGTAGTACGGGGCACATGAATTATCAATTAACTTGACGATCAATACAGGAGAAACCTATGAGTCTATATCGTCTAGCCGTATCAAGCGGCTTATTAATACGGGAGAAGCGCAAGCTCCTCCGCTGGTGGATTTGGAGCTTCAATCGGAGTGAAGAAGACTACCTGAACAAGTTGAAGAACCGGTTGACTGCGCTTCGACAGGAGCAATCGCTGTTGACAGCAGCTATACCGGAAGAGGAGGAACGGATCAAGAAGATCAAGGAGTACCTCCTCGAACGTGGCGATGGAATTGGTCCCGCTCGACGGGACAAGTGGAGCCACCGCATCGAACCTGTGCGGCTGAAGAAGGATACTAAACTGCAAGGTAAGAAGAAAAAGGATAAGGATCCTCCGACACCACCCAAACCTTTGTTTAACATTACCCCTACCTAGTAGGAAGGAGGATCAATCATGATAATATTACATGACGACGAAGACCCGATTTAATATGGACGAGTACACCATCACTGAATTCGCAGGCTTAGTAATAGGCTTGTGTATATACATCATCGTTCGAGTGTGTATGAGTGGGCAACGGGCAGGAAAGGAGAGTTCAGTGTCCTCCTTACCCGAGTCTGAGACGACACCTGATGACACACACGAGTCGCGTAGGTAGCTTCCTCGTGCTACACCCTACCGTAACTAGGGTACTTACCGCCACGTGCAAGATGGGACAGTATGTTGGTTCGAATCCAACCACGTGAGGCGCAGCCGGGATGCCGGTGGAACGATGATGAAAAAGAATTGTCTAATCACCACAACAAGGAGATGCTTATGTTTGGATTGGAGCCTGCACAACAGGCACATATCATCCAAGCTGCTTTGATCTCGTTGGTAATATTAGTTGGCATAGCTCCAGAGTGGATACGCCGACAGTACACCATACGAGGTTTATTCAAGCGAATACGTTGCCACCTATGACAATGTAGTAACGCTTGGCCTACGGCCTAGGTACTATGTAGTGCGACAGTGCATTGTACTCAGGGCCAACCTATGATGATGTCATAGGGCGCTTCCTTCTTTGAGGGGAGTAGGCAGTATGGGTTGGTTCTGAGTACAGTGCATTGTCATTGTAACCACCAGCCGGAGAGTAGCATGGTAGTAAGTGATCTAATCACTGAGCTTGAGAAGCTCCCTCAAGACGCATGGCTGGATGCTATGTTTGAAGGCGGCAGCGCTGATGCGTATGCTGTTGTTGGAGTAGACTCGATCACCCTCAATGATGGTCGAGTCATTGCTATCCTGGACATTACGTCAAGTAATGGACTGGCCCTAGCATGAACACAACTAAGACAGATATTAAAGCCCTCGTTAATTCAGGGTACGATGTGGCTACTACTGTAGCCTTGCAATGGAGCTTCCTTATGCTGCTCGTAGCAGCTGGGATGTAACGCTCTAGGTGGGGTGCTCTCGCACGGGCACCCTTACTTTCCATTTTTCTGGAGGAAATTTTTATGGAGAAAACCATCGTAGTAGGTGACATCCACGGGCACATCCCGACAGTAGAGGCTGCACTAGCTAGCCCCTGCAACGTCGTGTTCGTAGGTGATTACCTAGATTCCTTTAGTCAAGGGCCTGAGAATCAGGTAGCCTGTCTAAGGATGGTGCTGGACGCTGCTGAAGCGGAACCCGACAGAGTGGTAGCCCTAAGGGGTAACCATGAGATGTCCTATATGGTGCTTGAGATGCGCTGTAGTGGGTACAATCAGCATACAGCAACACTAGTGACTCACCTCCAGCAACGGATGTGGGATACACTTAAGGCTTTTCATTGGGTAGGTGAGTACCTTATCACACACGCAGGTGTGGATCAGGAGCTACTTGATAGTGAGCAGATCACAGTTGAGGAGTACTTGGAGGGAGGTAACTTCCTACAGATCGGTACGTCACGGGGTGGGTACGCCTACGCAGGTGGCTTGTACTGGAATGACTTCACAGCTGAGATGATCCCCGTACCTGGCCTTAAGCAGGTAGTTGGTCACTCTAATAGCAACCGCAACGAGCGGGATGTTGAGGGCGTACGTGTCAAGCGTATGAACGGAGGAGAGACCTGGTGTGTGGATAACCTTAACCGCACATGGGAGGTACTAATGATTGATGTAGATGGGGTGGCTAAGCCAGTACCACTACTTGATAAGTGTCGTAACTGTAGAGAGGCAGGTAACTATATTGATCTGCTATCACGAGAGGGACGATGCGAGACTTGTTATATACAACGAGAGATGTAATGGAAGAATTTATTAATGCGGTATTCAGTTACCAATATTATTGGGAAGCCTTAGCTGCTCTAGCTCTATGGCTTTACCTACTAAAAAGACTAACCAGGGAGAGGGTTCAACATGGGTAACATCTACGTTACATCTGACTGGCACCTAGGCCACAACGGAATCAGTAATAAGTTCCGCACTGGGTTCGATAGTGACCACCACCATGACCATCACATCGTAGAGATGGCTCGATCTTACCTGACCAAGAGGGACACACTCATCTGTGTAGGTGACATGTCCTTCACTGTTGAAGGGATGGAGATGATTGATTCACTACCAGGTACTAAGATCCTGGTACGTGGTAACCATGACAAACTCCAGCAGGACCAGTATCACGCTGTGTTCGACGCAGTTCAAGGGGCCTGGGCATACAAGGGCTTCTGGATTACGCACATGCCTGTGCATCCTATGGAGCTGTACGGTAGGCCTAACATACACGGTCACTGCCACAATGGTGGCCCATACGAACACCAGCAGGGTGAGCATTGGAATATGTACTACAATGCTATCCTTGAGTACAACGACTATAAGCTGGTGAATCTTATGACTGTGAAAGAG
>Ga0222655_1000166_pt1 | contig 34535 bp, 34 predicted proteins | sample AntAcemetagen423_FD_179857 | JGI IMG/M metagenome (GOLD analysis project Ga0222655, IMG submission 179857) | Saline water microbial communities from Ace Lake, Antarctica - #423 | ecosystem: Environmental > Aquatic > Non-marine Saline and Alkaline > Saline | place: Antarctica: Ace Lake... | reverse complement strand
AAAGATGCTATATCTGAACTTGGTGGGAGGTATCTTTAAGACTTATACTACAGGACTTGGGGAAGCCAAATATTGTTCGTATATTTACGCGTATAATTGGAGCCAATACCGGTTTCAATAAAAAATAAGAGTTATGCAAAATGGATTTAATTTAAAATCCGATTTCACTCCTACTAAAGATCAATATAATTCAATTGATGGTTTATTAGATGGAATTGGTAAGTACAAACAACAAACTTTAAAAGGAATAACAGGTTCAGGAAAAACATTTGTATTAGGGAATGTTATCGATAGGGAAAATAAACCCGCGATTGTTTTAGCACCTAATAAGGTATTAGCATATCAGCTATATAATGAATTAGTAGCAATGTTCCCCGATAACTTTGTTGGATATTATGTATCTAACTATGATATTTACATACCACCATATTTTCATAACATTCTTAATAAGAAAGTAGAAGGTACAGTAGTTGTTAATCAAGAAAATAAGGATTTACGTTACGCAGTTAAAGATTTCTTAGATTATTCCGATAAAGCTATTTTAATATGCTCCAGTACTATTTTATTTCCAACTTTTGAAAAACAATTGCCCGAGTTAATTACTGAACATAAAAGTTTCATCATCCGGAGATTGAATGAAGAGATGGTTAAACAAGTTAGAGATTTTAATAGGGAAGGTAGATTGGAAGAAGCTGAACGATTAGAAAATCATATAGATCATACCATTAATATGTTGTTACCTTCAGATAGTGAATATTACAATACTGATGTGATTGCACTTTTAGGGGAAAAATTAGGAGATTTTTATTTAACAGATTATTTCAAAAAATCCAAACCAAATTTATTTATTGATGAATCCCATTTAACACTATTACAATTAAAGGCGTTACCTAGTGCTAATAAAGCTAGATTAACAAAGTTAGTAGATAAAGGATTTTATATAAGTAATGTTATCAAAAACAATGTATTAAATTTTGATGATTTAAAAGATAGAGTAAACACAATAACTTATATATCCGCTACTCCATCAAAATTTGAATTAGATAACAGTGAATATGTTTCGGAGTTAATGACACGTCCTAATAATATAGTAGATCCAAAACTTACTATTAAAACAGATGAATATTTTGGTGGTAAAAAAATGATTGATGACGTTAGAGATATAATTCAAAAAGGGGAAACCGTTTTTATAAACTGTATATCCCGAAAATCAGTTAGTGATATTCATACTTTACTCTCACACAACAATATTGAAAGTGAAGTTATACATTTCAAAATAAAACAAGATAAACGCAAGGAAATTTTAAGAGATTTACGTAGTGGTAAAATTAATGTTATTATTGGTATTAATATGTTACGTGAAGGGCTTGATGTAAAACAATGTTCCTTAGTAATTGTTGAACAAGCTAGTAGGAATAATTTTTTACGTACTAAATCATGTTTAATCCAAGTATCAGGAAGAGCTGCTAGAAATGTAAATGGTGAAGTTTTTATGTGTTGTAATCATATATCATCATCATTAGCGGGAGCTATTGAAGAAATAGATTATAGGAGGGAAAAACAATTAAGTTTAATAGGTAGTATTTAAAAATGAAAGTTATGGAAAATATATTATTAGAAAAATTAAACACCAAAATATCAGATGGTTTAGGTGTTGAGAAACTTAAGATTAAATACGAGGTATCTACAAAAGCAAAATCAAAATTTGGGCATTGTAAATATATTGAACCAAACCACTATTTAATTAATTTATCATCTTTTATATTGGGGACCGAATTGGAAAAAGATACCATAGCACATGAGCTTTGCCACGCTTATGACCATCACTATTTTAAATTAGGACCGGAAACGGCTGGATGTGATCCCAAACCACATGGTGATGCTTGGAAAATGTTGATGGATAAGATTTTTGGTTATAAAGATGTAAAATCACAAGGAATCCATAAATCAAACCCTAAATATAATAAATTTATAGATAAAGGAGATGGTGGATATGATCTATATGTGAAAGGTTATAAAAAAGCAGTATTTTCTATTGATGGAGATAATTTTTCTATTAAAACACCATCAAATAAATATTTTGAAAATGAGATAGAGGAAGGGAGATATATGCAATTATTTGGTGAATTTTTAACTAGAGAATAAAAGAAATTATTGATACTAACTTCACTCATTAAGGAATTGTTAATATGTTTACTGTATAAAATAAAGGTTATGATTAAAAAAATTCAACAAATAATTGTTCTGCTTCTTCTTCTTACTTCATGTGAGAAGGAGAGAATATATCCACCTACTTGTCCTAATGGGTGTGATGTTAAATATACTATTTCATATGGTTCGAATATTATATCCCCCACCCCTGATGGGTATTATAGAATTAAGTGGGAGGGGTTAAATTATTTCCAAATAATGGGGAGAATGACTGAACTTGACCCTCACTACGTTATTAATGGAGTTCCATTGGTTAGTGCTAATTTTGACTCAGATTATTGGATTTTGATTGATAGTATTAGATTTACTACCCCAATGTACTCTTATTTAGGTTGGTTTAATGATAATAATTTTAATAACCCCATCCCTATTGGGAATATGACTTATACTATGGTAGGTTTATCAAAAAACCATTCCCCCTTAAATATTGTTGGATACCAGGTTCCTAAGTTTTTTTGTTTTTCATGCCCCTACGCTCCTACTATAATAGGAACCCATTCAAGTTACAACTACCACCCAACTCAAAATATATTAATTGATAATGAAATGGTTGGAGATACAATTACTCTTTTTGTTGAAACTGTTTTCAATACTGACTTGGGTGAACGTGTTGAGATAAAGAATGAATATAAAATAATAGTATTATGATTAGACTTAATTCGTATATTTATAAATAAATAAAAAATGGAAGATAACATAAGAGAAAATTGGAAAAAATTCTTAAATGAAGAAATGACTAAAGCTCAAGAATTGGGTGTAACAGAATTTCCATATAAAATTAAGGATGAAAATGATAATCAAATCTATTACGAAACTTCAAATGGGTATTGGCAGAAAAGAGAATTTGATAAAAATGATAATGAAATCTATTTTGAAGATTCAGATGGTTATTGGCAGAAAAGAGAATATGATGAAAATAGTAATGAAATCTATTATGAAATTTCAAATGGTACTTGGTTTAAAAGAGAATTTGATAAAAATGGTAATGAAATCTATTTTGAAGATTCAGAGGGTTATTGGTATAAAAAAGAATTTGATAAAAATGGTAATCAAATCTATTTTGAAAAGTCAAATGGTACAATCCAAGACGACAGACCAAGTAATGGGATGGAAGATAACATAAGAGAAAATTGGAAAAAATTCTTAAATGAAGAAATGACTAAAGCTCAAGAATTGGGTGTAACAGAATTTCCTTATAAAGAATATGATGAAAAAAATAATCAAATCTATTTTGAAGCTTCAAATGGGTTTTGGAGTAAAAGAGAATTTGATAAAAATGGTAATCGAATCTATTATGAAACTTCACATGGTTTTTGGGAGAAAATAGAATTTGATAAAAATGATAATCAAATCTATTATGAAACTTCAGAGGGTTTTTGGGAGAAAAGTGAATTTGATGAAAATAATAATGAAATCTATTATGAAACTTCAGATGGTAGAATTAAAGACAACAGACCAAAACAATAATTAAACGACTCCCGCGCTAACATTTGGCTAATACAGATATTGTTCGTATATTTACGGGGTAATAAAGGGTTAAGGTTGACCCGAGTAATAAAAATAAAGGTTATGAACGCATTAAATAGAATTTCAGAAGAAGCTAAAGTGATTGTTACAGATTTAGCTACTCAGCAAGTTAATGATATGAAAGCTTATTTTACTAAATACCAGGAATGGATTAAGGAGAATGGGGAAGTAATAAAATACGGCGAGTTATGTCAACATACAGGTATACAGAAATTTGTTTATATGACCGAACATAAGATATGGGGTGGTAGCAGTTATGAATTACCTAATCACTATACCGAAGGGGATGCATATAAAGCAATTAGAAATAATAAAACGTTAACATACTTCATCTCTAATTTAGGGAATCAATTACGTGTTAATTGGGAGGAAAAGTATATGGAGAGCTTTATAACAGGTAATTTATTTAAGCTACAACGTGCTTTGGCAAAACACTTAACCAATGATATGGTTGCCAGTGATATTATAATTAGAAAAGGTAGTGATGGTGCGGAGGTAAATGCTATAGTTGATGGTAAGCAATTTGTTACATACGCTACATTATGTGGGGGTTATATTCAATGTTTACATTACAGGTATAGAAGTTCATTAAAATAATTAAATAAAAAGTTATGAAATTAAAAGAATACCTAATAGAAACTATAAAGGATAATCAAATAGAATTTTTAACACCATCCCGAGAATATACCAAAGAAGAAGTGGATTATATGAGAGGATATCAACAGGCACTACATGACATGCTTGATGATTTTACTAACGAATTAGACGCATCATTATGCGAAGAACACACATACTCACTAAATTAATACACATATGAATTCTGTAAAAAATAAATTCCTAGAAATGTATAATTCAAAAGAAATTTTAGATATAACCCAATTAATAGTTAATGCTGAAAACTCAGGTTTATTAATTGAAGTAATCCATACAGCCTTAATGGATATGAAGGAAAACTCAAATTCCACCCCACTTCTTAGTTTACAGGTTGCAGTCAAAGATTGGGATGTTTAAAAACTAATTAATGTATTTATAATTATGAAAAAGGTAGAATTTACATTAGAAGAGATAAAAATGGCAACCCGCCCCAATATCTATAAAAATCCCAAGCTATATAGTCGTAAGAAAAAGCATAAAAGTAACAAATTAAATAAATAAGCTATGTTAAAAACAGAAGAGGAATTAGTATTTTTAAATGATTTAATCTTTCTAAATGGTATAGCCGAAAAGATGTGGTCATATCACCCAGAAAATCCAAACCAAATTGATGTTGAGGGTGAATATGATTCTATAATGGAGGAAATTACCACTATTGAAGGTAAAATGATAGATTTAAGATTAGGCGATTGCTTATAACTTATTTATATATGAAATGGTGGGGGAATTGGCTAACAGCTTTTGTAAGCGAGTGTACATAACTTACAATTAATGTCCTAGAGGCAAGAACAAACTCCCCACTTTTTTATATACACTATCTGTAGTAGTTTTATGCCTTTTTGTTGAGGCCAACAACATGAACAGAATATGAGTAGTGCCAAGAAAAAAGGTTTGTAGTATCGAGTGAAAATCTGAAACCTTGAAATACCCATTAAGATCGACAGTAAGCACTCTTTAGGCATTACTTATATTTTTGTTTATAAATAGTTATAATATTTTATAACGAAAGTTATCCTCTCCCCACCCACACCCACACCCCAAACCATATAAATATATTACATTTATAGCGCATATTAATGCGTTTTAATGCATTATCTCACCACAGTCACATACTTTATTGCATATCGCGATACGCAATAAAACCACGCATTATTTGGAATTGTGTAAATTTGTGAGTGTTGGAAAATTCTTTGGAATATTAGAATTTAGGTCATACATTGACATATTAAACTAATATCTCTAACAATGGGTTACTATGAAGATGCAATTAATGATGTTTATTATATAGTAGAAAAAGAGGGGTTGAGGGTTTTATTTGATAAACAAATTATCAAAATGAAAGACCAACCTAAAAATAAATATAAATCTGTTAAGGAAAAATATGAGTATGCTCTTTATAGAATTAAAGGTGGGAAATCTAAGGAGAAATATTAAATATGTATAATAAAATGATTAACTTAGATAATTTATTTAATCTCTTCCCTAATATAAAAAAGCAGGATAGTAATATAGAATCAACTTATATTAATTTTAAGGATTCTCCAATGTATTGGTTAGGAATGTATAAAAAACTTATACTTAACCATGTAAATTTTAATAAAAAGGTTATTAAATTTTTTAAAAAGGCTGATCCTGAATTAGATGTATATGATATGGAAGAAGCTGGAGAGTTTGTCACATATAGTAGGGCTTGGGTTTATATTAAAAAGATAGATATTGAAGATCCACAACATATTGAAGCTATAAAACAATATTCGGATGAATTTTTAGATATCTCTCTAGAATTAGGGATTTCATATTTTGAAGAATCAGAGGAATATGAAAAATGTGCATTACTCTATAAACTCCTCAATAAATCTCAGGAATTTTTAATTTAGACTTGGATGTTAAAGATATTGTGGATAACTTAGATATATAGGGTTTGAAAAAAGGGTTAAGAGAGAAAATAATAAGATGATTGATGATTGAGGATGATATTAATTATAGGTTGGAGTGGTTAGATGGAATTCATATATTGTATATAATAAATAATAAATAATAAATAATAAATTATGAGAAATAAAGAACTAATAGACCGGAGATTTATGCAAATTGATGGAAAATTAAAAACCCTCAAATTCCTAATGTCAAGGCAATCCACCCAAAAAGAATTTATGGATGAGATTAAATTACTATCAGAGGTTGTTGATGATTTAAAAGCAATTATTGAAAGAGAAGCATCACCATTAAGAAACGGTTAAATTTAAAAAATTAAAGTTATGAAATTTACAGCAGAACAGATCCAAGATAATTGGGATATCCTTATGGGAAATATTGAAAAATATATTTCATACCCGCGTAAGGATGAATTGATTAAATTCTACAAAAAATACCAAGAACGTATTATGTTTATGCCCGCGGCCCATAAAAAAGAATACCATTCAGCATTTCCCGGAGGTTATGTTGATCATGTAAATCGTGTGGTTCGTTGTTCTCTTAAACAACTTAAATTATGGTCTAGTGAAGGTTGTGATATGACTACTTTTACTATTGAGGAATTAGTATTCTCAGCTATAAATCATGATTTGGGTAAAATGGGTGATTCGGAGTATGAATCATATATCCCTCAGACAGATAGTTGGAGGAGAGATAAATTGGGTGAGGATTATATGTTTAATAAATCCATATCATTTGCATCAGTTCCCGATAGAGGGTTATTCCTACTACAGGAATATAATATCAAGTATACTTTTAATGAAATGGTAGCAATCCAAACTCATGATGGTTTATATGATGAGGCTAATAAAAAATATCTTATGGGATATATGGTTGAACAGAAACCAAGAACATCCTTACCATTTATCCTCCATCAAGCCGATCTAATGGCAGCTCGTATTGAATGGGAAGTTGAATGGTTGCCTAAATTTAAGGGTAAAGTGGATACTGTAAAAAAGAATTTTACATTAGATGGTAATAAAAATAATTCTACATTAAAAAATAAAGCCTTAGGTTCTATTAAAAGTGAGAGTTTAAAAAATATGCTCGAAAAATTATGATATATTTAATAATAATTAGTATTCTTTCAATATTAATCCTTATTTTAGGATACACAACTTTTAACCTATTAAGGAAAAATGAAACTGCCGAAGATATTGTAGTTAATTACCTTCTATATCTAGATAAAATCTCAAAAGTAATAGAAATATCAGATGAAAGGCTTAAGAAGGTTGATAGTAAAGGAACATTTAAGAGTGATGATGAGGTAGGTTTTTTCTTTCAAGAAATCAAACAAATTCAAGATATCCTCAATGAATTTAAAATGAAAAAACACAAAGATTAATGGACCATATAATAAGGACTCATAAAGCCCAAAAGCAAAAAAGAGTATATTTTTCTAAAGATACCGAAGATGCAATTATTAAATATAATTACTCTTCTGATGACGAAGAGAGAAGTAAAATTTATGCTACATCTATCCACTGGCCATTTTATAAATTAACAGAAAATATAATCCACACATTTAAGTTTTATTATACGGATGGTGTTGAGAATTTAGAGGATCTACAACATGAAATTATAACATTTCTTTTATCAAAAATTCATCTATTCAACCCTAAAAAAGGGGCTAAAGCTTATTCTTACTTCGGCACAATTGTTAAGAGGTGGTTAATAGCTTATAATCAAAAGAATTATAGTCAGAAGGTAAAAAACATTTCAATTATTGACCTTAATCATTACTCCCAATTAGATACAATGAACCCAGGAATGATTTTATCTCAAAGGTCAGAGGATATTAATAATGTTATAGTAATAGAAGAAGATTTTAGTAGTAATGATAAATTTATTCCTAAGGATTATAAATACGAAGATCGCTTATCGTTATTTATAGATAAGTATACTCAATATTGCACAGATAATGTTTATAAATTCTTCCCAAAAGGTAATGATGCTGCTATTGCAGATGCTATATTAGAGTTATTTAGAAAGAGAGACCACATTGATGTTTTTAATAAGAAGGCACTTTATATCTATATACGTGAGATGGTAGATGTTAAAACACCCAAAATAACAAAAATCGCTAATAAATTATATACTATTTTTAAAGAAAAGTATTTATTTTATCTTGACCAAGGTTACTTCTTATCTAAATAGTTATTTTTATACATATTTATAACTAAAAATATGGGACAATTAGAATCAACTGTTTTTGGTGGTAAAAAATTCTCGGACATACTAGAAGAAATTTATAATAATCAAAAGAGAAGAGATGCACAAGTTGTAGCCCTCATTTCAGAATTAAAACCTTTAGTTCAAGAGATAGGAGATGCTACCCTCATTGTACCCCTTATTAAAGAGTACATGGAAATTGGGGTAAAAAATGATGAACAGCTCATTAAAATGGCTACTATAGTTCAAAGAGCATTATCTCGTACAGAAGACGAGGGTGGGTTAGGAATAACAGATGAAGAAAAAGATCAACTCTTAGCTGAAATGGAAAAACTTCAAATAAATGTAGATAAAAAATAAAATGGTAACAAGCCCAACAGGTTTATCTTCATTAAACTCACAAAAATCAATACCCTTAGCAAAATCAAATATCTTTCCTGCAAGGGTTAAATTTGCTATGATAGATGATAAACAAGAACCTCAAGCCTTTAAGGATTTTGGGGGGTGGAGTTCTTTAGGGTGTGTATTTTATACTAAATTAAACAACCCCAACCCCTCCCCATCATTTTCAACAGATAATTTTGCAGTACCTTTATTCCCAAACAATTCAAATATCCCTCTAAAGAATGAAATTATTTACATCATATCTTTACCTAACAGTGGGGTGCAATCTGATGTTAATAATGAAACACAATATTATTTTCAATCTATAAATTTATGGAATAGTACCCACCATAACGCAATACCAGATCCAATTAATAATAATACATTACCACCTTCTCAACAGCAAGACTATGAGGAAACTTCAGCAGGTAGTGTAAGAAGAGTAACAGATGGGGGAACTGATATAGATTTAGGTTTAGGGTTTAAAGAAAGACTAAGTATAAGAAATTTACAACCCTATATTGGTGATTTAATATATCAAGGTAGATGGGGTCAATCCCTTAGGTTTGGTTCAACTCTAAAAGAGGCAGGATTACCTAACCCCTGGTCAAGTGTGGGGGAAGACGGAGATCCAATTACCATTATAAAAAATGGTCAACATGAAGAAGAAACAGACCCTTGGGTACCTCAAATCGAAGATATTAATACGGATGCTTCAAGTGTTTATTTAACTTCTACACAAGAGATACCGATAAAAGCAGCTTCAACTAATTATAAATCTTATGACGTAGCTCCAATATCACCTAATAAGTTTATAGAAAAACAAATAATACTAAACTCAGGACGTTTAATGTTTAATGCTAAGAGTGATTCAATTTTATTAAGTTCATTTGATAGTATTAGTTTAAATTCAATAAATAGTTTAAATGTAGATACACCTAAAACAATCATTAGTTCAAAAGAAATATTTTTAGGTGATAAAAATGCAAAGGAATCCGTAATATTAGGGGATAAATTTTTAGGAGATTTACAAAAACTCCTTCTATCCTTAATTTCATTATCAACTGCTTTAGCAACACCTATAGGTACTGGGGTACCATTTGTACCAAACGCAGCAATCCCAGCACCTGCCATAGATACACAGATTAAAGCCCAAAACATGCTTAACAAGATAGAGATATATAAATCAAAAGTCAGTAAAACCAAATAATGTCGGCAGCACTAGTAAAAATAATTATAAAAAGTATTACTAAAGTAATAAAGAATACATCAAAATTTGATCTTGCTGTAGATGATTTACTGGAAAAGTTTAAAGATTCATGTCCCCCAAAGAATGAAATTTTACTTATTGTTAAACAAAAAAACCAAATACAATCGGCCTTAAGTAATGTATTAAATACAGTAAATACATTACAAAAAACAACTGAAACAGTTTCAAAAATCGTAAAGAGTGTTGATGTAGCCGTTAAAATTATTAAAAAAATACCAGCACCAACAGCAGTAGCAGGGGTAGGTATACCAATTAATATTCTTACTTTACTAGCAGATTCATTAGATTTATTAGGTGATTTGATAAAGGGGGCAAAGGGAGCCCTTTCTATAATACCAAAAGCCATAGGAACTATTAAAACTTCAGCCCAATCTATTATTTCCAAACTTTCTCTTTTAGATAATGTTTTAAATAAATGTATTGAGGAGTTATTAAATAGAGATAATATGGAGTGGGTTGCTAATAAAATATATAAAACAGGAGATAATGTAATCTATAACGATCTATATTATAAATCAACAATAGATGATAACTTAAATGCCCCCCCACCACCTCAATCATCCCCAAAATCCTGGGTATCTTCAACAGAAAAAGATGCATCGAATCAATTAATAAGTGAAATCGGAAACTCAGCAGCATCCTCTGGGGAGTTTGCTAATAGTAATGTTAATTTTGATGTTGAGAAATTGCTTTTAGATAAATTATCTCCCAACTCTAATAATCCTCTATTTTATAGAGGTTTCATTTTAACCTTAGAATCTAACTCCTCAAACACCTTTTCATTCCCTCAAAGAAGAGTAGTTGGGAATAGAACTTCAACACCATTCACTCCAAATGAATTTATAATAATAACTAATTTACCAGATGGTGGCTATTCATATAGTACATCTGTACAAGTATTAATTGATGAAGTTAAATTTAGAATAGATGGGTATTTAAGTGTTAACCCAAATGTAGATATAGTGCAGGTAGAGACTTTTGAAATTGGTAATGATTTATTATCACCTCCACCCCTAAGATACCCCCCATTTGGAGAGGCAGGATTTATTGGTGAATCAAGAAGACAAGGTAATATATTTTACACATTTTTATCAAATGATATTTCTACACTAAACTCAAACGCAGAATCTATAAGTAATTGGAAGGAGTTTAAACCCGATACAAGACCCTTTAATATTATTGGTGGTTTAGATGGAGATGAAAGAGTAGAATTCAAACGGGGGTATAAGGAAATTTACAAATGGAGTAATAACTTAGTAAGGTGGGTATCTGACCGTAAAGAATACTGATAAAAAACATTAATTTTTAATATTTATAATAAATTCAACATAGAATGAAATCATCAGAATTAAAAAAACTAATTAAGGAAGCCGTAAAAGAAGCAATTCACGAAGAAATGAAAGATATTTTATTAGAAGCTATTCGTGCTCCCCAAATAAATAAGTTAAGTACACCTTCACCTGTTATGGAATCTAATACAACCTTAAATAAAGTTGATTCTACCCCTGCAATGAACTCAATCGAACAAAGAGAGGCATATCAAAACATTTTAGGAGGTATGAGTAATGGTTTTACAACTAATAATATACCACAAAAATTTAACCCACAAGGAGGAGTACCTGGGGGTGACTTACCATCTGGTGAAGTAGATATGAGTCAGATAATGAATATAATGGGTAGGTAATGGCAAAAATATTAGAAAATAGATATCCAATTGACTCCATAGGCCGAAAGGCTGTTGGGTTTAGTTTCCCTTTAAATGGATCTGCTGTTTTTATACCAACCTACACCACTAGAGAGCAATTAAAATCTAATTTAATTAATTACCTATTAACAAATAGAGGAGAAAGGATATTTAATCCTAATTTTGGTGCTGATTTAAGGAATTTAGTTTTTGAAAATATATCAGAGGCCACTTCAGATGAACTCCAAGAACGTATTCAAACTGATATTAATAACTATTTCCCCCAAATAATCATAAAAGAAATAAAATTTATCAATAACCCAGATAGTAATGAAATTAATTTTTCATTAACATATAATATAGCTGATTTTGGGGTAACGGATGAAATAAACATATTACTACAATAATGGCTGATTTAAAAAGAGACATAAGATATATTGATAGGGATTTTAATGAATTTAGAAATGCATTAGTAAATTATTCTAAAACATACTTCCCAAACACTTATAATGATTTTACAGATACTTCTACAGGTATGCTGTTCATGGAAATGGCATCCTATGTTGGAGATGTATTATCGTTTTATTTGGATAATCAAATCCAAGAAACATTTATACAAAAAGCAAAGCAACAGGAGAATTTATACCAAATGGCTTACTTATTAGGTTATAAACCTAAAGTCACAACCGCTTCTACTGTAGAAATTGATTTTTATCAACAATTACCTGCAAAATTAGAAGGGGGAGAGTATGTTCCTGATTTTAACTATGCTTTAATCATACCTGAAAATACAACAATAACATCAAATTTAAGTTCAACCCAAAACTTTATAATTGAAGATGCTATTGATTTTTCAGCCTCTGGGTCTTTAAACCCTACAACTGTGTCAGTATATCAGATTATAGGTACTAACCCTTCATATTTTCTTTTAAAGAAATCAAGAAAAGCAATTTCATCTACAATTAATTCAACACAATTTACATTTAATTCAGCTGTAAGATTTGATACTAGAACAATTTCAACAACTAATATTATAGGCGTATTAGATGTGGTAGATTCTGATGGTAATACCTGGTATGAAGTACCAAATATGGCGCAGGAAAACGTGTTTGATACGATTAGAAACACAAACACCAGCGACCCTACATATAATCAAGAAGAAGATGCTCCATATTTACTCCAATTGAAACAAGTACAAAGGAGATTCACAACCCGATTTATAAATTCAGGATCTTTAGAATTTGAGTTTGGAGCGGGGGCCACAACTAGTAATGATGAGATGATAATTCCTAACCCTGATAATGTAGGTTTAGGTTTACCATTTGAAAGAGATCAACTTACAACAGCATTCTCACCACTTAACTTTATATTTACAAATACCTATGGTATAGCACCTTACAATACAACTTTAACAGTAAGATATTTAACCGGTGGTGGTATTAAATCAAATGTAGAATCCGGAACTTTAACAGTTTTAGATGATACTAATTTTAAATTTATAAACCCTAACCTCGCAAATACTTCACTAGCAAACCAAATATTTGCTTCTATTTCCTCTAATAACCCATTAGCCGCTGATGGTGGACAAGATGGAGATACTATTGAAGAGTTAAGGTTAAATGCTCTTGGTAATTTTCAAAACCAACTACGTACTGTAACTAAAGAAGATTATTTAATTAGATCATTATCGATGCCTTCAAATTTAGGTGTAATTGCTAAAGCATATGCAGTTCCATCAAAAATTGAAAAATATCAACCTGGTGAATTACCTACAATGTTAGATTTATATGTTTTAACTTATAATTCTGATAAAAAATTAAAAATAGCCTCGAAATTAATAAAAAGAAACCTCCAAACTTACTTAGCTGAGTATAGGATGATTAATGATTCTGTTAAAATTAAAGATGCCTTTGTAATTAACATTGAAATAGTATTTGGTATAATTGTTTTACCAAACTATAATAATAATGCAACTATAACTAAATGTATTTCTTCACTAACTAATTTATTCGACATAGACCAATGGCAGATTAATGAACCCATTTTGATGAAGGATTTATATATTCTTTTAGATAAAGTAGAAGGAGTACAAACTGTGAAAAGTGTAATTATAAATAACTTAACAGGAGAAGATTTAGGTTATAGTAGTTATGCCTATGATGTACAGGGTGCTACAATTGATGATGTAATTTACCCATCTCTAGATCCTATGATTTTTGAAGTTAAATTCCCTACTATAGACATTAAAGGTAGAGTAGTACCACTATAATAATTTAAGACATGGCAATTTATAAACTATTTCCAACTAAAGATACTACATTATACTCAGATTCTCCTAATATGAATACGGGGTTAGATGAGATTATAGAAGCGTCTACTTACATTAAAAATGCAAGTGGTCAAGTTAGTAGATATTTAGTTCAGTTTTCAACTAGTGAAATAAATAATATTATTTCAACTAAAACCTCAAATGGGGAATGGACGGCTTATTTGAGGAATTTTAATTCTGTAGTAACAGGGTTAAATTTAGATACAAAACTACTATTTTACCCAATATCAGGAGAATGGGGTATGGGTACGGGAAGATTTGGGGATTCCCCTCAAGTTACAAACGGTGCAAGTTGGAACTTTATAGATTACTCAGGCTCAAATTCATGGGAGGGGAGTGGCTTTCCAACATATGTGACAGCATCATTCCCCGAATCACTAGTGGGTGGGGGTAACTGGTATACAGGTTCTAATCTTGGATTAAATATAACTCAATCCCAAACCTTTACATATTCTGATACTAAAGATATAAATGTAAATGTTAAAAATACAGTTGAAACTTGGTATAGTTATTCATTAGACTCTTCTAATGGATTTAAGAATGATGGGTTTATAATAAAACAAACAGATGATAATGAGTTTGTGAATAACCCTAACAACCAAAAAACATTTAGGTTTTTCTCAATAGATACAAATACAATCTACCCCCCTCAATTAGAGTTTAGGTTTAATGATTTTATATTTAATACGGGTTCATCCACTAATGTAGTATTACCACAAGTAGAAAGTTTTATTTCTATATATAACAATGTTGGTATTTACTATTCCCAAAGTATTCCTAGATTAAGATTTGCGGCAATGCCTAAATACCCTGATGTAATATTCCAAACATCATCTTTATACTCTACAAACTACTACCTACCGGAATCTCAATCACTATATGCTGTAAAAGATACAGAAACAAACGAATTTGTAATTGATTTTGATAATGATTATACTAGAATTAGTGCTGATGCAACCTCAAGTTATTTTGATTTGTATATGAATGGTTTAGAACCTGAAAGATATTACACAGTATTAGTAAAAACCATAATAGATGGTACAACTACAATATTTAATGAAGATATTATATTCAAAGTAGCTAAAGGATAAATATGAATAATATACAAAAAGTACAAATTTCAAGGCAGGTTTTTGATAAGAATAAATTTAATGAAACCATAGATACTACATTCTCACAGTTAGTACCTACAGTTGATCCTTCTTTCTTTGATATAAACTTGGCTACCATAGGAGATTTTTTTACATTATATAACAAGTTCTTTTATTTAATTCCTAAAGAGGGTGATGTGAATTCTCATTTATATTTGGTTGAAACAAGTGGGGCTTATATTAATTATACCCCTAATGAAGAAGAAATACAAGCATTATTAGAAGAAATAGCAGAATTAAGAATTGAAAATTTAGAAGTAAGGCAAGAAATAGCAGATGTTATTACTCAGTTTACAGAAACTCCTAACACATAAACATAAATGGCCCAAACTCCTATTAATATTAACCCCGAAGAAGATTATATGATAAACCTTCCTTCACCAAACCAAACACCAACATATGTTGGTCTAAGTTCGGATCAGTTTGACTTCACCATTCCCATAAGTGCATCTACATCACAGGTTAATTCTAATACACTATCTAGTGATGGTTTTGAATTACAAGATCAAACCATTATACCTAATGAAATAATTTCATCATCATTCACCCCCGGGGAAAATTATGTTGAATTTTATATATATAGTGCCGAAAAGTCACTATTATCATCTACCTTATATTTTGAAAACTGGACTATAACAAATAACTCCAATAGGGAACAATTATCTGGATCTTATATAGATATCACAACTGGGTTAAATGTAATCGAAAAAGCATCAACAACAGTTCCAACTGGTGAGATTACATTAAACCCTTCATCAAATATTTATAGTGAGGGATTTGAAAATGGGACATTATATGCCTCTTATAATTTTGTAAATTATGAGTTAGGTTCAACACCAAATCTCCCATTCTATTTATCTAAAATTTCATCAGATAGAACAGAAATAGCCATAAAGTCAAATTTAATCCCCCAATCAAAATTAACTGAGGGGTATGTTGGTTTGGTAAATGCTATTAATAATAATGAATTTTTTGATGAATTTTATGTTAGTTTCTATAATAATAACTATGTAATTGCTATTAACTTACAATTAAGTAGTTCAATATCAACATCTCAAACCTCATCTTTAACATCAATAGTATCTCCTGAGGATCCAATCTCAAATGATACTATTTTTATAAAACTATATGAACCTCTACCTCAACAATATCAATTAAAGGATGAATTATATATAGCCTCAAAGGTAGGTGAAAGTCAAGCATATAAAGTTGAATTCTTAGAAGATTTCAGTGAGTTAATTGAACAGGCTAATTTTATTCAAGGTCCTAATATTAACATTCCTTTAAAGGATTTAATAAATAATTCAACCGGCTTAAAATCCTATGAGGATCTAATGACAACACCATCATCAGAGTCCCTAAATAATTTACTTAACATATTAAACAAGAAGGGTGTTACAATAACCCCAAACTACTCGTATAACACTTTTAATGAATTTATTAACTTTTCATCTGCAAAGGCTAGGATAAATAATTTTATTGAAAAGGTATCTCAAATACAATCTTATGAAGCTGATATTTCAATTATTGTAGGTGTTACAGGTTCTAACCCTAATGTAAAGGGAATATCATCTAGTTTAGCTAGTTTACAAACAAACATAACCAACCTTGTAACTAATTTTGATGGGTATGAAAGTTATTTATACAATAACTCATCCTCTTTTTCATATCCAAAAACAGGATCATCATATCCCTATGCTTTACTCCCAACAAGTAGTGTTGAAGTATTAATATGGTTGGGTAGTGATGTAGAAAATGCTCAATATTATGGTGGATACGTATTATCCGCGTCTTTATATGATGAAAATAACCAAAATTGGTTATATTATACAATCCCCAACTTTATAAAAGAAAATTCAAATAATAATGAGTATATTGAATTTTCAAATATGGTTGGTCAATCATTTGATGAAGTTTGGCTTTATACAAGAGCTTTAAGTGAAAGATACAATACGTCGAATTCACCTGATAGAGGTTTACCTTTAGGTTTAGCAGCAGAGGCTGTTAAAGGTTTAGGATTCGAAACATTCGGCAACAATTATGATAACCAAGATAACTTTATAGGTTTAACAGGTGAAGATAATGGTAGTTATATCCCACCTACGGGGAGTGAATTAATTACACAATATATAGCTGTAAATAGTGGTAGTATAGTTAATTATTGGAGTGATGGTTATTCTTGGGTTGATTACGTTCAATCTATAACTGAACCTGGTTTCCCCTATGCCATTGATAAGGTAAGTAAAGAAATATTTAAACGCCTTTACCATAACATGGCTTACCTTACGAAAAAGAAAGGTACAATTAGTGGGTTAAGACAACTTATTAATATTTGGGGTATACCAAACACAATCCTTCGTATTAATGAGTTTGGGGGTAAAAATAGAGATAATAGTAATGATTATGATTTATGGTATAATAGATTTAGTTATGCTTATACCCCTACAGCAAACTCATATGCTGCAAGTTCATCAGTAAAGGTCCCATGGATGCCTTTAGAAAGAAATTATATTGCTGAAGATAAAATAATAGTACCAGATGGTTTAGCTTTTAGATTTAAAACAACAGGATTCCCTTCATCAAGTTTTGGGGGATCATATTTTAGTCAATCTTTAGCAGTTAAAAAATCAAACGGAACTTATGACAATGATATGGATTGGGGAATTCAACTATCATACGAAAACAAACCCTCAGGTTCATATTCAGGTTCAAGTAATAGTGATTATTATGAATATGGGAAAATGAAATTTGTAATGTCGGCATCTATTGAAGAAGGAGGCACTATAGTATCAGATGACATATATCTTCCATTTTTTAATAAAGGATGGTGGAGTGTTTTACTTCAAAGAAATCAACACCCATCATCATCCGATAATAGTATAGGTACTATTTACACCCTACAAGTAGCAAATAATCAATACAATGGGGTTGATGGTAACATAATAGGTTGGACAGGCTCTGTTAGTATAGATACATCAGGCACTCAAGGTTATGGTACTGGGAATTATGGTCAAGTCATATATGATCCCACTGGTCCTAATTTTGGGTATGGTGTAGGGACCTATGGATTATACCTCTATGGATCTTTAAATGTAACACAATCTGCAAATGCAGCTTGGAATAGGTTCGGAGTAACAGAATTTGATGGTGTTTACGTAGGAGGTTACATATCAGGATCAAATATAGCTACTGAATATTTAAGTGAAAATGGTAAAATATTTTCAGGATCACTTCAAGAATTTAGATATTATTCTAATAATATTCCAACAGAAGTATTTCATGACTTTACAATGAATCCCGAATCTATTGAAGGTAATAGTATTACAGGATCTGAAAGTTCATTTGATATAGTAAATTTTAGAGCACCTTTGGGTAACGAGTTAGAATATGTTTTTACAGCATCTCAATATGGAGGTTATGTAGAAAATATTCTATCTACCCACCCCGCTATAACAGGATCATCAGATTTATTTATTACAGGTTCATTTAGAAACCCTTCAAACAGTACAATAACATCAAGCTATGAATTTATCCATTATTCTAGCTCAGTATTAAGAACATACAGTAAACCTAATACTGAGGTCTACCAAATGGATCAACCTTCCGTAGGTATTAGAAATAGGATATCAAATAAAATCCAAGTTGAAGATGGTAATACCTACGGTAATATATTATCAACTCAAATTAGTATAGATCAAAACTATTTAATAAGTCAAAGCTATACCAAGGATATTGTAAATTTAGAAGTTGCATTTTCTCCTCAAGATGAGGTAAATGATGATATTATTAATACATTTGGGTATGGTGTTATCTCAGACACATTAGCAGACCCCCGATTTGCATTTGATTCTAAGTTAAATTACTACCCAAAATTAAGAAGCGTAGCAATTGATTACTTTAAAAAATATACAGAAGGTAACGTTTACGATTATTTAAGATTAATTAAATATTTCGATAATTCATTATTTAAAGCTATTAAATCATATGTACCAGCTCGCACAAGCGTGACTACGGGCGTTATAATCAAACAAAACCTACTAGAGCGTAACCGTCGCCCATCAGTTACTATTTCACCAAATACAACGGTAGCTCTCACAGTTGAAACGGGCTCATTAGATAATATCCCCACAAGCGAAACAGGTTTAAATAGTGCAATTCAACTTATAAATCTAGAACTCACAGGTAGTATTTATGGTAATAATGGTGTGAGTGATATAGTATCTATAAAAGGTGGTACTGGTGGTTCTGTTAAACAATATAATGGTATCCAAACATACCCCTCTCAATCAACCGGAACTTTAAATCTTGAAAATTTAATACCTCTTATTACATTAAATACTCTTTCTGGAATAACTAATAATACAAATACAATATCTTTTTCAACATCTGATGGAGGTATTTTAACAGTACAATTACAAGTAAATTCTGGGGCTACAAATAACATTCAAGCCCTTGAAGTTACAGATATTCAACCTTCTAACTATAGTGGTTTTACTATAGGAGAAAAATTTACTATATTTGGTTTATTAGTTGGTCAAGGTGGTGGTAGCTTAGAATTTACATTAACTGAAGCTTCTCTATCAAACCTAACCCCAACAACCCCAATATCAAATATAAATGGTTTTGGTGTAACTCAAAGTTGGGCAGGTATTAATGAAACTATAAGTGGGTCGGTTCCATTTTTAGATTTTTCACAAACTGAATTTTATGATGGGGAGTATAGTGGTAGTATATTAGTAGTAACCACACAGTCACTATTAAATAACCCCTACTCAACATTTACAGGGATAGATTCATCATATTATACTTTAATAACACAATCTGCTTTTGTAACTACAGGATCAGCTGTTGAGGGTGGTGGAACCCCACCTGCAAATCTAACAGTTAATCTAGCAGTTTTTGGTAGTGAAAACTACAACACTGCTAAAAATGCTTTAGATAATTTCGCAGGTACTCCCTCTAATGGTGCCATTTCACTCTTCCTACCACCATCACAATTTATTCCAGGTAATCCCGGTGACCCACCAGTAACTATACTACCCTATCAACAAATTGCCGCAATTTACCTTCCAAATAATTATGGAACAGTTTCAGATTATTCTGATATTTCATCTATTTTTACTGCAGCTTCTACAAATCAAAGATTCCCATACAATGAAAATAAGAGACTAACTACCCCAGCGGCCGATTATTCATTTTATAACCTGGCACCTTATTTTACCTTTCAACTTGGTAATGTACTTAGATCTGGTACTACAATAACTCTAACATACCCCAGTGATAGTAACACCCCAGGATTAAATATGGGTAAAGTAATAAGTCCCCTACTAGCTGGGAATAGTGGGATGGAATACATAAAAAAATCAGGTGGTCTTCTTATGAAGAGGGGAGGAAATAATTCAGGAGTTTTAGGAGATAATAGAAATCTTGGACTCCCCTCAGGGTCAGTCCAACATGGAGATTCATTTAATAATGTTGTTATTACCTTGGGTAATTATAACTCTTCAAGAGATGATTTTGAAAATACATTTAGAATAGGAACAACATCCAACCTATTATCACCTGGAACAGCAAGTCTTCAACTTTATGAAATAACCTACACAGGTTCAACCGGAGATTCTGGTGAATTTTACCCTACAGGATATGCTTTTAATAAAAAAAGTATAAATGATGATGGTGAGCTTATTGATAATTCTAACACAATAGCCAATAACCCAAATTGGAATGTTTCTTTAAATTTCACAGGCACCTCCCAAACCTCAGATTCATATAATGTTTTTGGTTCAGATTTCTACCAACAGTATAACCCCGGTGTAGTAGGTCCTAACTTTGACATAATAAATGGTACTAATTCCTACTGGTTATATGAGGGGATAAATAATAGACCTTTAACAGGCTCCTCAACATTTTTACCAACACTAACTCCATCTTTATATTATAATTTTGACCCACTTCTTCCCTCAATAACAAACTTCTACCAATCAGCTTACTACCCTTTAATTAATAACATTTCCGGAAGTGAATTAAATACCTATGTGGAACAGTTAGACTTTACAAATGGAATTGAGACACCTGTAAACTTGCAGGAAGTAATAAACAAAACAGCAGCAAAAGCAGAAGTTAATGATAGTTTCTATACTACCATAGCAAATATACTTCCAAGATATTTGGGGAGTAAATTAAGTAGTGCGGATTACAATAACTATACCCCACCAACATCTAATATCACATATTTAAATACCTTATCTGGTAGTAATAACTCACAATCATCTTGGCCTGGAGATACGAGTTATGGTAATCAATCTGTTATTTCCCATTACCCAATATACTTTGCTCATTTTAGATCCTCATATAACAATTTAAATCTTGAGAATACTTACACATTTGAAATTGATTCATTAATTATATCTCCACAAAATGATATAACAGGGGAAAATGCCCCAATCACACCTATAACTATAAAGGTAGATGGGAGTGGGAATAATCTATATGAAATAAAAAGCACATTTGAGAGGGATAGAAAGGTAGCAATATCTTATGATTCTGTTACTTATAATAATATTAATTATGGTAACTTAGAGGTTGGAGATAATAAAATATTCCAAGGTGCCTTAGAAATGAATACTGTAGGTGCAACAACAAGTGGTAAAACAGGTCCTTTTAATCTCAACCGTTTCCCCAATTTCACAACAACTATGTCTTTCCAAACTGCAAGTTGGACTGGGGGTTGGGATGGAAATGTAAAAGCATCCGCCTCTTCTGATGCTGGTTCTGATAAAAACTACCTAATAACCGGTAGTAGTTGTTTTTACTTAGGGGGTGAAATAATTTCAATAAGTCAAAATTTAGGTTTATATGGAGAATCAGACCCACAAGACAATTATTTTGATGTTAAGATAAAGGGTCCGGGTTTAGGGGTAGTAAATTCCCAAAATATAGCTGTAAGTCGATCTTTGGCGGGGAAGATGATAGAAGTATCGGGGTCTGAAAAGTTCTCTGGTGGTATACCCATAGCACTCTCAGCATCATTTACCCAAAACCCAACACTGATTAATGATAATGCTAACTATATAATTCAAGACTTTATATCAAGCAATCTTGGGGGATATAAAGAAGCAGAAGGTGGTTTACCTTTTATAATTAAAAAAGGGGATGAGATTGTAGTCTCATATAACAATCAGATATTCGAAACCTCTGGTTCTTCCAATTCCATAAACAACTATGAAACTCAAACATTCATAGTAACAGGAACTACAAGTTCTTTTACTAGTGAGGGGGGTGGTGATATGTCTAATCTTTACTCACAGTCTTACTGTATATCACCCTCGGATATATGTTATGATTTCCAAGGAATACCCTCCCCAGCAGATGAATATGGGAGATTTGTAAATGATTGGCTCCAAAATCAAGTAAATGTTTACCCTAACCCACAAAATTCTGGCATTATAAATGGGCAAATTTCCCAATTTATATTGAGAAGAAGAATAAACTCTGATGATAGGGTTATCATATACCAATCACCCCCCTCAACATTTGGGATTAGTGAAACCACAGGTTCAGGTGGGGGATATTTAATACCTGGTGATTTCTCCCCCCAACAAAAAAGAAATACTTTAACTTTAATCAACCAATTAAAGCAGAAAAATGCATTTAAAGATGATTTAAATACGTAAAACATGCTATAATAAAAATAGCTTGGAATAGAAATAAAAAGAATGTATATTTATAACAAAATAAAATAATGGGATACTTAAATAATCAGATAGTAACAGTAGATGCTATTCTAACCACTAAAGGGAGAGAACTTTTAGCAAAGGGAGATGGTTCATTCAATATCACTCAATTTGCACTAGCAGATGATGAAATTGATTATACTCTCTACAACCCAACAAATCCATCGGGTTCTGCGTATTATGGGGAAGCAATTGAAAACATGCCTTTATTGGAAGCCTTCCCAGATGAACTACAAATGATGAAGTATAAATTAGTAACTCTTCCAAGAGATACAGCAAAAATGCCTACACTTGGTATAGGAAACCTTAACCCAACAATTGCCCAAACAGAACCATACGTTATCCAACCAATAACATTAAATTATCTCGGAAACAATTCAACAGTAGAATCTGCGGGGTACGTATTTACTGTAAGTGATGTTCGGATGTTTAGTTCGGTAATAGCAACAGGAATTAGTACAAAAGCAGCTTTAGCATTAAATTCAACAACAACAAACGGTACAGATGTATCAAAAACAGTAATTGGAACATCTTTAACAATAACCGCAACAGGTATTAATACTTTATTTGGAACTTCAAGAACAGCTTTATATGGTACCTTAACAGTTACAGGTAGATCATCAGGAGCAAGATTACAAGTACCAATAACCGTAACGAAAACATAATAAATAAAAACAAACCATGGCAGGAGCATTCCAAACATTCGACCCTAGAGATTTAGTAATTAGTACAGATAGTGTAACTAACACTGTATGGGAAAACAATTCCCCAACTCTAACATCATATTATACATCATCAACACAAATAGCAAGTTCAACAGGTCAGTTCTATTATAATATATATGCTGATATTAACACCACAGGATCTGTACAATTTGCAATGGCGTATTGTGATTCCAAGGGTAGTGGTAGTTTATTATATAACCCCAATGTAGATTATTTATCCCCAACTAGAACAAACTATGGTCAATATAGATCATTAATCCTAGGAGATGAAGAAACTTCATTTGTTTTTGGTAATCAATCATCATCCTATTTTTATGCACTACCCATAGAAAGGTCAGGATTTAAACAAGAATTACTTCCAGGAGTAATGACATTAAATATATCAGGTTCTGGTGCTGCAGACTCAAATTTATTTCTTACAGATGATAGTAAGTTAGGGGGAGCAGCTATATTTACAGAAGCCGGTAGAGTTTACAACCTGGTATCAGGATCAGCTGGTAATGTTTTTACAGGGGTCAACACAAGTGGTTGGTCACTAGCATCAGGATCATATGGTTGGTTCTTACCAGATATAGGTTTAATCCTACTAAATGGTGAAGCCTTAGATGGGAGAATTGTTGATGGTGGTACTAATTTAGGCACAGTGAGAACAACAAACTCAACAGTAAATAACCAAGAAAAACTATTATCCCAATTCAATTTAGGAGGATTAGATGCAACATCCCCTGGATGGACATTAAATTCAAGTGAAACTCTATCTTCAGATTTTATATTTGCAAGAGCAAGAAACGATGAATTTAATTACTCAACAAACCCCTCATTCATTTCAGGATCAACTGGGGCTGTATTATTTGATTCATTTATCAATGACCCCCAAGTATACATTACAACAGTAGGAATGTATAACAACAATCAAGAATTAGTAGCAGTAGCAAAATTATCTAGACCATTACTTAAAGACTTTACTAAGGAATTATTAGTAAGGATTAAGTTAGACTTCTAATGAATGACAGCATTCAAGCAATTTACAAATAGGGAGGTTACTATAACCTCGTTTTTAGCCGATAAAGGATTTAATTTTATTGGAGGAGATATTACAGGATCTACAGTTGGTATTAATATATTTACGGGGGCGAATGTCAATTATACATCATCCTCTAACTTACAAACAGGATATGTATATTCCTCTTCAAAAAACTCAATATATAATAGCGTAAAACAGCTATATTATACTAACTACATCTCCTCAAGTACAGGAGATTTAGGTGTCACATCTAGTGTTATACCCGGAGTAACTAGAGATGATGATTATTATTATGGTCCTATTGAAGCACCTCTATATGAGAATTATTTACAATCAAGTTTACCACAGCAAAGATACTGGCCTACAGGTAGTGGGGACAAAATTACAGTATTAAATATCCCAACAAAATTATTTGGAGAAAAAATAGTACCAACAACATTTGAGTATCATTTTTCTTCATCTATTGGTGGTGATTTTGTAAATGGTTTACTCTTAACAGATGATGGTGAGGGTAATATTATAAGTGGTTCTGACGTTGTAGGTCAAATATTTTATTCCCATGGAATGGTAGTTTTAACAACCCATAGTTGTGGAGGTATATCTGATGAGATAATTTCAATTGGGGGGTTTGATAGTCAACAATTTAACTTTTCATCATCACTTACCATATACGAACAACAGTACAAATGTACTATCTTAGAAAATGAATTTGGCTCATCACTTAACCCTACTTTATTAACTTCATCAACCGCCGGAGAGATAAATACAGAATATTACCCATATACAACTGGTTCATTCTTTACCCCATATATAACTCAAGTGGGGTTATATAATGAAGTAAACCAATTGATAGCAGTAGGTAAATTGTCATTCCCAGTCCCTGTATCACAATATACCGATACTACCATTCTTGTAAATTTCGACGTATAGTGAATTGGAAATACCAAAAAACAGAAATAGAGTCAATATCCGATTTCCCAGATCAAACGTTTGGTTTCATCTATATCATTACTCACCTACCTACAAATAAATCTTACATAGGTAAAAAATTCTTAGAATTTACACGTAAGCAGAAGTTAGGTAAAAAAGAGTTAAAATTACTTGAAGGTGGGAAAGGCAGACCATCCAAATTTAAAATAGTTCAAAAAGAATCGGATTGGCAATCATATTGGAGTTCAAATAAACCATTAAAGGATTTAATTAAAAATGAACCCATAGAAAATTTCAAACGTGAAATTCTACATTGTTGTAATTCAAAGAAACAACTTACATACTTTGAAATAAAGTACCAAATGATCCACCAAGTCTTAGAAAAACCCGAAGAATTTTTCAATGACAACATTCTCGGTAAGTTCTTCACTCGTGACTTGGAATAGCATAGTATAGTTCGTATATTGGTACTCATGGTAAATGAACTATTAGTAAATCTAGTAAACATTGTATTAGGTTCTGGTAAACGGACAGCGAGGGGTAATCAAGCTCATACGTGCCCCTACTGCAAACACCATAAACCCAAACTAGAAATTAATTTTTCCGAAAATAAAAAAGGATACAACCCATGGCATTGTTGGGTTTGCAATAAGAAAGGTACCCGTATTACTTCCCTATTTAAAGAAATTAAAACAACACCTGAAAGATTTGAGGAATTATATAAATTAATTGGGAATGAGAAGGAATATAAAACCATTAAAACTTATGACGAGTTAAAGCTACCCGAAGAATTTAAATCATTTGAAAGTATTACACTATCCGATATAGAAGGTAGACAAGCTTTAGCTTACATTAAAAGTAGGGGTATCACTAAAGATGATGTTGAAAAGTACAATATGGGGTATTGTCGTACAGGTAGATATGCTAAAATGATTATTATCCCATCTTACGACTCAGTAGGTGGTATGAATTATTTCACTTCTAGATCATTCGAGAAAGACGCATATACCAAATATAGAAACCCCGAGACATCACGTGATATAATACCTTTTGAGATGTTTATAAACTGGGATTTACCTCTAATATTATGTGAGGGTCCATTTGATGCCATTGCTATTAAACGAAATGCAATTCCTCTATTAGGGAAAAATATACAAACAAATTTAATGAAGAAAATAGTAACCTCAACGGTTAAGAAAATATATATTGCTTTAGACTCAGATGCCAGGAAACAGGCTTTATACTTTGCAGAGCAATTTATGAATGAAGGTAAAGAGGTTTATTTAGTAGAGTTAGAAGGGAAAGACCCAAGTGAAATGGGATTCTCCCGTTTTACTAATTTAATACAAAACACATACCCCCTCGATCAATATAATTTGATGGAGAAAAAACTACAATTAGTATGAAGGAAAAAATAATAAAGAGATCCTACAATAGAATTCTAAAAATATCAGATGATGCTAAACAAATCACACTACCTGACTCCAGATATTACCAAAGAAATGGGAATTATTACCCATCAATTACTTATGTTTTAGGTACTTACCCAAAAGGTAAATATTTTGAAGATTGGCTTAAAAAAGTAGGATATGCATCAGAGCATATTGTTCGAAAAGCAGCTAAAGATGGCACCCAAACCCATGAAATGATTGAAGATTATTTAAATGGTAAAGAATTAGAATTTTTAAATTCTGCGGGGTACCCCCAATACGATTCTTTAGTATGGCAAATGTTCTTACGTTTTGTTGACTTTTGGGAAGAATATAACCCTAAATTAATAGAAACCGAAGTCCACCTATTTTCAGATGAATTAAGAGTAGCAGGTACCTGCGATATGATATGTGAAATTGAAATCGATGGTAAAACTGAACTATGGATTATTGATTATAAAACCTCGAACCACCTCCAAACAACATATGATTTGCAAACTGCAATTTATGGGAAATGTTATGAAGAATGTTTTGGTAAGAAAGCAGACCGTTATGGTGTACTTTGGTTGAAATCTAATAAAAGAAAATCAGCAGAAGGTAAAATCCAGGGTAAAAATTGGGAGATGTATGAATCAAACCGCACACAAGAAGAAAATCTTGATATATTTATAACTGTTAAGAAATTATTTGATTTAGAAAACCCTAAACATAAACCTATATTTACAGAATTTAGAACGCGAGCTAAAAGAAATTTGTAATATTTATAATAAAATATAATGGATAACTTTGATTTGGTAAAATATATGGTAGAAGGCCGTTTATTGAAAGAGGTGGAAGGTAAACCTAAAGGTATTATATTAGCTGGTGGTGCGGGTGTTGGTAAGTCATACGTAATTAAAAATTTATTAGGAGATTTAGATGATAAAACTGGAATTTTTACCCCTAAGGGTTCAGATTTAAAGTTTAAATATATGAACCCCGATGATTTAGTAGAAAAAAAAGGTTTATCTTTAGGTGCAGCCATGGGGGAATTTAGAGGAATATTCCAAGATGCTCAAAATAAAAGTGAAAATATAATTTGGGACACAACAGCAGCTAATGTTAAAAACACATCATCTCAAATGCCAGGATATGATAAATTTATGGCTATGGTTTATACCCACCCCATAATTTCTATTCTTCAAAATACTAAAAGAGAAAGAACACTCCCCCTAAATGCAGTTATAAAAACATGGGAAGGAGTTTATAGTAATATAGAGGATTACAGAAAAATATTTGGGGAGAATTTTGTGTTTATTAAAAATACAATCCCGGGGTATGATAAACAAATCCAAGAATTTGATAAAGCCGTTGCTGGGGGTAAAGAAAGCTTAAAACAATATTTAGAAAAACTATCATCAGACAATGTTGATCAATTTAAATCCTCCTTCTCAAAAGATTTTACATTTAAAGATGAAGAAATAGAAATAGCATTCAATGAAGCTCTACCCCAAACCTCATTCGATGAAAAGAAAGATATGGATCTTTTAAAAACTATTCAAAAGTCATTTGAAAAAGAATATGAAAAATCCTCCTCAAACCCGGGTTACGAACGTTTAGAAAAAAATCTTAAATCTGCACAAAATACCCAACTACGAAATGATGCGGGTTATAATGAAGACTTAGAAGGTATTGTAGATAAATTAACATCCTCAAAATTTAAAGAAATTACCGAACCAACCTCAGAATCCGATATTAAATTAAAATTTAATTCTTTCATCAATGGGTAGATTATTAGCGGTATATGGTGGTGGTTTTAAACCACCTACAGTAGGTCATTTTGAAGTAGTAAAAAAAACACTAGATAAATTCCCCGAAATTGAAGAATTTATTATATATGTTGGGGAGAAAGAGCGTGATAATATTAATCAGGCACAATCTATATTGATTTGGGAGATTTTTCAAACTTACCTTCCAATGAAGGTGCAAATTCAGCCCTCTAAAGGTCCAATTGGTGACATTATTCGTTTGGGGAAAAACAACCCCCAAGATGAAATATATTTTGTAATAGGTTCTCGTGAAGGAGATGAAGATGATGCTGCTGAATTAAGCAGACGTAGTAAGGGTATAGAAGAAAAATACCCAAATATGAAAATTAAGCTTATTACAAACCCTAACACGGGGGTTAGTGGTACTAATGCTAGAAAAGCATCCCAAGTATCATATAATGACTTTATCAAATACCTACCATCAGAACTAAGTGATAGTGAAAAAGAAGAAGTATATGACATTGTAAAACCACCATTAGATGAAAATAAAGATCCATTGGGTTTAAATGTAACCTATGAAGAATTAGCTTCAAATTTAAACGAAAATGCTACATATGGTAAAGAGATAGATATTAAGGGTAAAATAATGCAACTAACCCAACATATGTTAAATAAGGGTTACAACATTGAACCTTTACCTAAAGTTAAATTTGTAGATGGGGATAGTGACAATGCCCGGGATTTTCTCGGTAAAACCGCGTATTATAACCAGAACAACAACACCATCACATTATACACTGAAGGGCGCCATCCTAAGGATATAGTACGCTCATTTGCACATGAAATGATACACCATATCCAAAACTTAGAAAATAGGTTAGGCGATATAGGTGGTACAAATACAATGGAAGACGATCATTTAAACGATATTGAAGCAGAAGCTAATTTAAAAGGTACAATGACATTTAGGAATTGGACTGATAGTTTAGATGAAAATATCTTTAAAAAATCATTAGATCAAACAAAAAAATATACATTAAAAACAGGAGAAACTATTACTTTAAAAGTTGATAAATTCATGCTTTCTTATGGTAGTTTAAATATAACGGCGTTTGATAAAGATGATAATAAAATAGGAGCAGCATACTTTACATCAGACGAAACAAATAATCCAAAAATATTATCGTCATCAGATACTTCAGTAAAACCCAATTGGTGGAGAAAAGGTGTTGGGACTGTTATGTATGATTTTGCAAAAACTTTTAAATATAAAATCATCCCAAGTAAAGAACAAACCCCAGATGGTAAAAAATTCACTGATAACTTAAATGAAATAGGAGCAGATACTGAATGGATTGATTTCGAAGGCGGTACTTTAACCTTACAGAATGTGTTAGATTTAACTAAAAACATCCCTCAAAAAAATTACCCTACAGAAAAATTATCTAAAATAGTTTTAAATTGGGATGATAACCCCACCGAAATAGAAAGAATAGCGCAAGTTGAAGTCTCTAACCAATACCCTATCTTAATTATGGCGGATGAAGATGGAAGTATATTGTGGATTTTAGATGGTAACCATAGAGCACAAAAAGCACTAAGATCAAAAGCCAAAACAATACCGGCTAAAATTATTAAACCATCCGATTTAGATGATAATGCCAGAAAAGTATTAGGGGTAGTTGCTAGAGGAAAATCATTAAACGAAAAATACAACTATGCATGTAAGTGTGTTACCGGCTTAGATGATGTAGGTAATTTAAAAGAGGTAATGCAATCTGTGACTGATGGTATGGTTGTAGTATTATCTCGAGAAGATAATGCTTTAGATTTATATGATACTGTAACCAAAGAATCCTTAGGTCATATCAACGTTTACCAAAACGAAGTTACTGGGGTAGCAGCTAAGAAGGGATATGGTCCTCTAATGTATGAGTTGGGGATGGCTTATGTATACCCTAAACCCCTAAGATCTGACCGTAACGGTAATACAGAACAGGAAGCACAGACTGTATGGGAAAAGTTTATAGAAGGTATTAACCCAAACATTAAAGTTGTCAAGTTAACACCTCGAGATGAGAAGTTTGCAACCCATTTCCCAAACGAAAGTGAAATATGGGAACCCGAAAATAATTTCTACAACTATGAATTCTATAACCCTAACAAATCTCAAGTTGATAAACTTATAACTAAGGGTTCTTTATTAACTAAAGAGGAACAAGAACACATTATAAAGGTTGGAAGTGAATTTTACCATAAACTAGTTAGAGAAAATGAACACACCTCAACTTTAAATAAAGATCCATTTGGTTTAAATGCTTATGCTCGTGGATTAACAACAGGGTTAGAAGAAGCAATCGTAGGCGATAAAATCGAATGTGATAATTGTGATTGGTCTTGGGACATAAAAGATGGTGGGGATGATTTATACATTTGTCATAAATGTGGGTATAATAATACCCCATTAGATGAAGGCTTTGACAAAAAATTAGGTAAAGACCCCTTTGGTTTAAATCAATTTGCTAGAGAAATAGCTGAAGAAGTTATAAACGAAGGTCGATACGATACATTAACAAATAAATTATCATCAATTACCTTTAAAGCATTTAAGGACATCTATGGTAGAGGAGATAAAGAAGGCTCATTTAAGTTTAGAGTAGACCACCCCGAAGACGAACATGATATTCCATCTAAAGATTTTTTCTTCGATTTTGAGGGTTATGTAGAAATTACAGATGATGAATATAAAGTAGATGGGGGAGCAAATGCTGGGTTTGATGATGAAGGGGATGAAATAACTCCATTACTGTCAGTTAAATTTAAAATACCCAAAAACCCAGATTGGCAGAAAATATCATTTGATATTAAAGATGTTGTTAGACATGAACTTGAACATTTGACTCAAGAGGGCTACAACCAACACTCCGGTAAGTACATGGAGGATGATACATTAGTAAGAGATTTAATTGATGCTGAAATGCTACCTAAATCACAATATTTCAAATTAGAAAAAGAAGTAGATGCAATGCTTCAAGGCTTGTATTTTAAAGCTAAAAAATCAAAACTTCCCTTTAAAGATGTTATAGATGATTATTTAGATATATTTGTTAACCAAGAAACAATTACACAAGAAGAAAAAAACATCATATTAGACATTTGGAGAAGCAGAGGAAAGTCATTATCTTTACCATTATTTGAACAAGATAAAGATATGGACTACGAAATTTATAGTGATATGGATGGTGTTTTAACAGATTTTGATGCTTCCTTTATAGAACTATCAAATGGTGTACTCCCCTCAGAATATCAAAAAAATTTCAGTAGAAAGGGTTTTTGGGACTTAATAAATTCCTCAGGTGTGGGGTATTGGGTCAAGATGCCGTGGATGTCTGATGGTAAAGAATACTGGGATTATATTAAAAAATACAATCCAATTCTATTATCATCCCCATCTTCATCTCCAACTTCACGTTTAGGTAAACGCTTATGGGTTAAGAATAACTTACCGGGTACCAAATTAATATTAGCACAAGCTAAAGATAAACAAAACTATGCCCAAAAAAATAGAATCTTAATTGATGACAGACCCTCAAATATAGATCAATGGCGCTCACAAAACGGGATTGGTATATTACACATAACAGCATCTGATACAATCAGACAATTAAAAGAACTAGGATTATGAGTGAATTAAATTCAATAAATGGGGGGTATAAAGGTGGTTCACCTAGAGTCAGAAGTGAAAATTCAGTAAAAAATGAGGGAACCCCATATACACCCGTAGATATTAAAGGGTTAACAAATGTAGTTAAAGATTTATATAGTAGTGGTAGATTAATGCCCGAGGATATACAATCCCTTATAGCTGATTTACAACAACTTTTAAGTATTAAGGTAACAGAATACAGTGAATCATTTTTAAGTTTGAAAACTCAAAAAGAAACATTAGATGGTGAAATCCAACAACGTCAAAATAATTTATCTCAAACAGCAAAATTAGAGGATTTAGCCGATATGGTAGATACAATTGAGACTTTCTTTGGGAAAGATAAAATAGAAGAAATAAGAAATTTATTAAAAAAATATAGAAATGTCTGATAACGTTTTAAAGAAAGATTTTCAAAAAAGAGACGTCCAACGTCTCCGTAACCTAGTACAAGGTAAATATGGTAATAAAGTTGGTGAAGGTGTAGGCTACAAAAAATCAGAAGAATTACATGGGGAAGGTGATATTTGGGAAGGTGAGGGTCGTAAATGGACTATTAAAGATGGTATTAAACAAAACATCACCAAATTAGATAAGGCTAAACAAACTCACGTTATGCCTTTATTTTGCCCAACTTGTAAAGATTTAATGAATGCTACATATGATAAAGATTATTATAATATTCATAAAAAATGCTTTAATTGTGTTCTTGACTTTGAATTTAAACTACGTAAAACGGGTTTATTCGAAGAATATGAGAAAAATATCATAAACTCCGAAATAGAAGGGTTCATATCCAACCTCAAACTACACGTTGAAGAAGAATTAACCAAATCAAACAATTCATTTATTTCCGAGCAAGGTGATGTTGAAAAGTGGGATGGCGGTCTTGATAAGAAGAGAGTATTGGAAAGTTTAGAGAAAAAAATAGAACATTTAGAGAAGTTAAAGAAATAACACATTCTTATATATTTATAAATAAAACTAAATAAAATTAAATGGAAGATTTCAATGTTACTGGGTGGTTTAGAAAACAATACCTCATAGAAGGTGGAGAAAATATAACTCAAGCTAATGAATTAGCTCAACTTATTAATAATGCTATAATTTCTATTGATGATTCAATGTCATATAAAGACTTTGCCCAGTCCGTAGCTTTTGTCCTTAAAGAAAATTATGGTTCCCATAACATTAACCCATTTATGGAAGTATTACATGCTGAGTTAGGCATAAATGAGTCCTTAAATGAAGAAGCAGGTATTTCTGATATGGAAAGTGAATTCTCAAATAAATTTGGCGTAAGAGCATCTTCTAATTTTTATAGTCCTTATAATACAGGTCATATAACCATCCACACAAGGGGAGATATTGATGATATTGGATTCGAAAGTATGATCAAATTTATTGAAGATAAAGGTTATACTGTAGATAGAGACCAATCCCAAAGTGACTTTGATGAAGATCCAGGGGAAAGACTTTACTACCCACGCATAAAATTTAATAAATAATGAAAGATATTAAAAAAATACAAGAATTCTTTTCTAAACCATTAGTAAAAAATACACCTCGAATAGATGAGGGGAAAAAACAAGATCATGATAATGATGATATCACAATAGACCCAGATACAGAATTTAATATTGATTTAAGGCATTTAATCCAAAAACATAAAATAACTGAAAATGGGTCAAAAGTCTCAAATTCCGAAATCTTAGACGTTATAGACTCAATTCAAGGTTTAATTAAAAACCTTAAAGGTGATAATTCTAAAAAAAGTCCCAAATTATTTTCAATAGCTGGACCTCTAATTAGGGAATTACATAAGTTAGTTGAATCTAATAACAAAACTAATCCATCAAAATTAAAAGTTGAAGGAAAAATTG
>Ga0222655_1000160_pt1 | contig 35082 bp, 59 predicted proteins | sample AntAcemetagen423_FD_179857 | JGI IMG/M metagenome (GOLD analysis project Ga0222655, IMG submission 179857) | Saline water microbial communities from Ace Lake, Antarctica - #423 | ecosystem: Environmental > Aquatic > Non-marine Saline and Alkaline > Saline | place: Antarctica: Ace Lake... | reverse complement strand
GCTTATATGAGTGAACCCGCTTCTGCCTTTCTTAAAATTAGTCTGCACCCATTCCGAACTTGGACTAAAAGCATGAAAATTAAAATAATCAAAATCATCGCTGGTTGAATAGTCTAATAGTAATTGGTGGCTGTCTCCTTTACCTATCTCTATAAAATCAAACTTATAAACTCCATATTGTTTTAGGTACTGGTCTATCTTTTCAATTTGCTTAGCGTCTAAATGGGGTTTGAATCCAAATTTTAAAGACTTGTCATCTTTCCCATGAGTTATAACAATCCCATGTTTACCGATATTGTAATGATTGATAAATTTAACGTGATTAGTTACTTCAACACTACCTAGATACTTCTGTTCAATGATATGTTTAAACGTTTGGTTTGCAATATATCCAAAGTCTCCTGCATGGTTATCATTGCATATGTTATTACATACAATCTTAGAATAGTAAGGGGTTAAATAGTCAATCATTTTTACTTTAAAATCAATTGCAGTATCGAACGCTTCTTTGTTTGTCATGTTCTGAGGTAACTTATGACCTCCTCTGGTTGTATATCCATCCCATCCATCTAGTAAGTCCCCTAATTCATCTATGTGTAGCGTTTGACTGCTCTGTCTTGATATAGTGTACTCGCACATTTCTATCATTCTATCCATTAAGGTGTCTTTGTTCCAAGGTGTTGCATATAAAGCAGTCCCAACCTTGTCTGTACTCATTCCAATATGTACATCTGTATAAACAATCCTATCTATTTTGTTAGAGTCTATAAATTTAAAAACTTGCTTTAACTCTACTGGCTTAATGTGCTTCTTAGCAATCTCTTCTATAAACTCAATGTCTATAATACTAGATACGTCCTCTTTATTTTCTTTAAACACTATGTTATAATAGGGCGTTCCTGTGTGAGTTATCAACTTCCAACTAGAAATGTCTTTCCTCACTAAATTATACGCAGTACAATATTCATTTATACCCATCATTTTACCATCATCGCTAAAAGCAGACAATACAAAAGGTTTAGATTCGTAATCGTTTGCGCTCGTTTTAGACTTTACTTTATTTTTTAAAGGAGTTAAACTACTTCTATAGTCTTTTATAACTTTAAATTGTTTAAAGGTTATCATGTATCTGGTATTTTCTCCATTTTTGTCTTGAGGCTTGGGTTTAATTCCTAAAATCACAGCCTCTGAATTATTTAATCTTTTCCTTAATTTTCTCATTGTTTATTTATTTTATTTACTAATTTTATATTAGTGTTAGCAGTAATTGTCTATATCGAAGTAACCGCATCTTTGCTTTTCACAAGCAATACCGTCATTAAATGATTCTTCCATTTGTTCAGTAGAAAAAGTACGACTAACACTAGATAAAATTAATTGCTCTTGGTGGTATTGTTTAGCAAATTCTATCATAGCGTCATAGTGATACGATGAGTAAATAGCATCTTTAGTATTGTTTTTTAATCTCCAATCTTTAATAAATTCTTCTAGTAATTTGTCCATTGTTTATTTATTTTAGTTAATATGAAAGTCCTTTTATTTCGTTTGTCCTTGGCAATCCATCCCCACCTATTGAAAATTGAAAGTCATCTACCGGAAAGCCTCTAGTGTATGCAAACTTTACAGAGGTCGCATCTTGTCCGTATTCTAAAACACACACAGTTTCAGCCTTTTTCATTACCGCACTCCCTAAATGACCCGTTGCCTTTGTACTCCCGAAATTAGTATGCAATATTCCTGTTAAATGGCATTGGCTTATGTCCGTCCAAGATAGTAATTTTTGCACCAACTCATTACATTGTGCTAAATCATTTACATCTGAAACCAAATCAGCGAAGCCATCTATACTCACAAGCCCTATGTTGGACTTAAAGTCACTTTCTAATATACACCATTCAATAAAATCTAAACGCTCTCTAAACGTGTATTTTCTTAAAGAGAAAGGTTTATAAAATTCTGCATTACCTCCAACCATATCACAAACACGTTTAAATACTCTTTGAGAATGATAAGCACTTTGCTCTGTATCGAAATCTAAAACAAAACCCTCTCCTTTTCTATGACTTCTAAAGTCTGGTGCGAAGGAATTAGTATTCCCTCCAATGTATGCTGCAACCGTAAGTGATTTAAAGAAGGACTTTCTAGCCTTTGACGCTCCAACAATACAACTAAAGTTACCAAACGTTCCAAAGGCATTAGGTATTGATTCCCCTCTGTACTCGTGTGTTCCGATACTAATAGCAACTGGTGGGTGTGATAGTTTTTTAGTAACATCGACGAAAGCCTCGGCTCTCATTTGGTTAAAATCTAATCCAGTAGATAAGTTTTCTATCTTATTTATATCTATCTGCTCCATACAATTCCTTTTTTGAACTCGTTAATCAAATCAGTTAGTAACTTATCGAAGTCTGTAAATGTATGATTTTTTAAATTAGTTTTGTTTTTTATTATATTTTGCATTTCGTGAGATTTTAATACGCTTAATATTTCTAATTTCTTTTGTTTAGATCCGTTTAATATATCAAAGTCTAATCCAGAACACATTTCTTGTAGAGGTATTGGTGAACCGTCATATACTTTTGATTGCATTAACCATTCTTTTATGTTGGAATAAAGTAAAGTTTCAATAGCATCGGTAAAGTATTTATTTAATAGCATCTTTTCAAATCCATTAACTGTGGTTATCAAAGTATTTATAACTTTAGCATCTTTTACTTTATCCTTTGAGAATTGTAACTTATAAGTTAATTCGTTAATTACTTTCTTCTGTTCTTCTATGAGTTTGTAGGGTTTCATTTTAAAACATTGTTAGTTGCTGCTTATGTTCGTTTATTCTTTTCATTGCTGCGTTGTAATACTCAGTATCTAACTCACACGCTGTTAAATCAAAGTTAAGATTGTGACACGCTAAGGCTATTGAGCCAGACCCAAGGTGTGTGTCTAGTATCTTGTCACCTTCCTTTGCATAGTTCATTAATAACCACTCGTATAGAGGTACTGGTTTTTGTGTTGGGTGTATTCTTGTATGACCGCCTTTTGTATCTCCAACGTGACTATATTTAAACATACGTAATGCTTTATCAAATGAAGTCCAAGCCAATTCCCCATCTGAAAAATCACCTCCAATCCTTTTGTCCCAAAATATCCAACACATCTTAGGTGTTAGTATTTTGTCTATCATGTAGTTTGCACCCCAGATTATTTGATTTTTACTAACTCTTCTAAGTTCTGTAAAATACTCTTGGTTTGGAGTACTTAAATCCCATTCTTTTTTTACGTGTTTAACTATTCTTTTATGACCTCTATTCCTTTTTTTATCTCCCCCGCTTTCACCAATCCCATAAGGCGGGTCTACAATAGCCAAATCAAAATGGTTATCTTCATACCTAGCCATTAGTTCCATGTTGCACTCGTTTGTGATATTCATTTTGTAATATATCTTAATTGATTTATTGCTTTTACCTTCCAGTTTGTAATAGGCTTATCATTTCCGTCTTTCCAGTCGTTTAACTTCCAAGCGTTATACGTGTCTATCATTCGCTGTCTTACAAAGTCATATCTTTGCGGGTTGTCTTTTAAGTAATCATCTTTTAGGAATAACATAAAAATAGATTCGCTGGGTACGTCTTGTACTTTCTCTTTCTCTTGTACTTGTACGGTAGGGGTTAAAACTTTTTTATTTACCCCTACGGTAGGGGGGGTCAAAAGTGTTGTTTTTGTCTTGTCCTCATACCCTTTAACCTGACTATCAATGCTATTTGTTTGGCTAATATACGCAAAGTTAGCCATTCCTTTTAAACCTTCTGGCTTAACACCTATAAATTGACGTTCTAATAAAGCGTCCATAAAGCAAACTTTATCTTTGTCGCTCAATTCATTGTACACGTCAAAGTACGATCTAAAGAAATTAAAGCCTTTTCGTTTAGTTTTCTTAAACATTAGCCGCCTCCAAATCTAATCCTTTTAAATCTATTTCTTTTAATAAAGTTTCAGCCCTTTCTAATATTGGAGTCGTCCAAGCCCAAACGCCAAACGCTTTATTTGATGGATAACTAATACAATCATACATAGCGTTTTCTTTGCGTTTAAATATTTCGTAGTGTATTGTGTCCTTTCCTTTAACTTCGTACAAGAAACCGTACTTAGTCTGGCTGATTTGGTTAAATACATATCCTTTCACTTGTCCTCTTCCTGAAAAATACTCTTTTAATTGTTTCATAATAAAATATAGGTATAAAAAAACTCCCACAATTCCAACGCGTTCGACTTCGTTTTCCTCATAAGAGTTATATTATATTGTTAAGTTGGTATATTGTCGAACGCCAACTATGATACAAAAGTAAGTATTATTTATTTATAAACCAAATTAAAACATTGTTAGTTGCTTTGTTTTATTGGTGTGTGTTTAGAATAATTCTGTTTGTGATATATCTTGTTTTCTTATTACATTCATAGCACAATCTAAAATGTGCTGTCCTAGTTTGTGATCTACCATATTTCTTTCCTGTTTTGTTTTTTTTGATGCCGTTTGTCTTTTTCCGTTCATTCTACCAATGTCTTTTTTTGGTTGATCTATTGTAGAAATGATAAAATTACTCCATAAATAATGCCTTCCTATTTGTTTGGGGTTAAACATTGGATCGTAATAGCTTTTAACATTTTCAACACAGTACTTACCTTTAAAAAAATGCTTCAAAAATATTATTTCTTGCCATAACATCATATCTGGATAACGAACAACTCCTTGAGCGTTTAAAAAATGATTAGTTGTAGAATGAGAAGGGCAAGGCGGGGACGCCCAAATAAATCCTTTATTATATTCTGTATAATGGTCTAACAAGTATTGATGAGCATTGCCTACGATTACTGTATCGTTTGGAAATTTTTTTTTATAAATATCTGCTGTTTGTTGGTCGATCTCAACTGCTGTAATTTCGTGATCGTTCCCCCAAAGTTTACGATTCCCTCCTATTCCTGCATATAAATTTAATATTTTCATTTTGTAATATATGTTAATTAATTACTTCATGTTTAACTTTAATTTTACCGATAAGAAACTTTCTTTTATCGTCTAGTCTTTCAATCTCTCTTTTAATCTCTTCGTTCTCAATGCCTAAAACATCATCTAAGATTATAACACATTTATTATAAACTTCGTTTGCTTCAAACCAAGATTTGTTAATGTTGTTTTCAAAAGAATTTATGGAGTTTATACCTGCTGCGTGTGTTCGTTTCATTATTTTAGACATTACATAACCGTTATATCTTTTACGGTAGTACTTTTTAGCAAGTCCATAACAAACGTGTCTACAATCTGCTACAAATCGCATTCTATTAAGGGAGGTTATATCTTCAATTCCAGATACATTTTGAACTGTGTTAATTATTAATTGATATTTAGTCATTCTTTATTGTTTTTATTTTTAATTGATATTCTTTTTTAATCTCTTCTACTTCTTCAATACTCCATTTCTTAGGGGTTCTTTTAAATAAAATAGCAAGTGCTTTTAATTCATTCACCGCTTCTGATCCTATTCTGTCTTGAACGTTTAAAATATAACTTTCAAAATTACCTTCTTTGAATCTATTATCCCCAATACTTTGAGCGTGTACGTTATATTCATTGAATCTTAACCCGCTAAACTGCTTTACTGAAAAACAATGCCCAGCATCGTATTGAACTCCTAAAGGAAATCCAGAAGATATACAAGGCTTGTTTTTATCTCTCTCTCTAATGTAAGAATTGAATACTATTTGAGTTTGTTTTAAAACTACAGGTAAACGCTTTCTATCTTTGTCTAAGTTGATTGCCTTGTTTAATTCTGTTCGTGGCTTAGAAGCCTTTAAAGTAGCCTTAGCAATCATATCCTTACCATCTTTAGATGTGTAAAGCCAATTTGCATAACAATTCATACATAAACCAAACTTTCTAAACTTAACATCTGTAATAGTATCACAGCCATATCCTTTTGATTTACCGTTTCCTTTGCAGGGCTTGTGAGTTATCATAAATATGCTTTATGTTTGTCTATTTCTTTATCAATTGCAAACTTATTCTGTTTGTATTCGTCCGCGTCAGCAATGTATAAGCCTTGCTTACTTGCGTAGTTTCTAATCCACTCTACAAACTTACTACATTCCTCATTAGTCTGCTTAGAAGTCTCTTTTAAGAATTTTAAATTATTCTTTTCGTACACCATAAACCCGCATTCTCTTTTTAACATGGTCTTAGATTCTGCTAAGGTATAACCAAATTCAATTGAGTAGATGGATATACACACGTGTAAGTAACTGTTTATAGATATTGAACGTTTACCTCCTAACTTCTTTAACTCTACTTTGCTGTTCGCTAGTTTTAGTTTGTCGGAGTAAGTGTCGTATTTGTTTCTTTCTAAGGTGTTGTTTAAATCAAACTTCATTTTTTACTTTCTGGCATTAAACTCGTTATAATAAAGCAAAACATAAATATAAGTCCTGCTAGAATAATTCCGTCTATATCAAATATAGGATCATACATAGTCCTGTAAGTATCAATGTAAAATATTACGCATATTATTGTCATTGTGGCGAAAAATATTTGTGGTTTCATTTTATTTATTATTATCGTTTATGTATGTATCTCTCTCCCATTGCGCTTTCTTAACACTAGCAACTAACTTCTTAAAAGTGCTGCTATCTTCGTATAACTTAGAGGTGTCTGGAAGATTAGCGTAACTTATCACATTAAACTCCCCTCTAATTTTCTTTTCATAATAGTAACTTTGCGTTCTATCTTCTAATTCTAATACTATGCTAACTTTTTGGCTCATAACAATGTTGTTAAATCTTTTCTTTGATCGCTTGACATTCTAAACGTGTCTAGTACTTTCTTAATCTGCTCTGGTGTAAACAGTTTTGCTTTATCGAACTTATCAATAGTTAAGGCTTCTTTGCGTTTAACGTTCTTTGAATTATGTATCTTATTACAGTATTCATTTATGTTCCAAATTCTTTGTCCTTTATCTGCTGGGTACAACTTGTTACCTACTTTTATAACTTCTTTTATTTTAATAATTCCTAATGAGTATAAGAACCTACCAACTCCCCACATTACCGCAGCACGTTTAAAAGCGTCTGAGGCTTCTCCTTTTTGCTTTTCAACTTGGCTTTCAGTTCCGCAATCAGACTTCCAAACCCAACCATCGTCTTTGTTACAGTCAATCCCTATACTTGCAAATAAATTTCCTTTGTGTTCTGAATACTTTACTTGCCAATTTTCAGCACCGCAAACATCGTCTAGTATATCCTGTACATCTCTTGCGTCTATGTAAGCAACGCAATTAGAACCGTATTCATTTGTACTTTGAACTCGCCATTTAAAAGGCATTTCTTTTTTTAAGTCTTGTAAATTCATTTTTATTTAATTTTAATGTATAAAGATTTTAATTCTTTCGCCTCTTCTAGTGAGATGTTATCGTCTAGTATGTATTTTACTAACGCTTTCTCTAGCATAATTAACTCTTTGTTGCTGAATTGTATTCCTTTCATAATGTTTTAGTTTAATGCCTTGTTAATCGCTCGTTCTATTTGATATGATTTACTTGTACCAATGTAATTCGCTACATGGTTACAGACCATTCCAGTTAGAGGGTCAATAATACATTCTAATGCCTTTAACAACTGTGGCGCTGCTTCTCTTACTTTCCACTCTTCTTTTGTTCCTTTAAATTCCATGGCGATTTAGTTTTATGCTAATTCTATGTATAAATTTGCTAATTCTTTTTGATCCTCTTCTGATAGTAGTTTGTCATCTACAACTTTGTAGCAAACTATTGCTCTTTGTATCATTTGTGCCTGTCTCGGTGTTAATTCTAATTCTTTCATTTGTGTAGTTTTATAAGATTATCTTTTAATTCATTTTTAAGAGCCGTTTCTAATGTTACCTCGTTGTAGATAGGTTCATCTTTTAATATCTGGCTGTGTACTTTTATAGTACCTTCTTGTCTGTGTTTTACTATTACTCCTGTTGGTAAAATTGTTTTAATCATTGTTATTTAGTTTTAATGTGTTTTTTGAATTGCATAATTATTTTATAAACAATTGTTAAAGTTATTGATATTACTCCTGCTAATGATATAAAATATGTTAAATACATGTTAAAATTGATTTTCTAATTCTGTTTGTCTTTCTTGTTCAGTGTCTTGTAAGTCTTTTATAAAGTTATACACGATCGTCTGTTGTTCTTCTGTTAGTTGTACCTCTTCATCATCTACATCGAACGCAGAACAAGAAAGACAACTGCCAAATAAATAAAAACCAGCACTATCATATTCTATATAAGTATCTTCTCCTTGGTAATGTACAGTAGCCTCTTTTAAAGCCTTGTTTAATAATTTTTGTGTTACTCTTCTCATTTTATTTATAATTTTTAGAATGGTTAAACAATACATCTGTAAGATACTCGGTAAAACTTAAATTTGCATCAATTGCTAATTTTTTTAATTTAATTACAGCGTTATCTTCTTCTTTTATTTCAATTAATTTCTTCATTTTAATATATTAAATTATTAATGTTAAGCAAATATACAAAACTATATTAGATATACAAGATATATTTTATATTATTTACCGATTAAACACAAAAAAGCACTAACTGTAAGGAAAGTGCTTTGTAATTAATTTAGTTTTTGTACTTCTTTGTAGTGAATTTACCGAACTCTCTAAGAGCAAAATACCCACCTACAACCGTAATCAATAGACTTGATAAAAGACTAACCCAATGATCCGCAACAATGAAAGCGTTATCCATACTATCAGCAACTATTAAAACAGTAGTGCAGAAAATAAGGTATATTAAAACTAGAGGTCTTACGTTCTTACTTAGCCATGAATCTGAATGAGCATCCGCTTCCCATCTTTTAGTTTTCTCCTGTTCGTTAATTGCGTCTAACTCTAACAGTTTTAAAGCGTACTCTTGATGCTTTAAAGTCATTTCGTTGTTTCCGCTTATGAAACTTTTAACGCCTTCTATATCACCCTTTAAAATACTAACACCTAATCCTAACGCTTTTGGTAAGTTTTGCTTTAAATCTAAAGACCGTAAGAAATCACCAACTCTGGATGATCCGTTTTCTTTTTTATAATCTCCCATTAATATGTGAATACTACTTGATTATCTCTGTTGTCTATATGCACAAAAGTCTTTGCCACTCCACACGTTAAACCTAATACTAACGCTTGTCTAACAATTTTTGCTCTTAATGTTCCGTTGTTACACGACAAGTCTACCGCTTTACCTTTTAAATGTTGGCTTCGTGAACTCCCACCCACAGCATCATTTTTCTCTTCATCTCTGTAACTACTAGTAACGTGTAAAGGCTCTCTTACAAGTTCCCTGAGTAGGTCTAAGTCTTTTAATAAATTAGTATCCATTTTATCGAACACAATTACCCCATCCATTAAAAACTCATCTTCTTTAAAATATTTCATAACACCTCTTGTTTAAATTTTAACCACCATCCTGCTAATATTCCAACCGCCATAATAACACCGTAACCCACCGCTTTAAAGTTCTCTAATTTAGTCAATCGAATACCATGCCGTTTAGTTATTTCAAAAAATCCATCTTCGCCTGTAGATTCATCGGTAAACATTTTAGAAGTTAAAAGTAACATGCTGTCATTTAATTGCTTGCTATTTCTTTTAATCTCTGTAACTTCTGACTTTATATATTTTACATCTTGCTTGAGTATTATGAACTCTTCGTTTTCTTTTGCTGTCATTTTTTTAATTTTTATACATATGATAAGTTCCAAACGTCAGCGTACATACCATCTGTAAAATTAGAAGAGTGAAACTCTAACTCGTTATAAGTGAAGGGCGAAAATCCTGATAAGTCAAAAGTTACCTCTTGATAAACTAAACTACTTCTGTCAAATCCACCTGAATTTGCCTCGAACAAATCGTAAGTTCCAATTCCAGAACCGTTTAAACTAACACTCATGTGAAGCCTCCAGTTTGTAGGAGCTGTTGCTTTTAATTTAACCCATATTGTTACAGTTGATGAACTTGTGTCTGTAATAGAATTCGTAGTCTTGTATTGTGCCGTAAAAGACGAGGCTAAATCTAGTGATTTTATTCCGTTGTAAGGATTGCTACTTACAACGGATGCGTTTATTAAACTTTCCGAGTTCCACTCGTTAGGCTCTCCAACTCCTTCATCGAAAATATTACCAATAGACAAGAAAGATACTGTAGAATCATAAGAGTTTGAACAATCTCCTAGAGAGGTTATTCTTACAACCGTAGTCCCATCAGGAGCTAAAGAAGTTATGTAGCCGTTCAATATTTGCTGTCTCGTTATAGAGCTCGTGTTAAATTTAACAAAAGAACCTGTAGAGTTTGAGTATAAGTCAAATCCCCCTAAACCTGTTCCCGCTCCTGCATTTAATGTTAGTTTTACTATCATATTTTATATTGCGTTGGCTTCATCATTATTATAACTACATCTTGCCCCTGTTGACAAACCTGCCCAAGTAATATTATTTGTTACTATTGGTATTGAATCTAAATTTCTATATAAAGTTTCTACAAGGTTATCCGCTAACCATTCTTGAGTTCCTATACAGATAGTGCGATATGTTTTACCATCATTACCTGTGTAAGTACTAGATTCTCCATTTGAAAGAGTTGTGGTGTCTTTTATTAATCTTATTGAATAACCTTCTTCAAAAGCAACTGTCCATACATCAGCTCCAACTGATGTTAAAAAATAAGCTTCATTTGCTAAAGTTTGAGAAACAACACCTTGACCTACTGCTGTATCATTGTTCCATAATCTACAAACACTCAACAAGTTTGCAAATGCACCTGATGCGTTTCTTGACCCTGAACCTACAAGGTTAAGATTTGATTGGTTCTCTCCATTTGAAGGAACACTCCATTTAGAAGTGTCCGCATCTTTTAAAAATGTAGATGCAGTATTACTTAAATAAGTTCCTGAAGAATCATAGTATAGCATTAATGCTTCATATTCTGATTTGTCTGCAACACCCCACCCTGTATTTGCTATATTTCTAACATCTTGAATTGTGTAATGGTTATACAAATAACCGTATTTAACAGGATTATACGACAACTCCTCCGCACTAACCATAAAGGGAGTACATGAATATTCCTCATCTATTATAAATCCTGCGTCTGCTAAATTAGACACGAATAAGGAGTTCAAAGATTCCTTTCCTTCCATTGTTACCTTATACCCATTAAAGTCTGCCATACCGCCCCCTGTTACCTTTGTAACCTCTGTTTGTAATCCGTTATAAGTCCCTAACAATCTAAATATACCGTTTCTGTCTGATACAATAGCCATATAATCCTTGTCCATTAGTTTAGTTAATTCTAAATTGTCCTCTACCGTAGATTTAGATAAGTCAAAACTTAAATTTTGATCGTAAAACGTACCTCCATCGTCCTCACTCATTTCTTCTGACAAATTAGCGTTTAATACTTCAAACTTAAATATCTGCGTGTCTGGAAATGTAGTTATAATATTAGTATTCAAAATAATTTGAGACCTATCGTAACTAACAAAAGGAAATAGATAAACAATATCGAACCCTGCAATACTATCGCTGCATCTTTTAGCCCTGCCTGCTGTAATTCCGCAAATCATTAACAGGAAAGATCATCACAATTCTTGTTCTCTTCGCCAAAGAACCAACCAGACCGAACCGTTAAACTTTTAGAGGCGTTTACTTCATCTTGTGAGGTCTTATATTCCGTAATAGGATTTTTACATATCCATTTATTAAACCTTTGGATATACATTTGTGCGATATTATGATATTTACCGCTTAAAAACTGCGCTTCGTCCTTGTCTACTACTTCTGCGTTATCTGGTGAGTGCTTAAATAGACCTCCATTGCCTAGTGTATAACTAGACATTTCTATATATTCAGCAGCAGATTCATTTTTTGTTATCGGTTTAATAAATTCTGTGAACATTGTCAAATAATCGCCTGCTAAAGTGTCGGCTGTCCAGTCTGTTAGTATCTTATCGTACAATTCGCTACCTAAAAGTGGCTCTAGTGTTGTAATCATAACGCTATTTATGACAAATGCGTACTTATCTACATCAATATTCCCCCCTAAAATGGTGGTATTTGCTATTTCTTGTGGTGTTTCAAATAATTTAATTGCCATAATCTATCTTAAACTGCCTTTATTTGGCTTATTTATCTCTGGAACTGATACGTCTCTTGCGTTTGGATCGCCTTTGTGCTTCCATCCTTGTCTTTTTGCTTCGCTTACGTTTACAGGATTTACATTTTGCATCGGGTTTCCTTTAAAAAGGTCTCCATTTTCCTGTTCTTTTTTCTTAAAGATACGTCTTTGCCATACATGATAACAGTTTACACCTCCAGCGTATAACCATATAGAGTATGTTCCGCCTGTATGCGCAAATTTGCCGTTTACGCCATCATCGCCCATCTTTATAATGTCCTCTTCTCTAAATACTTTACCACCGTTAGAAAGGCGCATCATTCTATTGCAGAAACTTCTGCTTTTACCTTCTGGCGTTTTACTTGTACCTTTATCGTATGCATACCTTACTATCCATTTATCGGTGTCTTGGTCACTTTTAGATGTTGCTGCTAGTTGTAAATCAAATTCTGCTCCATCTGTTAAACTGTAACCTTCTGGTGCTTCTTCTGCGTACATCTCTAATACTCCGTCGAAATCATCATGCGAACATTCAACACTACTTAACTCAACCGCTTTAGGCTCTTCTTTAATTTCAGTTAAAGGAATGAACTCTAATTCTAAATTAATACCGTATTGAATTAAAATAGTCTCTAAGGCTTCAATGATGTGTTGCTGTTTAGGTGCAACCACTCTTTTCATTAGTTGAGCCTCGGCTGTGTCTAATTCATCTGCATTATTGCCGAATCCTGTATTGTCTTTTATGCCGAATAACATTGGGCTTGTTACTTTGTGCCCTGTGATTATTTGTTGACGGCTTTCCTCGGTTAAGAATTGCCATTGTTTATGGATATTATCGTTTACAGGAAAAGGAGTTATAGTAATTTGCTCCTCAACTCCGTTAAATGATATAATAAAATCACTTGCATTCGTTGTGCTTGTTAACTTTAATTTAACTTGTCTTTTAAACTCTTCTTTTTGTTCAGCATCATAAGAGTTACCGTCTGGAATGTTTATAATGTAACCAGCACTTAACCCTTTTTTAATAGCGTTAATGTTAAGATTTGCAATTTCCTCCTCCATCTCACAGTAAGGCATTGCTGCCAACCAATCTGGATCAGAAAAATAATTCTTACCAGCCTTATATGGCGCAATAACAAATATTTCTTTTTCTACTTTACCCTCAAATACAGGTATTGGATCGGGTTTGTTTCTAGTTATGTCACTCCAATCTCTACTAAACCAATAGTTTGCGATTTCTCCATCTTCATTTTCAATCGCAGGGACTACTAAATTCTTAGGTATGTGATTAATAGAACTTAATCCTTTTCCTTTGCTCTGGATAACCTCCATTGATGCCTCACCGAAATACTCTCTATCTGATATAATCTTACGAATGTCTTGTTTAGTTATAACCGATTTAAACTTAGTCCATGCTTCTAAGTTAGACTTTGCATTCTTTGCTCGTAAACCTTTACCATAGATTAAATCTATATAAGAACTGATTATTGCGTAGTTCGTCGGTGATCCGTTTACCCTATCTATAATAGTCTGATAGAATGAGTTATTTTTGCCGTTTAAAACCCAATCTTTCGCTTTGTTCTCTTCAAGTGAAGGACGAACGTAATTTTTTAGTGTTATTAATTGTATATCGCTCATACCGTGTATAATCCGTTTGTTAATTTATATGATTGCGTTGTTTGTGTAGTGGCAATCATTTTCCCCCTATAAAGAATATCACCAGAATCTACATCTGTAATTTTTAATTGATACTTTCCGTTTTCATAAAAGTCCAATGTAGAAAATTGCGCATCTGTAAACGTTAAATTCAAGTATCTATTTAATAAAGTGAAGTCTGTTATAGTTGCACTCTCATCTATACGCCCAGCCTCGTCTTTTATGTTCAAAGTCAAATCAGTCCCTACTGTGTAAAATCTAGGAATCATCTTAATTACGTGCGTCGTGTCTGTTGGTGATATTACCTTCATACCTTTATAACTAAAAAACGGTTAATTTGTTACTTTAAACAAAAAAACCCTTAACAAATTAATGAAAAGGGCTTTAAATTATTAATGATTAGATTATGCAACTACTGCTAAAAATGCAGTTACCGTTGACGCATCTAATAAAGGTGCTAATAAAGACTCTTCTGAAACACCCGTTAAAGTGTAGCCGTTTAAATCTCCTTTTGCGCTTCCTGTATTTACTGCTACTGTAAATTTAAGACCGTCTGTAATTCCTACTGCAAAGTAGTTTCCGTTTCTGTCTTTAACCACTGCTTGTGGTGTTCCTGCTGCTATTAAATTCATCTCCGCGCTCGTTGCAGCGTCTATCTTTTGAAGGATTGCTGTAATCGTTTGCGTGTTTACTCTCGTACCTGCGTCTCGGCTTGGTACTAACTGCTCGTCTAAGATATGCCCGTCACCCTCTAAATCGTATTCGAAAGCCTCATCGAGAGCCACATTCATTGCTGTCGCCTGATTTGAACTAATGGTAAAAGGATCTTCTACGTAATTGTACAAATATAACTTAGCAACACCTCCTGATGTATCAGAACATTTTTTCGCTCTTCCTGCTGTAATATCACATGCCATTTTCTATAAATTTTTTAAAAAAGGGGAATCTCACCCCTTTATGATATTATTTCTTAACCTCTGTATAAAACGATCTCAGCACCGTAAGCGTATTGAACGCCACCTGTCATTACTAACTTCATTCTTACTTGTCCAGATAAATCAACCTCATCCATATCTTTGATTTTTACCTCGTTTAAATCAGATAAAAGACCAGTTCCAAAGAATACTTGGTTTTTGTTGTAAGCAACCATTGTGTTAGCATTTAATGCTTTGATCTCTGTTAAAAGATACCCTTCAAATTCAAATTCAGTTGGCTTTAAGAAAGTTCCGTTTGATCTTGCTTGTGCTCCGTATGCTCTACGTAATGCTCTTATTACGTTTGTAGATACACCGTAAACTACTCCGTCAGATTCTAAAACTGTGTCTGGAATTGCATCAAAGAAATTACCTACTTGCACTTCAACGTTCGCTGCTGAAATTACTTGAGGTGCTGCTACGTCAATTACATCTGCGTCCGCTACTAGTGCTGGAATAATTCCTGCCAAACTACCATCTGAGTTATCACCTTCCCAGATATCAACGTCAATCTTACGTGCCACTCTACGCCCGTAATCAGCTAAAATTGCAGCCTGTTCTGTTGCAGGTAAATTGTCGTTGTGTGCAGAAAAGCCCATTTCTTGAGCAGTCCATAGACTTCTGAAATCTTCTTTACAAAACTCTGAATCCCACTTAATTTTTTTAGGTGCTAATTCTCTTTCTGTTAAAGTTGTTGAGCCTGATGGATTCCATCCACATGCGTAATCTACAAACCCGTCTGCCGTTTGTATCTTTCTTACAAATTCTGGTGAAACCACATTAGGTCTCACTGTAATTAAATTCTCACTGATCGTATTCGCTTCTTGTATCATTTGAGCGATGTACTCACCAGCCACTTCACCTACGAAGTTTGTTGTTATACTAACTGTTGTTGCCATTATTGTAAACTGTTATTTAAAAATTCAATATAATTTTGTTTTGTCCCTTTTTTTACAGTTGGTTTGCTAACTGTTTTACTTGTAGCTGGCTCATTAGCAAATTCTACTAATTGACCTTTGAAAGTTTTAAGTTCTGCCTTGATTGACTTTTCAAATTCAAGTCTTTCTGCTTTAGAATCTTCTGTATATTTAATCAATACACTTTTGATTTCTGCTGCTACGTCTGCTGCTGTTGCTGCTGGTGCAGGGTCTGCTAATTCTGCTGGTGCTTCTTCTTCTTTTACTCCGATTCCAGCAATTACGCCTTCTTCTACTACTGAAAGAATACCACCGCCTTCTAAAGCGTGTTCTCCTACTGGAACAGGTACTTTGGTTTCACCATCCTCAGCCATAAGCCATACAGCCCCGCCTACTTCTGGTGTTTCACCGTCATACATAAAAGCCATTCCATCGACTGAATTAATACTACCTAGTTTCACCTCTTCCTTTTTAGGATTCAATGTCAACATAATAGAATTAGAAATGTCTTTGATTTCTTCTAAAATTGTTTTTGCCATTTGTTTATCTTTATTTAATTTAACTTCCTGCAATTCAACAAAAGCATCTATTGAAAAGCCTTTTACTTTACCATCTTTAATATAACTTTCCCAAACCTCATCACTATCTACTTTCATAGTAGCAACCCAACTACCTTTCGGATAATCAAATCCTAGGGCATTAGATTTATCATTGTTAGAATCCAATACAATCCAACTTTCCACGAATGAAACACCTTCGATTGAATCACCATGCTCTAAACTTGAATTAGTTTGATAGCCTTGTTTGAAAAAATTGTGTGATAAGTCTTTTACAGTATCTTCTGAAAAGAATATTTCAAATTCTTCACCGCCTTGATTCCTGTAAACCTTTTTATTAGGCTCTAATACTAAACCTATAATAATTCTTTGCTCCTCATCTAAAGTCTTTAATTCTATTTTAGTCTCTTTTGATAGTGTGATAAAGTGCCCTTCCATTGCAGGATCTTCCACAAGCGAAACGCCCCAAACACCCTTATTCTTTGCCTCATTAAATACAGCCTCGTAGACTTTCATAAATAAAAACTATTGTTATGTATAATACTATAACTAAAAAGAATAAGTTTTGTTACAAAAACACGAATTTTGTATGTAGTTTTGTAGTACAACACCGTATAAGCATAACTAAAACACTATTACAATCACAAATAGACAAATCGGCTTAAAACCCGATATTAACAATTATCGTATTATAAACCGATATTAACAATTAAATATAAATTATGAAAGCAGATTTAAAAATTGAACAAAACGATTTAAAAGTACTTTTCTCACATACTAAAGGGGCTTATGGAAATATGTCTTTTAATGATTGGGCAGAAGAATGTAAAAAAAGTTATCTTAGTTATTTTAATAATAAAGAAATCTTTAACTTTAACAGATACACTTACTCCCAATTTGTAAACGCTCAAATTATAGCAATAACTTAAATTAAATATAAATTATGAAAAAACAAGAACCAACACAAACAGGCAAAGATTATTACATTTTTCAAAGAGAACTATCTGGTCATGTACTTGAAAGAGACGGAATATTCGTTCCTAAATGGATGGCATTTTGGAACGGGTACACTCACCACGAATTATTAAAAGGAGATAAGAGAGTCAAGGCTAGACCTTATACTGATGATGAAAAGGCAATTCGTTTTGCTGTTTTATAACGTTTGTATAAGATACGTTGCTTTTCGCAATGGATTTTATACGGTGTTATACCTTTTTTTGAGCGTTGGATAAAATAATTTACAGAAAAGTGTATTTTTATTTAGTAGTTAATACATAATACTGTATATTTGTAGTATAATAATTAAAACAAAAGAAAATGGCAACTGTAAAAACAAACATCTGGAATTTAAAAGTAGGAGACAAAATCACGTTTACAAATAATGCTGATTATAAGGTAGAAAAAGAAATAACAAGGGTTGAAGAAAAAAGTTGGTATGCCCCAAGCCGAAACAGTTACGGAACTTTAGCAGATTATGAAAAATCATTTTCAGACTTTCAAATAATAAGAAAATGAGTAACGACTTGATAAAATGGAGTGAACTGAGCCGTAAATTAAGCGGTTCAGATAACTCTATACGACCGAATAAAATACCTAAAAAATACGAACGAAAAGTTAAGAGGTTGCTATACATTCTAGATTTATGGGAGCGTTGGGCAAATAGGGTATAACAAATGCGTATGACATCGTTTTAATGTGTCATACGCACTGTTATAATTCGGCACGCAATTAAGCACTAATTAAAATAAACGAGCGTAAAATAAATATTATGATAGTGTTATTAAATAAAAAAAGCGTATATTAGCCTTGTGAGTCGCACCACAAAAACAACTTTAAACAAAGCCTATAATTGACGAGCGTGCGACCTCTGATATTATAGGTTTTTATTTTATGGAAATTTGGAAAGATATTAAAGGTTATGAAGAAATGTATAAAGTTTCTAATTTAGGTAGGGTTAAAAGTCTTAGTAGAATAGTGAACCGTAAAAACAATATTAAACTTACAGTTAAGAGTAAGATCTTAAAAGAAGTAGTAAGTAACACGGGGTATTTAGTTGTTAATGTTTATAAAAACAAAATAAGAAAAACAAGAACCATACATCAATTAGTTGCTGAAAAGTTTTTAGACCACACTCCTTGCGGATATAAATTAGTAGTGGATCATATAAATAACACTAAAACAGACAATAGGGCTGTTAATTTACAAATAATAACAAATAGACAAAATTGCTCTAGGACTATTAAAGGTTCTTCTGTGTACACTGGGGTTAGATGGGTTAATGAATCTAAAAAATGGAGAGCGTCCATTGTAATAAATAAAAAAAAGAAAAACTTAGGAATGTTTTATGACGAGTATAAGGCGCATTTAGCATATCAAAAAGAACTGTTAAAACTATAAACTACTATTATTTATTATGTTTCGATCCAAAGCTTGTGCGTTAGATACATCTCCAGAAACAACATATGCTTTCAGTGGAGTTTTTTGATTTTGTAAAGATTCGGCTATTTGAGAAGAGCCCGTTCCCTCAACCAAACTAAATGATGGCGCGGGTGCTCCTCCACCAGATGCTCCTCCACTCGGAGAACTCGATCCACCTCCACCACTTTGTTTTAAAGAGGCTAATCCTTTTCCTAAAGCAATTCCACTAGCTGCTAATCCTAACCCTAAGTTTAATTTATTTGCTGCTATTACTGGAATTGCTGATGCGCCACTTGTTAATATTGCTTGAGGTGTTGCTAATGCTCCTGCGTTTGCTGCTTGTGTTGATATTATTTGCTTTGCTATATTTGCACCATGCTCACCTATTAACGCAGCAGCTTGTAAAGCAGCACTTTTTTTACCTAATGCTGCTAATAAACTCAACCCCCCTGCGACGCTGCTTATGTTACTTTCTCGTATTCCTTTTTTAGCAGCAGCCACCGCTTTATCTTGTGCTATTTCTTCTGCTGCTGCCTTGTCTCTTATTTTTTTCTTTTCAGCTTCATTTGCAATTATAGCATCTAAAGCAGCCTGTTCAATTTCGCCTTGTTCTCTTAATAAGGAGTTTGTATTTATTAACTGCTCACTTCTGAATCCTTCGACTTGCGCCTGAATAGCCATTTTCTCATTCTTGGCTTCTATTAAAGCGATTTGATTTTCTATATTATCATTTAAAGCTAACTCATTAGCAGCAGCAGCGATTGATAACTCGGCATTTTTAAGCATTGTTTTCTCTTGCTCTTCTAAAATCTCACCAAGTTTATTATTGGCTGCAATTCTATCTTCCATCGACCTAAACTCGTCATCTCTTATCTGTCTCTGTTGCTCTGCTTGTCTATCGTATTTCTCAATCAATCCTTGATTAACTGCTTGAGCAAGTAACGCTCTATTACCTAATTCTGTAATAGCATCGGCTGCGCTATATGTTTCTTTAGCGTAACTGGTTATTGATTTAACCGCTTTTGTAACTGTTTCAGTAACTTTACCTACTGTATCGTCAACACCCGTTACAACGTCTACAAGTTCTTTTCCTGCTTCTTTAACAGAATCTAACGACCCAGCAAAATCACCTTTAAAAAATTTCACCATGGCATCCCCTAAGAATCCCACAACCTCTAGTGCTGATTGAAATCTTTCAATTAAATCCTTTTGTATTGCTTTTTTTATTTTATCAAAAGTAAGATTTTCAAAGAAAGCCTTAACTTTTTCAAATGCTGGTATAAAATTAGAAGTAACGAAATCAAACAAATCTTTAAAGGCTATCTCTAAAGACTTCATTACGTTTGAAAATATATCCATTACCTTTTGGTTTTTACTTAAAACCTCTGTAAGTTTAGCAAATAAAGCAATCACAATCCCTAGCCCTATAGTTTTAAATGCAGTGCCTACCGCTTTAAATCCTTTAGATATTTTACTGGTTGATTTTTTTGATTTATCAGCCGTTTCTTCAAAGTCTTTTCCTAATCCACTAACCTCTCCGGACAACTTATCTATAGCGTTGGTTAGTTTTTCGGTTTCAGTCATTGCATCTTCTGCATCTGCTTTGATTATTATTTCTTTAACGATCGCCATATCCTAATTATTTTGTCTTTAAAACCTCTCCAATCAGTTACAAGTTCATTCTTTCCCTTGGCTAATTCAGTGAACTCACCCGCTCCGTAGAACTTATCGCTTTGTAATATTGCTATTGTATTTCCTAACATATTTATTTTAAAATTTCCGCTGCTCTACCGACTCCAATAATTTCTCCCGCTTCTAACATTTTAACTCCTGCTATAGTTTGCGGGTCATTCAAACTAATATATGTAGTTAATTCAAATAATGCCATCCAATCTTCTATGTCTGCATTACTTTTTGTCAAAGCTGTTATTGATTTTCTTTCTTCTTGAGTAAATCTTGAAATAAATTCATACTTACTCAATGAGTTCTTAATAGTTTTGTCCAAAGCAGGTCTTTCCCCATTTGGAAAATCTACTGATGTAGGGTAATCTCTTAAATTTTCTCTATAAGAAATTGTCGCGTAATAATAAGGGTAGTCTTTTATACTAGCTAGTTTATCAGTTCTTTCTAGTTCTGAATCTCGCCATTGTTTTTCTTGTGTTGTCTTTTCTTCTAATATTTCAGTAGGAGATGGAATTGTCGGTGTATAGTAATATTTTTTCTCAATCATTCCATTATCGTGAGTGTACTCTAAATAGTCACCATTTTCAAAATCAGTAACTCTTGTAGGTTCTGTTAAATTTTTTATAATCATAATATTTTATTTTATCCTAGTGTGTATTGAACAAAAGCTTTACTACTTATACCTGACGAGTATATAGTATTTTGTTTAACTTCTATTTTTATTGATTCATTAAATCTTAATCTTGGTAAACCTATAGCTTCAGAGACATAAGAAGGTATCAATAATTTATTTTCTACATTCATACCATAGTTATTATTTGTTGTATCTGATAGAGTGAAACCATCGTAAAACCCATAACTAACTGAAGAATTTAAAGGGTCATAATTAGTTGTTTGTGAGGTATTTCCTATTGTATTTAGATAAGAGCCTATTAGCAATTTAGAACCAGCTACACCTGCATAATCGTGTATCATGTTATAAACAGTACCATCAACTGTAATCTTAATAGTAGATGTAGTACCAGTATTAGCACCTAGCCCAACTAATGTATTCATAAAACCAGACCCAGTTATATCTAATAGTGTGACATACGTATCGTCCGTTACAGCCTCAACAGTAGCCATATTACCAGGACCATCCATTATAGTGCCATAACCATTGTTATCTTGAATGCTATTTAACGTAGTTATACTCTTTTTATAATATAATCTACCTCCAGCAACTAAAGTTCGTGGTAAATGAAAAGGGTTTGTAATATATATTTCTCCACCGCCTCCACCTGATCCAAATAATCCTAATACTGTACTCATAATCTTCTATTTTTTATTTATAATATTACCCATCCTTTTGTTGCACCCGAGAATATTAATTCTATCCCTAAGTTAAGGACATCTATTGTTAAATCCTCTGCTAATCCTACTATATTTTGACCGTTCCTTGCTATTACACAAGTTAAAGTTCCACTCATATTTGAAACCATTACCTTATCTCCTGAACTTGGAGAGGAGGGGAGTGTTAAAGTTAATGAAGCAGTCATTACATATGAATTAAGTGTGACTGCTGTTGTATTAGTTGATATAAGAGAAGGGGCTGAATAAGAACCGCCAGCATTATCATCAACATATTTTTTTGTAGCAGGTTCGTAGTCTGCATCTGGTGTAAAAGATGTTGTATTGTCTAATTCTAAAACGTTTGTTTTGTCTGCTTTTACACTTATATCTTGGTCACCTGTATTTGTTCCGCTTGTATTTGATAAAATAGTTGCTTGACTAGGAGTAATACCCACCTTAGCGTTATTTGTTGCTGTATCACTCTCTATTGTGTCTAAATCTACTGATTGTGTTGCTGATATAAACCCTAATTTAGTTTGTTCTGCATCATCAAATTCATTTGTATTTGCGTTGCTTTCGTATAATACCTTAATAGATGCAGCGTCTAAGTTTTTATTTACAATAGTCCAATCACTCTCTATTGTCGCACTGTTTATTTCAGAAATAAGAACATCACCCGCCTCTACCGCAATAGTAAAGAATGTCCCCGCTACTGTAACAGTGTACATGTCTCCAATGGTTGTAGTAATAGGTGTTGCGTCTAAGTTTGGTGTATTTGTTGCTGCATTGTAACCGCCTTTATAAGATACTTCAGATGCAACTGCTCCCGCAACAGAAGTGTCTACATAAGTCTTAACGCTTTGTTGTGTAGGTACTTTTGTTGCTAAATTAGATACCATAGTATCTTCATCAATAACAAACTGCATTAAAGCCGTAGTAGAATCTGCTTCCATAACTGCGCCTGATGAAGCCACATTAGTAGCGTCTGTTACATCAGCCAAAGCCTCTATGCCGTCTAATTTAGTTTTATCTGATCCTGTTAAAACACCCGCAATAGTAGTAGTAGCTGCTGGTAATATTGCATCAGTACCATCAGAACTATTAACAGTTAAAGTTGTTGTAGATGTTGAGGTTGTTAAATTTGTATTAACATTTGTAACTTTAGCATTATTAGTAGTAATATCACTTGCTTGAGTTGGTGTGATTCCAACCTTAGCAGTGTTAGCAGTAATAGCAGTTTTATTAATTCCACTATCCTTTATAACCTTTCCAGTAGTACCGTCAAAGATTACTATATCTTCATCAGTAGAGCTTGCCGAACCTGTTACATCTCCACCACTTGCTGCATTATAAAGTTCCGTAAAATTATCGTTAATCATATCACCCCCCGCTCTCAGAGTAGTACCTGTTCCGTCGTTTGCCGTTGAACCTAAATCTATTGTTTGCTTTGCCATGTTTACCCGTTATCAAATGTTAATGTCGTACTATCAAAAGTTACTGAATCACTGTCAAAAGTTGCAATTCCTGTGCCTGTTCCTTGTCTTATGTAGATTCTTTCTTCTTTTAATGTTACCGCTTGAATCAAATCTATAATTACATTTCTTTCTACTCCACTTGAATTACCGTCTAAATCAAATAACACATTATTAAGTGAACTTGTAACCGATACCCATGCAACACCATAACCTGCGTCTACTTTATTATAACTAAAATTACCGAGATTTGTTACATAGGTGCTTAGTTGTTGCGCTGTTTGGTCTGTTGTAAAATTAGTCGGTGACGCATCAAATGCGTTAACAACATCATCAAATGAATTAGTCAAATTAAAATCAACTTCACCTGTAACCACGTTTGATTTAAAGTTACTTATACGATAGTACCTTTCTTTTATCTGTAGTAAATCGTTTAACTGTAATTTCAATAAAACCCTTAAAGGAATCTCTTTAGTCTTATAATTAAACTCTCTTTTTTTTATATTAAAAATAGATAAGATATATTTTTCGTGATAGTTTTTATAGAGTGTTTTATTTATTTGCAATCCGTTCCATGTACTAAACTCAGTATTAAACACAGTGCTAAAATTCATCAAATCAAAATCGATAGTACTTGAAGGTGTGTTTATGTCTCCTGATAATTCTACCTTTGTACCCGAATCGTCTATAAACGCAATATGTTTAGTGTCTAATGCCTCCACTACATTGTAATGAATTACCCCTTTAGGGTTGACTGGTTGTAGTTCAGCATCTATTATCGCACCATATTGTATATTGGTCTGTACTGAATCATTTACATCTGTTAACCTCTCATAAAGTACCTGTTCAAATGGTAAAGTAAACTCTAAAGTTTCCCCATCTAAAATAACACCGTTATCATCTTTTAGTTTTATTTCAGCGTCGCCATAAGCAACACCATTATTCTCCTCAAACTTTTTATTTAAAATTGTCGTAGGTTCTTGAAACAAGAAATTTATCTCGTTTAGAATCGTCCCTCTTGATACATCGTAATTGTCAAAATCAACATAATTAGTAATATCATAAACACCTCCTTCTGCATAATAAGAATTTAAAGTATTAATATAAAGTGTTCCGTCATCTTGCGGAATCACTACTAATTTAAACATCTTAAACAGCCCTTTTAAGAAGTCTAAAATTTTAATCTTAGGCATATTATCAGAAGTTAAAAACTCCCCGCCTATTTCGTTCTGAGTTGCCGTTGCGTTAGTTGTTGGATCTACTCCTATTTCTGCTAAATCTGCTGTATATCTAAACTCGTCCGAAGATGTTACAGTATAATATACATAAGACGCTTCTGATAATGTAAAGTAAGGGTTTGATTGCCCTGAAGAGGTAAGGCTAGAAAACAAGACGCTATTAACATAAGTCTTTACGGTATATGTTACAGATTCATATCCTGCAATTGGAGTAACAACAAAAGACAAGGATAAAGTTGCTAAAGGATAATAGGCTATGTCAGACGCTAGATTCATATAAGGAGAATCTCCACCATCAAAATCAACTATTTGCGTACCACCTCCTACACTATCGTCTTTTGTTTTGTTTAACCATAAAAACAAATCAGTAAATTCAGTACGTCCAAAGAAATCCCTACTAAAAGTTAAAGAGTAATCCGCTTCTATTGCTTCAATTATTCTAATGATTCTTAAAGATGGGCGTAAATCTGTATAAGCAACTCCATTTGAACCACTGCCGTCACCCCACGCTATATTTGCTCGGGTGTCTGTCATGGTTTGCTCTGTAATATCGGAATCGTAAAAGTATTGTTTCTTTGCTAATAGACTATAAATAAGATCGCCACTTACTAAAGAGGTCGTTAATCCTTTAGATACATTCAAACTGTTCTTAGTATGGTTATATGTTGCTAAATCCAAATCACCTAGTTCGTCTTTTCCTAATGTGTCTTTTAAATCTAATAAGTTCCCCCAGAAATTAATAGTATAAGAACTTGGTGCGCCATGTTTAACAGATACTTTGGTAAGCCTAAACTTACCCTTTCTGAATAGCATTCCGTCTAGGTTAATTTTACCATCTACTTTTATACGTGCATCAAATGAGTTATCTACATCAGCATTATACCAATGCTTGAAAAGGATATTGTTTTCTTTAGATGCTGGTACTGTAAAGGTCTTACTATAATCCGTAGTGTTCTTTGTTATATCTTCAATGTCATTCACCGAACTATTTATCTCAAGATTCTCATCTTCAAATAAATCTACCTGATCCGTACCTATGTAGATGTCAACCCTCATTAAATATTGTTAATTTTATTATAGGCATAATCAAAACCTATCTGATAGTTTATTAACCTGTCGTTTTGTCTAGTCTTAAATTCTTGGCTCTTAGTGTTTACGTTTAACGGTATGAAATCAGCACCATCATATTGCCAAACTCTCTCACTCAATAATAATTGTCTAATTGTTTCGTTTATACTTTCGCTTACGAATCCAGTGTTTACTGTAAACTTACTTTTTGCTTGTACATTGTATTTTACAAACTGGTGGTTCGTTTCACTCGGCTGCCCTCTGTCACTTTCAAACGTTTCACTTGTTACGTCTATAGTATCTTTCTTAACCTTGAAGAAAGTGAACAATTGCAGCGCACCCTCTTTATTTTGAAATGCTATATCTATAGGGGTATATCTACATTCTGCTGTAATGTATAATGTGATCGTCACACTATTATAAACAACCTGTATAGTGGTGTCTGTTGTTGTTTCAGAGCAATCTATCCATAAGTATTGAACTAATTCAGCACTATCATTTGTATTAGGTAGTGTTAAAGTTGTGTTAATTTCATTATCTGGATAACTTGTTGCGGTCGCAATTTGCGACCCAGTATCCTCTGTAATTAAAACAGGTATATTAAAGAATCCCGATCTATTTACATTAAACTCTGTACCACTCATAAACACTTTGTTAGTCGGTGTCTGTGCGTTAACACCTTCTAAGCCGTAAGTATAACCATTAACCATTAGAACGGTTGCTGTGCTTTGCTTTACATCGTCATCACTTGCGTTAGTTGTAGTATAAATTACATCGTGTTGCACCCACATTTGATTGTTACCGTCTAAGGTTGCTGTACTCGCTGAGTCGGTAGTTGTGAATGTTATTAAATCATTTACTAATCTTGATATGTTTAACTTACTATCGCCTATCGAAGTGTTTGTATTTAATACAGTCTCTTCATAAGTTGCCGTAGATGGAACGCTTGCTTTGTCTCCACTCCAAACGTATATTTGTAACTTATAAGACGTACATGTCACAGAAGTCAATGGACTTACAAATGATGTAGTAACGTAATAAGGGGAAAGTGATTTAATCATAATACTAATTTTTCTATTAACGTGTCAACCTCCAAACCGTAAGCCTCAACTAACTCATCTGGTAATTGTTTAAAAGCAACTTCAAAGGGGCGTGTAAAAAAGTTAGTAGTTTCTAATCCTGTATGATAAACACTATTAGCAATAGCAAATTGCAAACCTTTTCTTGTTGTAAATTGCCCTCCTTTGTTTCTTGGTGCTATTCCTTTTCTAACTATCCAATTATCAAATGCGCTTGCTGGTGGCTTCTTATTTGTGTACTTGAACTTACTACCCACAACTCTCTTTTTCTTCCATTGAGTACCGTCTGCCTTTGTACCTCCAACACCTTTAACTCCTTTATCTACGAACGTTCCATAATTCTCCATACTAAAAGACATCTGAAAACTATTCTTACTAACCTTTAGATCGTAGTCAATAGAATTATACAACGCTTTACTTGCATTCTTTTTCTTCTTTGACAGCTGCGTTCTTGATTGCTTTACAACCGACTTACCAAACTTGTCTAAAGCATTCTTTACACCTAACTGCATAAATCTATATTAACATTCGGCATGGTCACCGTAGTGGTTAAACTCCAACCGTCTAAATTGTTCACTCCGAAATCTTCTAACTTCCCAATGCTTGGCTCGTCGATTGATATATTAGTGTCACCAAAATCCTTTCGCATCTTACCGACTACCCTGTTGAGTACTGCTAAAGTTTCGTTAAAATTATCTACCTTGTTATCCTGTAGCCAGAACTTATCAACATCAATAGTTTTATTTGTATCTCTTTGCTGTAAACAAGTCATTTCTAATTGAAAAGTAACTGTATTATTTGGAAAAGTAGCGTCGAACAATTCAATATTAAACAATGGGAAGATATTACCCTTGTCTAAATCCATCTCTTCATTAATCCCTTGCGTTGTTGTGTTCACAAAAGGATCTTCATCCGAGAGACTTCTAACGTATCTTAATAGTTCTGTGTAGTGGTTCATATAACGTTGCTAATAAATTGATTTTTTTTCAAAACTATATGAGTACATCCTTTTTGATTTTGCAACTGTGTAATCCATTCATTCCAGTTCTTATCTAATAAATTTATAAACCCATCTGCACTACCTCTATTTTTATACCTTTTTAAATATTCATCTTTTAAAGATATATCAGGATAAACTAATGTAAAGTTTAACCCACTATCAACTAACGCTTCCCTCACATTTTCGTGAGAACTTATAAGAATATAATTAAATTTTCCAATATTGTTTTTTATATTCTCAATATAATTACTTGGAAAGTCCACTTTATTGAATGTACTACTGTCGCTATCAATACATGATAAACCAAGACCGTAAAAGTATGTTTTACCTGCTCCTGGAAACGCAGACACTAATCTTGTTTTTGTTAATTTTATCATTTCTTATTCCTTAATTGTGCTTTCAACTTCTGCTTATCAATTTTATGTGCTAGATACACGTGCATTTCATGGACATTCCACTCTTCTATAAACTTATACTTCCAAGGCTTACCCTTTGCTAATTCGTTGAGGGTATCATACCATCCCCATTTTCCAAAGAAGTCGCTTGCTTGTGCTCCTTCGCTTGAGCCTCCACTGTACACTTCAGGATATGCCTCTGTAATTCCTTCGACAAACTCAAAAAAAAAACAATCGCACCCTTTACTATATGCATAGGTGTTTGCTTCATTAACTCCCCATACTTCTCTGTCCCTTTGTATTCTTTTATACTATAGTTCTTTAACTTATCCTTCTTTTTAACAGGTCTAAATATAACAGCCATTAAACTATGTAGTGTTTCAACTGGCATTCCTTTACCCGCTTCTAACTCTTTACTATATGCCTGCATATCAAAGTACTCTCCACTTGACACCTTGTCAAAGTTTGGAATAAAACCGAACTCAATACCATCTAAAAAGAACCTATCTACAAACTTACATTCTTGACTTATTGCTTTATCTATATCTGTAAGCAAACTTGCAAAGTCTTTGTATGATACTTGACTCATTCTATTATAAGGAATTCCAGAGAATAAAGAAATCTTTTGTTTGTTATACTCCTCCACTTCAATACTCTCATCTAGCAACTTATCATTCAAGGCTTCATACTCTTGGTATTGGCTTAGAATTATATCGCTTATATCTTCTGGAATGATTGCTTTTAACTTCATATACTATTATAACTAAATTTTTAATTATTTGTTACTATCCTATTTTGTGCTATATCAAAATACGTTTCATCCATTTCTATTCCTGTAAAGTTTCTGTTAAGATTATTTGCAGCTACTCCTGTTGTACCGCTACCCATTGTAAAATCTAAAACCGTTTCTTTTTCGTTGGTGTAGGTTTTTATTAAGTACTCCATTAATGGAACGGGTTTTTGTGTTGGGTGTAAGCTTTTATTGTTTGGATTACTAATTTTTTGAATTGACGAAGGGTAACGTGTGCCATCATCCTTTTTCCTTGTTCTGTTTAATTTACCATAAACCCCATCTTTATTACTTATTGGTGGGTTTACATTTATTCTTTTATCTATTTTCGATTTATCAACATTGTATTTAATAGGATTATAAACTCCTTTAGCATTAAATATTAATATATTTTCGTGCATTTTCCACGGTTGATGCTTTAATATTTGGAAATTACTTCCTTTCGTTTTTTCCCATATCCAATCATATTTGTAGTTCTTTATATTACTCATTCTCAAAGCAGAACTAAAAGGCTCACTACCAAACAAAACAATTGCACCATTAGCCTTTATGATTCTGTTAAGTTGTTCCCACATCAAATCAAAATCAATAACACTATCCCATTTACAGGCGGTAGTTCCGTAAGGTGGGTCTGTAATAATAGCATCAATACTATTATCTTTAATCGTTTTCATCACTTCTAGGCAATCTCCTAATATTAAATCTATCATCCTATTTCTATTCTATTGTTATTCATTAGATTTGACTCAATACCATAGCACGTTAAATCAATATGTTCATCATGTTTAGCATTAGGAAACGTTCCTACTTGGTCTAAAAAGTGCTGATTCCAACTCCCTTTGATTATCTTAACACGACCACCTTCGATATAATTAGAAGTTGCACGTACATTCTCAATCTTAGAATTGTTTACAAAGTCGCTTTTAATTTCAGTAACATTATAATTAGTACTCGCCTTAATCATTTGCTTTAAAGATTTACCACTTGCCTTTGGTTCAATCTTTATCAATCCAATTTTAACAGGTAACGCTTCTATGTATTTGGGTATGTCTTTTAATAGTTCAGGAAGTTCTAAGTACTTATCTACCGAACTAAGTATAATGTAATCGTTCTTGTATTTAGCACCCACTTGATACCCTGTAGGATCGTTTGCAGTGTTCTTTGTATATGCACCATCAATTATAAACTCCCATTTAAGAGTATTTAAAGGTATGTCTTTTATATTTATAATCTCAAACCATTCTTTCTTCCATTCACCCCCTTCATCTGGTGCGGGCTTCTGTTGATACTGTCCTGCGAATGTGTATGCATTTGCTTGGCGTATGCTCTCGAGTTCTTTAAACGTATGCTTCTGTTTCCACAATGGTTTATTATCTTCACTCAATGCAGGCAGACAAAGATGCTCCCACTCCTCACCAGAGCCACCCCCTAATAAATACCCACTTAGGTCATCCTCATGTAGCCTTTGCATGATTAAGATGATAGGCGTGTCTCTACTGTTTACCCTTGAGCGTATTGTATTGTTGTATCGTTCGTTTACTGATCGTCTCTTAACATCACTGAATGCGTCATCTGGTTTCAATGGGTCATCTATTATAATAGCACCACCGAACCCTCCTAGAGTTGTAGACCCTGCTCCAAATCCTGTGATTGCACCACCTGATGATGTAGCATAAACTCCTCCACCGTCATCGTTAAACCATTTACTTTTGCTTTGTGCGTCCTTCTTTAAGTTCATACTCCAAAGGTTCTGATATGGCTCTGAATTAATATACTCTTTTGTCTGACTTGAATTGTCTAAGGCTAATGAATCGGAATAAGATAAGTGTAGGAATTTAGATGAAGGATTACGAGCAAGACACCAACCTATGAACATCTTAATGGCTAACTCTGTCTTTCCATACCTAGGTGGCATGTTTATTATAAGGCGTTTAATCTCACCATTATAAACACGCTCTAATGTATCACATATTTTATCTAAATGAGGTGCAGGTATAAAGTTTCTATTATGATTCTCTTTATACAAATACATTGCAAACAAAAGTAAACTGCTTTCGAGTGCTGTCCTTAACACATCTTTCTCAGTCATCTAATACTTTTTAAAAAACTCTTCTTTAATTGCTTTTATATCTTCTGGTGTCACTTCTTTATCTAAAGTAACTGTAGTTTGTTCTATCTGCTGCTTAGGCTTACCATACATGTACTCAAAGAACAGTTTAACCGCCCAGCCTTGTTCATCCTTTAAAGCGTTCTCTAGCGCCTTATATCCAGAATCAACTAAAGGAGTGAGTTTCTCTATTAGTTTTTGTTCTTCGGCTTTAGGTTTACGCCCTGCTCCTACTCTAGCCCCTCCGTTATTTTTTACTGTTCCCATATTGAAATAACTTGATTATTCAACTTGTTTTTATCTTTTTATTTTATATTTAGTAAAGAGCAATAAGATATAATATTAAGTATATCATCTTTAGATAGTTGAAAATACTCACCAACAATTCTTTTACTATTGTATTTAGAATGTAGATAAGACTCTATATCATTTGCATCATAACCTTTATAAATATATATAATGTTTACATAACCTAAGTGCGCTTTATAATTACTGTGTCTTTTTTTTATATCAGAAGTAAACCCTAGTTTGTACTTGTTTTCATTCTTTAAAATATAAAAATAATCTTCTGTTTGATCTATTATATTAACACTTAATTGTTTTGTTGCTTTTAATTTTATAGCATCGTCCTGTAATAATTCCTTTATAAAATATTCGCAATATTTTCTTATATCATTAGCAACACCTATTCCTTTTTTCCTTCCTGCGTTTCTATTACCCCCGTTGTTTCTTCTACCGTCCTCCATTGGTTTTAGTTTAATATTTCCGAATAGAAACAAAACTCATAGTACACTATATTGTGGTCTGTAAAAAGCATTTCCAATTGCCCTAACTCACTATCTAAAAGTATCTCTAAGTTCTCTTCTATCATTTGTATTTTGTTTACTGTGGTTATTTATATACTTATATGTATTGTTTTGTATTTTGTTTGTTACTGTTATACGGTGTTGTAGGTAATAAACCTACTTAGTTTTTTCTTTCAAATCATTTAATTGGTCTACAAACGATTCAATCGCTCTAAGTTCAGCTTCTCTAATTCTTAGTATTGTCATTTTTTCAGCAATATCATTTTTAACATTTTGTCTTTGGTTTTTCACTTCTTGAATCTTTTTATCTATTTCAGTCATAAAATTTATTTAAGTCGTAGGCTAACCACCCACAACAATGTATATAAACAATTACCGGAGATTACCGGAGATTACCGTTTAAATGTATCATTTCGCTGATAATGAGTAATTTAGTTACCCGGAAGTTTCCGGATAGTTGCCGGATAACTATTCATATACTCAACGTTAACTACAATGCTTTAACTACATTGTTTTTAATAGCAAATATTATATCATCATAAGCATTATATGTTCCAGATAGAAACTCACTGTGCATATTGCTTTCATTTTGTTCTATTTTTATTTAATCGTTAAATTTTCTAACCATACTCAAACCGTTATTTATAACTATCATAAACTACGTTAAGTTTATCTATCATGTAGATCAGTGGTTTAGGTGAGCAGTTTCTGCATGGCTCAAAGTACTGGCGATTCATGACAGACGAGTACAATAAACAAATATACTTTATATCACTATTTGCTATACTAAGAGTTAGACCTTCTTTAAATACTCCCCACTCTTTATATTCTGATTCAGTAAAGCACCTAGGTTTTAGTTTATACTTGAACTCTTTATTTAAAGCCACCTTTCTTTTATTACACCCGCAATCTTCACCATCTTTAAACATCACTTTCTTTATTACTTCTGTTATTGGTTTTAGTACAGGAGAATGTAGTACCTTTTCAATAGTATCCCCTAATCCCTCACTTGGTATCTGCCTTATAAACCCATCTTTAGAAGTGGATTTAATACTTGGGTACATTTCTCTTAACTCTTTTAATGTTTTGCTCTGTAGTTCCATTGTTATTTAAAATTTTTAACACTTAATCCATTAGCTGTAAACCCAGCCACACCCAACAAGTCTCCATATTTATTATATACCTTCATTGTTTTTGTTTCAAGAAAAATACTAGAGTCTTTTTTTAGTATGTTTTCACAAGATTTTTCTCCTCTACTTATTAATGCGCTACATTCCATTCTTATTTTCTTTTTTTGAATATTACTTTACTTTCTCCTTTGTATAAGAAATATAAAACCCAAATAAAAACACCAAAAAAACCAGAAAGAATCATTAGAATTAAATCTGTAGTTTCAATATCGCTCTCTTTAGTCCACCAATAGTAAAATCCATACGCTCCTATTAAATACCATAATATTATTATTGCTATCCCCATGTTTATATGTTTTTAATTGTTTTATAATTATCACCTAACACCTTTCTCTTTGCTTTGTCTACATGCCTAAGCGTGTATTGATAGTTTATGTGATACTCTCTTTGTATTTGATGTGATGACTTGTCGTAAGAGAGTATTAATAATTGACGTTCCCACCATTTCAACTCATTTGCTTTCTCTAGTATAGACATATCGTAATCCGTAAAGCCATGTACTAAAACCTCTTCCGTTATATCGTAGAAGTCATCTATACTTATGTGTGGTTGCTTCTTACAATGGTCTCTAAATAGGTTGTAAATTACAAAACCGATGTAACTTTCTGTTTGTTTATCTTCTGGAATCTTGTAATTGTATATCCGTAGATACATTAAGTTCGTCAATTCATCTGCTAAGTCTTTATTCTTACAGATATTGAAGGCTATTTCCCTCCATATTTTGTCTTTCTTTGATAGTTCTTCTAACATTCTTTTACAAATATATAAATATTTTCTGTAAAAAGGTTGTTTATATCAAAAAGTTTTATATATTTGGCTCGTCAGAATGAACTGAACATAAAATAATAGGATAAGAATTATGTGTAATTTTAGTTAAAAGTCATCTTAGCGGGTGGCTTTTTTTATTAGACCAATCGAAGGAGTTTCAACATACCCTAACTCGATTGGTATTCCATAGATGCAATGCTTTTTTTCTGGATGCAAAACCTCATTATCTAACAGTTTCATGTCTGAATGATTAACTAATATTTGTATCCTTTCCGTATCAATACAACAAAAATTATTTGTTATACTGTTTAAGTCTTTTATTAAATCTTTATAATTTCTCATATTAGTTATAATAATACACCACATTCATTTGCTCTACAATTAGTATGTCTATTGTAGGTATTTGTATGTAGTTAATCCATTCGTTAAAATCTCGTTTCATCTTGTTTAGTTTAAAAGTGGTGTGTACCAACTGCCGAAGCATTTAGTTAAATCAAATCTTTCTTTTTGCCTCATCGACTAGGCGTTTGAACCGACACCACTATTTTAAAACCGCCTCCAATCCCCACAATCAAAGACGGTTAATCTATTACTCTTGGCTAATATACAACTTTAAATCTGATGCACAAAAAAAGTGAGCAGGAAACCTTACAAACCTGCTCACTTAAACTAAAATTAACTATAAATCCAAAATCGGGAATGAATGACCCGAGTACAAATATAGTATTTTTATTTTAATTAACAGGCTTATTTACTATTTTTTTCCATTTACGTATTTTTTTAAATTTATACCATTTAGGTTTTAAATCTATAACTTTATCATTTGTAGTTTTTATTACAATTAATTCCATTTCCTTATCAGATAAAGCGAAAGTTTCAATGTTTAATTCACTAGCATTAAATACTTTGTCGGCTTCTTTAAATTTATTTGTGTATCTGTTACCTGTTTGACTAAATACTGTCGTACTAATTAATAGTATTAAAACAATTGTTAATTTTCTCATGCTTTTTGTAGTTTTACTGTCAGGTTAAAACTGACTTGCGTTCTTTTATTTATACGTTTAAGCGTTATATGTATATTTTTATTTACTATGAAACGTCACTAATAGGTGTTTACTGACGTTTCATAGTTTCTTTTTTTAGTTAATTAAAGAAGTAAGGCGTTACGATCTTAACATTAGATTCTTTACTCATGCTTATATGAGTGAACCCGCTTCTGCCTTTCTTAAAATTAGTCTGCACCCATTCCGAACTTGGACTAAAAGCATGAAAGTTAAAATAATCAAAGTCATCGCTTGTTGAATAGTCTAATAGTAACTGGTGGCTGTCTCCTTTACCTATCTCTATAAAATCAAACTTATAAACTCCATATTGTTTTAGGTACTGGTCTATCTTTTCAATTTGCTTAGCGTCTAAATGTGGTTTGAA
>Ga0222655_1000159_pt1 | contig 35103 bp, 38 predicted proteins | sample AntAcemetagen423_FD_179857 | JGI IMG/M metagenome (GOLD analysis project Ga0222655, IMG submission 179857) | Saline water microbial communities from Ace Lake, Antarctica - #423 | ecosystem: Environmental > Aquatic > Non-marine Saline and Alkaline > Saline | place: Antarctica: Ace Lake... | reverse complement strand
CTGATGGTGCTGATGGTGTTGATGGTGCTACTGGTGCTACTGGTCCGCAAGGTATACAAGGCGAAACTGGTGCTGATGGTGCTGATGGTGTTGATGGTACTACTGGTGCTACTGGTCCGCAAGGTATACAAGGCGAAACTGGACCAGCTGGTGCTGATGGTGTTGAATTTCTTCAAGTGGTGGCGGGGGTTCTTTACCTGAAGTCGCCATTTTTACTAGTGTGAGTTCTTCTACTATGGATGCGAGTATGATTTTTGTGAATAATATCACAATAACTACTACTTCTATTGATAATGATTTTAATACTTTGGTGATAAGACGACCTACAAGTGTTCCGGGTGTAGGTGCTACTTTAGTCAATAGAATAGGGTTTCGAGAAATACAAGTTTGGGTAAATGGTTCTAATATAATGGTAAATAATGGTGTATCAGGTTATTTTGCGTTGTTTGCTAATAATCAAGACGATATTGGTTTTACATTTAGTCCTGAACTTGGGATTAATGATATTGTTGAAGAATTAACTAATAATGATACAACGTTATCCGCAAGTGATTCAATTGATATTGCTTTAATCTATAAAGATATTCCTTTGACTTCCGTTGATCTTCTTGAAGCATTCGTATTGTATAATAGAACTTCGAATAATACAGGGGGTAGGGCAATTGGACTTGCGATTGAATTATACAATTCTATAAATGACCCTAACTTAACTACCGCATTAGCAACCACAAATGTTATAGAAAATCTTGCTGATGTTTATAGATTTGACTTTCCTGATATTACTACATATTCAAGTGAATTTTCAAGCGGGAATAGTACAACGCAAATAGTTGACAATACATTCGCATTAACAGAAAATGCGACAATAACAACAACAACATCAGATCCTTCATTCATTGGTTCATTGGATAGTAATATAATCAACGTGTTGAACATTAATCCAACTAAAATAAATGGATTACCAGCCATTACGACAATTGCTATAGCGAAAGTTGATTCTACCGGTTCGTCTTTAAAAGCGATAGGTTGTTCTACACAAAGAACATCAATTGGTAAATACACTTTTACTTTTAATACGCCTACACAAGATATAAATTATGTCGTTCAATTGACTACTTTTGAAAGTTCTACATCATTAGGTGCTATCTTAGTATCAGTCAATGAAAATTCCACTACAACGACGGGGTTTCAATATTCTATACACGAACAAGACAATGGAACAACCGCTGGTGTTTTAAGAGATAGACAACATTTTGTATCAGTCTTTGATGCTTTTTAAATATAAACTATATATATGGAAAAAGACAATTTACCTCTGATCGTTCAAGACCTTAAATCAAAAAGAGATGCCTTGTCGTTGGCACACGAACAACTTAAAAAAGACAGCGATGACTGACACCAAAGGGCTTATCAAATATAGTGACATAAACCGTAAAACCCGTATATACAAGACAGCAAAATCGTTCTTTAGGATACTTAAAATATCAAGTGCAGACACCAAATTATACTTTAAATAAAAATAAACTCCTATGTTATATGCCGTCTAAATATTTGTTTTTGAACAACAAAGAAAGTATGTCCATCTCGCGAAGTTTTGTATGGAGAAACTTACCGGTTTAAGTAAGCTAAGTTGTGATCGCCATATTAGTGTGATAAATGCGGTGATTGTATTCGGTATTGCTTGTTCCCATAGCGAAGTATTATTAAAATTTAATGTACGTACTTTAAATTATTATAGTTCGTTCAACAACCAGCCGTGTATTACCTTCAATCCGTAGACAAGAACATATTTGAACAAGTATATGAAAATCAAATTCATCTATTAAATAATAATAATTTACACCATTAAAGATTTAAAACATCACTTGCACGGTGAATGACTTAAGTGCATTATGCTTAACCCTTAAACTCGATTACGTAGAACAACAAGCGAATGAGGAACTACCTAAGCATCTCGGTGATATTTGACCAACTATAAGAATAAAATATCTATCGTAATGTATATTCACAATCAAGAATGTAGTATGACTATATAAAAACTGTTATATATTGTCTATAAGAAATTATGGTTGATATACATAAAGATAATTCTGTGTGTTACATAAATTTCAACATTCAGAATATTGATAAAATTTAAAATATTATAAGAATATATAATGCCGGGTATCAAAAGAACCACTACAAGTCGCGCTACTAAAAATGAATACAACCTAAAAGGGATTACCTATTCTAATGTAGGAGATTTAACAAATATAGATAATTCTTTAAATGTTGTCGGAAATGTAACCATTCAGTCTAAACTTAAAACTATAGGAGATGTATCCTTAAATGCGTTTGTCGACGTGTCCGATGGGTTGAATGTCGTTGGTCCAACCACCGTGACCACTTTACAAGCCTCTAGTGATGTGTCACTTAACGCCAATGTTGAAATAGCAGAACATTTATTGGTAAAAGGCGATGTATCCTTAAATGCGTTTGTCGACGTGTCCGATGGGTTGAATGTCGCTGGTCCAACCACCGTATCCACTTTACAAGCCTCTAGTGATGTGTCACTTAACGCCAATGTTGAAATAGCAGAACATTTATTGGTAAAAGGCGATGTATCCTTAAATGCGTTTGTCGACGTGTCGGATGGGTTGAATGTCGTTGGTCCAACCACCGTGACCACTTTACAAGCCTCTAGTGATGTGTCACTTAACGCCAATGTTGAAATAGCAGAACATTTATTGGTAAAAGGCGATGTATCCTTAAATGCGTTTGTCGACGTGTCGGATGGTTTGAATGTCGCTGGTCCAACCACCGTATCCACTTTACAAGCCTCAAGTGATGTGTCACTTAACGCCAATGTTGAAATAGCAGAACATTTATTGGTAAAAGGCGATGTATCCTTAAATGCGTTTGTCGACGTGTCCGATGGGTTGAATGTCGCTGGTCCAACTACGGTATCCACTTTACAAGCATCTGGTGATGTGTCACTTAACGCCAATGTTGAAATAGCAGAACATTTATTGGTAAAAGGCGATGTATCCTTAAATGCGTTTGTCGACGTGTCTGATGGTTTGAATGTCGTTGGTCCAACCACCGTGACCACGTTACAAGCCTCTAGTGATGTGTCACTTAACGCCAATGTTGAAATAGCAGAACAATTATTGGTAAAAGGCGATGTATCCTTGAACAAGGATTTGTACGTTGATGGTGAAACACGTTTGGTAGGCACAGTCACTATTGATGGGTCTTTGAATGTAAATGAGTCTTCTTATACTTACACCAAAACGACCATAAATAGCGTAAATTTGGATGTAAGCGATAACATCATAAAAATAAATGTAAAAGACATTTCAAGTAACCAAACTACCAATTTGCCTTCTGGTATTATGGTTCAAGATTCTAGTGATAATGTATTTTTTGGTTACAGTGGACGAAAAGAAGGTCAAGAACATAGTGATAAATTCATCATTACAAAAACACATTATGATGAAAGCGCACAATCCGATATATCGTTGTCTTACGATGATTCAATTGATGTGTTTATGAATGGTTCATTAGAAGTAAGTGGAAATGTAGTAATAAAGGGTTCATTAGAAGCTGCTTCTATGGTCGGGTTTGCTTACCAAGCTTTAGGCGAAACGAATGATTTATCGGCTGGTGAATTTCCTTTTGCTTATGGTGCCGGAGCATATGACCAAGATGAAAATTTTGGATATCCCATTTTAATCAAAAGTGATTTAGTAAAAGTGGGTCTTATGTTAAGCGATTTATCGATGGCTAGTGGTGATGCGTCTATAAATGATGTAACGTTTGAAATAAATGGTACATCCGTGTCATTCGATTGGAATGATTTGAGTGGTTATTGTGGAAAAACGACCAAAACATATCCAACCAAAGACGTACAAATACCTTTGGATGAAGGAGATATGGTAAATGTCGAATGTACATCATTGACTTTGAATAATTTTCCTACCAGATATGATGTAGTCGCCGTTCAAAAAGCGCGTATAATAATGAAATTTTTAACTACTTAAATATATAATTTATATCATGTCAATGATAACCATTGAGATGATGGGAGGTCTTGGGAACCAATTGTTTCAGATTGCTTGTGTTTTGTCGTATAGTTTGAAATATAAAAAAACCTTTTATTTTGAAGATAAACTACCAACTCGTAATGACAGACCCTTTTATTGGGACAATTTACTGAGTTCACTAAAAATATTTTTAAAACCATCTATTCGTTTACCAATATACAAAGAACCACAATTTCATTATACTCCAATACCTTATATAGAAGAATCATTCAAGTTGTGGGGATATTTTCAGTCTTATAAGTATTTTAAAGAACATGAACAATCTATATTCCGTTTGTTAAAAATACGAGAAACTCAACAAAAATATAGTCCAACAAATAAGGTCTCTTTGCATTTCAGGATTGGGGATTACAAAGATATACAAGAACATCACCCACTATTGACGATGGATTATTATAAGAACGCAATGAAACAACTTATACGCGATACGCAAAAGGATAATTGGAATATACTTTATTTTTTTGAGGAAAAGGACGCGTCTTATGTAAATGAATATATTGACCAGTTGAAAAAAAACTATCCTAAACTAACGTTTGAATCAGTAGACCATAACTTAAAAGATTGGGAACAAATGATACAAATGAGTTTATGTAAACACAACATAATAGCAAATAGTTCATTCAGTTGGTGGGGGGCATATTTAAATCCATTTGAACCAAACGTATATTATCCTAAACAATGGTTTGGTCCAGCACAAGGTAATAAATCTATGAAGGATTTGTTTCCTTCTCATTGGAGTCTTATACGTTAGAGTTATCTACTTCATAATTATTTGTAGATTTGGATACTTCTTCAAATGATATTACAGGTTCTTCTTTGCGTTTCGGTGATTCGTGTATAGACTCTTCTTCGGTTGCAATAGAACTATCGTCATTATTCGACAATGGATAAGGCATATGAAGTATATTATGGTTTTTTTTACTGGAACCGTCATCGCTAATTTGTATAATTTTTTCACCTTTATTTACTAGTTCAATATTTTTAAAATAGGTTTGTTCTATTTTCATAATATCAATTAAATTTCTTTGAGACATTTTCAAGTATTTTTTGCGTATATCGGGATAAACACTTGTTTCTAATTTTTCTAAAGCGTCATTGTATTCTATCATAATTTCGTGATCGAGAATATCGTGATTTCTACATTTATTCAATGTATTGGTCAACAAGGACGTAGACTGAATCAACGTTTCCATTTGTTCAGGGAATTTCTTGAATTTTATTAAGGCGGAAATAGAGGCAATAATAGAAGATAACCCAATAGGCACCAAGGCTACCAAATTATTATCCCATCCCATTTGTATTTTCATCGATTCAAACATACCTGTCATTAGAGACAACACAATAACACATTTATTCCAATCGTCATTGTCTTTTTTTAATTGTTCATGTGCCAAACTCAACGCATCTCGTTTTGCTTTCAAGTCATTTATTACTTCGCGAATATTATCTTTTTCCATTATATATACACATTAGAAATTACCAACACCTTTTTGTCACGCATTTTATGAAAAGTCGGTTCCACCATAGAAACCGATTTGGTATTATTCATTAACACCAAATTATTTATATTATAAAACGTTTGAAAAGGTTCCTTTAGTTGCTCATACAAATTCATAATCATACCATCATGAAAGTAAAACCGAGTTTCGCTACAATTTTTTACGCTTGTCTCCAAATGTTCTATAAATTTGTAATAATTGGAATTCATTGCGGACTTGTCTAAATTTATCACCTTTCACAGATTTGTCATAATATCCTGATGTGCTATATAACCAATTGGTTAAATTCATAATTTGTCTCATAATAATTTGTTTTTCACCTTCATTTAATTTGACGTGTTTGTATACCCAATTTAAAAAAAGTAATCCAGATTCGGTCATATCTAGACGCACGATTTTACTCATTTCGTATTATACTCGTAAAAATATATACAATCAAATAGTTGAATATATTATGTCTGATAAAAAATATATCTATTTTGAACCAAGAGGTCGTTTAGGAAACGCATTATTCAGATATTTTGCTATTGTATTAATATTACAATATAATCCACAATTTTCATATGGTGGTATAAATTTACATAGACGTATTGCTACCAGTTTAGGTGATCATTTGTATAAAGATATTATAACAAATAATCATTTCGAATTATCCAAAATAAATAATAATATATCATTTGGTGGATATTACCAATTTCAAGAGATTTCTAATTATAAAGATCAAATTAAATCTTTTTTACATAATAATCAAGAACATATAATTTATAATTATCCCTACGAAGAATTTAAGATTTCGGATATTATTAATAAACCGGCTATATTAAAGACCTATAACATAGTACTACACATTAGATTGGAAGATTTCATTGAAAATGGAGAATACATAACATGTGATAATATTATCAGATTATTAAATAATCTTACACCTATTTTTTTTCATAATAGTACTACAGCAATTGTTGTGAATAAACCAAAATCATCGTTTGAATTAAATTATATCGAACAAGTTAAATCATGGTTTAGTGACAACCATATTTCTATCATTATCGAATCGAATGATATACTAACTGATTTTCATATTATGAAAGAAGCCAATAAATTAATATGTAGTAATAGCACAGTATCATGGTGTGCGGCATTATTATCAGATACTATAGACATTTGTTATATGCCAGATTATAAAATTAGAACAGATAGAACTCATCAAACACTTAAGTACCCTATAAAAAATACTATTTTATACTCAATATAATAAATAATTATTTAAAAAAATATACTACATATTATATATAAATGAATAATTTATTTGATGTAGTTATTTGTGTCGGTCCAAATGACAACGACGTGATAGAGAGTATGATTCCGTATTCCAAAAAGAATATAATTGGATATAGAAATATTTACCTAGTATGTGCTAATCCAATAATTAATATAGAGGGTACTATTACAATTGATGAAAAAATATTTCCTTTTAATATAAATGATTTAATTCAAAAATTTGGTAAACATAATAGAAACGGTTGGTATTTACAACAATTGTTAAAATTTTATGCAGGAAACGTTATTCCTGGTATTTTATCAAATTATTTAATCGTAGATAGTGATACACATTTTCTAAAACCAACCTCATTTATGGATAGTGATGGTAAATATATATACACAACTGGTACTGAATATCATAAACCATATTTTAATCATATGAATAAATTACATCCATCGTTAAAAAAAGCACACCCTTGTTCTGGTATTGTACATCACATGATTGTTAATAACAATATTTTGAATGAGCTAATGAAAATAGTAGAAACGAATCATAATACTAATCCGTTTTGGAAAATATTTATAAATATGGTAGATCGTGTTGATTTTCCACATAGTGGAGCTTCTGAATATGAAATATACTTTAATTATATGAATATATATCATCAAAATGATATTATAATTAGAGAATTAAATTGGAAAAATGCATCTAGTATAAATGATAGTAATAAAGAATGTGATTATGTTTCCATTCATTGGTATATGCGAAGATAAACATTGACTTTATGACATGTTATTATATTACAGTGACATGAATAAATAATCGTTATGAGTTCCATCCCATCCAGGATTATCTTCTTTATTATAATTTGAAAAATTACAACATAATTTATAATTATTTTCAGTTAAATAATTATGTATATTATCAAAATTTACATTGTATATTTCAATTAATAAATAGGTTGGTCTATACTTATTTAAATTTAATCCTTTTAACACTTCGAATTCATATCCTTCAACATCTAGCGATAATAAATCTATATTCTTTACATTTACTCCATCTAATATTTTTTCTAGAGTAGTTACTGATATTTCTATATTAGAATTATCGATACCCTTTTGTCTAATCCCATCTATTGATGCCATTAAAGAATTATTACCAAAATTTCCTTTTGCTGTATTTCCAATATAATCATTAGATACACACCCTTTGTTTATACATATAGATTTTGGACGATTCTTTACACATAAATTATATCCTTTTAATGAAGGTTCAATTAATATTCCTTTCCAGTTGCGATAAAATTCAAAAAATGCGGTATTACTTTGAGTTAATCCATCATTACCGCCCAATTCTATATAAAACCCATCTTCTTTTTGGTTAAATAATTTATCTAATAATTTATCAAAACATTGCTTTTTATTATTACAATGAGAAAATGATTCCTCCATATGTATATTTACATATTATTTAAAAATAATTCAATATATATATGGATATAATTACAGGAGAAAAAATACAAAATATATGTGATTATTATATTGGAACAAATCGTGATTTTAAATATAATCCAATCATTCGGGATCAAACATCAAAACATATAAATATTGATAATTTCAACATAGAATATATAAAAACCCTGAAAATAAATAATATATTTTGTTATACTCATATAATCGATAGTGAAATTATAAATTTACCTACTCGTATTTATGATTTAAAAAATATATTATCGAATATTTCAACCAAATTTAATATATTTCTTCATAATTCAGACGGTTCATTTAAAAAACAACATAAAAGCTTATTAGAAATTTCTAATGTGAATAAAATATTTACTCAAAATTTATCCATAGAACCAGAAGAAAGAATTATTCCTTTGCCTATTGGCATCGCTAATAGTATGTGGAGTCATGGTAACTTAAATATATGGAAACGCGTATTAGAAACTAATATTTTGGTAAATAAATCAAATTATATCTATTTTAATTTTAAGATTACTACAAATATAATCAAACGAAAGAAATGTTACGATACAATCATATCTAAAAAAATACCTAATCTGCCAAATACCGATTATTTAAATTACCTAACTATTTTATCTTCCTATAAATTTGCAATTTGTCCAGAAGGAAATGGACTAGATACACATCGATTTTGGGAATGCCTTTATTTAAAAGTGATTCCAATTTGTTTAAAAAATCATATAACCGAATATTACAGTAAGAATTTTCCTATTGTATTACTGGATGATTGGACTGAATTAAATATAGACAAAATCAATGAAGTATTTGAACACGCCAATTGGGATAATCATCATATGTTAAATTTAGATAATTATATGAATTTTATTTTATAAAAATTGATTTTTCCATAATTATTAACATAATATAAATGAACATGAATGAGCAAATAATCGAATATTATAACGAACATCATCCTGAAAAACCTATTTCCAATATAGATGATATGCCTATTCCAACTGAAAATATTGTTAATCTTATAAAAATGTTTATTGAACATAAAATAGAAAATATAGAAAATCCATTTGGAATTTGTAAGGTAAATACCGTTTTATTGGATAAAGATACTATTCTTCCAAAGATTGAATTGTCTTTGTATATTGTGAATGAAACTCTTTATAAACTTACTATTGAAGAAATAAATATAGATGAACTTTTGGAAAAACTAGGTATACCTCTCAAAATAGCATGGTTCTTTTGGGAATATGGTTCTAGATATGAAACCGTAAAAATGGATGATGGAACACACACAACATTATTTAAACTATATGCTTATCAATGGTAAATGATTCATAATATAAATATGGAAGAATTGAAAGCAACCATCTAGATACACGTAAAATGATTTGGTTATTTTTCATACCATTTTCTTAGTCAACCAGACAAACATACGTGATGTAGATAAACTTTTACCACAAGAAACTTATAAATCATAGAAATATCAAAATAAATTAAAATATCAGATACAATTAAATCATTATGATATTTCTCAAATAAAAAATAAGAAATATTTTATTTTTATACTAATTTATTTTAGTGTAAAAATTGAAAATTAATTTATGCATAATAAATCATATAATGAGTTGCCAAAATGTGTTGTTCCAAGAAAATGTTGCTCCTACCACATATTTTCCCTTAAATTATTTAATTGAATATGGAAAGCAATTATGGGGAGAGTTTGAATATCATATGGAAGAGGATATTATTGAATATATAGAAATTTTTCAAGAATATCTACCAAATCATATACGCTTGTTCAAGGATCACTGGCAATTACATCGTCTTAGTTCTACTAATCAACATACATGGTTGTTCATGGTTAAAATAAAAGAAAATGTATCACATGAAAGTGTCACTCGTTTCAATTCATCTATAAGAACTCATAGATTTCATATGTATGGACGAAACGGACTTATTTATGAACATACTGATTTTCCGACAAATCCAAATGTTTTGAATATTGCGACATAAAAAATATTTATTTTTGTTGGAAAATGATATTCTTCTATTATGAAGATGTTTATTATAATCCAAATTATTTTGTATCATATAAAATCTTTTATAAATTGTTGATACATTTTATAAAATTTTTCTTCTATGCTTATTGGTAGAGTTATTATATTATCTAAATTATTATACTTCATACAATTATTTTTTATAGAATATGACCATAAAGGATTATTATTTTTATGATTTATAATAATATACAGAGAATCTTTTTTGTATAAAAATTCATTTATATAATCATTCAATTCATCTGGTATATTTAATACTATCTTATTCTTAAACATTTTATGCAATGTCACCGATATTTCATAATTTGTTATTGAACATTTTTTTTTCATTATAAATGATTCATCTATATCTGAAATATTTGTAGAATTGATTTGTTTTAATATTTGTTTTGACAACTCCATTTTGTATTGTATATTATCTATTATTTTATTCAATTTTATATCAAAAATATATTAGGATAAATCGTACCAAATAATGTATCTAACTAATATTCATTATAATTATATTGTAGTGATAACCAATTCACCATTCAAATCTAGTAACATATCTCTTATATTTACAATAATTAGCGAACATAAAAATGTATATCTTTTTATATTGAAAATATATACAAATCAAAAAAAAACATTTTTACAATAGGATATTCCTTATTATTATATGTTGATTTTTCTAGGTTATTTTTTTAAATTATAAATCCTTTTATATAATTGTTTAAATACATCTACATCATACATTCTATTTAAAGATTTTACTCTAAAAAATAAAATATTGGATATATCATCTGGAACTTGTTGATTAATATCATTCATTATCAACTCATGATAATTTGTAGGTAATGATATAAGTGGTATTCCTATTCGTTTTAATATATCTGATATAATTACATCGTCATTGCGATTATTATTATATACATCTTTATACAACGTATAATCACATAATTTTAAAGCATTTATTTTTGATAATATTATAGATGTACCACTGATAAAAGTATTAAATGGCCTATATCCAATAGCTATATTATTGTTATCAAATATTTTAGTATCTATTAACCTATAAAGGTTATCTAAATTATAAAATGAAGATAAATTTGTTCTAATTACAATATCATAATCATAGTTATTATTTATATAATTTAACGATTCTATTGTTTTTTTTAATATACCTGGAATTAATGATTCTTTACCCCTAACATAAATGTTATTTTCTTTTACTAATATACTATCTGGAATAGATTCATTTAACTGTATAAAAAAATATTTTAAATTGTGACTATCTTTATATAGCTTACAATATGAATTTATTATATATTTCATTTCATTATAACATTTATTATCTTCACTAGCAATAATTAAAAGAATAATATTTTTCATATTTAATATATTAAATATAATATATTCATTTTTTAACATTTAATGTTGTTTTTATAACACCTTTATTTTGATATTCTGGTAAATTTATATTAAATATATGATTATTCCTACAAAATATAAATAAACTATTTAAATTTAATACTTCATTTAAATCATTACACGTAAGATTTTTATAATAATCTTGCATATCTTTTAATCCAACCGATGTTCCATATGAATCATGAGGAGATGTTCTTCTAGTTCCATGTTCTGGTCTTCCTGTGGATGCACAAGTAAATAAAAATAAACCATTCGGTTTAAGTATATTATAAATTTTTAGAAATGATTCTTTATATTCTGGATCATGCTCAAAACATTCACTAGATATAATAGTATCAAATGTATTATTTTCAAATGGTAAATCTTTTGTTTTTGATACAATAGTTACATTTTTTGTCATAACAACGTCATTCCCTTCATATTTACAATTTTCAAATAATGAACGATTATTTCCATTTATATCTCCGGAACCTACATCTAAAACTGTTTTATTAATACAATATTCTTTCAAATTGTTTTTTATAAATGTCAAAAAATCTATAGCTTGAATATGCATATATATATTATAAAAAAAATTTTAGATTTTTACAATGTATATGTAAATTAATTATTGGAACTTCATTATTATTAATAATAATATATGGAATTTTTTTATCATTCTCATTTTTCCAAATAAATGTATATTTTGAATAATCTATTACACAGGTTTCATTGACAAATCCTCTAGTATCACCATCCTGATTTCTTGGATCAATACCACCTAAGTATTGTCCAATTGCCGCCGCATCAAATATTGCATCATAAAATTTAAAATTTTTTGTTATCATATGTGTTACATCATTTTTATTATCTTCTATAAATATTGGTAATGTATCTACCCAATCACCCAAAGCATAATAACAATTTGAAAAATTTTCCATATCATTTAATTTTGGATTAAATATATCTAAACATTTTTTTAATATATTGTGATTAGGAATAAACATGAATCCAGGAATACATCTATCTTTAGAATCCATAGTTAATAATAGTTTATTTGTATTGTGAACATTATCTATTTTTTTATATATTAATACATCATTTTCAATATGAATTATATTGGTTATATTATATTGTTTCATATATTCGTATAGTGCTATAAATCTATAAGAAGTCAATTTCCAAAATCCATTTCTAAAAGTATTACTCATAGTAGAAATAACATTTACATAATCATCTATTAAATCTTCTATATTTATTACATGATTCTCTTTGAATAAAGGATTAAACTTTTTATCGGTTATAATTATTATATCACTATAACCGTGTTTTTTTAAATGGTTAATATTGTCAAATATATAAGATTGTAAATTATTCAACATAACTAATACAATTTTCATTATACAACTATAAATAACTTATTTATATTAATTTATCTATAATATCCATCCTAATTCTGTGCCATTTGTCTCGCCCACCTTCACCGCCATTGTGAGTCACTTGATTATCGTGTAATCTATAATGTAATAAAACCTCGGGAAAATTATAAATAAAGTCATATGTTTTTAACATACGTAATTCCATTTCAAAATCTTCGCACATCTGTTTTAAAGTGGGGTCATAATTACCTATTTCCAACATAGCAGATTTTCGAAAACATAAGGTTGGATGATTTAGAATCCAGTGCTTAGGGTTTTCTTTGTAACTTTTCCATAAAATAGAAGGATGATTGGTTACCCCTTTGTTATTGTTTTTGTCATCAAACATTTGTATTTGACCACCACACATATGAACCTCTTTATAGTTTGTCATATAAATGAATTGTTTTTCTATACGATTGGGTACCATAATGTCATCGCTATCCATTCGCATAATTATGTCGTGACTACATAGTATTACTCCTTTATTCGATGTAAATCCCAATCCTCGATTACTATCATTTTCGGAATAAACTACTTTGGTAAATCGTGTTGTTTTTTCAAAATGTTGTAAAGCGTGTTTTAGAATCTTTGTATGGAGACCATCTGAACCATCGTTGATCCAAACCAATTCCATATGAAAACACCCTTCTTGATGTTTTATGGAGTCTAAACATTCTTTTAAATAAGTAGCTTTTGTATTTAAACTAGATATTAATATGGAAACATAGTCTTTAGGACATTGAAATTGGTTTGGTAAGGACATCTGGTTCATTTGTTCATAATTTCTTTTGGTAGAGCCCCATTCTTGATATGCATAAATTTTTCCATGTCCTTTGTATTCTGCGCCAGTACAATGAATCGGTAAAAAAGTATACGATGGAAATATAGTCATATCATCATATTGACCACTATTATACATTCGTGTTAATAATCCGGGTCCCACACTTTGCCAAGCCATTAACCCAGTTTTATCATAATCCACGCAGTTTTGTTTGATCCATTCAATGGCTTCTTTCACTAGAGGGTGTTTGGGTGGAAACCCCATCGTTCCAGTAGCAATCAAACCCTTTCGTAATGTTTCGTGTTCCCATCCAGCAAAGCATTTACAATTCATTAATACGTCGTCTATTTTATCGACGCAAATAGAGTCTGCGTCTAAAAATACACCCCCATATTCATACAAAATTTCCCATCGAATAATATCAGCTTGTCCATTGATTTCCTTCATTTCGGCAATTCGATGTTTACATTCCAATGTTATTTTGGATTGTATAAGACGTTCATCCCATCGTATATATTCAAAATCAGGATTCATTTGTTTCCACGTATCCATATGATTGGAAGGAGGCGGTTTCGGACCAATCCACAATTGGTGAATAATCTTAGGTATAGTCATTTATATTATTATAAAGGACTATTTAAATAGTAGCATATATATTATTATATGTATTCTATATTGAATATGTTATGTATTGGTCTTTTTTCATCATTATCTTTATTTAATCTTGTAAATGAAATGCCCCTTAGAACAATACTACTCACCTATTTTATTGTCGATTCATATAATAACAAATGGGATGTAGTATTACATCATATGTGTTATTCTATATTTACTATAGTATGTCCTTTTGAATATGTACAAAAAACGCTACTCTTTGAATGGAGCACATTATTTTTATTATTGTATAAACAATCATTACCCACCAAAGAATTATTTGTTGTATCGTGGGTACTTACACGACTTGTATATTGTCCCTATTTATGGTTTACTTTTACACACGAACATTATTTCATAAATCATTTGAGTATTCTAATACATGGATTGCATTTTCATTGGACGTGTAAAATAGTAAACCCTAAAATAAACACTATGTCCGGTTATTCTTCTATGTTGTTGATGCTTATACCACTTCACCGATTAAATTATGAGGTTTCTTTACAAACTTATTTGATCCTATATCTTCAAAGTCAGTTGAGTTTTTATCATCATGTGTTTCAGACCGATTTACTTTTGAGTTTAGATACGTGTATGATTATGTATATTTGTTTGGATTATTTGGACATATATCCATACATTAGTTTATTCTATGTTATATATAAAAGAGTTGGGTCAATTTGTTTTCATCGATATGTGTTTGTAATTGCGGTGTCTAAATTATGTTATGTTTACAATGAAGTAATACCTTATGTAGTGATAGGTATTTATGCTTCAATCTATTCTTACCCCGCATATTGGCATATATGCGCAGGCGTTATATTGAGTTATTGTTTTTATGAACAGGTGTCTAATTCAAACTTACTAAACACATAGAATGTAATACACGATGCAAAAAATAAGTAAACAACGACATAATTAAATTAGAAATAAACAATGGAATTAATTTTCTATCATTAGAAAAGGAATATAAAAGAGCTATAACATTGGTAATCACAAAAACAAGGGCTAAAATCATTAAAACCAAAAATAAATTACAAAAATCGACATTCAAAGGTCCAAACAAGGTATTATATAGATCCATATAATATATAGTATATTAAAAAATAAAAGAATGATATAAATAATAAAATCATATTGTATTATGTGTGGTATTATTGCGTGTTTAGGGCATAATGCTTCGCCATACATAATAAACGGGTTGAAACAACTTCAAAATAGAGGATACGATTCTGCTGGATTGTCTCTAATTCATGAAAACAGTTGGATTGTTCATAAATACGTGTCAGACCATTCGATTGAACATTTGGAAAACATAGACTATCCTATGTCAATCAATGGTATTGGACACACTCGATGGGCAACTCATGGTCCTAAAACGATCGAGAATTCGCATCCACATAAAAGTTATCATAATACATTTATGGTCGTTCATAATGGTATTATTGAAAATTATAAATTATTGAAAAACTTTTTAATAGATAAAAACTATGTATTTTATTCACAAACCGACACCGAAGTCATTGCGAATTTATTGGATTATTATTATGGACACACGCATAATGTAATGGATTCTATTGAGAAAACTATACAATCAATGGAAGGTACTTGGGGATTATGTATTCAAGTATTAAACGAACCCAATAGATTGTATTGTGTGAGACACGGAAGTCCGTTGTTGATTGGTAATGGTGGTAATTTTTCTCTGGTATCATCTGAATATAGTGGATTTTGTGGTAAAATAAATAAATATATAGAATTAGATTCGAATGATATTGCTAGACTAGAATATATAAACGACGCAATAACTCTTATCACGAAACAAAATTATACTTTACGAGACATTCCTTTGGAAATGTTTACAGAATCATGTGCCCCTTATATACATTGGACACAAAAAGAAATATATGAACAATCTCTTACCATATGGAATGTAACCAATCATGGTAGTCGTTATAAAAAGGACGGAACAATTGTTCTGGGTGGTTTAGACAAAGACCAATTGTCTAACATAGATCACATTATTTTGTTAGGTTGTGGTACATCTTATTTTTCAGCTTGTATTGGGTCAAAATATATGAAAAAATGGTGTCAGTTTACAAGTGTTCAAGCAATAGACGCAGGTGAATTTACCAAAAAAGATATCCCAAAAAAAGGAAAATGTGCATTTCTAATGGTGTCTCAATCCGGTGAAACCAAAGACCTACAAAAATGTATTGAAATGGTAGAAGGACATATTACGATTGGAGTGATCAATAAAGTGGATTCGGCCATTGCTAGGGAAGTAAATTGCGGGTGTTATTTGAATGCTGGTCGTGAAGTGGGTGTAGCCTCAACCAAATCATTTGTCTCACAAGTGACTTTATTGTCTATGATTTCTTTATGGTTTTCGCAACTACAGTGTGGTATTCAATCATATCATTCAAAAATAATTCAAGATTTAATCCGATTGGCTCGTGATGTAGAAGAAACACTAAATCTAAACATGACCCCTTATGTAGGTTTATTTCATCAACATTGTTTTATTTTGGGAAAAGACTTTGATGAATATACGGCAAAAGAGGGGGCATTAAAAATAAAGGAACTCTCTTATATTCACGCCGAAGGATATTCTTCCAGTAGTTTGAAGCACGGACCCTTTGCCTTGTTGGAAGAACATTTTCCGGTCATTTTGATCGCACCTAGAGACAAACTTTGGCATAAAAATGAAAACAGTTATCAAGAACTAAAAACGCGTGGTGCAACTATACTCACCATAACTAACGAAGTTATAGAACGAGAAAATACAATTGTAGTATCCAAAAATAAAACGTATCAATGTATTTTGAATATGATTCCATTACAAAAATTAGCATATGAATTAGCTATTTCGCGTGGATACAATCCTGATAAACCGCGAAATTTAGCAAAAGTAGTCACGGTGGAATGATGGACGTAAAGACATCTTCTATAGGACTACGACACATCGGACAAGTGTTACTTTTTTGATACCATTTATTAATACAATCATAACAAAAGGAATGTTTACACAAGGTCATAGAATTGGCGTTTGTCTCCATACAAATAGAACATTCAGTGGTTTCAATATCTCGAAAGATTTTTATCAGTTCGATATGATACATAATGTAACCATCTACCAATTCATATGAATAATTGGGATATACATTACATAACCAGTCTACTATTTCATAGTCTTGATGAATACACCTTTCCTTAAAGTAAGCATGATTGTTTTTAAATATTGGGATAGTTTCGAGACTATGTAACCATCTTAAGGTATCTATATGATTGGCATTAAAAAAAGATTTACAAATTAGTTTTTGGTTCAAAGCATTTCTATAATATATCCATTTTGCTAAAAATAATCCTTCTTTATATTCACACGCATATAAAAAGGCATCTTCTATGTTAGCTATTTTATTTTCTATCATTAAATTATAAACCACTTCAAAGTGTCCATTTATACATAACCAATAAATACATTCGTCGTCTATATTGAATGAAGAGTCTATGTAACCATGTTTACAAAAATATTGAGCTAATTCAGGCGGAAAACACTGGACTTGTGAAAATAAATATTTGACAATGTCTAAATGCATGGTATCAATGGTTATCAAATATTGTAACATAATATACATATGATTTTTTTCAGCGGATTGAGACAAATATTGGACTATATCAAAATAACCATACAAACAGGCTAATTCAAAACCAATGCGTGTTATTGTATAATTCGTACATTGATACTTTTTGACTACATCTACATAATTTTTTAAGCACGCATTTATAAAATATTCATCACTTACTTCATCATATACATATCCATTGTATTTCATAATGTTCATATGTTCTTGATACATGTTGTATTCTATATAGTATTTAAAGTGTGTCAAATACCAACTCATAAAAGAGCTTTTATTATCCACCACATCGCGACTTATAATGGAAAATATATAATTATGATTGATATTCGAAAATATTGATTTATCCAACGTATACAACAATTGTAATGTTTTATAAGAATGTTGTATAAAACATTCGGTTATATTTATATCTTGTATCAAGGTTGAGTCTAAAGATAGAAAATAATACGATAAATCATACTGATTGTATGTAATTGCTTTTATAAAAAAGGGTTTTAATGGTATATTTGGATAGCATGATAATAACTCTTTTACAATAGGCAAAGTATCATAATGACATAAATAATACATACAATCCATAACTAGACCCTTATTTATAGGACAATGTTTCATAAGAAATAATATATTATTTTTTTTATGGTTGAATTTACAATAATGAATTAAATGATGCTCTTCTAGTACTATATCATAATGTTCGAATACATATTGTATAAAACACCATGGACTAAATAAAATAACTTCAATGTACCATTGTGGGTCTATATAATGTAAAACCTCTTTGTCTCCATTTTGAATGAGTTGTAAAATAGAATGTTTAGTTAATTCGATATGTATATGATTGTTTTGAATCCATTGTAAAAAAGGGATACATGTACATTGTAATGTTGTCCATTTATATATGTTATACAACACAATAGCATCTTTCCAATGTCCATCACGTAATAAACATTCCATTACAAAGATAGGCGTTTCTTGTTGATACAGTAAAATATTTGTTTCTGTAAGAGAATTCAATTCAAATATATTCATCTATATAATAATACAAGGTCTATTTATTATCCTTTTGGCTCACTAATTTTTAGATATTTTATGAACAAAGAAATATAGTCGCCTGCTAAATAATAATAGATAACTTTAAAATGTTTTTATTGAATAGTTCGATACATTTGTAGACTTCGTTCACGTGCCATAGTATAATCTATAATAGGCAAAATATAAATATCCGGATCTCCGTGTAGATCCCATTGATGTATTTCATTAGGAGGAACATCATTTAATTCAGGAATCCATTCTTTGATGTAAATACAATGTGGATCAAAACGCTTACTTTGTAACCACGGATTAAACACTCGCTGACTATATGGTTTTGTATCAATACCAACGGATGAAACCCATTGCCAATTACCATTGTTGACACATGGGTCATAATCGATTAATTGTTGGGCAAAATATAATTCTCCTAACCTCCAGTCTAATCCGAGCAAACGATTCAAGAAATTAGAGACAATTAATCGACCACGATTATGCATATATCCCGTTTTATTCAATTGACGCATACACGCATCCACCACTGGAAATCCTGTTTCCCCACGTTTCCACCATTCCAAATGCTTTTTATTATTTACCCATTTTATTTTATCATATTTCATTTGAAACGCTACCGATTTTTTTAATAGATTGGGGTAATAATAGTTGATGTAATAATAAAATTCACGCCATATGAGTTGAGCCTTCAAGTTTTCATCTTTGAAATGATGATATACTTCGCGTATACTGAGACAACCATATTTGATGTAGGCCGACAATTGGGTTGTTTTGATGCTCAATTGGTCTTCGTAATCTATGTTTGTGTGAAGATATTTCAATCCATTTTTTCGTCCTCCTTTGACGTTGTTATGTGGATTATATGTATAATAATCTAAATTTGGACTATAATAAGATATATGTTCGAGTGGTTTATGATATATCAAATGTTTCAATGGATGATTTTGTGTATTAGGTATAGAGTGTTTGAGTACATTATTTTTGAATGGTGTATATACTACATAAGGAGAACCATCTGTTTTATTGAAACGACCGATTGGACTCAACAAGTAATCTTCTATTTGGACGCAATTTATGTTTTTTTTCGCACACCATGAGTCAATACTTTGGTCACGTTCTATAGCATAGGGGGTATAATCTTTATTGAATACTATGTTTGAAATTGGAGCGGTTTTATGAATTTTATTTAATACCTTCAAATTGTCTCCATAGAAAATATGTAAAGGTATATGGTCACGAAGTTCTTCCAATGATTCACAAAGAAATTGTAAGCTATTATTGGAAAGATATTTATTTTTTTTGATTTGTTCAGGAGTAAATATAAAGATAGGAATAATATGGTCAAAGTGTTTCATAGCATAGTTTAGACCTAGGTTGTCGAAACTTCTATAATCTCGGTGAAATATAAATATGGTATACATAATATATATTTTATCTTTATTTTAATATAAAATTATGACAACTAAAACTACTATTATGATGGTTCCGTGTTCTTATGGAGAAATCATGGATAAATTAACTATTTTAGAGATTAAATTATCTAAGTGTATAGACGATTCTAAAAAAAAAAATATACAAAACGAATACAACGCTTTGAAGCATCACAAAAAAGAAACCGAGCCTTTGCGAAGTTTATTTCATGAATTAAAAAATATCAATACTCTTTTATGGGATTGTGAAGATAACATACGACTAAAAAGTAAACTTCGGCAATACGACGAAGAGTATATTTCAATTAGCGAACATATACATCAACACAATGACCAACGATATTCTATCAAGCGAAAAATAAATCAACAATATCATTCGTATATAACCGAAGAAAAGATTTACAACTTAATATAATGACCCTTGGACGTGTTATTTATGAAGATTACAAAAAAAATATACTTCTAGAAAATTATAGTATATATTACAAAGAATGGGATAAAAATCAATTTGTAGAGTCAATCATAAGATGCATAGACGAAAAATACAATATATTAATGTATCGCGAACCTGACCATCACGATAAACTTTTATTGGATACTATAGAAATTGGAGACAAAGAGGTGTCATATACATCATATAAAAATAGCAAAACACTGGCGCATAAATACGAAGAACGACATTTGAATAACTTATTCACCATTATGTTATATTTTCGACATAATACGATTTGTCAATATTTGAATATAGTCAATGACTACGAATATAAATTACATCATTATGTAACTTTTTTTGATATGGACAAATCCATAATCGAACAAGTTTATTTTCATTATAATATGCTTTTGTTAAATCAACAAAATTACACTCAACCTATGTATAGCATATATATGAATCCAGTAATTGTACGGAATTTGAATATTGAACCTAAAACGATGGGATTCTTTCAAAAAGAAGACATCCATAAAACATTATTGATTTATATGTCTGGTGGAATTGGAGACAATATTATGTATAGTAGATTTATAAAACAAATTGCTCAAATGAATCATAACATTATTTTTTTAGTGTATGATAATTTGTTTTGGATATATGAGTATATATATCGTGATTGTCTCAATGTTGACGTAGTCCCTTTTTGCGACCGAGGTAAAATAACCAAGTTTGATTATCATTGTAATGTATCTTATTTACATTATGCTTTAGAGTTGGATTACAAAGACATTTATATAGATTATTTTCCAGAGTTACCAAGTTATCCTGTAGATGTATTACTATACACCAAACCTATAATGGTGATCAACTGGAAAGGAAATAGTGATAATAGTCATGAACGTCATAATAGAAGTATTCCATTGTCAAAATGTATTCCATTGTTTGAATGTAACCATATTCAATGGATTACCATTACACAAGACATTACTTCAGAAGAACAACTATTGTTAGACCAATATAATGTAAAGAGTTATTCCTTAGACCAGTCGGACGAATCTTTTCGCTATAGTATTAGTATATTGAAACAAATACAAGGAATGATTACTACAGATACATCGTTAGCTCATTTATGCGGAACCTTAGGAATAAATACCTATGTTTTATTGAGTGCTGGATGCGATTGGAGATGGACAAAAAATAAGACTACCAATTGGTATCCAAATGTGACGTTGATACGCCAGTCTAAACCATTTGAATGGAACTTAGATGAATTAATCCATTTATTATAAAGAACATTATATATTCACTATATATAATGTATCTAGTTCAGCATATATTACTTCCATATATTGGACAACATAAAACATATTTTATTATATATACCTTATTGAGTTTTATGGTATATAGTATTGGTTCCATTGTAATACCCCGTATTATCACAGAATTTATAAATGCTGGACATAAAATAAATTCGTCTATATTTTTGAACCTATTAAAAAGTGGTAATATGAAAGGTATACTTTATTGTTTGGGTATTTTATTTGTATTATTTATTATTTTAGATTATTCAAAAAATAATTTAGAAAGTTATTTACTATTTCATTTTTCATCTGATTCCAAAAAAAAAACTATAAAACAAATTTTTTACAAATATACAAAAAATTATAAGGAATTATCGGAATCCGAAGTCTCTTGGATGATACAACAAATTTATGGAACCATACGTTTTATTATTAGATATATATTTATAGATCTTATTCCGTGTATTTTTATGTTTTTAGCTATAAGTGTTTATTTTTATAGTTATGATAAAATAGTTGGCTCATTGTTTGTAGGTCAGTTTGTGGCACCACTTATGATTTTTTATATATATCATCCCGAATTATTAGATTGTTATTGTAAATCGGATACAGAAGCTATAAAAAACAATAACTACATTGGAGACAAAACTAAAAATTTGATGAATATATTGTTTGACAATTCGGTGGAAAGTGAATTAAATCATATTATGAAAAAAGAAGACGACCACTTTAAAATTATAACTAAATGTTATCATTTGAATAATAAAGTTTTGTTTATAAATAATATTGTATTTTATAGTGTATTTTTTTTGATACTTTATAGATTATTATATAAGGATAAAAAAATGATTAGCAATATTTTGATTACTTATTTGATTTATAAAGGAATTCAAAGTAATTTTTTACATAATACATTATATCAGTATTATGGTGTTTCAAAATTCATCAAAATTAATCGATTCATTGAAGAAATGGAAACGAACGAATCTTGTATTCCAATACACACATTCAAAGGTATAAAACTAAATAATGTAAGTTACAAATACGATGAAAAATCAGATTATATTCTAAGAAACGTAAATATTCATTTTAAGCCGGATAAACTCAATATATTGATGGGTAAGTCAGGATCTGGAAAAACGACCATTATGAAATTAATTATCAAAATGGCTAACCCAACCAAAGGAGACATCTACTTAGACGATACGAATAGTAAAGATTTATGCAAAACAGACATTCGAGATAATATATATTACGTCAATCAACGAACCATTTTATTTGATGAAAGTGTATTGTATAACTTACAATATGGAAACAAAACTTCCAAAGAAGATATGATATCTTTGCTAAAAAAACATGATTTGTTTGATTATTATGAAAAATTGGAATATGGTATAGATACTCCTTGTGGTACAAACGGATCTAGATTATCGTTAGGTATGCAAAAAATAATTATGGTAATACGTGGTATATTAAAACCCAATAAATCTATAGTGATTTATGATGAACCATTGACCAGTTTAGACCAAGAGACTCGTAAAAAAATAGTCAAATTAATTGTCAATGAGACAAAAGGTAAAACAATCATTGTCATTACACATGACCCAGATATCTTACCATATGCTGACCATATCGTTCGTTTGTAAACCTTTTTTTAAATTTATTTTTTTAAATTCACCATCTACTTCATCGTGTGTGATCATAATGATGGTTTTACCACGTCCGATTTGTTTGATAGCTTGAATGACCATTTTTTTATTGGGTTCGTCCAAAGATGCTGTGGGTTCATCCAATATAATAATAGGCTTGACCCGATATAATGAACGTAACAACCAAACCAATTGTCGTTGACCGCCTGATAATAGAGAACCATCCCGACCAACTTTTTGGTCAAGTTTTTTAGTAAAAACGTCAATATTCATAGATTCTAGAGTTTGTATGATTTGTGTTTTACTAGGTGGACGTTTCAATCCATATACTATATTATCGTATAAAGTTCGGTTAAATAATTTTGGACTTTGTGGAATATACATGATGTGTTTCGACAATTCGTTGGTAGACAACTCATTTATATTTATGCCTCCAATAGTAATGGTTCCCATAGATAAAGTCTTATGTTTCATTAATAATTTAATGATGGTAGTTTTACCAGAACCACTTTCACCAACAATTGCGATTTTTTCACCCTTTTGTATTTTGAATGAGACATTTTCTAGTGAGTAATGAGTTCGGTCGTATTTATGGTAAATGTTTTTGAATACAATATCACCATTTTTGAATATTTGTTCACCTACTTTACAATGATAATCTTTTGGTATTTCCTTATTGAAAAATTCGTTGATATCATAAATTTGTCCTAAATTGTCTGATAAAGAACGTGATACAACGCCAATGGAATCGCACATAGTAATCAACAAAAGAACCACTTGCGAACATTGGAATAAATATTGTTTGTTAATCTTTTTATTCAAGTAATCCGTCCAAATCATATAGCCTAAAACAATACCCATCATAAGATTCATTAATTTAGTCATCGTATCATAAGCAATAGAAAAATTTAATGATTTATAATATTCATAGTTATAATGGTGTAAAATATTATATAAAATAGATTTTTCTTGGTTTATATTTTGAAACGATTGAACTACACCAATGTTTTTTAAAGATTCGCCTAACTTTTCAAACGTATCGTCTACATGTTCTTCCTTTCTTTTATTGATGTCTGTAATGTGTTTTATATTTATAATTTGAAACGCAACCATTGCTAGAAAAAATCCTAAAAATACAACCAAGTATTTTAATCCTAATTTAATATAAAAATAAAAAATGCCTATCATAAATCCAAAAAAGACATGACAAAATTCTTCTTTGAATGATTTCAAAGCACCCTGTAAAATCCAGGGCATTTTCGATATTTTTATAATGATTTCAGTAATATTTAAATTTTCGTAATTACAATAGGAGTTTTCATAAATGTAATCATAAATACGTAATACAACAAATTCATAAAAATGTGGTATGAGTCTCCACGCTAACCAGTTGATGAAAATATGTAAAAAATTAAATGCGGCAATAGAAGCTACAATATAATATAAATAAACTTTTTTGAAATGAGTATAAAAATGACCGATACTTTCAGGCAATATTATATTATGAATAAAAGATGCTAATGGTATCAATAATAAATAAAATAAATAATACACCTTATTTTGTAGAACAAAATCTAACAAATAATGAAAAATATTTATCATTATAAGTAGAATATATTTTTTTACCACTTCGTTTTTTTTACGTTAATTTTAGGACCTTTCTTTGATTTATAATCACCTGGATTGTATACATCATCTTCTTCGTCTGAACCAAGATTTTTAGACAATTCCCAAAATTCTTTGGATCCTAATTTAAAATCCTTGTGATTTTCGGCTCGGTACCAAAAGATTTGTTCTTGTAATTGATTTGATTTTACATTATTGTCTATGACCAAGCATTCATAATTTTCAGTACATTGATCCATGACTTGGCAAAAGGATTCAAATGTAGGAAACATACCTGCATAATTTTCATAAATACGTTTTCGATTAGCGATGTAAGGTTCTCTCAATATGAATACATAATCAATATTTGTTCTTAGTGTTGGTGGTATACCTAACGGATATTGCATTGTAATAATAAGCATGACCTTCCAGTGTCTACCATTCATAAATAATAAACGCATCATTTTGTCGCGTGCCCATCCGTTGTCATATAAACAATCATCCAATATAACAAATGCCCTTGCGTCAATCGAACTTTTTTTGTAGGTTTCGATTTGCTTATTCACTTGCTTGATGACGGCTTTTTGTCTTTTCAAAACGTTTTCAATGATACCTGTATTATATTCATCGTGAATAAATAATTTAGGCACATGACACGAATAAAACCCATTACCGGCTTCTGTGCCAGAGATTACAGTACCAATAGGTATATCTACGTGATGAAATAATAAATCCCGAACTAAAAAACTTTTGCCAGTGTCTCGGCGACCTATTAACACCACCACTGGTCCCTTATTTTCATTTTTTAAAAAGGTAATACGTTTCATATCAAACTTTCTAAGATTCAGCGTCATATAATAATATAATATAATTGATTATACGTGAAACGACGCAATTAGTTTAAAACACTTGATAAAAGTATATATAAAGATATAATGGAAAACTCAAATTATAATCCTATATTGGACTATTTTAAAATAAACTATAATCCTCTAGTAGAAGACTATAAAGATAAAGTAGACTATAATAATCATATTATAACCATAGACCATAAAGATTATAATTGTTTTATGAAAACTATTCCTTTAGTGGATTATGTTAAGTTATTGATTGGAAAATATAAAAAATATGAATTATGTGTATTACCTTCTAAAGAAAACAAATGTAATAATATATACGAAGAATATATACACTCTATACACAATTATGCTTACGTAGATAATTTTTTTTATATGCTATCTAGTAGATTGTCGCAATTCAAACATAGTATAAATGTATACAATAGTTTCATTGGCATAAAAGAAAATTGTGAAATCAATATTGTGGATGATTTTGAATATTTATGCGATTCAAATTATTTCAATGAACATTTGAACAAATCCTTTCGATTTAAGGACCAAGATATTCATTCTTTATTTTCGAATTTAAAGAAACCACCCATTGAATTAAGCGATGAAATTTTAGAGGTTGAATATGAGACATTAGACGATGATATTCAAGTAGTGGAAGAACAATTACAAGAAATAACAATAGATTTAATACATGAGAAAGACCTATCTAACGAAAGTTCTGATGAGCAAGAAGACAATAGTGACACAGAAAGTATTTCATCGGAGGAAGATGACGACGAATGTTCTTCTAACGATGATCATTCATCTCAAGACAATGACGAAGAATCTAGTAATACTTCTTCAGACGATGATAGCATTATGGATAAACTTATATTAGTAATTGATAAAATACCTTGCCAACATATTATGTTAGAAAAATGTGTAGATACAATGGATAGTTTATTTGAATCCGACGATATCAATATCGAACAATTGACAAGTGCCATATTTCAAATAGTGCTTATGTTATATGTTTATCAAAATGTGTTTGAGTTCACTCATAACGATTTACATACAAACAATATCATGTATGTTGAAACAGAAGAAGAGTTTTTATATTACAACATAAAAGGGCAATATTATAAGGTACCTACATTTGGAAAATTATATAAATTAATTGATTTTGGTAGGTCTATTTATACTTATCAAGGCACTCGTCTTTGTAGTGATAGTTTTTCTCCAAATGGAACTGCTCACGGACAATATAACTGCGAACCTTTTTATAATGATCGCAAACCAATATTAGAACCAAATTATAGTTTTGATTTATGTCGGTTGGCGTGTTCTATGTTTGATTTTATAATAGATGATTTGAAAGATATAGATACATTTCGAAAAATTCCGATTTATGATATGATCATCGGATGGGTTTATGATGATCATAATAACAATATATTGTACAAAAAAAATGGCGACGAACGATATCCAGATTTCAAATTATACAAAATGATAGCCAGAAATGTGAATCAACATATTCCTGAAAAACAATTTGACCATATCGCGTTTCGTTCTTATAAACAAGATAATTTGGAACACTTTTTAGATATAGATAAACTGATTAAAACGAAGGTTCTCCTGTAAATATTTGTGTCTTTTGTTCTTGTACTTTCATATAATAATCTTTTAGAATAAATACTCCTAAAATAATAATAAACAAATAAAACGATTCCTTAAAAAATAATTTGTTTTGGTTTTCTATTGGACTTGATCTATATAAAAATTGTTTCCATATAAAAAAAATCACTGAAATAATAAGAGATATATAAATATATTCATAAGGTACCATTAAAAGAATAATAGGTTTTAATTATTATTCTTTTACGAAAGATTTATAATTCTTCTATGTCTAAATGAATATTGTCTTTTTCTAAATCCTCTACATTTATTTTAATTTCTTCGCCTATGTTTAAGTCATCTTTAGTTATATCAGGATGAAAACGAATACTATTTTGTTTTTCAGATGAATCTTCTATTTGGATAATATCCGAACCAACAAGTTCATCACATACTTTGATTTCATCCACAAGTTCATCACATACTTTGATTTCATCCACAGGTTCAACACATACTTTGATTTCATCCACAGGTTCATCACATACTTTGATTTCATCCACAAGTTCATTGTATACTTTGATTTCATCCACAGGTTCATTGTATACTTTGATTTCATCCACAGGTTCGACCTTTTCTTTTTCTGATTCAGGAAGTGGTTTATTTTCTACTACAGTTTCTACCTTACTGACATCTACTTCTTGGGTTTCATCGATATATTGTCTCAGTAGGTTTTCCACTGGAAGATTATCTCGAATGGTATTCATAATGCTAGTTTGGACTAACAACTCAAATTCTCTATTTCGGCGTTGTTGTTCTAAAGGAGGAATGTCTATTTCAAACAAGTAAATGTTTGAGTACAATTTTCGAGCAATATTGATATAAATTTTATGTAAAAATATAGTAAAATCGGGAATGTCTATATTTATTTTTTTATTTTCACTTCCAACCCTTACACAACTTAGTAACTTCAATTGTATTATATGAACACAAGTAATCAAATCTTCTAAATAGGAACACTTTGACTTTGCAATAATGCGGTCTTTTTCAACTTGTATAATATTCTGATTCCAATTTGGAATACGAGACAATAAATTTTGATATGTCATCAAATATTTATCAGGTTCATCGTTGGTTTGACATAATTGAATAGCTTCATTGAATATAGAACGAAACCCATCAATAATATGAGATGTAATCAAATTAATCAATAAAATGGACCATTCATTTTTAGAGTCATTCAGTATATTTGAAGTAAAGTCATCCATAAAAAAGAATAATATTTATATTTCTTTATTATTACGAAAAAGACACACTAAATAAAATAAACATAAACGTTCGCTTTTGAATTGTTTAGTCCATGAATTAAAGTTACATTCTACATTATCCTTCAAAAAAAGTACCAATTGGTCAGCATAAATTCCATTCGCATATAATTCTTCCACTACAATATCAATTGGATTGTTCTTTTCTAATATTTTTTTTATAGATGAATTGACCACCTTTATTTTAGGAGGTTCGTCCAAAACATACACAGAAATAAATCGCGAACGTATTGGTTGTAATAGTTTGTCTTTGTCTTTGGTGATTATAAAAAAACGAGTAGAATGACTATATACTTCAATACTTCGTCTCAAAGAATATTGAGCATCTACCGTCAAATATTCCGCATCATATAATACAATACTCTTGAACAAAATATTTGGAGACAATTGTTGTTTTGAAAATAATTTTATATCATCTCTTATGTTTTTTATACCTTTCGAGGTACCACAATATAATTTCATAATATATTTATCAGACAACTTAGGTGGATAATATTGTTCGAGGTGTTTTATAATGTCTTCTTTCACATTTCCATAAAACAATATATGAGGTATATTGTCCTTGAATTTATCAAAAATATCCATAGTTAAACTAATATATTACTTTATTTTATATGATATTAAATGATATATACATTTCATATCAACCAGTAAATAATACTATTTTGAAAGAAGCCATGATTCATTGTTACAATAATATTTGTTTTTCAACGTTCCCTTACATAGATTATAATACACCTTTATCCAAAGATACCATTACAAAGTATAATTCAGGAAATTGTATTGCTATGTCTTATTTTGTAAAAGGTTACTTGAAAAATAATTATAACATAGATAGTCAACAAATCGTGGCCTCTGTTCCCGAACATTTTAGAATAAAAGGGCAAGATGAATTATGTCACGTGGCCTTATTTATTTGTAAATCTAACAAAGAATTTTATATTGTAGACCCAGCATTTTATTTCTTAGATCCTATTCATATTAAAGACGATAAAGAACATTCTATAAATACTTATAATATACACGAGGATAAATCAAATGTATTATATTATAGTTTAAATAAATGCACGAATGAAAACATATTACCTAATAGTTTTTCGTGTAAATGTTATTTTAGGGATTATCCCAATCATAAGTATGAATATATATTCAATGAGATTATGAATCCGGATGATAGCATTGGTAAATCATATCATTCTATAAAGAAAGACCCATTTTTACTCAAAACGGAGTATGAAAACAATATTATCAAAAAAATATATCATTTGAAGAAAGAAAATGACCAAATGATTGTTATACATAATTACAAAGTAATTCCTTATAATTATAAAAAGTTGTACAAAGATTTATATAAATATTTAGACCCCAATATTAGGCTACACTAGAAAGCGAATGTGTGTATGGATTTTCCTTGAATGCCTTTAATATACTATTGTCCATAGCAGGTAATTCATAAGATTGGTTTTGTTTTGTCATTTCCCCCATAATGGAGTCACTTTTAGGTACATATAAAGCATTGGTCCGAGTATTACATTGTTCATGACCATTTATAGAAGCATTTATGTCTCCATTGTATAATTTCATATTTCCATTTGCCGTCCGATTCTCATATGGTTTTTGAATATTACGTTGATTATATTCCGCATCGTAAGATTTGAACTGAGCGCTACCATTTGCTCCACCCATAATAGAATGGGATGTACTTTGTCTCTGAGTATGATTCATATATGGATTCGAATGAATATATATATTACTAGACTGTCCTTGAACATTCAAATGTCCCTTTGATTCGCTAGTCATTTCGCGATTGGTGGTTGGTGTGGATTGATACGGATTGGTCACTGGTTTTTTAGCGGTGATACTCATAAATCCGGATGGATTGGGATGTTCTACTACTTTCTTTTCTTGCTTAAAATGATTTGTAATAGGAGAAATTACATTACTTATAAATTGTCCAGTTATATTACCAAAATAATCTTGTTTTGTAGTTCGATTGTTTTCCAATAATTGGAAACTTTCTTTTCCGTGGTCGGATACTTGAAAAATACCATTAGACGATAAATTAGTAAAGGGTTGAGTAGGTAATTGTTGTTTTTTACTTTCTTCGTTATTGCTTGTAGTATAAGATGTAGTAGAATTATTACCACGTACTCCATAATAAAGAACACTGGTATCTTCCCGATTTTCATTGGTTAACATTTGTAGAGGTTTTTGTGTAGATTGTTCTATACCACGCGCCGGACCAACGCCACCACAACCTTCATTCATATGATAGGTATCAGGTGTTTTTTTTATTACCTTTCCAATATTTCCTGACTGGTTTGGTTTGTAAGCGGGTGACTTGTAATTTAGATTATACACAGATTTAGGATTATTTGAGGTACGGAGTTGATCGACCGTTTTGGGTTGAGTTTGGTCTCGATATTGCATCGAAGAATTAAACCCTAAATCACCTGGCCCTTCACGTATTTCCTCCCATGGTTTAGAATTGGCGTGACGTTTAGATTCATTTACTCGAGATTGTAAAAAATCATTTTGGTTCTGGTTACCAAAGACATTTTGTAGATTATCTTGTGGTTTAAATAAAGTTGCGGTTTCTTGTTTTACAATCGTATTACTACCAGAACCAGTATATGTATCCAAACGATTATCATTGACAAAATTATTTGTACCGTACGAATTATTTTTATAAAAAGGAGTCATATTATTATGTGTAAACGAGCTATTATTTGTTGTTTCCTTGTTGAAATGCTTATCCGCACTGGTAACGAGCGGTTCTGATTTTGGGTTTAAAGTTGTTTGATCCATTCGATTTTGTAAGACATTGGTAATCACAGGTTTTTCTATTTGTTGTTCAAAATTCTCTTTTTTTTTTTGATTAGATACTAAATAAGCACTTCCTAATAATACGGTAGCAATAACTACTTCTGTCATTATAATATAAATTATTTTTTATTTTTTGTATAATAATCTTTTTCTAAAATTCGAGTATTTAAATTATGTTTAAATGGGGTAAAAATATGTTCTTGTGGATTAGAGTGTACATAATCATAACGTGAACGTTCTACATCTCGTAATTTCCACGCTGGCATAGTTGTACGAGTTTCATCAATTGAAAAATTGGTTTGATTATAATTAAGACTACTAGATTTGAATTCATTATAAGGAGTCGTGTCTCTTCCAAGTGGTATCGTTCTATTTTTCAGTTCACTTTCTATATTGGTTGTATTTTTATGTAAATTCGCGCCCCATTTTTGTAAACGAATGTGAACGTCATTTATATATGGATTATCTAATCCATTTCCGGGGGTATTTAAATGATATATTCCAGTAAACGTAGATTCTTCTAATCTTTTTTGTTGTAAGGCTATATCATTCGAAAAACGAGTAAAGGCCATTATTATTATACTAAAATATAAAAACTAATTCAAGAAAAGCGGACGATCTAATAAAGAATGAATATGTTGTTCAGGAAGAATCGTGGTCGGTTTTTCAAACCAAGATTTTGATTCTAAAGATACAAACTTGGGTTCTACTTTGAAAGAAGGTCCTTCTAAATTGGTAGAACGAATTCCTCTTAGCATACTTTCTACATCTACATAATTTTTAGATAATTGTTCACCATTCATTTTGGCCATAGACCCTAATTCCATAAATCGTGTATCGTTGTGAATAGAATAGGTTTCATTCATTCGATACAACTGATTTCGTTCACTTTCGCGCTTTTTGACGTTGTAATCAGACATTTGATTTTTATTACGTGTAGAAGACATTAATATATCTTACTATTTTTTTTTACAATAGTCTACATTTTGATACAAAATACGTGTATCCGTTCCACCACGCATCCATAAAGGATTCACATCCGCTTCGATTTTTGCGCTTTGTAATTTTTTTTTTACATCTTCTTGCATAGGATAATTCGCAATATCTTGAAAAGGTTGTTCGTTGAATTGAGAGACACTTTTCTTTTCTTTGAACGTGTCTCCTAATCTGATTTTATTTTCTTGGTATACATCCACATTTCCTTTTCCTAAAAAGGGGACGGTTTTATAGGGGCGTTCATGTAAAGTTAGTTTTACATTTGGGTTGGTTAAAATACCTTTCTTCAATATACTATTGTCTTTTACATTACAACCCAGCGGACCTAATTGATGCGTAGATTTATTCACAAATACATTAGGTTGTTTTACAGCAAAATCTAAACCGCCTAAACAATCGTTCGAATATGGATTGTAAGTATTGTAGTTAGATATGTTATTGTTCATAATATTATCTTGCGTATAATTTATTTCGTCTTGTCCAATTCGCGATAAGCGATGAAATGTATAATCAAAAACTTGCGACATAATTAATATAGTATAATATTTTTTTAATAAGAAATAACAGATTTATCACTAGGTAAAATGCCGTAACAATAAGTTAAAAATCCAGATTGGTCGTTCGGTATAGTAGTATTTGGGGTTGTATGAAATGGTCTCATTTGATGTTCGAATTCAATTTGGTCGCCTTTATCTTGAAATAAATCCTTTATATTTTCGTTGTCTTTGTTATGTTCATAAATAAATTCTTTGGTTTTATCGTTTATAGATTGTTCTGTATCAGCACCATACTCCGTTTCAAACGAAGGCGTTTTTCCATAACTTTTATTAGATGTAGTTGGTAATTTTGGTATAGAATCTTTTTTGTTAGTATTGTATTTGTAATCGCTCATTAATGTATTACCTAAAGGATTTATGATAGATAAATCTTTTGATATAGTACTATAATTATATTCTACATACCCCTCTTTGTAAGAATGAAATATAGCAATCATTCCTAATATAACAAATCCTAATATCAAAATAATATTTTTTTTTAAAATAATATACCCAAACAAACTAATCCATATAACAAAACGCGATAAAGCATTTAAATTTTGAGTGTTACTTTGATGTTCATTTGGTAATACATCAAATATATAGTTAGAGTTCAATAAAATAGTAGGGTCATCCATCCAAAAAGACATTCTTATATATATTTATTATTTCTTTTTTTGTTTTCTTTTCGTTTTTTTGGGGGCATCACCTTTTTGAAATACATAATCTCCAGTTGAGGTTTTTTCTAATTCACGTTGTTCCATATTTTTTTGCATTTTTTTTCGCATACGTTCTTTTGTGTCATTTTGTTTTTGTACTTGTTCCATTTTATTCATCATACCTTTCATATCTATATTTTTCATCATATCTTTTAATCCAGGCATATCTTTCATTTGATTCATAATATCAGAAGCTTCTTTCATCATATCTTCTTCTTTCAAATCGCTATTTTTTAGTTTTCCCTCTAATTTTGAACCTACATTTTTAACTAATCCCATCATTTTACTTGGGTCTTTCATAATGCTATTCATAAAATCCTCAGGGTTACCAAAATCGTTAGCTGTTTCTTGAGCAATTTCTTTCGCAATTTCTCCTATTTTTCCATTCATCATTTTATCCATAGGATTATTGGACAAGTCGCCAAACATAGGATTATTGGACAAGTCGCCAAACATAGGATTATTGGACAAGTCGCCAAACATAGGATTATTGGACAAGTCGCCAAACATACTATGAATTGTATTT
>Ga0222655_1000142_pt1 | contig 37565 bp, 35 predicted proteins | sample AntAcemetagen423_FD_179857 | JGI IMG/M metagenome (GOLD analysis project Ga0222655, IMG submission 179857) | Saline water microbial communities from Ace Lake, Antarctica - #423 | ecosystem: Environmental > Aquatic > Non-marine Saline and Alkaline > Saline | place: Antarctica: Ace Lake... | reverse complement strand
GAGTTTGATACTTTTCTAGAACATACAGGGAAAAGACGCTTCACGAAATTGAAGGCGCGTGCTTTGGAGGCATCAAAAGAAAATAAGGAGTGGCGCTATAAAACAGATGTGCTTTTCCGTGAGATGATTGAATTGGATGGAAAACTGATGATTGCTGGAGAGTTTTTCAAACCTTGGTCAGTGACTAGCAGTAATAACAATTGGCGAAATTACAACCGTTTTAGTGGCCCAACTTTTTTCAATGATGCAGCGCTTAACTCAGTGTCGGGAAGAAACTTTGGAGGGCCGAGTAATTTATCAAATCGTTCTGATTTTAACTTTACCCATGCCTTTGCATTCGTTATTGATTTTAGTGGTGATGTATTGTGGGATGGGAGTTTTGACATTAATGAAAATCCTGAAGGTGCTCTTGAAGATTTTGGGGCTTTTCAATGGGAAGATGGTGCGGCTTATTATGCCTTTTACCATGATAAAGAGTTAGTAATGAAGCACCTAAACGACTCCAAAGAAAAAGAAGGGTATCGCGGTGCACTTGAATTACTCAATGAGGAGGAGGAATTGAAATTTGAAAAGGATCAATTTCGTGGAATTACCAGGTGGTTTGGAAAGCGTTACCTCGTTTTTGGCATTCAACATGTAAAATCGCCAGATCGATCAGAGGGCACGAGAAAGGTATTCTTTATCAATTCAGTGGCTGTGGGGCCGAAAATTGAAGCAGGAAAAATGGATTAATTCGGCTTAGAGATTTTACTGTCGGTTTCCTTTTCTTATATTTGTTTCCTGAAATGCAAAAAAGGCTATTACTAGGTCATCCTCAACTGGCCATCACCATCGGCCGCCTCTGTCAGCAACTGATAGAAAACCATCAAAATTTTAATAATACCGTACTCTTAGGCCTACAGCCGAGAGGAATCTTTTTGGCCGAAAAGATCAAGGACCAACTTTCAGAATTCATAACAACAGATGTAGCACTCGGGTATTTGGATGCCACCTTCTTCAGAGATGACTTTAGAAGAAGGGATAGTCCAGTACGTGCCAATGAAACTAAAATTGACTTCCTTATCGAAGGCAAAAAAGTTATCCTTATTGATGATGTGTTTTATACTGGCCGATCGATACGAGCGGCACTCGATGCGATGAACGCTTTTGGAAGGGCAGAGAAAGTTGAATTGCTATCTCTTGTTGTCAGAAAGTACGCAAAACACGTCCCTATTTTTCCTGATTATGTTGGTAAAGAGGTAAATACCTTGGATACAGAAAGGGTCTTGGTGGAGTGGAAGGGCGAAAATGGAGCATTAGAAGATACTATTTGGTTAATTAACAAGGAAGTGTAGATGGAGCAGTTGAGTAGTAAACACCTTCTGGGAATAAAGCACCTCACTGCTGAGGATATTGACTTGATTTTTCGAACTACTGATGAATTTAAGGATGTTATTAATCGGCCAATAAAGAAAGTACCATCACTCAGAGATATTACCATAGCCAATGTCTTTTTTGAAAACTCAACACGGACAAAGCTCAGTTTTGAGTTAGCAGAAAAAAGACTATCAGCAGATGTAATCAACTTTTCGAGTAGCAGTAGCTCCGTCAAAAAAGGAGAAACATTGCTCGATACAGTCAATAATATTCTGTCCATGAAAGTGGACATGATTGTGATGAGACACTCGAGCCCAGGAGCACCTCATTTTTTATCTAAGCATATCAATGCTAATATTATTAATGCTGGTGACGGAACCCATGAGCACCCCACACAAGCTTTACTGGACACTTATTCAATAAGAGAACGACTCGGTGAGGTTGCAGGTAAGAAGGTTGCTATTATTGGAGACATCTTACACTCTAGGGTAGCACTCAGCAATATTTTTGCCTTACAAAAACTAGGCGCTGAGGTAATGGTATGCGGGCCTAACACCCTGCTGCCTAAGTTCATCGGTTCACTAGGGGTAAAAGTTGAACTTGACATCAGGAAGGCACTCCTGTGGTGTGATGTTGCCAATGTCCTTAGAATTCAACTTGAAAGACAGCATATAAAATACTTCCCTTCCCTTCGAGAATATTCCCTTTACTACGGAATTAATAAAGCCCTATTAGACTCTTTAGATAAAGAAATAGTAGTGATGCACCCAGGCCCGATAAATAGGGGAGTTGAACTTAACAGCGATGTGGCAGACGCAGATAATGCCATCATTCTAGACCAAGTGGAAAACGGGGTGGCTGTGAGAATGGCTGTTTTATACCTATTGGCCTCAGTATCTAAATAAAAAGACATGAAAAAATTTCTTAAAATCTTTGCAGGCATCATTGTGCTGATTGTATTGGCTTTCTATTTTTTAGTAGTTCCGCAAACGGTCAGTATGATTACCGACTATGATCGGCATACGTTTGAATCGGTAACAACTGATTCCACGCGATTGGCCAGCTATGCAATCGGTGAAAAACGTGGCCCAGCAGACTATGGCTTTCCGGATTTTGAAGAGATTGATTTTAAAACCATCTATGACGATCTAAATCTAAATGGTTGGTATATCCCCTCTTCAAAACCAGAGGTTAAAAAAACATTGATCATCAGCCACGGCAGAACCTCGAATAGGTTGAAGGCAATGAAGTACTTAGAAATTGTCAAAGACAAAGGACTTGACTCCCTTTACAATGTTTTCATTCCAGATTTAAGAAACTCAGGAAACTCTGACGAAGCTAAGACAGGGATGGGTTATGAATTTGCTGAAGATATCACTGCGGCAATGAGCATGCTGAAAGGGTCTTATCAACAAGAAGAGTTTGTGCTTTGGGGCTTTTCAATGGGAGCCATGGCCAGTGCTACAGCCATCAACAGACCGGATTTGGTCAAATTCCAGCAAAAAGAAGGGCTTAAGGTCACTAAGTTGATCCTTGCGAGTCCTTTAAGTAATATAAAAGAGACAGCTAGAGTAGCTGGTGCCGATATGGGTATCCCAAACTTCATTTTTAATGAATCATGGAAAGGCTTCGAAAAAGTGATTGACGGATGGGGTGATAATATGAAATTCTCATACCTGCTCTCCAATAATAAAGTGCCCACACTGGTGCTTTATGGCAATGGCGATGCCACTACGCCTGCAGAAATTTTGGAAGCAGAAATTGAAGGAATGATGCACGTCTATCCAATTCTGTTTAAAGGTGCGGATCATGTACAAATTTATACTCAACCCGAGTTTAAGGAACGCTATGCTACCAAGGTGAGCGACTTCCTTAGAATGAATTAAGATTAGCTTATTGTAAAGAAAACTTGTTTGGGCTTGTGTCATTTCGAAATCGATTGATAAAGCCCTAGCTTTGTAAAAACTATATAGAAGAAGGAAAATGCGTTACTACAATTCAATCATCGAAACTATTGGAGATACACCTTTAGTTAAGCTCAATAAGGTCAACAAAGGTGTGCCAGGAACGATTCTCGTTAAAGTAGAATACTTCAACCCAGGTAATTCCATGAAAGATAGAATGGCTATCAAGATGATTGAGGATGCTGAAAAACGTGGCGATCTGAAGCCAGGAGGAACCATCATCGAAGGTACTTCGGGAAACACAGGAATGGGCTTGGCGCTAGGTGCCATTGCAAAGGGCTACAAGTGTATTTTCACATTAGCTGATAAGCAGTCCCCAGAAAAGATGGACATTTTGAGAGCGGTAGGTGCCGAAGTTATCGTTTGTCCTACTAACGTAGAACCAGACGACCCAAGGTCTTATTACTCTATTGCCTCTAAACTGAATAAAGAGATTGAAAACTCATACTATCCAAACCAGTATGATAATGAATCTAATGCGCAAGCACATTATGAAACTACAGGTCCTGAGATTTGGAGAGATACCGAGGGTAAAATTACCCATTGGGCTGCTGGTGTTGGTACTGGTGGGTCTATGTGTGGTACCTCCAAATATTTGAAAGAGCAGAACCCTGCTGTAGTTTCGGTTGGTATAGATACCTACGGTTCAGTATTCAAAAAATACAAAGAGACAGGCGTCTTCGATGAGAAAGAGATATATCCTTACCTGACTGAAGGCATTGGCGAAGACATTCTTCCAAAGAATGTAGACTTCGATATGATTGACCATTTTGTAAAGGTGACTGATAAGGATGGTGCAATCATGACTAGAAGATTAGCGCGTGAAGAAGGTATGTTCTGCGGTTGGTCATGTGGCTCAGCTGTTGCCGGTGCTTTAGAATGGGCAAAGGATAATATGACCGATGATGACATAATGGTGATCATCCTTCCTGATCATGGTACGCGTTACTTAGGTAAAATCTACAATGATGAGTGGATGAAAGCCCGTGGTTTTGTGGAGGAAAGAGTGTTCGAAACTGCTGCTGATCTTCTTGCCCATCAAGAGCATAATGGCCATTTAACGACCATTGATCATACGGCAACTGTTGGTGATGCCATCAGAGTGATGACCTCTAATAGTATTTCTCAACTACCAGTTGTTGACGGGGATAATTTCGTTGGTAGTCTGATTGACTCGAAACTATTAGCGCAAATGATTGATGACTCCGAACTTCAAACTAAGGCGGTGTCGGATGTCATGGATAAACCTTTTCAGTTTGTCCCACTTGATAACACGCTTGATGTATTGTCATCGGTAATCAATAAGGATAACCCTGCAGTTATGGTAAGAGATGAGAATAGGGCACCTCGAATCATTACAAGGCACGATATTTTAAGAGCAATGACTTCAAATTAAGTCATTGCAAATCTTCAGACAGTTGGTTAATGATTTGCTGAAGCCTATAGATTTGTTGTTTCCATACACTGTAGGATACAAAAGTGAAAGCTAAGAGGGTTGTAATTAGTCCTCCGAGCATCATATACTTTTGCGTATCAAATACTATTTCAATGGTCATAAATAGTATCACAGCTGCTCCAAAGAAAAGGGCACTCATACCAGATGATATAGATAGCTTTTTAAGTTTCTTGATCAAACCTTTTGACATATTCAACATGTCATTGTCAGGTATTAGATTAATGGTTGCACTATAGCCCAGAAGTCTATTAACTATATATAGCACTCCGCTTATTACTAGGATTACATTAGCCCATAGCGGTTTATCAGTACCATCAAGTCCAGTATAAAAAATACTAAGGAAGGCAAAGACAAGTATTGACTCAATTAAGAGCCTTCTTCTTATTCTTTTCAACCTTCCATTATGTTTTAATGCTGTCATAAGCCTCAATTCTGACTGAGCTTTATGTGATTCACCAGCGGCTTTCCAAGTGTTTTTTAGGTCGTCTATTACCATTATTATTAAGTTAGGATCTCTTTTAATCGTTTTTTTATTCTGTTAATTCTCACGCCTACATAGTTTTCGCTGATGCCTATGATATCCGCAATTTCAGTGTAACTGTACTCTTCCAAATACAGGGAGATTATAGCACGTTCGGCTAGTGTGAGCTGATGTAAAGCATTGAATAGCTTTTCCTCATGCTCTGATATTTCATCGGCCTTATTAATGTCTTTCGTTTCTGGTAATTCTGATTCGAACTCTACTAAAGGCTTTTTCTTTCGAAAAAGCGCCATGGCAGTATTAAGTGCGATTCGATACATCCAAGTACTCACTTTGGATTCAGCACGAAAATTTGGATAGGCTTTCCAAAGTTGTAGCACTATATCTTGGAATAAATCCTCCTGATCTTCCACTGTGTTTCGATACATTCTCGAAACCTTGTGAATTATGTTCTGATGCTCATCAACTAATGCTAGGAATACTTCCATCATATTACTGCTTCTTGAACTCAAACTTTCTGCCCATTCGTTTTGCCACAATGCCTACAACATGGTCTTGATAGGTATTGAATTCAAGTTCAATATCAATCTTCTTCCCCAGAAATCTATTTCCTCCTAAAGGAGTAATTAGGAATGGAGGATTGCCCTGTAACTGTGCGAAGAGTTGTCCTTTCTGTAAAACGATGTTGAATTTCATCTGTCCAGACGTTGACAGGTAAGAACCTGCATATTGGGCTACCAGAAGCTCAGGCATCTCTTCACTTTCAGTGACCTTAGGAATATCTACATTCTCTCCAAAGACTATTTTTTCGAGCTGAGCGGCCATGGAGGAAACCGGTAACCTAGAGATATTGCTCAAAATAATAATACTGATGCCTTCCTCTGGGTAATAAGCGTGATGACTTGAGAACCCCCAAGTCCCCCCTCCATGATAGTATTTTTCTCGTGGATTATTATGATCGGTATACCAGCCATAGTCATAGGTGGACGTCTGATTGTCTTTATTGAAGATGTCAGTCTGTTCCTTCGTATCAAAAATCTTTTTTTCTCGAAAACTACAGTTCCATTTCAAAAGGTCTTTTGCTGTGGAATATTGATCTCCAGCCCCTTTTAGCATACTGTAATTTCTATATGGGGCTATCACCAAACTATCATTTGGCATTAAGTGATATCCTTGAGCCATACCCTGATTTATTGATAAAGAATTGGTAGTTCCAGTTTCGGTCATGTCAAGTTCTATAAAGAGCTTTTGCTCCAAAATTTCTTGATATGGTAAGTTATAGACTGCCTCCAGAATTGTGGAGAGAAGATAATAACCAAGACTAGAATATTTCATCTCTTCGCCAGGAGTAAAAAGTAAATCGAGTTTGTTAATTTCTGCAATTGCAGCACTCGTCTCAAGGTTGAGTCTTGATTTTTCCTGCCAATAGTTGGCAATAGCCTCATTGTGTGGAAGCCCCGATGTATGTGTAAGGAGTTGGCGAATCGTAACGACTGTAAATTTGTCAGATAACACGTTCAAGTATTTATGGGCCTTATCAGTAGTTTTTAAAAGCCCTTCTCGGGCTGCAATGGCGATAAGACTTCCCGTAAAGGTTTTTGTAATAGAGGCTATTTTAAACTTAGTACCAACAGCCATTGCTACGTCAAGTTCATGAAAATTGATTTCGCAATCTTTTGCTATAAGTACTTCTCCGCTGAATCCTTTCTGGCTATGCAGATATTCTAGATAAGTATTGAGTTTAGAATTCAGTTCAGAATGTTGCGCATTACTGAATTGCAACATAAAAAGTAGTAAGAGAAATATTAAAGGGGCTTTTGACTTCAAGAAGTGACAGCACATAGTTTCTAATTTCCCTATAGGTTGCGGAAACAGATAGAAAACTTACACTGCCATAGATATTTTCTTTTGAATGAATGAAAACGATCGATAGCAATTGTGAAGATTTTAGTCTAATAGGCAGTTCGATTAAGCCAATGTTGATACTGATTTCACTCTTTTGAACTGCGTTATCACTGCAAAAGCAAAGATTAGGCTGGCAAAGCCTAAAGCAACCCAAGAAATAGCGATCCCTTGACCCCACTGCTTATGCGATATGGCAGCCAATGCCCAAACACCTACGAGTGAGAAGGTAATCATGCCTCGTTTAATCAGAACAAATAGGTATACCAGTCCGGCAATGCTTATCATCGTAATTGCCCAGTTGACTTCAGTTAGCCAGAAGTCCCAGTTGGTTTTAGCCAGATAGGCTGAAATATTTGCTACGGTGGCAACCGTGATCCATCCTGCATACAATGAAATAGGCCACCAAACCCATCGTTTAATGGCATCCGGGCTACGATCACCACTTTTTATACCGAGTCTAATGACTGCCGTCAAAAGACAGACAAGAATCACCAACATGGTAATGACGCTTAATCCAGTGCGCTCTGTTAGCCACAACCAAATCCATAATGCATTTCCAATATTGGCTATCATTAAAAATGGCCCCAATGGCTTGAAAAATGAGGTGTTGATATTTTTGAATGCTGCTCTAATTTGAAATACTGCATTGATTGTTAGTGCAATATAGATTAGGCCCCAAATGGAAAAGGCATAACTAGAAGGCGTAAATAGGTTATCATAGTCGGCACTTAAAGAACCGACAGTATTTTCATTGATGCCCTGTGCATTGGCGTAGTAGTTCCAATAGATTACTAGAAGGAGAACAAAGGCATTTATGAGTGCCCATAGTTTGTTTGCGGACTTAGTCATGGCAAAATTTACAACTATAACTCAGCTAACACACCAAATGAACTGAAAAAAAGAAGCCCAAGTAATTTTGGGCTCAATTCTAAAACTTAGTGTTTTGATAAAACTGCCGAACATTCCCTTCGACTTGTTCATATACCCTATCAATGAAACTTATGAAAAGTGTTTGTGGGCTAGGAGGTGGCAACTCTTTTCGCTTAGATTGTTGAATTTCATCCTTGTTCAAAGCACGTTCATCTCCATTGAAAGAGGCCCACTCATGTCTCCATACATCTTCACTTGCAATTTTTCGATTTGTCAGAACTTTACCTGTGTAGGCGTCACGAATTTCAAAATTCAAAACTCCGCCAGAGAATAATGTCTTTTCGTTAGCCGTAAACTCTGCTTTCACTGTGTTAAAAACGTCATGTTCAATCCCACTGTCATCAGTATATTGACCGACAACTACACTGTCTCTTTTTAGCTCAACTACTTTTGTAACAATTTTGGCTTGTCCCAAAACGAAATCATCAAAACCCATTGATAGAATGTGGTCAGGTTGAATCTCTTGTTGCTCCGATTCGCTGATAGTAAAGAACCGTACGAATCGATCTTGGCTATAGCGATCAAGGTATTCGAACATTTTATTTTCAAAATACTCGTTAGTCAACTCCAAGTTTCTAGAATGAATAGGGATTGGTTCTATTAGAACACGTACTGTCGCCACTTGGCGTGCCTGAGACAGTAGAGAATCAATATCCTGAATATTATTGGAATACCTCAAAGCCCTCTCAAAGTGACCAAAGGCTTGTCGTCCTGTTTCTATCGTATTGATTGCTAGGGCATCAGTACCGAGTGCTAATTGCACTTCTGCAGCACGCTCACCGGCCTCTCTTTGCTCAGCGATGTATTCCCGTGGAGCAACTAAGTCCATGCAAGAAGGACACCTTTGTATATCTTGGTAATACCTATTCAGTTTCGCATACTCATTATAAATTCCTTCCCACATAAAGGTGTCTCCACCTTTATTGAATTGCTGTACGCGCTTCAAATGAAATTCAGAGGCTACTCGATAGCCATCAATTAAGACATCTTGCGCTTTATTGTTATTAGGATTTGCTTGTAAGCGATTAACTGAGCGATCCATGGCAGTTTCATAATCACCTTTATCAAAGGCATTTTTCCCAGTTGCACATGAGGCAAGAGAAAGTGCTATGAACCCAAGTAAGATAGTTTTTTGAAAAGTGTTCATAAGCCTCATTGTTTGATTTTGTATTGACTATTGAAAAAACAGTGCCAAACAAAATTAACGGCTTCCATTCAGCTCTACTATCTTTTCTTTCATCATTTTAAAAACCGTATCAGTCAAGTCAGTTACATCGTCCTCCGTGAGTCCTTTAACAGGCACTTCAGGAAGCACATAGGAGTGAACAACGCCAGGTTTCAATAAAAGACTTCCGCGCCTCATCAATTTACCCGCATCATGAATGATGACAGGTATAATAGAGATTTGGGATTCAATGGCCAATCGAAAAGGACCGTGTCTGAAGGGAAGGAGTAATTCATCTGTATTATTTCTCGTGCCTTCTGGCGCAATCAATACTGAGGTACCACCTTTTAAAACGTCCTTCATTTTTTGGCTTCCCTCGCGCCTGCTTTCTGGGCTTGAACGATCTACCCATATGGCCCAACGACTGGTTACCCAACCGAAAATTGGAATTTTTGAGAGTTCTTTTTTTCCAAGCCCAACTAGGCTTGATGGAATGGCAATGGGAATAGCACAAGCATCCAGAAAGGAAGTATGGTTAATTACAAAGATGAAGGAACGCTTACGGTCTACCGATTTTTTATTGTGGCCGATAAACCAAATGCCTGTGGTGATACCAAACATGTACACCCAGCAGCGAATAAAAAAGAAGGTAATACCATCAAGTTTTCTGGAGATCAACAAGGGAATGACCATTAGCGGAGTAAAGATCACCATAGGTATAACGAACATAATGCCGCACCAGCCAGTGTAGATATATTGAATCAGGTTTTTAATCACGTTCTTTTTCTAAAGATTTTGCCAAAATAGTTTTTTTAAGTCAATCCACTATTTAGATTTAAGTGGAAATTTAATGAAAACCGCTGGTACTCACTCATCCTAGGTGCCAGCGTTAAAAATGGATGAACCTAACTCTTTACTTGCAGTCCCATTGTTTCATTACGATGGGACTTTTTTTATGGGTAAATGAAAGCATTTTGCACCCAAATACGAGGCTGAGAAATAGATTTGACGCATAAAAAAAGGAGTGCATCGCACTCCTTAAAACTACTCGCAAATTATATCAACTATTGAATTGTTGCACTAAAAGTTACGGTTACATCCGTTTCTCCGCCTGCATTTGTTGGGTCACCACTGCTAACGTTAGCCGCATCTTTGACAGGCTCATGGATAAGCGTAACTGTTAAATTTCCAGTACTAGCACCTGTTGTGGTTACTGTACCAGCCAAACCAATTGGATCACCATTTATATCCTGATCACCGTAAGCATATGTCAGGTTAAGACCTGTGCCCGGAACCACAAACACCTGGTGCTCGTCAGCTTCTTCTGCTACTTCTTCCGTAATATCCTCTGCTGGACTGTCTTGCTCATTCAAAAACTCAACAGAAACGCTATAGGTAGTATTGGCAGCTAAAGTAGGGTTTACAATTACTGGTGCATCACCGCCTGGTCCGTCAAGATCAGTGAATGTGGCCACTACATCAGGCATGGCAGCATTGCTGAAAGTTACTCGCACAGTTGTGATCAGCTCTTCTTCGTTAACTGGCTCTGGGTCGTCCGTACCGCAGGCTGAAAAGGCTAAAATCATTACTAAGAATGTTAAATACTTAATGCTATTAATTGTCTTCATGAGGTGATTTGTTTTTGTATGATTTCTGAATGCAAGATTAATACAAGTGCAACAATGTTGCAAATATTTTGATGCTAATCTTTTAGAATTTGTTTGAATGGTCTTTATAGGGCCCTATGAGTATGTTTTTGGATGTTCAAAACTGTTTTAGTTAAACCTGCGTATATTTACGGGACTTGAAAAGAACAGTGACCATACTATTCACAATGCTTTACCTAATGGCTTCCTCTGGAATTCTAGTAGGTCAGCATGTATGCATGGACCGTGTAAAGGAAACCGCAATTTTCCAAAAAGTGGAAAAGAACTGCGGTATGACACAAGCCATGCATGAGGATATGCCGGACTGCTGTAATGATGAGTGGGCTTTGGAAATCGTTGAAGACGATCAGCAAATCTCAGTAGGCACTGATACTCCAATCGGTATTTATCATTTACTTTTTGAAGTGCCTTATTCTGACTTTGAATTATTAATGACAAGTCAAGAAGATAAAGTGGAGGTAAACAATACAGGACCACCTGATATTCCCGCACAGGACCTCACTATACTTTATCACTCCCTTAAAATCCCTGCCGCTTTACAATCTTAGGTTTCCTAACGTCATTCCGATTTAAGCGAAACTTGAAGAAGGAATCTCCTCAAATAAGACTGAGATTCTGTCGCTTCACTGTGTTTCGCTCAGAATGACGAGATGGGTAAATCCTTTGTCTTACACTAGACGCTTAATTCTACCAGATTGTAAAAGCATAATTAATGATCAATACTCTTATTAAATTCTTCTTGGAAAACCGTCTGGTTACCCTCATTCTCCTAGTTCTACTGGTAGGTTGGGGACTAATTACAGCTCCATTTCAGTGGAATACTGGATTGCCAAGCGATCCTGTTCCAGTTGATGCGATACCCGACATCGGGGAGAACCAACAAATCGTGTATACGGAATGGACAGGTAGGTCTCCACAGGATATAGAAGATCAAATTACTTATCCGTTAACGTCCTCACTACTTGGAATACCGGGTGTAAAAACGATTCGGAGTTCATCGATTTTCGGTGTCTCATCTATCTATATCATTTTTGATGATGAAACCGAGTTCTATTGGAGTAGGAGCCGAATTCTAGAAAAGCTAAATTCTCTCTCAAAAGGGCTTTTACCGGAGGGAGTGCAACCATCTTTAGGGCCAGACGCCACCGCACTCGGACAAATCTATTGGTATACCATCGAAGGAAGGGATGAGAATGGGAATCCTTCGGGGGGCTGGGATCCACAGGAAATTAGAACTATCCAAGATTATACGATCAAGTATGCACTAGCGGCTGCAGAAGGAGTTTCAGAAGTTGCATCCATTGGGGGTTTTGTGAAAGAGTATCAAGTAGATATCGATCCTAAGGCAATGGAAAGCTATGGGGTGACTTTGGCTGAAGTTTCAAAAGCTGTTAGAGAAAGTAATTTAGACGTTGGTGCCAAAACACTTGAAATTAACCAGGCTGAGTACCTCGTGAGAGGGCTAGGTTACATAAAGAGTTTGAGCGACCTAGAACAAGCCGCAGTTAAAACGGTCAATAATGTTTCTATTCGAATAAAGGACGTAGCAAAGGTGACCATTGGCCCGGCCTCTAGAAGAGGTGCCTTAGATAAATCAGGCGCAGAAGCAGTTGGCGGAGTAGTGGTTGCTAGATATGGCGTAAACCCCATTGAAGTAATTGATAATGTAAAGGCCAAAATTGCGGATATAAGTGCAGGCTTACCATCAAAGTATTTGGAGGATGGAACAGTGTCCAAGTTGACAATTGTGCCTTTTTATGACCGTACTGACTTAATTAAAGAAACGATCGGTACGCTTGAAGAAGCTTTGACGCTGGAAGTCATCATTACCATTATCGTGGTATTAGTGATGCTGCTTAACCTAAGGGCATCGATTCTGATTTCATCCCTATTGCCGATCGCGGTGCTCATGTGCTTTATCGCCATGCGCTATTTTGGCGTAGATGCCAATATAGTCGCACTATCAGGTATTGCCATCGCAATAGGTACGATGGTAGACGTTGGTATAGTGCTTACAGAAAATATAACAAGGCACTTAAATGAGCAGCGTGAAAAGACATTGCTTACACTCATTTTAGATGCTGCTAAGGAAGTGGCTCCCGCTATCATTACTGCAGTTATGACTACCGTAGTCAGTTTTATTCCAGTCTTTACTATGGAAGCAGCTGAGGGCAAGCTATTCCGACCTTTGGCCTATACCAAGACTTTCGCATTGTTAGCCGCTATTGTGGTTGCATTGGTCATATTGCCAACACTAGCCTATTGGTTCTTTGGGTTTAAGCCTAAGACAAAATTGTTTAAAGCACTTCTGAATGTTGGCTTGATCATTTTCGGTACTTGGGTACTGATTCTTGGTCACTCCCTAGCGGCCTTTATTTTAATAGGATTTGGCCTAGTCAATTTACTCCGTCATTATGTAAACTCAATAGTCGGTTACTTGAAGCATGCAGACGTAGTCATTGCGCTTATAGCAGGTTCGATATTACTCAGCGATAAGTGGATGCCTTTGGGAGTTGAAGTTAGTGGCTTAACCAACTTCATCTTCGTAGCGCTCATAATCGGTTTAACACTTGGCAGTTTCAGTTTATTCATAAAGGTTTACCCGAAAATTCTGAGTTGGTGTCTACAGAATAGATGGAAATTTTTGGCAATACCATCCTTTATTATTCTACTTGGAATAACCATCTGGCTAGGCTTTGATAAGGTTTTTGGTTTTGTACCAAGAACTTTTGGAGATCAAGTAAGGGCTCAGAAAACGTATTCAAATCTAGCGCATACTTTCCCTGGAATCGGAAAGGAGTTTATGCCATCTCTTGGTGAAGGTGCTTTTCTCCTGATGCCGACATCCATGCCGCATGCGGGTTTGGAACAAAATAGACAGACACTTCGCTTATTAGATATGGCGGTAACAGCCATTCCGGAGATTAAATCAGTCGTTGGAAAGTTCGGCCGAACGGAAAGTGCATTAGACCCTGCACCTATCTCGATGTACGAGAACGTGATCAATTATAAAAGTGAGTATATCACAGATGAGAATGGCCGAAGACTACGCTTCGAAAAGGAGAAGGGTGAGTTTGTCCGAGATGACAGTGGCAACCTGATTTTAGACAAGCGAGGTTCATACTTTAGGCAATGGAGAGATGAAATCAAATCTCCGGATGATATCTGGAATCAGATCGTCAAAGTAACTAAGCTACCGGGCGTCACTTCAGCACCTAAGCTACAGCCTATCGAAACGAGGTTAGTCATGCTTCAAACAGGAATGAGGGCTCCGATGGGAATCAAAGTAAAAGGCCCGGACCTAGCCACCATTGAGGCTTTCGGTTTAGTATTAGAAGAGGTTTTGAAAGATGTGCCTTCGGTAAAGAGAGAAGCTGTCTTTGCAGAACGTATTGTTGGCAAGCCATACTTATTGATCGAGCTAGACCGTGAAGCCCTGGCACGATATGGTGTGAGTGTGTCAAAGGTTCAAGAATATATTCAGATCGGTATTGGTGGCATGGAGTTGTCAACTACTGTTGAAGGACGTGAACGCTATGGCATCCGCGTGCGATACCCACGTGAGCTTAGAGATGACCCTGAATCGCTGAAAGATATCTTGATTCCAATTGACAAAGGTCAAAGTATTCCATTAGGTGATCTGTCTGAAATAAAGTACACGCAAGGCCCTCAAATGATCAAGAGCGAAGACACTTTCTTGGTTGGATATGTCATTTTCGATAAGCTTGATGGGTATTCAGAAACAGGTGTAGTCGATGATGCAAGACAGTTGATTGAGCAGCGCATTGCTTCAGGGCAGTTTAGCTTACCAGCAGGGGTTTCTTATGAATTTGCAGGTAATTATCAGAATCAATTAAGAGCAGAGAAAAGATTGAGCTTAGTTATTCCAGTCGTTTTAGTCATTATCTTTTTAATCCTCTATTTCCAATTCAAATCAGTACCCGTTTCATTAATGGTTTTCAGTAGTGTGGCTGTCGCCTTCGGTGGAGGCTTCTTAATGTTATGGTTTTATGGTAGAACTGGTTTTCTCGACTTCTCTTTATTCGGAACTAACATGCGTGACTTGTTCCAAATAGCTCCGGTCAATTTAAGTGTTGCGGTTTGGGTAGGCTTTATTGCACTTTTTGGTATTGCTACAGATGATGGTGTGCTGATGGCCACCTATTTGAATCAATCATTTGATAAGAAGGAAATCTCAGATAAGTCTAAAATTCGAAAACTGGTTATAGAAGCAGGTATGAGAAGAGTTCGACCATGCTTAATGACAACTGCGACAACGTTGTTGGCGTTGCTGCCAATTCTGACGTCAACGGGTCGTGGATCGGATGTGATGATTCCAATGGCGATTCCTTCCTTCGGTGGTATGCTGATCGCTTTGATTACCCTATTCGTAGTGCCGGTGCTTTATTCCTTCTACAAGGAATCACAGCTGAAGTTTAACCTAAAAGAAACAGAAAATTGAAAAAGTTAATACCAGCTTTATTGGTCCTATCTATTTTGACGGCTTGTGATAGTACGATTCAAACGATATCCGTGGAACATCATGGTGTTTTGAGAGAAATCATGAGGGAACAAAAACTAGATGTTAATGCGGATCTATTGGATTATGAGCGTATTTCTAATTTATATGCGCTTGGTGCCTTAGAAGGTCTATCTGGTGAAATATTGATTCTCGATGGCAAGCCACTCCATAGCTATTCTAACGAAGGCGCTTTGGTAATAGATAGAAGCTTCGATTGGAAGGCCACTTTACTCGTGACAAGCCAAGTCATTGCCTGGGAATCTTTCAAGATAGATGCCGTAATCAATGAGAATAGTGATTTACAAGCTTTGGTTTTTAAAGAAGCTCAGCGGCTTGGCATAAATACAGATGAAGCTTTTCCTTTTATGCTCAAAGGAAGTATTGACTCCATCGAATGGCATGTGATTAATGCCAAAGAGGCTATTGCTCAAAATCATGATGCTTACAAAGCAGCAGGACTAAAGGGTACAGGTCAATACAAAGATGCCAGCGTTTTGGGCTTCTACTCAAACCAGCATGAAGGAATATTTACGCATCACGGTAGCTATTTACATATGCATTTCATCAACGAGGAGGAATCAGTAATGGGGCATGTTGATGCGCTGAAGAATGATGGTTTGCTTTCATTGTGGCTACCTAAAATGAAATAGAAATGAGAAGACTAATCAACGTAATCTTGCTTTTGTCAATTGCCATCTCACTTCATGGGCAGTCAACGGTAAATGACTATCTGAAGATAGCAGCAGAGCATAACCCGTCTTTAAAGGCCAAATTCAGTCTCTATTTGGCTGCCTTAGAAAAAGTAAATCAACAAGGTGTTTTGCCAGACCCTACTGTCAGCTTTGGTTACTTTATTTCTCCAGTAGAGACAAGGGTAGGACCACAGCGTTTTCGGCTTTCAGTAGCACAAATGTTTCCATGGATGGGAACTCTGAAAGCCAAAGAGAAGGTAGTGGCTAGCATGGCTAAAGTTAGGTTTGAAGAATTTGAGGAAGCCAGAAATGAACTTTTCCTACAAGTGAAGACGAAATGGTTAGCGCTCTATGAACTACAAGAGGAAGTCCAGATTATGGAGGCTAACCTTAAAATTCTAAAGTCCTATGAACCGGTTACAAAAACCAAATACGAAGCAAATTTGGTGTCATTAGCCGATTTAGTCAGGGTGCAAATCAGTATCGACCGAGCGAAAACAGATCTTGATTTACTTCGATTAAAAGAGAAACCATTATTAGACGATTTTAATACTATGCTCAATCGAGACCGGCAATCTGAGGTAGTGTTAACGGAAACTTTGACGTTCATTAATGCTGACTATGATACTGATTCAGTATTGAGCAATCAACCGAAGTTGAAGGGAATTAGATCAAGTTTGGAGGCCCTTGAACAAGAAAGCGTGATAGCAGAGTTGAATCGTAAACCAAATATTGGTGTAGGCTTAGACTACGGATTTATAGGAAGAAGGGAAGGGGTGAATATCTCAGACAACGGCAAGGATATTCTCATGCCAATGATTTCTTTGAGCCTGCCAATTTTCGGCAAGAAGAATCGGTCCATTAAAAAAGAAGTAGCGCTTCGAACAGAGAGCAAAGGTTTTGAGCTTGCTGCGATGGAGAATCAGTTGAAGAATAGCTGGACCAACATTGAATATCAGATGGAATCGGCACAGCAAGCAATGGATCTTTATACAGCAGAAATGAAAAAGACCGAATTGCTGTTAAGCGTATTGATCAGCGAGTACTCGAATAACAACAGAGACTTCGAAACGCTATTAGAAACACAACAAAGACAATTACAATTAGAGTTGGCTTATGTTCAGGCTAGTGTGAATTATCAAGAAGCGATGTTTAAGAAAGATTATTTAACGGGTTACACATTAAACGAAATCCAAAATGAAATTAAATAGATCAACCCTAATTACTATTGGTTTTACCCTCCTACTAGGAGTAGCCGCAGGAGCAATGTTTTTCGGAGCCAATTCAAGTACTGAATTGGATACCGAGCATGCCTATGAACTTAATGCCGATGGACTTTGGACTTGTTCCATGCATCCACAGGTGAGACAATCCGAACCAGGTGCATGTCCTTTTTGTGGTATGGACCTCATTCCCGTTTCGAATGATGAAGGCGGTGATCCGGCAGTCATGAAAATGTCAAATGCAGCCATCCAATTAGCTAATATTCAGACAGCTATAGTAGGATCAGGATCAGTAGATGACGTATTGCGCTTAAGCGGAAAGATAAAAGTAGACGAAAGAAGAGTGAGGGTTCAAACCACTCACTTTGCTGGGCGCGTTGACGCGCTTTATAAAAGTTTTGAAGGAGACTTGATCAAGAAGGGCGAGAAAATAGCTTCCATCTACTCTCCAGAGCTGGTTGCTGCGCAAGAAGAATTGATTGAGGCAAAGAAGCTGGAGGATACCAACCCTATTTTATTGGCAGCAGCCCGTAGAAAACTACATCATTGGAAACTGACTATGGAGCAGATTAATGAGATAGAGTCTTCTCAAGCGCCTATGCGGAATTTCGATCTATTGGCAGATTATGACGGTATTATCAGCAAGAAATTAATCAATACAGGAAATCATTTACCTGAAGGCGGTGGATTAATGGAAATCACAGATCTCTCAAAGGTTTGGGCAGTATTCGAGGTATATGAAAAGGATTTAGGGAAAATTCGCTTAGGTGATCGTCTTAAATTTGAAAACAAGGCCACGAGTAAACCTCAGGAAGGTACTGTTTCGTTCATTTCTCCAGCAGTAGATCAACAGACGAGAATAGTGGAGGTGAGGGCCGACCTGAATAATTCATCAGGAAGCCTTAAGCCTGGAATGTTTATTTCCACGTCTATCTTTTCGAGTAGTGAAGCTGGTATTATAATACCGAAATCAGCGGTGCTTTGGACAGGGAGAAGGTCTATCGTTTATGTGAAATCATCAAATGAGCAGAGCTTTGAACTAAGAGAGGTGGTTCTGGGTGACGCTGTGAATGATCAGTATGTCATTGATTCTGGATTAAATGAAGGAGAAAAAGTGGTAGTCAATGGCGCATTCACCCTTGATGCAGAAGCACAACTCAGAGGAAAGATCAGCATGATGAATCCGACTCCCAAATCAATCGATAATGAAGATAATGTTGGCCAGTTTACTGAAATAGATTTGCCGATAAGCCAAGACTTCAGCGGTCAAGTAGACCCCGTATTTCAAGAGCAACTGATGGCATTATCTATGGAGTACATAATGCTTAAGGATTTGATGGTTGAGGGTGACGGTGCTAAAATCAGAAAAGCGGGTATAAAAGTTAAAGCTGCTTTAGAGAAAATGGACATGAGCCTTACTAAAGGCGATGGACATTTACATTGGATGGAGCTTTTGAGTCCAATGTCAGAAAGCTTATTGCTTATTACCAATACTGGGGATCGTGATGCGCAAAGACTACAATTCATTAACCTTTCAAAGGCATTGATTAATGCAGTGCAGTCATTTGGGACATCATTTGAAAGTCCATTGTATGTTCAGTATTGCCCGATGGCCAATGACAACCAAGGAGCTACTTGGATTAGCAAAGAAGAAAATATAGTCAACCCATATTTCGGTGATGTAATGCTGACTTGTGGTAATGTAGAGTCAATAATAAATGGAAACTAAAAACTAATATGAAGAAGATAACATTACTTATCGCCCTAGCTATCGTAGTGACCGCTTGTGGAGGAAAAAAGGAGAACAATGAATCTGTAAAAGCTACAGATCAGATTGCTAATTATTTAGCAGTAAAGGACGCATTGGTTTTAACCGATGGCGCCAAGGCCCAAAGTGCAGCCAAGGCCTTTCTGAGTACATCTGAAAATGGGTCTTTGAAAAGTGATTTAGAGATTATTGCCGGTACGAGTGACGTGAAGGTACAGCGTCAAGCATTTGAAGCGCTCTCTATGAAAATGTATGACTTGGTTCAGACCAGCGGTTCAGATAGTCCACTTTACAAGCAGTACTGCCCCATGGCCTTCAATAACAAAGGTGCTTATTGGTTAGCTGCTGAGATGGAAGTGAATAATCCTTACTTTGGAGACAAGATGCTGCATTGTGGAAGTGTACAAGAAAAAGTAGGGGGCTAGTAGACGCCTTTATTAAGTCCACCTAATAAATTCTTAGCTTAAGATATCTCATCAGTTTACCGATGAGTCGTTTGTGTTTGTGTGACCACCCAAGGCAGCTTAGGTGTTTTTTTATGAAAGGTGCCGATTTATTATAACTGAAGCCCTGTTGTATCCTATCCGATATTATCTTTGTGGCAGTCAAATTAAAACTCAATGCACATTAGATTTCTTTTTGTCTGCTTGGTGATGACAATGTCTATCACTTCGACTCTCGCACAAAATTCAGTAAGCTTTAAAATACTCGACAAAGAGGACAACACACCTCTAGTAGGAGCAACTGCAACAGTCAGCCCAACCAATGGGGCTATTGCAGGTAACGATGGTGTCGCCAATCTAAAACTAACAGCAGGCGTCAATAAAATTAAGGTGACCTTTTCATTCGTAGGTTATGCAGCTCAGGTAAAGACCTATAACCTGCCAATCAGTGAGGCTCAACCCATTCTCATTTTAATGGAAGAAGAATCTGAGGAGATGGAAGAGATAATAGTGACCACCACAAGAAACTCCAGAAATATTGAAGACATACCCACTAGGATAGAGTTTCTAGGTACCGAAGAACTAGAAGAGAAGGCAGTTATGCGTTCCGATAATATTGCTATGCTCTTGCGCGAAAGTACAGGTATTCAAATGCAGGTGACTTCCCCTAGTTCAGCCAATCAGAGTATCAGAATTCAAGGGCTTGATGGCCGTTATACGCAACTTCTAAAAGACGGATTTCCAATTTTTGGCGGATTCTCAGGAGGTTTAAGCATCATGCAAATACCGCCCTTGGATCTAAAACAAGTAGAAGTGATCAAGGGAAGTAACTCTACCCTATATGGAGGTGGAGCTATTGCGGGCTTGGTCAATTTGGTGAGTATTCAACCAGAAGAAGATCCTAAGCTGAAGGTTATGATGGATCAAACTTCAGCCGGAGGAACCACACTGAATACCTTTATGGCCAGAAGAAATGATAAGGTTGGGATTAGCTTCTTTGCTTCAGGAAATCGACAAAGCGCTTATGATCCTAATGCTGATAATTTTTCTGAGATTCCAGAGGTGAGAAGAGTCACTATTAATCCAACTTTTTTCTATTATCCATCAGCAGATAGCAAGCTAAGGCTCTCACTCAGCGGTACTTTTGAAGAACGACTTGGTGGAAATTTAAATGCTATTGATTCTGAAGTGGCTACAACTAATCAGTATTTGCAAGACAACAATACAAATAGGCTGTCTTACCAGTTGACGTATGAGAAGAAGTGGGATAATAACCGAGAGTTAATCATAAAGACTAGTTTGCTCCATTTTGATCGTTCTATTGATCAGTTTAATTATGCTTTTAATGGAGAGCAGTTGTCTTCTTTTAGCGAGGCAACCTATTCCTTTGGTAGTGAGGAGAGCAGTTGGGTTTTAGGGGCCAATGTGATTTCAGATAATTTTAATGAGGATGATTTGACAACGAGTGATCGAAGTTATGATCAATTCACAGCAGGTGTTTTCGCTCAACAAGTATCTAAACTCTCAGACCGTTTGTCAATTGAATCTGGCTTTCGATTAGATTATAATGACGATTATGGTTGGTTCGCTTTGCCGCGTGTGGCGTTGTTCTATAAGCCCAATACTAGTTTCACTTATCGTTTGAGTGGAGGTTTAGGGTATAAAACCCCAACTATTTTTACAGAAGACACTGAACGACTTTCTTTTCGTGGATTGAGTGCTTTCAACCTTGAAGACTTAGACGCTGAACGCTCTTATGGAGGAAATTTTGATGTCAATTACAAAACGGCATTTGGTAACGACTGGACGTTTAGCTTGAATCAGCTCTTCTTTTACACAACCTTGAATGATCCCTTGGTCTTAACTGAGAACCCAGCAAATAATTTTCTTTTTGAGAATGCTAGTGGTCCTGTGAGTTCGAGGGGTATTGAGACAAACTTAAAGTTGACTTACAAAGACTTTAAACTGTTTTTCAACTATGCCTTGATAGATACTAGGCTTGACTATGAAAACATAAATGATCAGAAGCCGCTAACAGCCAAACACAACATTGGAACAGTGCTTGTTTATGAAGAGGAGGGCAAATGGCGATTGGGCCTAGAGGCTTACTACACCAGCAGGCAGCTGCGTAACGATTTGTCTGAGACAGATGACTTTTGGATTGTCGGATTTATGGCGCTTAGAAAATTTAAGAATTTAAGTGTATACCTAAATTTCGAAAACTTCACCGACACCCGCCAGTCTAGGTTTGAAAACATCAACTTAGGGGCAAGCATGGCCCCTGAACTATTAGACGTTTGGGCACCTTTAGAAGGGTTTGTTGTCAATGGTGGAATTATAGTCGAACTAGCACGCTAGATTGATCTCTGGCACTTACTTCCCCAATCAGACTCTTCCCCAATTAGACTCTTCCCCAATCAGAGTCTCTCGCAGAGGACTCTGATTAAGCTTATATTCTTTGTTATCTCTTCACTCGCGTAGGCCTTTGGATAAAGATGATCTAACCTAGATTATTGTTTTTTCACCCTCTTGCTCAGAGTCCCTTTCAGGAGACTCTGAGTGTGGAATACTAGATTACCATTACAATGAGAGTCTCTCGCAGAGGACTCTGAATAGGTTTAACTTATAGCGTCCCTTTCAAGAGAGACTGTGATAGTTTTTTAATGATCCAGCAGCATCATGGCTCATTTCGTCATCCGACTATAAGAGTCTCGCAGAGTATTCTGAAGAGTAATATTATGATTAAATTCAAACATGAGCACACACAGAATACATGAGGCCAAGCATACTGTGTTTTTCATTACGTTCACATGCTTTAAATGGCTTCCCCTCATCGATCTCTCAAATAGTTATGCTGCATTTAGTAAGTGGTTTGAATACTTAAAATCAAGGGAAGCTATTGTATTAGGCTATGTAATAATGCCCAATCATTTTCATGCCCTACTTTTCTTAGATGAGAAGTGTGATAAAAACCTGAATCAATTAGTCGCTAATGGCAAGCGGTTTTTAGCATATGATATTGTGAAAGGGCTTGAAGTTGGAGAACATCAAAAGATCTTAAATTTTCTTTCGAATTCGGTGGCTGATAAAGAAAGCCAAAAAGGGAAAAAACATCAGGTATTTGTTTCTTCTTTCGATGCTAAGGAATGCTTTAACCGTAAAATGGTTGAGACAAAGCTTGATTATATCCACCACAATCCTGTGTCTGGGAAATGGCATTTGTGTGAAGATTGGATTGAGTACCCTTATTCCAGTGCTGGTTTTTACGAATCAAATCAACTTAACCCTTGGGTCACGCACTATATGGATGTGATTTAAAACCCTCTCGTTCAGAGTCCTCTGATTAAGCTTATATTCTTCGTTATCTCTTCACTCGCATAGGCCTTTGGATAAAGATGATCTAACCTAGATTATTGTTTTTTCACCCTCTTGCTCAGAGTCCCTTTCAGGAGACTCTGAGTGTGTTAGTTTTTGTTGGACTACTCACTCACTATCAGAGTCTCTCGCAGAGGACTCTGATTAAGCTTACATTCTTTTATGTGTTTGAGTGTCCCTTTCAGGGGGGTTATGAGAGGGTTAATATCCAGCAGCTTGTCCATCTTTCCTTGATTCAGAAGCACCATAGTAGACTTTGTTTTTATCATCCCACATGATCGCTTGATATCCACCATAGCTACCCACATTCCATGACATGGTATGACCCATCAAAACGAGTTTTCGAATGACTTCATAGTCAATGCCGCTTTCTAATTGTAGCGTCCCGCCATCGGTCATTATCGATCCGGTAGGTTGAGAAGACCCTGTATGCAGAATACGAGGTGCATCACCTGCTTCTTGCAAATTCATTCCAAAGTCAATTAGGTTGATGACAATTTGCGCATGCCCTTGTGGCTGTGTGGCACCACCCATTAAACCAAAACTTACCCAGGGCTTTCCATCTTTAGTAATGAAAGCCGGAATGATAGTATGAAAAGGTCTCTTGTGAGGTTCATATACGTTAGCATGCCCTTCCTCCAATGAGAATAACTCTCCCCGGTCTTGTAAGATGAAGCCTAAGCCTGGAGGTGTCATCCCCGAGCCCATGCCTCTATAATTACTTTGGATGAGTGAAACCATATTGCCGTCCTTGTCTGCAACAGTCAAGTAGATAGTATCACCATCTTTTAGTTGCCCAGCAGGAACTGACTGTGCTGCTTTTTCCGGGTTGATTAGTTTTCTTCGTCCTGCTGCATATTCCTCTGATATCAACCAATCGATAGGTGTTTTATAAAAGTCTTGATCTGCATAAAACTTAGCTCGGTCAGCAAAGGCCAGCTTCTTGGCTTCGGTGAAGGTGTGGATGTATTCTGCACTACCAAAGCCCATGGACTTTAAGTCATAAGCTTCCAATATTTTTAATTGCTGCAAAGCGGCAATCCCCTGTCCGTTTGGTGGTAGCTCCCAAACATCGTAGCCACGATAGTTAACTGATACAGGCTCTACCCACTCTGAAGTATGATCTGCAAGGTCTTTTTCTGATAAGAACCCACCAAGTTGATCCATGTAATCAGCAATTGTCTTCGCCACGGGACCTTTATAGAAGGCATCACGACCTCCTTTTGCAATTAAGCTAAGCGTATTGGCTAAGGCTGGATTTTTAAAGACTTCACCTTTTTTGGGTGTTGCTCCGTTCGGCATATAGACCTCTTTGAAGCCTGGAAATCTTTTCAAGTTTGTGGCACCTTTTTCCATATACCAAGAAATTAGTTCGGTTACAGGAAAGCCACTGTTGGCATAATTGATGGCGGGTTGTAGAATCTCTTGTATCTCCATAGAGCCAAATTTTCCATGTAATTCGAACCAGCCGTCAACTGCTCCTGGTACCGATACTGGTAAAGGGCCATAAGAAGGAATTTTTTCGTAGCCGTTAGTCTTGAAGTAGTCAAGCGATAGGCTGTAGGGAGAACGGCCTGAGGCATTAAGTCCGTAGAGCTGTTGCGTCTGAGCATCCCAAACAATAGCAAATAGATCGCCACCTATACCATTGCCAGTGGGCTCTACGAGCCCGAGTACTGCGTTAGCTGCTATTGCTGCATCAATGGCGTTACCACCTTTCTTTAAGATGTCTAAGGCCACTTGAGTGGCTAAAGGTTGACTAGTAGCCGCCATTCCGTTTTGCGCGATTACCTCTGAGCGTGTGGCAAACTTGCTACCTGTGATTCTGTCTTGCGCCTCAGCAGAGCATACTGATATAAGGAGAATTAGGACTAATAACTTCTTCATGGTGGTCAATTAATTTATTATTTCTACTCCGCCGAAAACCACTAATCCTTTGATGTAGAGTTTTTCGGGGTGTTCTGCTTCATCTTTTATCACGCGCTTATCGGCTGTTGCGCCAAAGATACTTGTTACGCCTATTTCTACATTCCAATCTTGAGGTACTCTAATTTTAGACCCTCCGAAAAGGCAGAAAATTTCAATGCGCGCTGATCTTGGTGAAAGCTTAGAGGTAGTTAGGTCAATATTTGAACCTCCGAAAATAGCGGTGAGACTACCCCCTCTAAAATTATAGCTAGTGATTACTTTGTCACCACCACCGAATATGGCTGTATCTTCTATCAGATCGCTATCATCCGGATTTGGGGTATTCAGATCAGCAGTGGTTGAGGTCTTTCTCATGATAATGTGAATACCTATTGCTACCAAGGCCAATGGCCACAAGTCCCAGATAGATACATCTATCCTGAACCAGTCATCGATCACAAAGATGAATCCTATAGCTAACAGAATACCTCCTGCTCGTTTATTTTCATCCGTAATGACTAAAAACAAGCCTATGAGTAAAAGAATATTTTCCCATTGAAAAATAAACCTTCTGACATAATAAGGTATCATGTCGAGGTTGCTCAGCGCGAGGATCAACCCGATGATAATGAAGATGATGCCGAGCAGTGTTGTCTTGTTGAGTTTTTTCATTTTGGGGCCTAAAAGTTAAAGCTAGAAAACTACATGCCTTTAAACAAAGGAGATTTGTTTAAAGGTCAATGTTTGTTATTTGAATTAGCTCAATTCTTAACTACTTTTGTCAACCTTGAATTTCAAGCGCACGTGGTGAAATTGGTAGACACGCCACCTTGAGGGGGTGGTGCATTAAGTTGTGTGGAAGTTCGAATCTTCTCGTGCGCACTAGAGCCCCTATTTTTTTAGGGGCTCTTTTCGTTTGTAGCCAGGTAAGAACGGACTGGTACAAACTATTTTAATGAGTAGTTGAAATCTTCTGTAAAATGGTAATCACCTATCAATAATTCTGCATTTCCGAGTTAGTACAGAGGGCTTATTGTAGTAAGAATTCACTTTTTATACATACAAAACTTTGTTTCTTAAAGCTTCTTAGCAGTGCAACGCATGAAAAGGTGCCCTCAAGCATGTTAAATGCCTATTTACATATTGTGTAAATCGTTAGTTATTACATATATTTGATTTACCTAACATCGAGAACTAACTTATTTTGACTACGCGTCTATCCAGACTTTGGAGATTCCTCTCCATTGCTGTGATTGGTGCATTCTTTGGAATTATTGCTAATACAGCGCAAGCCCAAACGAATGTATTGAATACAGCTCTGACACTTGACTTTTTGAAGTCCGGTGGCTCCGCGTCTGCTGATGATGTTGTCACCAATGTCGTTAAAGCGATTAATCGCACATCTCGTCCCTTAAAATTTAATTTAGACTTATCTTCTCCTGCCGGTTGGAAGGTCGTTAATGACATGACTAAAATTCATGAAGTCGCCCCTGGTGATTCGACCTTTATCCCTATCAGGTTGGTCCCTTCTAAGTCTACCAATGGGAATGTTAATTATTTTATCAGTGCCACTGCTTATTCTGAATTTGGAGATGCTTTGGCTTCTAGTGCTTGGTCAGTCTCTGTAAAGAAAATTTCAAAATGGAATTTATTAGTCCAAGAGAGACAGGTATACTTCACTAATGAAGCAGACAGTGCGAGTGTAAATCTGAGGTTGGTTAATGATGGGAATTCTCTTGAAAAAATCAGAGTGAATCTTGCATCCAATATTAGGCTTCAAGTACTAGACCACGAATGGAAGAGGATTCCAGACAATGTTATCTACGTTGAATTACCTGTTGGAATCGATACTGCATTTGTCATTAATGTTCGTATTAATGAGAATAAAACGAAAGGTTACTTTTTCTCAGATACTCCAGATGATGAACAAGATAAGTTAGATGATAAGAAGTACAGGCTGCAAATTAATGCTGTAAGTGTGGATGATGTCAACAATATAAAGGGTAGACGGGTAAACTTTACTAAACTTTCCAATAGCGCAAAATTCGACTCCGGATTAGGCAGTTCTGTCATACCGTTGACTGCCGAATTGAACTCTTATAACATACTCTCTAGTTTTACTAATTTCTCTCTGGATTTAAGGGGGAATGCCGATTTGGGTAAGCAAAGGTATCTGAGTTACTATTATCAGGCTATTGTTACTTCGAGTTTACAAGGGGCCACCCAAATAAGAAGCGCCAACCGATTTGTTCAGTATACAACCCCAAACTATTCATTGGCTTTAGGAGGTATTGGGGAGAATATGGGAATCTTTATTAACGGTATGGGTGCCAAGGGGAGTTATAAATTTAATAAACTAGAAGTGGGTGCTATTTATGCGGCTAATGCTAACCGTGGTGGGGCACTTTCTCGCAGTGATTTAACCTATTATGGAGGTCGCCTGAAATATGAAGTAAAAAAAGGGAGTGATGTAGAGTTACAATATGTTAATCAAATCGATGATTTTAACGAGATAGATGGCAAGCTTGTTAGACTACAGGCAAATCACAAATTTGCCCGAAAACATAGAATCGGAATAGTAGGAGCATATAGCCTCCAAGAGGATAGTTATGACCCGGACAGTGTGTTTCAAACGAATGGATATGGTGCGGAGTTGAGGTATTATGGGTCGGTTAGAAAATTTAGTATTGGCTTCACAGGATTTTATTATTCAGACGCATTTTTGGCTCAGCGAAGTGGCAGTAGTGGGCTCACCTTGAACCTACGCTATCCACTGGCAAACGGGTCGAGCATTAGTTTCAGAGGTGGGCAAAATAGTTCTGAGCCTGTTCGATTTTTAAGAGGTCGTCTTTTCGAAAGTCAGTTAAATAAGAGAGATAGATATGAGATAAGATATGAATGGAGAGTGAATAGAGCTACGATGACGTTTTCTCCAATCTATCAGGACGATGAAGTTTTTGGCCTCCAAGTAAAGACAACCGGCTTATCTGCTGGATTAAGTAGAAATAACGGCAAGAAGTTTCGCGTATTTACAAGGTTTTTCGCTGGGCTATCTGAGTTGCCCACTTTTGATATAAAGCCATTTCCTGTAGCGAATTGGGAGAATCGAGTACGATATAAAAACTTGAATTTTGTGGCTAGGTATAATTATGGGCCAAACTCAGCAACAGAGAATTTCAGAATAATTAACGATCAGATTAACCCTCAGTCGGTATTCATTTCGGCTTATGCTTCACTTTACTTTAGAAAACATGGGTTACTATTTCGTCCACGATTCAATAGTAGATATGAGTCAGTATTTGCTAGATGGAGGACAAATTTGTCTGGGGAGCTTGTCTACTATGCCAAAAGTGGCTATGCCTTTACAGTAGCAACAGAAGTGGTATCTATCAAACAAGGAGAGAGTCCAATAAGTCTACAAAATGAACAGCAAGGAATTAGTGGAGTTTTAGAGCCTTTCAATCAATCTAATTTGTTTTTAAGATTTGGAATCAAGAAAGATTTTGGCTTTAGAAGGCCAGGGGGAAAATCATATGATCTTAAAGTAGTTGTGTTCAAAGATGCAGATGGAAATGGAAAAAGAGACAAAGGAGAAGAATTTGTTGAAAATGTTCTGATCAAAACCAAAGATGAGACCGTGATTACTGACCTTAACGGGGAGGGGAATTTTGAGAACTTAGTTCGTGGCGATTACCAAAAGAGTCTACAGTCATGGGAGATACTGAGGGATGGTTTAAGTCTGAGGATGATCCAATTTTTATTAACCAGAGCCAAACCATGTTTATCCCTTTGACAAGAGGAGTTCAAATTACGGGCAGTGTTATCGCGCAAAAAGCGGCTTATTCGAGATCTTATGACAAAATCAATCTTTCCGGAGTTCGGATTTCAGCAATAGGTGCAGATAATAAAATTTACTCTGGACTTACCGATCGGTCGGGTAATTTTAGAATATTTGTCCCATTTGGAAAGTATACAATTGACGCAAGTTCAACGACCATAGATGAGCAATTTCAATTCGCTCAAGATTCCTACAAGCTTGAAATAGATAATACTGATTCTAATTACGAATTGACATTCTACCTCATCGAAAAGAAGAGGCAATTGAATATTAAAAAATTTGGTAATAATTGAGAAAATAAATATGAAAACTGAAGCCAATAGTTTTAGGTGTTTGAGAATCTGTAGCGTAATCATGTTGCTGATGACTTATTTTGTTTGGGATACGGCAGCTCAAAAAATTTCAACTTCGCCTACAAGGATCAATTATAAGGTATCGCCAGGTGCTTCGGGTAGAAGTAGGATTACTGTTGCAAACAATTCAACAGAAAAGCAGGGCTTTCAAGTTACTTTCGGAGATTTTAGTGCATCAGTCAGTGGTAAGAGTCAATTCTCCGCACAAGGAACTGAAGATAGAAGCTGTGCCAATTGGCTTACAGCTACTCCTGCTGTTTTTGAATTGGAACCTGGGGAAACTCAAGATGTGCAAGTACTTATAGATGTGCCAGCAGATTCTGCTGCTTTGATTGCAAGATGGGCTGTAGCTTATGTTCAGTTAGCTGCTCCAGAAAATGATGGTAAAGGAAGCGGTGCTGGACTTAAGGTTCAGGTGAATCAATCTTACCGGTTTGGTGTATATCTTTTTCAGACGCCACCGAGCGCTACGGATTCAAGGGGAGAGATTAATGGATTGAATTACGAAAACGACTCGTTTACAATAGAAATGAGAAATGCAGGAGAGACCTTTCTTAGGTGTAACTCTTATATAGAACTAACGAATTTATCAACTGGGGAAACTAAGCGTATCACCACTAGAGGTTTTACGATGCTTCCAGCACTTAGTAGGAATACTTCATTTAAGATACCACAAGATATGCCTCCGGGTAAATATTCTGTCTTGGCCGTAATGGATTACGGAAATCGAGATGAGGTAGAAGCAGCTGAGATGGAAATAATAATACTAGAAAAAGGAAATCAACATAAATAATATGAATGGCAGTTCATCGAATGAAGCTTATTAACTTGATTATAAGGCAATCACAAGAAAAATTTAGAACAAATATCTTGGGAATGTTTTTATATATGAAAATAAGTCAATATATTCACATATCACTTTTAACCTAAACATTATAATTATGACAAATCTATTTAAAATGAGGATGCTAGTTGTAGTAGCAATTGCTTCCTTCACATTTAGTACAAGTGCTTTTGCTCAACTTCCAACAGACAATGAGAATGTCTATATATCATTGGAACTACAAGGTGTACTTGATCTTACTTTGGTGACTAACCCAAATTTGGATTTTGTATTCAGTACAATTCCACAATACCAGAATGGTATAACAAAGACAAATGCGACTGAATTAAGAGTAGAAGCAACTGTTGCTTGGGATTTAACTGTAAATGCAGAGACTGCAAACTGGGAGAATTTCGAAACTTATTCTTCTGCAGGATCTACTGCCGTACTATCTGACATCATTGGTGTAAGAGCTATTGATGCTGCAGGTAACTCCTTAATTGATGGTGGTGGAGTAGCTAATACTTATTTCAGCCTTACGGGAACAGATCAATTACCAATTATTGGTGATATTACTGGTACTGTAGATGCTGGTGACGCTCCGGGAGCTCCAGGTTCTTACCTTACTTCTCCTGATACTCACCAGTTTAGAATAGACTATAGATTGTCTCCAGGATTAGATACTTATACTGCTGGATACTACGGTATCAACTTGGTATATACTTTAGCTGAAGACCTTTAATAAAAATATAACCTTTACTAAGACGTAGTAAATAAGTTAGTTCGATTTATATGTTGATTGGTAAAAGGGGTAACATTATTGTTACCTCTTTTAATATTTTTAAATTCATCCATGCGGCCACTGGTCCTGACAACGATTTTACAATTCGTAATAATCTTTTGGTGTTCTAGTCAAACCCTTGACTTGACAATAACCAAAGGAAGTGACCTTGTATTTACTTTTAATTCTATACGCTCCTATACAGCAGGAGCTATTTTAGGAAACGCCTCTGAGGTTGCTGTAGAATCCACTGTCGAATGGGACCTTTATGTAGGCACCCAAACTACCACTCCCGGATTTTGGGATCTTATTCAATCTTACTCTGACGCTGGTGACGACAACATTCCCGTCAGCATCATGTCAATTCGGGCAAATAGCCCCGGGCTTACCTCTCAAGAAGGCACCTTTTTTACACTACAAGATATTGCTACACCTACATTTCTGATTGGAACTAATGGTAATGATGCTACTACAGGCACTGGAATTGGCACTAATGACCCAGGAAATCCGGCTGCTGATCCATTTACACACAAATTCCGCATCAGTTATCGGCTGACACCTGGCTTTACTTATTCTCCAGGTATCTACACAATGGAAGTTCTCTTTACCATTGCGGAAGATTTATAATAGTCTCTTCGTCTTAATTCGTAATCCTCCTATCTTCGTGGCATAATCCTTTATTGCTATGAGCATCAACGTATCCCTTCTAAAAAGTATCTGTGAAATTGCCGGTGCACCCGGTTTCGAGAAACGTGTTCGAGACTTAGTTGTCAAAGAAGTAAGCCCTCTAGTCGATGAAGTTTCGGTGGACAACATGGGTAATGTTGTTGCACTTAAGAAAGGTGTCAATAACCCAGATGGAAAGAAGGTTATGGTGGCAGCTCACATGGACGAAATAGGGTTCATTGTGACACATATAGATGAAAATGGCTTCGTACGCTTCCATACGCTTGGTGGCTTTGATCCAAAAACACTGACTGCACAACGTGTAATAATCCATGGTAAAGAGGATGTAATTGGCGTAATGGGTAGCAAGCCTATACACGTAATGACAGCCGAGGAACGCACCAAAGTGGCAAAGATTTCTGACTACTTTATTGACCTTGGTATGTCGAAAGAAGAGGTAGAGAAGGTCGTTACCATAGGAGATCCAATCACGCGTGAGCGTGAGCTCATCGAAATGGGCGATTGCGTCAATTGCAAGTCCATTGACAATCGCGTATCGGTATTTATTCTAATTGAAGCGCTTAAACTCCTTGAAAAGCAGCCTTATGATGTCTATGCGGTATTTACCGTTCAAGAAGAAGTAGGTTTAAGAGGAGCAAATGTTTCTGCGCATACTATCAATCCAGATTTTGGCTTTGGCTTGGATACAACCATTGCTTTTGACCTTCCGGGCGCATTACCCCATGAAAAAGTTACAGCATTAGGTAAAGGTGCTGCGATTAAGATAATGGATGCTTCTACCATTTGCGATTATCGCATGGTGGCTTATATGAAGCAGGTAGCAGATAAGAAGAAGATTAAGTGGCAACCAGAGATCCTAACTGCTGGTGGTACTGATACTGCCGGTGTGCAGCGAATGGGAAAGGATGGTGCTATCTCTGGCGCTGTTTCAATACCTACAAGGCATTTGCATCAAGTAATTGAAATGGCACACAAAGAGGATATTCAGGGAGCAATTGATTTACTAGTGGCTAGTCTAGAAGGCTTGGATCAGTACGACTGGTCTCATTAAGGTTTGGTAAGCTTGTAACCGAAGTAGGCTGCTAATAAACCTACAACTACGCTAAGCCCAATGTAGAGAATTGCTTGTACTGGCTTGCTCGAAATGAAAAGCGTATTTCCCTGTAGTGCAAAGGTTGAAAAAGTAGTAAAACCACCACAGAAACCAGAAATCAGGAGAAGGTTAAGGGAGGAGTTGATGAGTTTCTCTTGTTCGGCATAGCCAGCTAATAGTCCTAAGAGCAGGCAGCCTAGAATATTGACCACAAAAGTGCCATAAGGCTCAAAGTTATCAATTTGCTTATGAAGCGTTTCTTGCAATAAGTACCGCAATGCACTCCCAACTCCACCACCAATTGCGACTATAAGTAAGTTCTTAAGCATTAGTCTTTGGCTTCTTTTTTAGGTGCTTTCCGCTTGATGTAATTGTATACCTTATCATAATCACTGTTTTCCTGATTGCTCAGTTTCACATAACCCTTATTCAGGAAAACTAGCTTGAGCTGTCTGAATTCCGTTTTGTTTGTGTTTATGATGGTTTCTTCCCATGCGCCCAAATTACCAATATCCTGTACCGTTTTGAAGAAACGGAAGGGATAGTAAATATGAACCTTGTCGTGGCTGATCTTGATGACTTTGTAGCCAAAGAGGAGCTTGGACAATAGAATCGTTGTGGTAAGCACAAGTATTCCAAAAACAATATAGCGCCAAGTTCCCTCAGGATCACTCAATATTTGGCGTAGAAAAAAGAGTGCACCAAACCCACAGATCACTGTAAAGACTACAAGAGAAAAAATGGTAGTGCGCTTTGGCTTTGAGATGATCATTTAGGCGAATTAATTAAATCTTCTCTGAATTGCGAAATATGAAGCACAATCTCCTTGAAAAAAGCGTGAAACTCGCTTTCAAAGGCATCCTGATATTCATATAAATCTTGTATCGCCATGTCCAATTTGGAGTCGAATTTTGTGCGCCTGGAGAGTCCTTGGAGTGCCCGATGTATTCCTTCTGGATTCGCGTAATTGACCAACCAGTTGCCCTTAATCATGTAAGGCAGCATGTTTTGCCCCTTGGCAGGGATTACATCCCAATGCTTTTGCATAAGCTCATAACTCGATTGGGCAAAGTCTGCAAGTGGAATGTTGGAGTATTGATCGAAGTGCTTAGCCAAGAAGTGGTCGTAGAACATATCTACAATTACACCTGAGTAGTGCCTGTACTTTTCTCTCAGCTTGTCTTTGCTCAATGAAACGATAGGGTGTGTGTCTGTGTAAACATCGATTTCACGATGCAGTAGAATTCCCTTGGCCACTATTGGTTCAAAATCTTGGTATTGCTTTCCCTTTACAAAGTCACCTATAAAATTGCCAACCTTAATTTGATCGTTATTTCCAGAGAGGTATAAATGGGCTAAGTAATTGATATCAATCGTTTTGATTAAAGGTATTAAGCCGAGAAGGCATTACCAACGCTTACTTCCTAAAGAAGTTTCTGACGTTCAAATAATCGAGAAAGTAAACGAGTCTAATGGTGATGGTATCAAAATTAGGGGCAGATAGTGTGTTATCGAAGTTCTCAAAGAATCCCATTTGAGTGTCGATGTCATTTGTACCTATAGATCGCTTCCAAATTGCTCGGACTTCACTTCCAGGTAGAAACTGCCAGTTATATTCCATGTCAATATTAAAGACATTGAAGTTTCGGTTGTGTAGTGGGTCGTTCGTATCAGTATCTAGACCTGTATAATCTGTTTCAAGGAGCTCACCATCTTCTTGCAGCTCTAGGAAGCGACTATATTCGACACGGTCCCAGTTGTGCCTTAGTCTGAAAGTAACACCCATTCTGTTACTGAAAATATACCTTGCGTCAGTAATGTTCGTCAACGTTTTTCTATCCCTAACACCGAACATCACACGACTTAGGCTACCAGCATCATCATATAATTTGGTAACATAACCGCGATTATTTGTCCTGTCTAGCACTTCTATCCTGTGGCTTATCTCTGCGCGTGTTCCAATTCTAACTGTTCCCGAGATATTATAAGAATGCTCTACGAAGTCCCAATCAGGTCTTACACTCGTTCTCCATCGACCGTTACCACTCAATAGTTTTCTTCCATCAGTTCTTAGCGACACGCTAAATTGTTGGCTCTTAGGTCTTTGAAAAACATAGCCACTTGTTCGAGCCTCAAAGAAGTCATTACTTGTCCTTGGGCTTCCTCCAATTTCGCCAGAGAGTGACCAGAAGTTTTTAAACTGGCCATTCAAGTTAAGATTAAGAGACATATTGGTAAAGGTATTCGGTTCGTACAACTGGTTGTAATTGGCATTGATCCTTGCAGACCAACTGTTGAAAATTCCAGTCGGAGTAAATTGATTGTAAGAGAGTCGGCCACCGTGCTCTATTTTATTCGCTCGCCTTAAAAAGCCCAAATCGTTGATGTCGTAAGTGTCAGTTTCAACATTTCTACTCACGTTGAACTGAAAATTACCTCGAGTCTTCGCCAAGTTCAAGTTGTATTTATAGCCTGTCTTATTGTTGCTAGTTGCCGACTCGATATCATGTGTAATCACTTGACTGTATCCATAGAATCCTCTCACTCTCCATGATAGGCTTTGGTCATTCAGATTCAGGTTTACGGCAGTAACATTTGCATCATCAGCATTTTGTCCTCTCCATACGTTCGAATTAGTGAACGTGACGCTAGAGTTGTTCTTAAGGTTTTGATCAAGGACAAGCAGGTTGAAATTAGTAAGTGGATCAGCTTCGACTTGTCGAGTAGTCCCAGTTTCGGAGTCTTCAACTTCTACGAAAGTTCTATCTGTCACAGCATTAAAGAAGCCGATGCCTAAACCGCTGTTCGTACGGCCAGTGATTTTACTCGCATTGATTAGTTGCGCTGCAGCGGGCCTTGACGTAATACTTTCACTATCGTCAAGCGTTTCTGTAACGTTGCCAAAAGTGTTGCCTATTCTTCTCGAATAGAATAAGCCGGCCTTGTTAAATAGTTCAACTCCTTCGGTAAAAAACTGTCTCTGTTCATCGAACCTCACCTCAAAAGGAGAGAGGTTTAATACTTCATTATCCGAACGCACTCCGCTAAAATCTGGAATCAAAGTCATGTCGAGGGTAAAAGCATCGTTGATGCCGTATTTGATGTCCATACCACCGTTTAGTTGAGGTGCTACGAAACCAGTTTCAGTTGACCTGCTGATCACAGTCGATACGTATGGATAAAAGAATAATCGAGTAGGGGTTTCAATGTCTTCGAGCTGGGTCACCTCACCAGCTTGGTTTAAATATCCATCAATCTCGGGGTTAATTGGGTTCCAGAATGATTCTTCATTTAGGAAGGTGGACCTTCTGAAAAAATTGATTCCCCAATTTTGAATATCCTTTGAGGTGAACCGAAGTACCGCAAAAGGTATTTTATACTCTACCGTCCAATAGTCTTCAAAAACTTTTGTTTCTGACAACCAAACCGCATTCCATGCCTCATCATTTCTCCAAATTCTCTCATTACCGCCATTTGAATATCTTGTGTCATACTGAACACCTGCGATGGTTACAAAAAGTCCAACACCATTCAAACCAGCATTAAAGGGGTCAATTGAAACACCAAAATAATCGGAGTCACCAATATTGTCACGGTTCGTTAACAAGTTGAAGGCTTGATCCTTCTTTTCGTAAAGTTTTGCTGATACATAGATGGCTTCATCATCGTAAACGAACCTAACTTCAGTTTTTCGTCCCGATGCTTCGCCTGGGGAAGGCCGTCTTTGCACAAAATCAGTTAAGATGGGCGCACAGCCCCAAGATGCTTCATCGAAAATCCCATCGATTTTGATCTTATCAACAGCTCTCACAGCTTCGAAAGACTTCTTTGGAATAGTTGTGTCTTGGGCATACAATACCACTGAATGGAGGCAGAGCACCATTAAAAGTATACCGTATTTGAGCGCTTGTTTAATCATACAAGTGTATCAACATACAAATATGACTTTTGTTTGTGGTGCTTCTCATCAAAATTATCCCAAAAGACGCTTTTCTAGTTTGAGCGGTAAGGGTGAATTAAGTGATTGTAAATAAGATGTTTATCAAATATTTTGTGAAGGGTTTTTACGTGCAATATCTCTCTGTTTTTAGTGTAGATTCCCATGTTTCCTTCCGTTTTGTCAACGGATTGTAAAAGATTCTTTTGTTGGTAAAATATTTTTGATTTTGATATGTAGTATGATCTCTACTTTTTTGCCGTATGGATCCCTATGGAAAAGCGCTGAAAGAGTTCGTTGAGTACAACGAATCACCACCATTATTACTTCATAACTCTTATGGAGCGGCAGAAGAAATGCCGATTTGGTACTTTTTTCGAGCCTATGACGAAATGCCAGATTTAGAAAAAATGGCGCTTTCTGTATGCGAGGGACATGTTTTAGATATTGGGGCAGGCACTGGCTGCCATGCTATTTGTTTGCAGCAAATGGGATATGAAGTTACGGCAATAGATACGAGTGCTGCTGCAGTAGAAATCATGAGTGCTTCTCAGGTGACTGACGCCAGAGTAGCTGATTATTTTGACATGACTGGTAGTCAGTTCGACACCTTGATCTGTTTGATGAACGGCATAGGATTTATTGGCAAAAAGGATCGGTTGAAAGATTTCTTAAGCCAGGCAGATAAGCTATTAAAGCCAGAGGGTCAGATTATTTTAGATAGTAGTGACATCAATTACCTTTACGAAGGGGAGACCCTACCTATAAATAAATACTTTGGAGAGGTAAGTTTCCAGTATGAGTTTAAAGGGCAAAAAGGAGAGTGGTTCGATTGGGTTTACTTTGATAAGGACACGCTTGCATTAGAAGCTGATGCGCTTGGCTGGTACGTTTATTTCCTGCATTCAGACGAAAATGGGCAGTACTTGGTGCGTTTGATCAGGAAATAGTTGAGAAAGTACGAAGCGTTTATTACATCGACCTCGTAGGAAAATTATGTTCCTTCAATAGCTTGTACCCAATTTTTTTACGCCTCACTAATTCTCGACTCGTGGCTTAAATAAGATAGCACATTCCCGAATTGCTCTACTTGTAACATAATTTCATCAGGGATTTCCTTACCATTCATACGGGCAATTAGCAAACCAAAAACTCCGTTTAGACAGGCTTGTATTGGGTTGGAAATAAGGCCTTTAGA
>Ga0222655_1000132_pt1 | contig 38226 bp, 54 predicted proteins | sample AntAcemetagen423_FD_179857 | JGI IMG/M metagenome (GOLD analysis project Ga0222655, IMG submission 179857) | Saline water microbial communities from Ace Lake, Antarctica - #423 | ecosystem: Environmental > Aquatic > Non-marine Saline and Alkaline > Saline | place: Antarctica: Ace Lake... | reverse complement strand
GCTCGTATAGGTCTGCGTGGACGTATTCGGGCCAACCTTTGCCGGAAACTCCCATAGCCATTGCACCGTTTATCCATATCCGCTCTGGCGCTTCACTCATTGCTCTGCTCCTGGGGTGGTTGGGCGGCTTTCATTGCACGCCAAATTTCAACTTGTTCGCTCATTCTCCCACCATCCAAAGCCCGCGCCATTCCCAATACGTTAACGGGCGGCTGTATATCAGTTCACCGGGTTCTTCCGTATCCACGGCATCAGGATCAAACAAAAACAAGATGGTTACTTGCTCGCCTTCCGCTTCAATCATCATCAGATTTGACTAATGTTAACGTTGGCCGCACCGGCGGTTTGATAGTGGTGAAGCTTGGTGAAAGAACGGCTTCGGCCAACGCTTTGTGAAGGCGCACGTTTTCGTTTTCCAAGTGTTCAATGTAGCTGCCCAAAGCTTCCAGATATTCCGGGCTTTCCGGCCCAATTCTGTTGTTCATGTGATTTTATACCCCGCTTGTTTCAATTCGTTTTCAATGAAGGCAATGCGCTTGGCCTCTTGGCGTAACGCTTTCGCAATCTTCATGGCCAGTTGATCAGTCACCAAGATAACCGTTTGCCGTTCTTCATGTAGCGTGCCTTCAAACGCAACAGTTTTGTGCCGCGTCCCGCTTTCCAGGGTTGCGGCGATATCTTCTAACTTCAAACCGGATCATCCATTAATTCCGTGTAATTGAATTCCGGCCACAATTCATTCACCAACTTGTTGTCACCGTCAACCCGAACCAACGTATCTTGATAGATGATTAGGCGTTCGGGTATCTTCAAGACGCCACACAAGAACGCTTTGCCGGGTTCGGTGATCATCCAATACCCGGATGTTTTCTTGGCTTCATCATTGTTTTCAGCGCCTTCAATCAAACTGATGTGTTCAAACTTCGCAAAATCACCAGATTTTTGAAACTGTTTGTAATGGTGGAAGCCCGGCCCCAAAGCGTTCAACCGCTGCAAATCGGAAATCATCGGGCGGCCAATACGGCGCGGATATATTTTATTGATGCGTTCGCATACCGGACAAATGGCGCCCGGCGTTGTTCCGGCGGCACCCAACACCCATTCTTTGGCGTTCATCAAGGCATCATTCGCAAACAAATCTTCGGGTTGGTAACGATGTGCGGCTTCGCGTGCTTTCTTATTCTTCATGGAACACCGCCCGCAATACTCTATCCACATCAATCGGCTTCCATACGTTAACCAACAAGATGCCACGGCCATCAACCATTTTATCCAGGCAATCATGCATCACGCCAACACGTTCACCGCCCCACTTTTGTGAAAGTTCCATCCACGTTTCAATTTCATCATCAACGTTGGAAATACGGTTTGCCGTTTGTCCGTTGCGGCTCTCGCACACCGGGCAAACCGGCGATGCCGGGCTGTATGGGTTACCACAAGTCGCGCAATTAATCCCGCCGCCGTGGTGTGCGCTCACATATGGCCCCCGAACCACGGCCGCATCATGCCCGGTATGCAGGCAACGCGGGCAATGGCCGTTTTCGTTTGTGTCATACGACCAACCGCACTTGTCGCAAATCACTTGCATCAATTCACCTCTTTCGGCTTGAACGGCCCAACGCCATCAATATCAATGCTTTCAATGCACATGATTTGGCTCACGCCACAACACATTTCCGGGCGCCCGTTGAAGCTCACCCAAATTGCATCAGCATAGCGGCCGTGGCGGGTCACTTCGCCATCTTCGCAATCAGGGTGAAAGGGGTTGCCGTTAGCGGCGTGCGGTAAATACCGAACGCGCTGGCCAATGGTGAATTCTTCTTGATCGGGTTGCATGCGATCCGCTCCAACTTGAATTTATTTAATAGGCACGTTGTACCATATACCAATCAACGCAAATGTTCCAACCGATCTTCATGGCTATGATGTTCGACACCGGCCACTTTGGTGGTTGGGTTCCAATAATCATCCATCGCACCAAGGATTTTGGCGGCGGCGTTGTTCTTGTGAATCAGGATATTTTTTTCATATCCATATTGGATCAGGGTTTTGGCACGGGTAACAGAGTCTAAAAACCCCGGATACGTGGCGTAGTTTTCCATCCCTTGGCGGCCGGAAAAGCCCATGAACAAACACATGCCCGTTAGGGTAAGCGGTTCACCAGGGGATTGCATAACCCGTTCATAGTAAGCGTTTACAGCTTCATCGAATTGGGCGGGGTTGTCGTATATGCGCGGGCGGCCACCAAGGTTTTCTTCCCTTTCGTAATCGTCGCGCATGAAAGGCATTAATTCGCCTTCAATAGCTTCTTCACTCATTCGTTTTGCTCTTTCGCGTTGAATGATGCCGGGTTCTATCACCCGGCGTTGTTTGTTCCAGAATTAATCGGTTTCTTTTGCTGCCGCCTTCTTGCGGCTTCCGCCCTTTGCTTTTGGCGCATCAGTTGATTCTGATGGTGTATTGCCATCGCCAACGGATTCGGCTTTGGGTTCATCCGGCGTCACCTCTTTCGGCATGATATCAGGATGGCATTGTGGTCGCTGGGCCATTGTAGTTTCCTTGGCTTTGGTTGTGGTTAAACCCCGGTTTCGCGGGCTTGCGGGCTTGGTGTGTAGTCCTTAGTCCGATCACGTTGCGGGTTCATCTGGTTTTTCACATTGCCTGAACCTGGCATCACGCCAGCGCATGGCTGTTTTTGAGCGCATCCGCCTGGGCTTGGCATAACTGGTGAATGATGTTTCATGGTCAAATAGTCCTGTTTTGGTAAAGTCTCACCGGCAATGTACGTTTTTCACCGTTTATTTCAACATGTGTTTTCACGCCTTCTTCACCATAAACACTTGTCCAATAACCGGCATCAAGTTTTTCACGGCGCGCTCACCAAAGAAAAAAACCAAAACAATCAAGTTTATTGTAAACAATGCCGCTTCTTGTCGATCCGTCAAAGCGCCCATGCCAGCGGCAAGCCATTTGTAGTCAAGGTAAAGCGTGAAGTATGCAAACACCGGGCGAAACATGCCGCGTGCAAAGATAACCACGGCGCCCACATAAGGGATTGATTTCAAATCACTTGCGGTGCCTTCCAGCGCAATGGTGCGCTTATTGAATTCGGCATCTTGCTTGGCGCCAAACTCCAACAAATCCATTTCTTTCTTGTGCTGTTGCTGGCCAATAAATAATTCCAGTTCGGCCGCTTCTTGTTCGGTCATTTTGGCGGGCCATCTATCGCGGATGAACCCAACAATTTCTTTGCCCGTATCCCCGCCAAAGAACGCTTTAATGCCTGATGCGATTGCGCCAATGCTCATGGCTGATTTCCAATTTGGTCATATTGCCGCTGTTCAATTCTTTCAATGGCTTGGCGTATCCAATCAACGTCACGGCCCACTTCCGCCGCCGCCTTGCCGTTTGATTCAATCTTAGTTTCAAGCTTTTCTATTTGCTCGGAATTCTTCGCCTTGTATGCTTCAACAACTTTGGCGGCGGTTGCTTGTGCCGTGGCTTTGGTGGCCTCTTGGGCCATGGTGTATGACACCGCACCCGATCCGCCTGTGAGAGTGACAACGCCCGCAATGATTGCGGTCCAAAACTTCAATGGGCTGTTGTTACTGTTGATATCAATTTCAGTGCCGTGGCTCATACTTTTTCTGTTTGTCAGGTTAACGGCCAATTGTCCCGATTTTCAGCGATATGTCCACAACCGTGCGCCTTGGTGATCAAGATGCACATAGCGGCCGTTGATTGGGCCATGTTGCTTGACTCCCACACCGAACCCCAACGTGGTTGCCCGATCAATCAGCTTGTACATGCGTTCAAAGCTTATCAATTGATCAGCGGCGCCTTTGGTATGCGGGCCATCACGCTTGGTGCCATCGCCAGAATATAACGAATCATTGTATGCCGGGCATCGGTAAAAACTGGTGATGTGAAAGGGAAATCCGAGCGCCACACGCAACGCTTGCAGGTTTTCACAAAAGCTTTCAAATTCTGGATCATCAATTGGCAAATGGCATTCACCACACTTGCAGCGCATTTCATCCAGGGTGAAGTTTGCGAACCGGGCCGCAAATCGTTCTTCCGCTTGTTCACGTTCAATTGTGTTCATTGGCGTTGTGCCTCCCACCATTCTTGCAATTTCTTGATGGCAAATGGTTCCAAATAAACTTTATCGGTGGCCTGGGCCGGGTCATGGTGGTTGGCTGTTAGCATAACGCCGTAACCATCAAACGTGGCATAGGCGCCATCACCCAAATGAATCGCGTTTTCAGGATCCAATTTCTTGCCCCTCAGATTTGCCCGAACCTTCCAACGCTGGCGTTTCGTTTATTGATTCAATCAGTTCGGCAGTCATAAAGGTTGCCAACTGGTTTGCGCTGTTCACCATTTCTTCCGCGCAGATGGCCAAAATTCGCTTGCTCATTAAATCATCAAGCGGCATTTCAACATCAGTTTCATGCCGATTTCTGAACGCCAATCTTCCGGTGTACGTGCCAGTTGCCGGGCCGTATGTTTCAAGCTCAATAGTTAATCGTTTCAATTTCATGGGTTGCATTCCTATGGTTGCGGTAAGTATCCATCACGGATAAGTTCATCAATGGTTCGGGCCATGCCTTCAAGGTGATACAGGCTTATTTCATTCTTTTCGGCCAACACTTTGATGCGGCCATCAACAATGCCGTGGCACGTATCGCAAGCCCATGCACCAAGTAAATCGTTCGTTTTTTTAGCTATCCCGCGCAAACCCGGCAAAGCTATGTGCGCCAACACGGTGGTTTCACGCCCGGCGCAATTCAAGCCATACGTTGAAGCGATCCGAACCAAACACGGTTTGTCCCGCGCATGCTTCTTGAAAAAGTCTTTAACAAACGGGCGGCCGGTGTGAGGGTTTATGCAATTAACATCCATATGCCATACCCCACGCAAGCAACGGCCGCCGATATTCCGGCAATATGAAAAGCCGCGCTTCGCCAATCATCAAACATGCCCGGCTTGTGGCTGATGTGTTCGCGCCTATCTGGCCCGCGCTTGGCCTTTCTTCGATCATGGCTAAAACGCTGCCAATTCGCGGCGCAAATCTTCATTGTGTTCTTCATTCGGCCCGCCCACAAAATGCTTGATGGCGATATCAATAAACTTGTTGTATATCACCTCGAATTCTTCTTGGCCCATTTCATCGAAAGCGATTGATTTGGGTATGTACATCATCACGCCCTTGGTGGTGATGTGTTCCCGATAGTGTCCGGCCTTCAATTTGAATTCAACCAACAAATCTTCAATGTTGGTGTACCGCTCTTGGTTTTCCAACACGGTATTAAATAGCGCAAAAGCTTTGCGGTGGTGGTCAGGGTTGCGGCTGGATTTCATGTTGGCCTTGAACATATCGCCGGGTTTTTTCTTGTGTAGCCATTCGGCGCCAGCTTCAAAAGCTGGCTTTAACATGCCGTTGTGATCTTTCGTTAGTATGATTTGCATTGGATAACCTTATTGTGAATATGTGCCCGTTCTTATCCAACCACGCGGGCCACCGTGGCTATTCACAAGGCTGCACGGCGGGAAGGTATGGGAGCTGCCAGTACCGTGCACTTTGCTGGATTCTTATTTCATGCGTAGACTATCAGCGCCACGCTCAACACTAAAGCCCGGCAATGTATCGCGTTCATCTTCCGGGGTTTCATCCCATAGTTTTTTCAATGCGGTTTTGTCCGGTTTGATGCTCGTTTGTGTTTCAAAATACCCTTGCGGCAATGCCATATCATCTTTCACAAGCACCGATTCGCGGCCCTTCGCCACCGTGAACATACCCAACGGCAATTCCACTTTTGTTTTCTTGGTGCGCTGCATGTGCGCCAGCAAATAACCCCGCAACCACTTGGCGCGGTTTTCCAACGTCTTGCGCCTGGCTGCCAATCGGTTTTCTTCCATTTTGATCGTTTCACCGAACGCTTCCCAATTGCGCAACAACGCAAAGATGCCGTTGGCCTTGTTTTCAAACGTTTCGGTTTGATCATCCAACGCTTCGGTTAACGCTTCCAACATGGATTCATCGCCATCGGATTCTTCCATCATGGCTTCAATTTTCAGCATATCATCTGCAAGATCATACAAACTTGGCATCACTCTTTTCCTTCTTCTGAATTGGCGTTGGCCATATCGGCGGCGCGTTCAATCTTTATCAAATCACGGGCGCGCACGTTCTTAAATGAATTCAAATTCTGCACTTGATCCGGCGAACCGTGCGCTTCCACCCGAACCCGTGCGGTTTTGTATATCTTTTCCAACTCATACATTGAAACGGCGCTTGCCATCAGATCAGTTGTTTTGCTGAACCATTCATTGAATTCTTGTTTTTGTTCAACGGCCGCTTCTTCTCGGTTGGTGGCGTGTTCAATGAATTCTTCACGCTGCAACGCTTCCACATAATCAGGATTATCAAATTGGCCCATGCGAACATCACCGCCCATGCCCAACATACTCATGGCTTTTGTTAGCGCATCGGTAATGCTTTTCTTTTCATAGTCGCCATCGGTAATCGGGCCATATTTGCTCATATAAACAAAATCAGTGTGGCCAGTGGCTTCAATGGTGCAACGGGTTTCACCAACCATGTACCACAATTCAAGCCGCACGGTGTTGATCTTGGATGGCCCGAAGTTGATCGGCACGCCATTATCATCTTTATAATCCGCCTTCATCATTCGGGCGCCTTCAACCAATTCGGAATCGCGAACCGTATAACCCCAACCAAACCCACACGGGCCAAACGCTTCGGTGAATTTCTTGATTTGATATTCAGCGTTGATTGACGTTAACCGGGCGCCGCTTTCCATGCGCTTGGTGAAACGGGTATCCGTTACTTCAAACAAATCCCACACACACAAATTTTCATCACGTTTGTTTTTGTTTGGCTTGTTCATCAGTGTTGCACCTGTTCATCACTTCGGGCTTGTTGCATGGCCAAGAATTGGCGCGCTTCATTGGCGGCGCCAGCGGCATAACCACTTTCAAAAGCTGAACGGAATGCGGCAATTTCATCTTCATTGAAGTTGTTGATGATGCCGCCGGTGGCCTGCACAAAATGCATCCAGGCAACATTAAATTCTTCTTGAAGTGCGCGTGGTATTTTTGAAGTCATTTTTTTTGCTCTCTTGTGAATATGGGTACATAGTGCCATGATCCGTGCCACCTGTAAACAATGGATAAGAAAAAATGCCAACTGCCCGTGAAGGTATGGCGCCAATAGCCACGCAAGTGCGAATTGAAGCCAAGGAAAAGTTGAAGGCAATCACCCAACACAAAAAAGCGAACGTTGATACCCGTTGGAGTATGACAAGGGAACTGGAAACACTAATTGAAAAAGAACACAAAAGGCTGAAATTGTAATGTTTTGGAAAAAGAAAAAACCCGTTGAAGTGCTGATGCATCGCCAAGGCGCCACCGTGTACCGTGATGGCCGCTATTTGGTGGTTGATGCACGCATGAGCACGCGAAGCAAAAAAGGCCGTGAAGCGCTGTTTGATTTGGCTGATGCCATCCTGGCGCAATCGCGTGACATTCCGAAGTTATCCACAGAAACGGAAGCCGCTAATAGTAAGATGTAAATTTATATAAAGATTGTTGCTTTTGTTGTAGGGGATAAAATGCGCTTAATTTTGACGATTATATCAACAAAATCAAAGGGTTGGCTTGTGCAAAACTTGTGCAAAACCTTTGGGCAAAGTGTGCAAATCTTGTGTTGTAAATGTGGGTAGAAAAAAGAATCACAGTTCCAGCATAAGTTGTCCACACCCTGGCTTTGAATTTGTTGAACGCATGACACCGGAAGCATTGGGCCGCATGCATGAATACATGCACCCGGCTGATCCGGTCACCAAATGCATCCATTGGAGCGGCGCGCACAATTTTGGATATCCGATTTTTAACCTTGGTGATGGCCCAATGCACGTTTCAAGAATTGTGCTAATTGAAATAGGACGATGGCCCGATTGGGCTGATGATGGCGACAAATGGCACGCGCATCACACTTGCTTCAATGGCAGTTGTGTTAATCCATATCATTTGATGTGGTGCACGCCCGCTTTTCACCGTGAATTGCACCAAATAGCCCGTGAACTGGATGATTTCTATGAATAAACCCGTCAACCCGGATGGCAACCGGGGTTCATATTTCCCGGCGCCAGCTTACCAAAAGAAGTACCGGCCGCCGGATGAAGTGCAAACGGCAGCGGATCACATCAAATATTTGAAGCACTTAATGCAACAACCGATTCAATCCGATGATGAAACGCCGGATGCACCAGCGCCAATGGTCACGTGTGAAACATCACAGGATCACGATTGGATCGAATGCGAACGATACGGGCAAACGATAGTTTGCGAAAAATGCGGGCAATTGGCTGAACACCCGGCCCGCTGGTATTCAATAAAAGGATATGCAACCCATGCCAGTCAAAATCAAACCGATGATTGAAACGAGGGGACGCAAAGCCCACCCGCAAACGCTTACCGAAGAAGATATTTTGTTGATACAAAACGCCTTGTTGGAACGTGAACGGTTGCGCAGTGAACTAGAATGGATAGAAAAGCGCAAACGTAAAATAATTCGGGATCGCAAACAATTAACCATGAAGTCTTTGGCGCAAAAGTTTGATTGCACCGAACACGCAATTTATAGGGTGACAATAAAATGACCACTTTTTTAAGCTTCGGAGCTCGGCCCCAACAAAACGGCACGATTATTCAAGTTAGCATGTTGGCGGGCTCCAACCCCGATCCGGAAAGCGGCGATATGCTGCCCACCGGCGAATTGTATATGCAACCCCATGAATGGGAAGCGTTGCGCTCACTTCTTGTTTCTGGAATGCACGATGCCAAGCGCAACCATGTGCCGGTTGAAATCATGGATGGCACCAGGCGTGCCACCGGCGGTGATAATGTGGTGGATTTTCAACGCAACTGGAAAGCGTGAAGGCCAGCGGGCGCGGCGTGCAACCCGTTGAATGGCACCACGCCCGCCAACCTCACAACCAAATTATACTTCAACCCTTCAAAATGTGATGCACATCACTTGTTTTGTTTCGCGTGATAGGTACAATGTACCCATATTCACGAGGCACAAAAAATGACATTCCAAGAAACACAAAACACTTTCACTTTAGAATTCTTCCAAGCTCCATATGTTTATCACCCCGGATACAATCGTGGTGAACTGGTTGGTTATTTGCTTGGCCGGGTTGGTAGCGATAGAAACATCACGCGCTTGCCACTTGGTTCTTTAATCGAAGATATTTACGAGGGTGAATAGCATGAACATCAAAACAAAATTATTCATCGGCCTTGTGGCCATCAACGTTTTTGCTTGGTCAACCAATGCACGGGCCGAAGCTCCAACGGATCAGGAAATTGCGCAAGTCAAAATCCAGATGAAAGGATTGCGGGCCGATGAACCATGGATATATCACTTGGTTTGCGTTACCGCGCATCATATAGCGGCCAGCGATAAAGGGTTGATTGATCGGGCCGCGCATCGGGTACTTCAAGAAGCGCATTTTTATAGCTTCAAAGAAACCGGCGGATTCACCCACACGGAAGCCGCAACGTATTTTGAAAAAAGCGTTGATCTATCTTGGGAAGAAATCGCCAAAGGAACGCAGAATCTTGAAGATATGGCCGCTCTTGCTAATTTGTGCAGTGTGAACCAATGAGTGATTCACATCACTTGTTTTTCCCGTTGGTATAGGTACAATGTACCCATATTCACAAGGAACGAAAAAATGACATTTACCCGCAAAGATATAATCCGAAGCGAAACTTCATACACGCTGCCTGATGGCCGCCGTTTTTATAATGACGGATCGGATGCCGGATTCATGATTCAGCTTTTGGTTGATCTTGCAAACGGCAAAACCGTTGAAACACACCCATGCCTTTTTGAATTGGAGTAATAAACATGAACAACGATATTTTTAGCAGATACCTTGATGCCGTAGAACGGGCCGTTGGGTTCCCATATGCCGAAGTTGTGGTGAGTGTGGTTGAAGATTGCTTCAACAAGGGTTGTGGTGTTGATGAATGTGCAAACATTCTTTTAAAGGAATCTGAACCCGCAATTGAATGCGATTGTTGCGGCCGGGTTGGCCAAGAACTGGAAAAAATCGAATTCGGGAATGATAGCCAGATGCTTTGCGCTGGCTGCATTGAAAATGAAATTGGCCCGAACTGCCACCGATAAAAGGAAACAAACATGCCACGCGAATCAGGACATTACCCACCCGGCGTCGAATTTGATCCAAACGCGCCGTGGAACCAAACCGATGATGAAAGTGAACCGGAATGGTTTTTCTTTGAACAAGTTGTGCATGTGGCTGTAAAGGCCACCAGCGCCGCCGATGCCGAAGCGCAAATTGATGCGCTATTTGATAACCCAAATCTTGAAATTGAATACAAACCCGAAGCCACCAAGGAATAAATCATGTGCCATTCATCAGACTTTGACCATTTACAAGCGCCTAAGAGCGCGCACACGGGCCGTTATGTTGTTTACGGCACGATCACATCACCTATTGGCGTGGCGGCTGATATGGCGTTCACCCTAACGCTGAATGCCCTTGATGATGCCGATGCGCAAGCCACGGTTGCCGATTTGATCAGCGAACCCATAAAAATCTTCGGGATCATGCCGGTGAACGCCGAAGAAACTACCGATTTTGAAGATGATGTGGCCACCCTGTTTGGTGATGCATGAAAGAAGGTTTAACAATCGCCGCATGTATGGCGCTAGTTTTTTTCGGGCTGCAATTGAATGCGCTGGCACTTGAACCCGGTGGCGGCAATCTTTTAATTGTTATCGGTAGCGTCTGGTTTGGCTATGCCCTTCGGGCCGGTAGCCATTAACGTGAACCAAGCCACATAAGCGGGTCAGGCGGCCCGCTATAATGAAGCCATATTCACAAGGAACGAAAAAATGAATTTACCAAAGATGATCTATCGAATGCTTCAAATGGCTAACATCAAAACCCAAATTGCACGGCTTGAACTGGCTATTGCCACGGAAGCCCATTACATAGTTGAGGAAATCTAAAATGGAAACGGTTAAATCTTTCACAAACTACTATGCCGCCAAGTTTTGGCGGGAAGCTCAACCCCGGCCCCTTGAATTCATCATTGTGCCGAATCAACGCGGCAACGGATTTGTTGCCAAAAAATCAGGATGGAAAGCACCATGATTGAATTCACCAAATTTTTATTCCGATGCGCCGGATATATAGCCCTTGCCGTTGTGGTTTGGACTATCGGCCTGAACATGTATCTTTCAACGTTAAGCTGATGAACAAACACGTTGTTGCGGATTATATGCGGGCGGCTGCACTGGCCTTGGTGTTCGCCGCCATCCTGTTCGGTGATGCTTTAATCAATCTAATTGTTTGAAAAGGCTACTTCATTCCACACATTGGAACCGGCGTTCCCAAGGGTAAGCGTATCCGTTGCGCTCAATACCCTTGTGGCCGAACCAAGGTTCAAGCTTGCGCCATTGTTAAACGTAACGCTTGAAGCCGCTGGCCCCTGAATCGTCACAATCCACCCTTTCACATCCGCACCCATCGCCAGCGTATTCACCGCCGTGGTGCCCGTTAAAAGATGATAGTGGGCCGTGATCGGCAACGCTGATGCACTGGCCACACTGGTGATTGAATCATCCGCTTGCGGCCATAGGTTCTCACCAACCACCAAATTTGTGATTGTCCCATCATTGTCAGCGTATTTTGTTGGCGCGGTGCCCGTGTAGCTGTTGCCATCAATCGTGCAATTGGTCAGGTTTTGAACCGTAAGCAAATCGCCCGTTACTTCATGCATTGCGTTGTTGGTGATCAAAGCCGTGGTGGCGGCGCCGGTGATCGTGATGCCATCAATACCGTTTTCAATGCTGTTGCCATCAACATCAAAGATGGCGCCCGTGCAAGTTACATCCGAAAGAATCGCGGTTCCTGTTGCTGAACCAACGTTCACCAGGCTGTTGCCTTGAATCTTGATCAACCCGGTAACGCCATCGGTATCAATTTGAATGGCGTTGACCGCATCAAGGGAAGCCATGTTGATTTGATTTTTGCCAATGGTCAGGCCATCAACGTTTTCAACAAGCACTGCCGCCGCCGTTGGCGAATCAATCACGTTGTTCAATATCGAAACAAACGAAACATCCACGCCACCGCTCGCCCCATCAATAACAATGGCGTTGGCTGCAACGTCAATCAATTCATTGGAATCAATCAACCAATTATCACCAGGCGTTGTGCGTGTAGTGACAACCGAAACAATGCCACCAAGAACATTGGTTCCAACCAAACCATCAACCATGTTTCCCGCCACTTCAACGGTATCAACTTCCGCGCCCCAAACAATGGCGGCTGATGTTGAATCAAGGAACCGGTTATCAGTCACTTGAAGCTTCGCAATGTCTTGCACATAGATTGCGCCGCGTATGTTCACATCATCAGCATTGGCGCCCATCTTGTTGAACGTACACCCGGCAACGGTTAAATATCCTGGGTTTGTGAGCGCGCCAAGCGTGCTTTCAGTCTCGATTGCAATGCGCCCACCAACCACCGCCGGTGTTCCCTCAAAATCAAAATAACAATCCTGAATCAAGGCGTTGGCTGCATTCCCAACCGATACACAAGCTGGCAAGAACGGCGTGGCGGTGGCTTCCAGGCCACCCAAGAAGTTGCATTCATTGAACCCATACAACACTTTGAACGCCACATCCGTGGCCAAGCCGCGCACATCGTATTCCGCGCCGTTTTGGAACGTCACATTGTTAAAAGATATCAGGGAAACATTGCCCGTGGTGGCCGTAACCGATGAAGCGATTGAAGCCACCGAAGCTTCCGCAATCTGGTTTGAACTGTTGCCATCAACCGTGACGCCATCAAACATGAACACTTTATCCGCGCCGGATAACGTCAACATATCTGAACTAGCAAACCCGGTGTGCAAAATTCGGCCGTTGCCGTATATCCTGAAATCCACGCTTGCGGTTAATCCATCAACCAAAAAATCACCATCGGAACATTCGATGTTTCCGCCAACTGCCAACACCGCATTCACCGGGGTTGAATCATCGGCGGTGCCATCACCCACGGCGCCCGCCACATAAAAGTTTTTGTTGGCTTCTTGATCCAACAACTTTGCTTGATGCGTGGCCAGATCAATGAACCTGAACCCATCGGCCGTGCCAGTTGCCGCGGCAACAATTTCATACCGGGCGCCACCCTCGTTTTGATCCGCGTTATAGGTTTGCGTTTCAGCAATATCGCCAACATCCAAAGTGGTTGAAGCCACCATGGCGGCCACGCTCGCAAAGTTTCGCGCAAATGTGGAAGTGTCGACCAACGTAACAACATCATTCAGCGTGCGGATTAATTCATCACGTGAATTGTAAACTTCAACCGTTCGCTTTCCACTCCACCGCAAATCACCTTGAACCCGGCCGCCAATATCCAGGCGGTAAGGATTGACCGATTGCGAAACCGTCAAATCACTATCAGCAAATGCGGTGCCCAACGCGGATGTTCTATTCACCCGGATGCGCAAACCACCACCACCCAACGCCACGTTCTTCTTGTCGCGGAATTCTTGGAACGGGTTTATTAAATCATTGGCCATTTTTGCTATACCCTTGAAAGTTCATTCCATGCAGTGCCATCAAACCGCAACCACAATACATCACCGGCGGCCATTGCAAAATCACCGGCCAAAACCAAATCACCGGTGCCATCCTTTGCGGTGATCACGCTTGAACCGGTTGCCATTTCCAAAGCCACCACCATACCGGTGCGACCTGGGCCGCCTATGTTATCCAAATCAGTGACGGAACCGGAAGTGATCGTGTGGTATGGGCTTGAAACATTCACCGCCGTGGTGGCCACCGTAAGCGGCACCGCTGCATTGTCGCCGCTGATGAAGTTTTCACCAAAATCGGGGTTGGTCAATGTGCCAGTTATCGCCAGCGGCGTTGTTATCGCCCTGAAATCGTTACCACGGGCTTGAAGCGCGGCGGTTATCGTGCCCAACACCAAACCATTCACCAGATTCAAAAGCTTGTTACCGGCAACACGGGCCGTGGTGACGTTATCAATCGTGATGCCATCGGCAACCAACAAGCCGTTGATGATGTTTGAATCAACATGAAGCGCGGCCGTTTGCACGCTGGCTTCATCCATGATGATGCCTTGGGCCGTGTGATCTTCCACGGAATTGGATATCAGTTTCACCAAACCCTTGATGGCTTTGATTCTGATGCCTTCGGTGGCGCCGCCATTCATTTCATTCAACCCAATCAACGCATCACTGATTTGATCCAAATAGATACCCTCGGCGGCAACGTTGTTTATTTTGTTGCCTTCAATCTTCAAGTTGCGCGCAAATTCGGCGGCGCTGGAATTCCCGCCAACTATATAAATACCGGCACCGGCGGCCACATCAATGATGTTGTTACCTTTCACAACCCAAGCGTTACCAATTTGAGTGTTCAAGCTTGCACGCACATAAATGGCGGCCAATCCGGCTGAAACGGTATCAATGATGTTTTTGGTAACAAGAACGCGCCGGGCATCACCACGCCAACCAACGGCCGCGCCCAACGTATCAAAGAACCGGTTGGCTTGAACTGACATTCCAAACCCGGCTTCAATGTATATTGCAGGATCCGCGGCCCGGCCCATACGGTTGAAGGTATTATCCTTGGCAACCAATGAACCAAACGTGGTGGCGTTCGCTGTTGGATCGGCAACGGTGGCATGAATGGCTGCACGCCCGGCAACCGGCGCATCATTCAAATCAAACGTGTTGCCAGCAACTTGCGCACGGGCTTCACCGCTCAAAAATATTGATTGTTTATCAACACCCTGGGCACCACCAATGAAGTTGCCGCCCTTCACTTTCACCACTTGATTAAACGCGGTTAAGGGGTTCACCAGGCGCACATCAGCAAAGCCGCCATTGCGGAACGTCACATCTTCAAAATCAAGAACGCCCAACGTGTTGGCATTGCCGCCAATACCATCGGCAAGCGCCGCATTGAATAGCGCACCAATTTCACCAGCGGTTAGCACTTCATCATAAATGAAGATTTCCGATTCACGCGCCGTGGTTTCAGTTGTGAAGCCGGAATCAGCACGGGCCGCAATTGCGGTTCGGGTTGCGGTGATGGTATCGAACCAATCACCTTGAACACCGGTGCCGGTTTCGGTGATGGTCGCGGCGATATCCAAAGCCCCGCCAACATATAAAAGATACTCGGAACCATCATTGGTCATTACAACAAAAACATAATCCCGATCAACTTCTTGGCTTGCTTCCATCCGCACGCTATTGCCCGCTGATGTTTGAACCACAAAATATGGCTTTCTTTCGTCAACACCCCATTGAATAAAGGCGCTGGCCAAATCGTTTGATTGTGAATAAACCACGTGATCACGGGTTAAGCTGTTGATACCGATAAAAAAGCCAAGCGAACCAATTGGGTAATCGCAAAGCGCGCCCGCTATACCATCAACGCCAACTTCAAAATAATCACCGGCGCCATCAAAATAAATGGCATCGTTTGTGGGATCGTCAATCAGCGGCCCTTGCACTTCAAATGAAGGATCACCACCGGTGGCAATCACGGTTCCATCAACAACGCTGATGCCAACATCCGGCGGAAAGCCGGAAGCCGCGTTCATTCTCCAATAGTGGTCCGGCCCTGGGCCGTTCGGGTCGCCTTCATTCCCGGTGTTGGTCAACGTATCGGTAAAGCCACCATCAGGCGGTGTCGGTGTCGGTGTCGGTGGCGCAAACGCTCCACTAATCGCATTCCAATGTTCAAGCACGGCGGCCGCGCTTAATGCGGCGTTATCGCCCAACACTAGAAATTCATGGATATCAAGATCAACCAAATGTGCAGTTGAACTAGGATACTGAACGCACGTTCTCACGCTTGCAGGCGAAACCAAGCCATCCCACCAAGTTGTTGCATCATAAGTGGTGCCAACACTTGATTCAGCAAATGAATTAATAAGCACACCATTCACATAAAGGCGCGGTTCTATACCATCATGGGTTAGCGTGATTAAAGCGAAGTGTGGCAACACCAAATCAAGCCCGGTATCTGCTGGCAAATAAACGCGCCGATAATAATCACCGGTAACATTTGCACTACTTTCAACGCGGCCCGCCGTATAGATAATAGTTGCGCCAAAAGAAGTGGCGCCAAAATGCAATGTGATATTTTCATCAAGGCCACTTGTGCCTTCCCCGAACGCATAAAATGGGCGCGGGGAAAAGCTACTGGTGCCCGGCAACGTGTTCAACGTCACAAGAACGGAAACTGTACCCGCTGAATTTGCGGCCAACAAACTGGTTGTGCTGGTTTGTGTATATTGCCCACCGGCCCCGCTATACCGCGAAAAATAATCCGGGTAATTTGAAGCCCTTGATACATCAGCTTGATTTGTTGCCAATCTTGTGGCGAACCATGACAGTTGCCCATGTGATGCCGCACCAACGCCAATGCCACCCTCCAAAACTGAATCAAGAGACGCGCCACCAATCCAACCTAAATTCATGTAATACGCTTTTTGCGTTTTAGAAAAACGATCAAGCATGTATTCATAATAATCTTGTGGCTCAAAAGCCAACGCTGCCGAATTATGCAAGCCGATAACTTGCGCACTAGTCAGCGCCGTATTCCGCCAAACAAGTGGGCGCTGAGTAATCATGTGCGATAGATGTACGCTTGCCGGTGAGCCGGTCGTGCCCGATTGGCTTGAACCAAAACAAATCAAACCCGCCGTACCAACACCGTTGGCATCCAATACTTGGTCAGCCCAACTATCACCATCAATTCCGGTGCCGCTTGAAGTGGTTGTGCACGCTATTTCAGCGCCGTTCAAATACATTCTGATGCCAGCGCCATCAGCGGCTTGAACCACCGTAAAAATATACGGCGTGCCATCATCAATAGGCGTTAAATCATCACTAATAGCCATCAGCCAATCACTACCGGCTGTATTTATGAATCTATTAATCGTCAAATATAGGCGTTGATTTAAAACTGAAAGTTTTATTGTGGTGGCATCGCTCAACGTTGTTGAGTTTCTATAACCAATTGAAAATAACGTTGCGCCTTCGGATGGCGAATCACCAATTGGGCCAAAATGGCAAAAAGCCACGCTAATCGTTGCCGTTGTCCAACCCGCCGCAACAGGATGCCCCGCCACACCCACCGCTGAAATTGCCCTGATGGTTGATCCTGGCGTTACCCACAACCCGTATTCCAACGGGTTATTTCTTATAACACCCGGCCCTTGGCGCAACGGGCTGTTTTGTGGCGTTACATCAGCCAAACCACCATTGCCCGAATTAAGGTATGCACCGCTTGCTTCATCCATCACATAATTCAATTGTGGTGTTGGCAATGCTGCTAGGGTTGCTGCAAAAGTATTAGGCACTTAAAACCCACCCAACCGTTGCGTTGGCTTGATTGCCGTTTTGCTGGTTTCCATCAAGAATCACGCCTTTAAATTTCACCGAAGTAACCGCAATAGATGTGATTTGGAATAAATCACCGGATGAATTGCCAAGTTGCAACATCGCACCTCCACCCACAAACCGGATGTTGTGCGGTATTAAAAGATTGGCCGCCACAAATGTAAAGCCATCAGGCACTTCAACTTCCGTGCAGGCGTTGATAACGGCTTGCATGCTGGTTTCATCATCGGTGCCACCGTCACCCCTGGCGCCCGCATAAATGAAGTTGTTGCGGCGCTCACGATCCAAAAGCTTTGCTTGCAGACCATTGCCAAGATTATGGAAAAAAAAGTTGTCAGCGGTGCCCGTACCAGCGGCAACAATCACATACCGGGCGCCACCAATGTTGGTGTTGCCATAATATGCGGCGGTGCGCACCACATCGCCTTCAACCAAATCGTTATCCGATACCATCGCGGCAACGCTTGGTTCATAGATTGTGATTAGATTGGTATCCCCGGCCGATGATGCAACCACATCATCCAGGCGCCGGATTCTTTGCCCGGCTGCATTGGATACCACAATGGTGGCAAGCCCTGAATAATGAACATCGCCGCGCACAACCCCGAAGTGGTCAAGCGTGTAAGGGTTCGATTGCGCGACCGTCAACCCTGAATCCGAGAAAATAGGTAGTTGCGTTATTTCTTGCCCATTCACAAAAAATTCAAGCGAACCCAAAGCCAACGGCGTATTGCCATCATCTTTGAATTCTTGGCGTGGGTTTAGTACCTCATTCGCCATTTGGTTGCGCTTCTTCTTCTTCCGCTGGTTTGGTCAAATAGCCAATTGCACCAAGCGTGGCCAATTGTGTTTTTGTTCCTTCACCAACCGTGTTTCGCCAGCGGCGCCAAACCTCAGAACGGTTCAACATCATTTCCGCTTCTTTCACTTTTCCTTCCATGGCTTTGTTCAACGCCTTTTCAAACGCTGTTGATGATAGTAGTTCATCGGCGGCGCGGTCATTCTTCACCATGGATTTCACGCCCCTATCAATTCGATCAGCGGCGGCGGCGCCAAAGTGGCCGCCCGCTTTCCAACCGGCAACACGTGCGGCACCGCCAGCGGCGCCACTAATAACACGTTCAGCCAATGTACCTTCTTCCAATGCTTGCAGAATAGAGCGCGCCGTTTTGCTGGTATTTTCCATGGCCTTGGCGCGATACAACCCACGCGAAACACGGCCCAACGCATCAAACCGGCTTTCGGCATCTTCCGGCAAATACTTAAACAATGCTTTTTTGGCGCTGGCGTTTCTTTCAAGCGAATCGTAAGCGTTAGCAAACCCTTGGCCAATACCACCGGCCTTGTTCCGGGCGCCAAGCGTATATAAATCATTCAGCATGGTGGCCGCCGCCCGTTGGCGCATATCGGCGGGCAACGCTTGCATCAATCCTTCAAATTGCTTGATTTCGCCTTTGGTCAGCTTGGTTGCTGATTGGGTTAGTTTCGGCAAAAAATCTTTTTCCATTTTTTTACCAAACAAGGTCATGGCGCGCTGTTCAATTCGTTTGCGGTTTTTAACCATCTTTTGTGCGGCTAGAAATTCTTTGCCAACGCCCATGCCTTGCGCGGCCCGGCCTTGATCATTGATCAGCACTGAATAAACTTGATCCAAAGTGCCCGAAACATCATCTTTGTATGGCCCCTGATTTTTGTATCCGCTGGAAATATCTTTTCGCAACGTATCAATGGCTTCATATGTTGGCGGGATCGGGTCGCCATCAATCATTTTGCCACCCGGCCCTTTCGCCTTCTTGGTTCGGTTTAATAAGTTGTAAAGCTTGCGTTCAACCGGCGCCAACAATGCGAGATCACCGCCCAACGCTTCAACGCGCTGATTGATATACGTGCGCGAATTAACAGGGTTTTCAACTTTGGTGGCGGGCGGTATATGGTCCCTAATTTGCTTGTAAGCCATTTCCGCTGAATCTTCCATTCCCTTGATGGCATCATCCATGCGGGCTTCAACATCCATGGCCAATATGCCGCGATCAGTATCACCACCTAATTCACGCAACAGTTCATCGCCTTTGGCGCTCAAATCGCGCATGGCTTTCAATTCACGTTCAGCCAACAATGTGCCGGGTTGATCCTTCACGGCTTGTTCAACGCGGCGATACGCATCATTTGTGGAATAGTGCGAAGGGTTCAAGCTAATACCCAACTCTTGGGCATCGGCCATGATTTGCAAATCCGGCTTCACATCTTCGGCCAAGCGCCCTGATTTCTTCTTGGCAACATCCGCCGTGATTTCTTCAACCGTTCGCGTGGGCGCTTCCAAATCTTCCATCACCATGCGCACCGGCGCGGTATCGGCGGCATCAATAGCGCCATCGGCCACTTCTTTTGCCCGGTTGGCTTGTTGGGCGGCTTTTGAAGTTTTCTTCAACGTGCCAAGCCCCAAAAGTTCCATCAATGCGGTTGGCGCGGCTGTTGCCGCTGTTGCTGCTAGTGGGCTTCCCGTTAAATCCATGGTGTTGTCACCCAAGAAGGTTTCCAGGCCACCCAACCATTCACCCATCGGCCCCAACACTTGGCCAACGGTTTGAAGCGATCCTTGGCCTTCTTCCAATCTTGGCTGATACGTTATGCCTTCCCGCACGGCTTCAACCATATCGGCGCCTTGGCCTTCTTCACCAGGCAATAAAGCGCCCGCAATCCCGGCAACACCGGCAATGGGTTCAGCCAATACACTGGAAGCCATAGTGAGCGCCGCCTCGCCACGGCCAAGGTAATCACGGCCCGCTTGTTCCATGGTATCCATGACACCACCAAAAGCGCCTTCACGGCCTTCGGGTTCGGGCGCTGGCGTCACAACTTCTTCATCATCAACGCCCCAATCATCAACGCCACCCATGGTGGTATCAATCACTTCATCATCTTCACCCCATGATTCAGCCATCATTTTTTCCGTTGCGTTTTGCCGTTCTTGACATAATAAGCGCCCGATTTAAGCGCATCATATTCAGCTTTGCTTGTTGGCTTTGCAGGGTTGTTCAAAGTGCCGTTGTTCACTTGCCCGGTTTCGGGTAAAGGTTCGGACAACTCGCCCCGCATCAATGCTTCAAACTCTTTTGGCGTGATTCTGGCCATTTCCAAAAGCTTGGCGTAACCATCCCGCGTGGCTTGCTCGAATTCATCAAGCGCCGCCAAATATTCTTCTTGGCTTTGCGATGTTTCCATTCTCGCAATTGCGGCCCCGGCTTTGGCCGTTTCATTGTCGGTGATCGTTCCGCCACCCCTTAAAGCGGCAAAAGCTTGCGTGAAAACTTTACCCTGGGCTTGCTGCGCCAATATTTGAAAATCGTGTGCATCCGTACCCGGAACAAATTTGCCCGGATTCAACCAACCCAAACCGGTTGCGCTTGTTCGCCCCGGATGTTCCCGCAATTGCTGAACAACACCAATGGTTTGTGTGGCCGCTTGGCGCGCTGGTATCAATTCCTTCTTGGTTTCGGCGGCCATGTTGGCAATCACCACATCATCAGCCAAATCAATTTCCGCCAGCGTACTGCCACGGGTTCGGGCACCGGCAACATCTTCCGCTTGTTCGGCGCTTTGGCCGCTCATGGCTTTCATCGGTTGATTGGTTTGCGGATCACGCACATATTTAACTTGCAGGTTCCCACGTGCATCGTTTTGAACCAAAGCCCGCGCCATATAGGTTTCACCGGTTTCCGGGTTCGTGTATTCATATTCACGCGGGGTTGATGATGAAATACCCTTCTTGGCAAATCCGGCTTGGGCCGCTTGTTGGGCCGCCGCGAAACGTTCCGGTGTCAATTCCATTGGTGGCACAAATTCTTCACCAAAGGTTTTTTTAAGCATTTCGGCGCGTTCGGCCGCATAAACCTTGGCGGTTTCGTAATCATCCATCGAACCAATCACTTCCATATCTTCTTGCAAGATATTCATATTGGTTTCAGCCCATTCGCGTTGTTGGGCGGTGATATCACGTTGTTCTTCGCGCTGAACACGCTGGTTTTGCAAATCGCGTTGTGATTGGTCTGATTGATATTTCTGAATACTTTGCGCTTGCGCCGGGTCAAGTTTGTAAAGCTCGCCAATCGCGGCTTCATCGCCCATGTATGCGCCTTGCGCCAACTCGCCAATTTGCTTTTTCTTCATATCGGCGGCCAATCCGCCCATCACTTCGCCCACAAATGGCGTGTAAAGTTGTGAAGCCATCGTGTTACCCCTTACGGCGCCGGTGGCCCGGCATATTGTCGATTGCCATTAACCACATCATATTCCGCATTCCCCGTTTGTGGATTTGGGCGGTTCATCCAGGCGCCCGCCATGCTACCGATACCGGCGGTAACATCAGCCAAACCAGCATTTTCAGCGGCGGTGCCTTCATACCTCGCACGGTTCGCATCGGCCGTGGCTTGGGAATTGATGTTACTAACGTTTGCAGCGTTGCCGGCTTCCAAATTGGCAATGTTGGTGGCCGTGGTTGGGTTGCTCAAATTCTGCAACATATTCATGTAATTGGTGTAATAAGAATCTTCACGGGATTGGTTGTTGTTCACCGCCGTGCCGCGCCGGTTTAAATCAGCTTCTTGGCGGTTGGCAAGATCACGTTGGAAATTCATTTGCGTTGCCGCGCTGGCTTCACGCAAAGCTTCACCACGCGCACCAGAATACAAACCGCCAGCGTTGGCCGCGTATTGGTTAACGTTGGTCATGGTTTCGTCAATCATCTTTTGATAAGCCGGGTTCGATTCATAACCCATACCCATCGCAAAATTCGGATTTTGCAAATCTTCATAGAACTGGCCTTGCATACCTTCCGGCAAACCGTCCGCCCCGGCGCGCTGCATGATGCTTTGAATGTTTTGCGGGCCACCCGGGCCACCAACACCACCCGGCGCTTGCTCACCCATCATGGCGCCCGGCTGCCCGGCTTCACCGCCACCGAAGTATTGCGGCAACAACTTTTCAGCGCCGCCGAATTTGCCCAATTGTGAACGTATCACTTCCAAGCTTTCCGGGCCGGTGCCTTGAATGCCTTTTCCGGTTTCCGGGTTTATCCCATAGCTACCTTTGAACGCATATTGGTTTTGCGCGCCCATTTCATGGCCATAATCCACCAATTCATTCAATGATGGCGTGGTGTAATCACCAGGCAAATCGCCCGATTGTTTGAGCGATTGCAAAAACCCTTCCGCCCGCCGGGCACCTTCGGCCACGGCTTTATCACGGGAATAACCCGCACGCTGGGCAATAGCGATTTGATCACCCAACATGTTTTCCATAAAACGCTGGAATTCAACGCCTTCGCTCCCACGGGCGCCATCCTGGCCCGCAACTTGTGGGCTTCCCATTGGTATCATGCCGCCGCCCATCGTGGCACCACCGGCACCAGGCGGCGGCGCAAGCCCCAATTGCGCCATCATCTGGTTGCGCGCCATGCCTTCTTGATCGGCGTATGGCTGCAATCCTGCACGGGCGCGGGCCGTGGCTTCTTCTTGCCGGGCCGCTTCTTCCCTTGCCGTTGCTGTTGTTGCACGGCGCGCATCTTTCGCCGTGTCGCCAGCTTTATCGGCCGCGTATATACCGCCCGCCGCTGTTAATGCGCCCGCCGCTAATCCCCAAGGCATTCTTCACCCCTACTTGAACCTTTCCGGCCCACTAAATTCGTTACGTTACCCGTGCGTGGCACCGGCTTGCCTTGCACAATCAACATCAATTTAAATTTAACCGTTGCCATGGCATCAGCTTCCGATCCTTTCAGATCACATCTATTCAGAAACGTTAGCGCCGCTTTCGCTTCTTCCGGTGTCATTGTCGCCACCTGGCTTTCTTCGCTGGCCGCCTTTGAATCGCTCATCCTTCATGCCTTTCAATAGTTTTTCTGAAATATCCGGTTGCGGTGGTGTGGCCTCTTTCAACCATCGGTTACATGGTGCGCGGGCATTTATTTTTAGCGCCGCCAATTCACCCATGTGCTTTTCATCCCTGCATTTTTGCCAAGGTATGGGAACAAACATTGTGCATTCCGCACAATCAGCAAATTCACCAACCGGCGTATATTTGACCATTGCGCCACGCTCACGGCTGGTATTCACCACTTCAATGATTTCCCAATCAAACTCAATATCTTCGAATTCCACTATAAAGCCCCTTAAACCTTCCCAATTCTGGCACGATCAGGCGCCATTGTCTTGTTTGCGAACCTCTAAACCAGAAGCCCATATGATTGCAAATCAGCGATCAAGGCCGCCAAAACGTTGTTGTTGTTGGTTGTGGTTGCTGATGCGGAAGCCAATAACGTGCGATCCAAAACCGCCGTGGCATTGGCCACATATGTTGGCGCCGCAAATGCTGATTGGCCGTTAAAGCCCAAGCCAATATCACCATCCATATCAATGATAGTTTGGGAAGTGCCACCGGCATCATTCATCAAGAAACGCCAATTGGTGCCATTTTGATAGTTGCGGATATAGCCACCCGTTGCGCCAAAGTACAACCAACCGGCAACAACACCCGCGTTGCTTTCCATTCTCAACAACGGGTTATCCCCTGCACTATCCCGAACAAATGCGCCCAAGCTGGCCGTTCCAAGAACGGCGGTTCCGGTGCGATACATTTGGCTTTCACCATCAGGATCACCCAAGAATAAGAACCGCGAAACGGCGGCGGAACTAAGGCTAGTCATGCTCACGGATGCGGAATTCTGGCTTGCACCGAATGAAAAGCTTGTTGTAGTCGCTACCAGGCGCCCAAGCGCCGTGCCAGTAGAACCCGCAAAATCAATATCAGCCACATTACCGGAATCATCTTGAACTAAAATGCCGCCTGATTGCGTAGATAGAACCAAACTTCCATCGTAGTACAGCTCAGCAGGCCCATCGGGGTCGCCAGCAAACAAGATTTGCTCTGTACCAGCCGTGTTCTCTCCGGTGAGATTTACGTTACCACCGTGAATGACACTTTTTATCTTGGTTATCGTCGTGTTAGCTTCGAACGAAGCCACGCGTGTACTAGAATTATTTCGTAGGTCAAGCCGAGGGGTAGTGCTTGTTGGGTGTTGTACTCCAGCGCCAACAGATGTTGTTAGAAAAGCCAGGTTACCATCGTTATAAAGCTCTACATCCCCGTCAGGATCTCCCACAAAAAGCTGCCTAAGTGTACCTCCACTATCTTCCGATTGGAGAGTAATAGGCAACCCGTGTACTTCTTGCTCAATGATTAGCCCGTTAAGATTGTTGAACTGTATGTAGCCAGATCTACTTGAAAATGCATCAGTGCTATAGAAGCCAATAAACGGATCGGCGTCAGACGTGCTTGACGCAATATATATGCCTTGCGGCTGGGTTCGTAAAACATTTGAACCATCGTAATACAAGTCGGTACTTGTATCAGGATCAATCTCAAATACCAAGCCAGCCACACCAGTATTATCAGCAGCATAGAATAGCATGTGCCCCGAAGTCTGCGATGAAAGAAAGGTCATATGGCTAGTGATGTTGTTAGTGTTTATGTAAGCAGTGCGGGTAGCAAACGTCGAATCACGATACCAAGAGATAATCGGGTCATCGCCGCTAGAATCCGCAACATCAATGCCGCCCGCGCTAGTCCTAAAAACCACCGTGGCATCATAAAGCCCTTCACCAAATAGGCCATTGTCTTGGAATTGGGTTAACCCACCACCACCGGCTTGCCAACTTGGCGCGGCGGCCGGGCCGTTTGACGTTAACACTTCGGTTGAAGCGCCCAACGCCAATTCCGTTAAAACGCCGGAACCATCAGTGTAAAATGTTTTCCAGTTTCCAAACGTCAACAAATCACTTGTGGTTAAAACCCGCTCGAATCCCGCGCCCGTTAGCGTGTTGTTTGCTTCAAGGCCACCGGATGCCGCCGCCAATGTTCGCATCACTTCGGCGCCATCAAAGAACAACGCCACATCCGCGTCACCATCAATGGTTAGGCTTGTGACCTGGGCACCAACTGAATCTTCGGAAAGGAATGTGGTTAGGCCACCGGAAAAGCTGATGGCCAATTCTTTGAATTCATCCCAATCACCGCTCACCGCGTCCCACGTTAAAAGTGAATTGGCAACGGTTCCATCCGTCAAACTGGATGCGGCCAAATCTATTTCATCAGCGCCTTGCGTAATCACCACCGAACCATCAGCGGAAACAAGCGTGCGGAATTCTAAGATACTTCCGTTTTTCTCTTGGAACACTTCGGCGCCGGTGCCAACGTTTGCGCCATCAGATACCGCGCCCGCAACAATTTCATCATTGATGGCGTTTAAATCAGTAAGGATGTTGAACAAATAATCTTCAAGGTATGGCGTGGCCACCATCACATCAGACTCAACAAGCACCATGCCCGCGTTTAAATTGTCGGTGGTTATATTAGCCATCCAATTCAATATCCCCAAAGGCGTTGTATGCCTGAAATCGGGTTGCATCGGTAATGGTCAATCGCAAGATGAAATCCTTGTGCCGAACAATTCGCCCGAATTGGCGCAACACAACGCGCTTGGCATGCTCACCAAAATCACCCAATGAAATTGATGAATGCGCGCGGTATGTATAGCCACCATCTTTTGAATATTCCACGATCATCACCGGGTTGGCCGTGGGATCAGTTGTTTGGCCCACTTCCATTTCAAATTCAATGTGCGGCAACGTCCAATCAACCGGAAAAGATATTGATGGCAACGTTAAAACGCGCCGCATTATTTCGCCGTTTTCATCCTTGGCGCCTTGGTCAAGCTCATAAATCAAACCCTTCACGATATCCAGGCCATAAAGCTTGTTATTGAACAACGCCGCCGCACCAACACGCCAAAACCCCAACCCTTCGGATTGCCGCGTGTGCTCCAATTGCGTTGCAAAATCATATGCCCACGTAAACCCCTCGGTTGGGAACGTTAAGCAATAGATTTTATGCGCCGGGCCATCAATGAAAAAACCGATGGCATCATCAGTTACGGAAAATCCGGGGAAGTTTGGCGTACCATCACCGCGCACCTTCAATTCAAAATCAAGCCCGCTGATGGTGGTCATTTGCTGGCCATCAATCACACGCACGGTATTATCATCAGCAAACCAGCAAAACACTTCACCGGCCTTGGCCAAGCTTGCATCGGCGGCAATGCCGCGTTCTTTGCTCGCACCAGTCACCACGCGCAAAGGCAATGTGGCCGAATCTACCGATTGCCAAAACTCTATTGATTCAGTGTTCAGGAACCACACGCCTGAATTCTTCTTGATGGCCGCCCGTAAGTTGTCCGGATTCTGTTCGGCGCTACCAAATGAAAGCGGGTTGTACGCGGCAAAATCGGTCACATCAGATAGAAAAAACTCGTTTGTATCACGGCGCACAAATATGCCACGCTCATTCAATACGGTGCCGCTAACTGTTGCGAAAAAGTTGGGATCAGTAATTTGAACAAGCCCGGCGCCATTAGTGTAAACAAACCCCTGGCCAATGCCGTTCAAGATCATTATTTGGTTATCACCAGGCGCACCGTTGGCAAAGATTTGCGCCCGGCCTGAACCATTCACAACACCCAACGCGGTGGCCACACCAAATTCATCAACGCGGAAAAGGGTTGCCCCACTTACGCAATACATAAAGCCGGAATTCACAAACAGGTTCGAGCGGCCGGGGAAATCCGTAAGCGTTGAAAACAAGGTCAGCCCGAATGAATCTTTTACCGTGGCATATTGGCCATCTTTCGCAATTTCAGGCAAAAGGTTCACCGCACCTTGGCGGGCTTTTACGCTGTTAAAATCGCGATCAGAGCCGCCCAATGATATCGGTTGTTTAGCCATGTTCGACGGGGTTTAACCTGATTGGATGAAATGATTGGTCAAACGCCAACGCTTCTTCAAGATACACTTGGGCATCTTCGCGAATCATCTGGCGCCTTTCCGGCGAACATCCAACCTTCGGGATCAGGCGTTTGGCCAATTGATATGTGAGCGCATCGAACCATTCACTTGGTAAATCAAACGTTTCATTGCCATCGCCGCTCATAATCTGCATTTGGCGTTCAGCGGTAAAATTAATGTAATCAACCGCCGATGAAGGCGCGTTCCACAAGTACATCACCCCTTGGGGTTCTTGCCGTGAATAATACGATTGAATTGGCGTTCCGCTTTGATCCTTGTTTGGCAAATCAAAATAATCTGCACGCGAACCGTTCACAATCGGAATTTCATAGTCTGAATTTTCACCGGCATGGCGGCGCACGCTGGTGATGCGTGAAACTGGAATAAAGTTTTGCGTGCTTTTGTAGGTGATCACATCCACGCCAATTGATGAAGTGGCCGTGATGGCATCGTTTAACGTCACAATGTTTGTGTCGGTATCAATCGCTTGTATGGTTGTCCACAACACCGCGCCGGTATCATCAGTGATACCAATGATGTTATCCACAGACATACCCACAACCGTGGCCAATTCCACCGTGGTATCCGTTGCAACGGCGCCAGCGGCCAACGTGGTGTTCACTGGATCGGTTGGGCTGTAATGGCGCACAATCGCACCGCTTGCCGCTGCAACCGTTAGCGCATCTTTCAACGTCACGCTGGTTGCATCCGGTATGGCCTCAATAATTGACCAAAACAATTCATTGTTTTCATCAATCACGCCTATCGGCTGACCAAGCACCATGTTTGCCGAACTGGTGACGCCAAGAACCGTTTGGCCAATAGCTTCATCAGCGGAAAGCGCCGTTGATTGGAATTCATTAACCAGGCGCGTGGCCGCCAACCTGAAATCATAAACGGCTTGGCCTTTCACCAAGAACAACGTGTATTCTTCTTGCGTCCAAAGGTGAATCCCTTGGGCTTCCCACGCTTTCAATAGGCTGTTCAAGCTGTTCAACGCTTGTGTGGTCAACGTGCCGCTTAAATCTTCCCCGCTTCCCACCGCTTGCAGCAATTCATATGCTTCTTGCAGGATATCGTTAAAGGTCAGATCAAGATTATAGGAACCGCTTGTGGCCATTGCTTATACCGGGTCAAAGTTGTTGGGTATCACGGTGATAACATCATCCGCGTTGCCTTTGCGCGCTTCCGGGTATGTTCTTTGTTTTGTAGGGATCACCGGGAAATCTTGCGGTTGGCGTGGATTCCAAGCGGCCGCAACCACCATGTAACCTTCCCACCGGCGTAGTAATTGCGTGCTTTTCATGCGGAAGCCAGTTACATCGCAAATGCTGTTTGATGCGTGTGGCTCAAACTGTTTATCAGGCAATCGAAGATATCCGCGCCCGCCCACCGTTTTCACTTTTGCCATCACTCAACCCCTTCATTCCGCATTGATTCATTCTAGTGGATTATAGAACCCACCGCGGCGGCATCAAGTGGCCCCGGCTTGCCTCACCCGGCTTGCACCAATAACAGTTGTGCGCTGCCGTTGGTAAAAGCTGTCATGTTAAGGCGAACCGCCCTGCACGGTAACGCAAGACGTAACACGCCAGCAGCGGTTAAGCCCGTGGGGATTGCCACCCATGTGGCCCCACTTACATCGGGATCATCCAAGGTACATTGAACCGCCACCGTATTTGTGCCGGTTTTTTTCAGTTGCAACCCAACGTTGAATTCGGGTTGCTCCCAATCTGTTTTGATGATTGCCGTGGTTACTGATGCCAAAACCGGCGTGGCTTGCGGGCGCATTTATACATCACTCGCAAGAACCAACAAAACCAGCTCCGCACGTAAATCATCAAGATCGGCGGCCACCAGATCAAACAACACATTTTCACCAAGTAAAGACATACCCGGATCAACAATAACGTTCTTGATGCCAACGGTGCCCACATCAACAGCGTTCAATATGCCGTTCGGGTCAGTTGTATTGCCAACAATCATGGTTTCAGCGCCAGCACCGGCGGAAGCCGTTGTGACATTCAGATAACCGCCCTGAACAACGCCATTTGCTGGCAATTCAACGCCGGTATCTTGTGAAGCAGTCGATGCAACCCCAACAATTGGGATCACAAACGTTTTTAGGTACGGATCAGCAACGGTGCCTTGTGCGTTTTGCGCGGTGCCCTTGCGGCCCGCCGTACCAATAGAATTAAATCGTGTGGTCATTTACTCATTCCTTAAATAGAACAATGGCGGCCCGAAGGCCGCCACCAAGTTCGACCGGGTTTTTACGCGCCGCTTCCGAAAGCGCAACGTGGATCAGTTACACCATAGGATTTGTAGAACATACCCTTGTGGCGATAGTTCGACGTACCAAAATCGTTATCAGTATCGAACGTGTAACCCATGCGTTCAAATTCCTTGAAGCCATCTTCCACATCGGTTTTGATAAACCAATCAGTGGCCGAAGTGAATCGGTGATTCACGTGATAGCCTTCGGGGAATATTTGCGCAACCGGGTTAATCGCGTTGTTGCCGGTGTCAGGTTCAAAGCGTGAAGCTAAGATTCTGTCAGCGGTGAAACGCAATTGGCGGGGAATGTGCAGTGATACGCCTTTGGCATCAATCAGCAAATCCGCACCATCACGGTAATCTTCAATCGCAATAAGCGCATCTTCAACCGCCGCTTGTGATAGCGCGGTGGCTACCGTGAAGCGGTTGGCGAAAGTGCCGCCCTTGCCAAGCAAGTGCGCGGTACTAAACAGCGGTAAGCCATCGCCAATCGGAAAAGAACCTGAATATGCATTGTTGATCACATCGGCCGCAATCTGTTCATCAGTGTGAACCAATGAACGTTTCAGCATTTTGCCAGCTTTCGCAATCAGATCACGATAAAGGTTATTCATTTGCGCTTCCATCGTGATGATGGTGCCCAATGCATAAACAATGTGCGTGTACGTGGTCGCAAAATCTTGCTTTTCCGCATCATACTGAATGCTTGTGCCTTCGGGCTTTTCGGCTGCAAGGCCGGTGCCGCTCAAAGATACATCAAGCTCATAAGCTTTTTCGGATGTTTCCATGGTGAAGATTTTATCCTTCTCCATTGGGTAATCCTTGTATTCGATTGTTGCAATGGCGTTGATGCCTTCTTGCAATAGTCGCGCTTCGCTACCCTGGGTAACAATACTTGTTGGTGTGGGCATAGTTTTATACTCCCGCTAAGGTGTTATCGGCACCAAGGTTAATGCGACAACGCCAGATTGCGCCAACGGCCGTGATTATTTGGTTGTTCTCGGTATAGCTGGCACCAATGATGCGAAGCGGATCAGTTGCGGCCGTACCGGCGGCGCCGATACCGTGCGTTGAAACGCCTGTCACTGTTGAACCACCCGCACCAACCGCAACAAGCCGGTTTGCGCCAATATCCGTGATGGCAAGCGCGGTTAACGCAGGCGCTTCATAGACAACATCGGAACCGTAAACGCATTTTGCGCGTTGTGCGGCACCGGTTAGGTGATAATTGCGAATCAGTGAACCTTCATCATTGAAGTTTGGCGTGAAGCCAACAACGGCGCCAATCACTGGATCGGCTGTTAGGCCATCAGTTAAAACAACGCCTTCCGCCCGGCCATCGGCCGAACCCGTGCCAGATAACGCAACCATGTCACCAAGAAAGATGTTTGCAACACCACTTCCAATTTCCACTTCGCGCATCTTGCCGTGCCAGTCTGAACCATCAGTGGTTCCAATCGGTACAAATGCCATTTGCAAATTCCTAAAAAAATAATAAGTTTTTTGTGATTAACTATCTTTCTAGCGTTTCACACCTGGCTTGGTTTGGCTCTTTCGCGGTGCCATGCCTGTTGATTGGACGTTATACCAACCTTTTTTGATTATATCTAGCTTTCCGTTTCATGTGAAACGCTCATGCCGCGATCACCCGTTGGCAAGTTTGGCGCATAGGTTCCCAACTCGCCACCTTTGCCACCGCTTTGATCACGGCCGCCAAACAACGCTTTTTGGATGGCCTCTTGTCGATCACGCACCGGCTTCAACTTCACATCATCATAAAGTTCCGGCGAACACTTCAAGAGATAAACCCAAAAATGGTTCCCCATGCCATCATCACCACCAACGGCGCGAACCCATTTTGATTCAGATTTGTCGGTGATGCCTTCAAACGTGCGGCCACTTCGGTTTTCAACTTCAACCGGTTCGGCGCCGTAATCAATCCAACGCTGAACGGCGCCGCCTATATCATTTTCCCATATGAATTTACATTCGGGATATTTGGCCACGTAATAATCCGCATCCAAGTTTTTCATTTGCCCAATGGGGCGGCGAATCGCCTGGGTATCGGTTTGCTCACCCGCTTCTTCATTCAATGATTGGCGTGGTGGCAATTTTGGTTTTCCGTTGGTCACTTAACTAAGCTCCTTTCAAAATCGGCGGCGGCCGTGTCGCCTTCTTTCTTTTGATCCGCTTCCGACAATCCACGCTTTTTGGCGTTCTTGATTGCGGTGGCCCGGATGGTTTCACGTATTTCACTTGCGGCGTTCCCTTGCCTTGGGTTGCGCGGGTTGTCGATTTTGTAATCTTCCGCACGCGCCGCCGGTTCGCCCTGGGCTTGTCGCCTGGGTTGGCGCCCTTTGACGTTGGCTTGCTGCCGGTTGTTGCGCGGGCTGTTGAATAGTTCAGGGTAAAGCCCTTTTGCGGCATCCACGGAAGCTTTCAACGCACGCTTCACTTGATCATCCGTTTGGGTCAAACCTTGCCGGGCATATCCATTGAAAGCGTTTTCAACTGCCGTATTGAAATCAGGGTTGAACTGTTCGCTTTTTGGATCAATCAACGGCGTGCGCTCACGGAACGTGGCTATTTCTTGATGTTCACCACGCTGTTGCGGTGCGCTCTTTTGTTCAATCTTTTCGTCAAACTTATCAAGCTTACGTTGCGCGGCAATCGCACCATCAACATCTTCATTTTCACGCGCCACCAACAATTCCGCTTCAACTTCGGCGCGAATCCTTTCTTCACTTTGGGTTAAAACTTGTTGCGTGGCTTCAACCGCTTGTTGCACGGTATCTTTCAGCCCCTTAACTTCCGAGCGCAACGCTTTGTTGTCTTGGATGCTTTCATATTGCGCCTGATACGCTTTCGCGCCCACGTATCTATCAGGATCACCGCCGTTTTGGATGTATTCATCATATGGCAAGAACCCCGGCGGCACGCCATCATCAGCGGCGCTTTGCGTTTCATCTTCATCATCAGGCGCAACCGGTTCATCATCCGGTTGGGTCAAATCCAAATCATCATCCGGCGCCCCACCACCCCGGCTTTGGTTGTATGCCGCTTCGGCCGCATCCATATCAAATTCACCTTCGGGCATCAGACTATCCTCCCAAAGATATCTTCATCATTTATGATTTGGAAAAAGTTTTTGGAGCCGGGCGGATGCTCAACACGCTTGCCTGCATACCTGGCAAACACAACAACATCACCCACTTCACACCACGGATCACCCAAACGTTCAAATGCTGTTGGCCCCAAATGCATCACAATGCCATGGCTTTCGCCACGCTCTTCTTTTTCAGCTTGGTTTTGTGTGCGCGCTTCAAACCCCTTGGCCGCCAGCGTGGGCGCCACATCGGCTTCCGAACCTTCCAACGTTCGCTTCACGGTAATCGGTTTGACTAAGACACGATAGCCAGCGGCTTGAATCATGCCTTTACCCATCAACGCCTTGGCTTGTTCGGCCATCTTCAATAAGGTTTCATGCGCATCTTTTTCGCGTTGTTCCATTTCCGCAATGGTTGGCGGCAATTGGATTCCGGGTTGCTCATTCGGTGCCATCGGGTTCTTCCTCCTCTTTTTCGGTGATCATCACCATGTTGTAATGTTTGAGCATATCCCACGGCACATGCGCGGCTTCATAGGCATCTTGTTGGCCAAGTGCGCGGTGAAGTAATCCATGGGTTGTATCGGCGTTGCTGGTATCAATGATGGAACCATCACCAGCGGCATCACGCACATCAAGGCGCTTCCACGCCAAACATTTCAAGAAGGCAATAGTCACCTGGCTGTTCAACCAAATATCATATTGATCTTGCGTGATTTGCGGTTCCGTTAACTCTTTCGTCAACGTTCACACTCCAAAGTTAAACCGGCGGTTGTGGGCCACCGGGTTGCGCTTGTGCGCCGGGTTGCTGTTGTGCCTCTTGGGGCGGTTCAAAGTTTACGGGTTTGGGAACCTCAATCATAGGTGATTTGCGATCAATGAATTTTTGTTCAATCGCTTCGGTGGCCACGGCTGGATCATCACCCATGCCGATTTCCCACAATAGCTTGAAGGTTTCCGCATAACGTTTGGCAATATCGGCTTCTTTCACATCCGATTCAAGGCCAAGATGCGCCATATTCTTGGCGGCTTCCATCGCTACTTCATGCCGCTTCAAATCAGTTTTAACTTCATCAATCTTGATGCGGCGTTCTTCATTCCTGGCTTCACGCTGCATATTGGCATACATAAGTTGCTGCATTGGGTCAGGTTCGCCGCTTGGTTCAGGCGCAAACAATTCAGGATCAGGAACACCCAACTCTTGCAACCAATTCAGATATGCGAACCGTTTATCCAATACGCCGCTTTGATCTTCTTTGGCTTCTTGCAACAACACATCCGCACGGGTTTGCCGTTCAATATCGCTTCCCTGGCTTGGATCACACGCCAGTTTTATATCGCAATCATCCGGGTTGAAATCCGCTTGCATGTTGAATTCTTTTTCACCATCAAGAATTCTGTTGTATTTAACACTATCGTGATGTTTGTAATTCAACGCCGCGATCACTTTGAATTCATGCTTGGCGCAATCGTATACCCGCATAATGATGCTGTTGGGCACCTTCAAACCTTGTTGGAGTCTGGTTAGATACATAATGGCCGCTTCTTGATTATTTGTATCCATGTTCAACGCGGCATTGGTCATGCTGCGCATTTGCTCAATCATAAACTGGGTAAGTTGAAACAACGTTGGGTTTGGCCCGTTATACGGGAACTGAACTATTGATTGCGCCAGTGGCTTGCCACCGGAAACAACCGGCGTTAGTTGCCCCATCTTCACATCAATCGGCCCGGCTTGTTGGCGGTTGCCACGCGCATTGCCACTTCCAAGTTGCGAATCAATCAACCCGCTATTGCCTGCAAGGTTTGCAAGCGTGCCCGCATCAATCAGTTGATTCACGGTGGTGTTGATGGCTTCAAACATATCGGCCATCAAGATACCCCAACCCATACCCATCGGCCCGCCATCGGGATCAGGTAAGAAGCGGTATTGTGTGAAGCATGGCATACGCTCAACCTTCACAATTTCACCATCATCATTGGCTTTGATGCCATCTTCATCATAGGCCGGGTACACCGCCACAATGGCTTCCGTTTTGGTGTAATAAATCACTTCATAGGGTTCGGCCAATCCATCACCATCAAGATCAAGCCACGTGAAGGCGCGCACAAACTTCAATGTTGGTTCGTCGCGCTTATCGGGCAAATCTTCTTCTTCAATCTTCCATTGTTGATCACCCCGTATGAATTCAATAACTTCATTCCGGTTGTATTCTTGTTCAATGAAATAATCCGGCGCTTCTTCAAACGTCCGGCAATCGTGATCAAATTTAACTTCATCGGCCATGAACAAATCGCTATTCACTTCTTTTTCCGTGCCGTTGAAATACGTTTTTTTGTATCCCGTGCCGGTGCATGGAAGTTGCAACAAAAGTTTATCTTGCTCGGTTCTCCAATAACTCATTCCATCGGTCACTTGGTAATTCATAAAATCACCAACACGTTCGGCACGATCTTCTTTTTCTTCATTCGTTTTGCCGTATGTTTTCATCCCAACAATACGATCACGCCACACCAGTTCAGGCACGGTGCGCGAATGGAAATCAAGCATGGCTTCAAGAATAAACGGCATTACAACGTTGCTGGCTTTTTCAAACGGGAAGGTTTTTTGTTGGGCATGCGGATCAAGCTTCGCCAGCTTCAACGCTTTTTTGTACTTCTTGCGCCATGGCCCCATTGAATTATCCGCCAGATCATAAAGGCGCTGAATTTCACTTGCCGCTTCGGCCGGCTCTTTCAGTTCTTCAACCAAGTTGCCTTCATTCAGGAATTCAAACAGCGCAATGCCGCTTTCATCATTTTCAAATTCGCCTTCCGGGGTTTCGCCGGTTTCCATCATGGGCGCTTCTTCACCCACCATTTCAGCTTCACCCATCACTTCATCATCAATCATTTCGGCCATGATACTTTCCGTTTGTTAACTATCGTCACCGGGCGCGCTATGGCGGCCCCGCTTCATGGCCTTGCGGGCGCTTTCCGCCATCCTGGCGGCGTGTTGTGGGAACCCAATACCACGCGCCACTTGCTTGGGCTTGCTTGGCGTTCGCCGCTTTTCGGGCTTCTTCACGTATTTGCGCCCGGCCGCATTGGTATCACTGAAATCGTTATCCTTCGCCATCGTCAATATCCTGTTGTTTCATTCCGGCCTTGGTCCCTATCGCCCGCTTCTTCATGGTAATACTCGGCAACGGGTTCCGCAAACGTCAACGCAAGCGCATCGCCGCAATCTGGTGACACTCCCAACCGCTTCTTTGTTTCGTCCTTGGGTTCAAGAACCTTCAAATTTTTGGAATTGAATTTGTATTCAACGGCGCACAAATCCATTGTTGCGGCGTTGCTCTTTTCTTCCAATTCTTCCGTTGCTTCCGTGAAAAGCTGAACGTGTTCATCTTCAAACCACTTGGCCATTTCTTGCCACATTTCATTCCGGCGGTTGTCGAATTCCATCGAACTGAATGCGCTGGCACCAAAATTCACTTCACGCACTTGTTCATAACCCATTTCATGCAAGCGATCAATAACACCAACACCCATGCCGGTATCAATAAAACACGCATCAATTGGCATTGAATCCAAGATGCCTTTGACCATTCCCACAATTTCCATTTGATCCATCTTGTGTGGATACCCAACAACATCATACGCGACACGGCCTTGGCGCAACGCTATGCCCAAGCGATCATCACCAAACCGCGCCGGGTCAACACCCATCACCATCGGGCCACGGGCTTCAATCCCGGTGTTTGCTATCGCCCTGGCAACATCAACGGCCGGTATTAGCTGGCGATAACCCGCGCTTTCAAACGCTTCTTCCGGTGTGGCCGGGTATTCACGTTTGAAATCATCTTCACCATTCTTGAATTCCGATATTTTCCACCGGCGCCAAAGCATATGCGGCGCATCCACGCCATGATCCTGCATGTATAACAGTTCAGTATCATCAAACGTTGGTTCAAGCGCCTGGCCTTCTTCATCAACCGGCAAAGGCATCACATATTCAGACTGAATGAACCACGGAATGAATACCGCTTGATAATCGCTAGTCCCGGCCACGGCTTTAACCCATTGTTGGTGGAAATAGTTACCCATGCCATCAGATGTGGATTCCAACCACACTTCCGAGCCCATGCGCGGCACCGATTGCAATACGCCGGTGGCGTGTGTTTCTGCATGCGGCCAAAACGCAACTTCCGAACCGTGAAAGTATTGAATGGTTGATGAACGGCCCGTGCCTTTCGCGCCAGCGGTGCCAACCTTGTAACCTGAATCCAGGCCAGCAAAATTCAATTCCTTGCCACTATCTCTATCGGTGCGCGGCTTTATTTCCGGCGGGCAATGCTCATGGTATCGGCTGACCATATCAAACAAGTTTTGTGTGGCTTCACCTTCATGTGTGAGGATATAAGCGCGCTTGCCTTTGTTGTGTGTCACCTTCCAATAGAACCGCCCTTCAATATACGTTGAAGCCCCTTGCTGGCGCCCCTTCAACACTACAATGCGAACACGCCCAAACCTGGCAAGTTGATCTTCCGCAATTGCGTGCAAAATCTTTTGTGCATCATTCAGTTCAAACGGAACAACACCATCTTCTTTGGTCCTGATGCGAAGGCATCGCGGCGCATAGTGTTCAAAATCATCTTTGAGCTTTTGAAACACGGCCAATTCTTCTTCATTGTAATCGGCGGATTCAGCCATTGATTTCTTCAACCTTCCAGATCTCACGCGCCGTGTGGTATTTGATAAGCTCTCGGTCAGTCATTGTGCGCTGCCATTATTGCCCTGCCCAGGATCTCAGGGATCTGAGGCACTACGGCGTTCCCTAGTCCTTTAAGTCGGTCCACCCGGCGGGGTATCCCATTAGCCACTCGACCCACTCCGGGTTCAGGCTCCCATTTTGCCCAGGTTCTTTGAACTCCTGTATATGCTCGTCTAATCGCGCTTTTCCTGTCTTTACCCGCTTTATAGTGTTTGGTGTGGAGTTTGCTGTCAGTCTTTTCCCATCGGCCATCCGTGGGGTTGGCCAAATCCCCTGCTCCACTTTCGCCTTCATTCTCATGTGGGCTTCCGGCGTCTTGCCATCGTCCTGCGCTACAGCGGTGGGCCACAATCCAAACTCTGTGTCTGATATGCGGGGCGTCGACTCCGACAGCTGGAATATCAAACGTCTGGCAGGCGTAACCCGCGTTTTCCAGGTCAGATAGCGTGCGGTCGAGTTCCATACTGATAAACCCAGCAACGTTCTCGCCAATGACCCAAGTGGGCTGAACTTCGCATATAACTCGAAACATCTCAGGCCAGAGATCGCGGTCATCCGCCTTGCCTCCTTGCTTCCCGGCTTTGGAGAATGGCTGACATGGGAATCCCCCACAAATAAGGTCAATTGATCCTCTACAAATGTTGTGTTCCGCTTTCGCATCTACTAGA
>Ga0222655_1000129_pt1 | contig 38390 bp, 38 predicted proteins | sample AntAcemetagen423_FD_179857 | JGI IMG/M metagenome (GOLD analysis project Ga0222655, IMG submission 179857) | Saline water microbial communities from Ace Lake, Antarctica - #423 | ecosystem: Environmental > Aquatic > Non-marine Saline and Alkaline > Saline | place: Antarctica: Ace Lake... | reverse complement strand
CAATCATTTTCCACCTCATAACGATTCAGGTAATCCACCTGACCATAGACTGGAATCAAACAAATGGAAAGTAAACAAAGTAGATATGCTTTTCTCATACTGTTTCGGACATGGTAATAACTATATCAAACTCTTCTCTCGTGACGGGCTGAACGGATAATCTAGAATTCTTTACCAATACCATATCGGCTAAACTAGTCATCGCTTTGATCTCTTCAAGTGTAACAGGTTTTTTAAGTTTTTGCTTAGGCACAAAATCTACTACTACCCATCGGTCATCCTCAGTCGTTGGGTCTGGATAGAACTCCCTTACACATTCGGCAATACCTATAACACATTTTTCATTGACACTGTGATAAAAAAAAGCTAGATCTCCCAGTTTCATCGCCTTCAAATTATTTCGAGCCTGATAGTTCCGTACGCCATCCCAATGATCCCTCCCAAGCTTTACTAAATCTTCCCATGAATAGGCATTTGGTTCAGATTTAATTAGCCAGTAGTTCATAAAGCTTTATTTTTAACTTTGATTCCCTGAATTTAAGAAAACGAACAGGGTAAAAAAAGCTATCAAATTCACATCTCAAAACAAATTGTCAAGACTTGGACAGCTCTACTATACTTAAACAACTGAAACTGCAAGCTGCACTTATGGAGCTGCACGATGAAAACAGTTTTAAAATCCGTGGCTATCAGAATGCGATATTCAATTTAGACAAAAGTGACGTTGATTTAATGACGTTAAGTTTGAAAGAGCTAGAGCAATTGGATGGGGTTGGCAAAAGCATTGCCGCCTCAATTTTTCAGGTTGCTACTAACGGCATTTCGGAAGCCATGCAACAGTACCTCGAAAGCACTCCGGAAGGCATCGTGGAATTGCTAGACATCAAAGGCATTGGCCCAAAGAAGATTAAGGTGCTCTGGAAAGAACTGGGCATCGAAAGTGGTCACGAGTTGAAAGAAGCAGCCAATTCTGGCCTTGTTGCAAAACTCAAAGGCTTTGGAGACAAAACGCAACTCGCGATCATTCAAGCTTTAGAATTCAAAGAAGCAAATGCCAATAAACTCCACTATGCAGAGGCTGAAATCTTGTCAGTCGAAATCTTAGAAGTCCTAGGTGGTATTTCTGCAGTCCAAGACGTAAGTCTTGTTGGCGAACTGAGAAGGAAGATGGAGATTATCGACAAAATTGAAATTTTAGTGTCTGGCGACAGTTTTGATAAACTTGAAGAAGCCATTAATAGTCTTCCTGATTTTGAACAAAACCTAAAGAGTAGTGGGCCAAAAACATGGAGAGGTATCTATAAAGAACACTTGACACCTTGTGAATTCTCTTTGACCAATACAGAAACTTTTGTTAAAGATTTATTCCTGCAAACGGGTAGCTCACAACATCTGTCTATCCCAGTTAAAGAGAAAAATACGTTACGAATGCTGGCGAATAATCAATCCTTCACCACAGAAAAAGAACTCTATCTTTCTGCCGGCATGGATTATATTGAGCCAGAGCTACGTGAAGGCTTGTTTGAGATACAGGCTGCCAAAAATCATACCCTACCGAAATTGGTAGAAATGGAGGACTTGAAAGGCATCCTTCACAATCACTCTACCTATAGTGATGGTAAGCACACCCTAGAGCAAATGGCTACCTACTGTAAAGAGCTTGGTTACGAATACTTAGGTATTTGCGACCATAGTAAGTCAGCTTTCTATGCCAACGGATTGGATGAAAATCGAGTGAAAGTTCAGCATGAAGAAATTGAAAGGCTGAACGAGAAACTTGCCCCGTTTAAAATCTTCAAAGGCATTGAGTCTGACATTCTTTATGATGGTCAGCTCGACTATGCCGATGATGTACTCGCAAGTTTTGATTTTATTGTAGCCTCTGTACACTCTGTTTTGAAAATGAATAAGCAGAAAGCAACTCAAAGGCTTTTAACAGCTATCGAAAACCCTTTTACAACAATTCTAGGCCACCCAACTGGGCGGTTATTACTAAGGCGAGAAGGTTATCCGATTGATCACAAAGCCGTTATCGATCATTGTGCCAAGCACAATGTGATCATAGAAATTAATGCCAACCCTTGGAGGTTGGATTTAGATTGGCGTTGGGTAAACTATGCGATTGAAAAGGGAGTTATGCTTTCAATCAATCCTGATGCACATCAAATGAAAGGTTATCACCATATGAAGTTTGGCTTATTGGCTGGACGCAAAGGTGGTCTTACCAAAGAGATGACCTACAATGCCCTTTCAATGGAAGAGATTTCAATACAATTCGAAAAGAAAAAGGAACAAGCAAAAGCGAATGCCTAAGAAAATACTGATCATTCGTTTTTCCTCCATTGGAGATATAGTCTTGACTACGCCAGTTATTCGTGTCATCAAGACACAATTGGAAGATACTGAAGTACACTTTTGCACAAAGAAAAGCTTCCATAGTATTCTTGAAGCTAACCCTTACATCGATAAATTTCACTTTCTCGAAGACGACTTTGACGCACTTGCACAAAGCTTAAAGGAAGAGCAATTCGATTTTATCGTTGACCTGCACAACAATCTCAGGACGCGCATCCTGAAAAGTAAGCTGAATAAACCATCTGGCACCTTCCCTAAGTTGAATTGGGAGAAGTGGTTAGCCGTGAACCTTAAGGTTCACAAGTTGCCTAATATTCATATTGTAGACCGCTACATGGAAGCCGTCAAGCCCTTAGGCGTGAAAAAAGATGCTCTAGGTTTAGATTACTTCATTCCAGAGAAAGATCAAATTGAAGATGACTGGCTTCCCGAAACGCATCGCAACGACTATGTTGCTTTTGCCATTGGTGGTCAGCATGCAACCAAGAAACTCCCGCTAGATCGAATGATTGAGCTTTGTGATAAGATTAACAAGCCGATCGTGATTTTAGGAGGAAAAGAAGATGCCGAAAATGGTGCCAAAATTGAAGCATTCTTTGCACGAGGGAATGAGTCTACAGAGCAAAGAGAAGCACTAGATGCATTAGGCAAGAAGGCAGAAATATATAACGGCTGCGGAAAATTCAGCATTAACCAATCTGCTTCGATTATTAAGAAAGCTTCTTATGTATTTACGCATGATACCGGCATGATGCATATTGCTGCTGCTATGAAAAAAAATGTTTTCTCTATCTGGGGAAATACTATTCCAGAGTTCGGTATGTACCCATACCAAACGAAGTTCACCTTGTTGGAGAACAAGAATTTAAGTTGCCGACCGTGTTCTAAAATTGGGTATGATAAGTGTCCGAAAGGTCACTTTAAATGTATGAATGACATCATCTTTGACTTTTGGCTACCATGAGTAATAAGCGATTACAACTCATTTCATTGATTCTTTTAGTGCTATCTGTACTTACAGAACTTAGTGATAGCCAAGATTGGATTAGCTACAGCAACCCAGAATTAGCTTTTGGGCTTTCATTGGGCTTTGTACTCTTCTCTCTTTCCTTTAGTGTGAAAATTATCCGTAAAATGGGTATCCCTGAAAAGGAAAAGAAACAAAGTCAACTGCTGACTTTTATCACTGCAGTGTATGCGTTTTTGGTATTTGGGATAGAATTGATTTGAACTTAACCGGACCCTAAAGTTTAAGGCTGAGTTGGTATTTTATTATCTTAAAAAAAGAATTTTCCACAGACTCACTAGATTTTTTCTGAACATAGATGATATCTCTATCCGAGAATAAAATATCTCCATCTATGTCTAAGGATTCAGAGAGCAATACATTATTGCTGTACAGATGATATTTCGGATTACTCCATTTTTGCAAGTCATCCATATACTTTTCTACCGAAGAAATACTCCCTGAATTCATCTTAGAAAGCTTCTCCTTGGGAATGCCCTTTTGCATTTTAACTATTAAAAAATTGTCTAAAACCCAAAAATCAAGAAGTTTATCGTTTTGAGTAACTAAACCTCTAAGCCTGTCTCTTCTCTTGACTGAAGGCAAGTCAAATGATATCCCAACACGATTGCTTTCAAATAAGCCACCTTTTAGTTCTACCCCATCGATTAAAGCGACTTCTGGCTCTAAAGAAATTTTGAATATTTTCTTTGAGTACGTAAAGGTTAGGAACAACTGATTCTTATTGATCAGCTTTAGAATTGGTTTTTTAAAGTCAGGTAAAAACTCTTCCTCAGAGGGAAATAGTAAGTCATAGTTAACAATCCCAGATAAATTGAAATTCTCAACGTGTAATAAATTAAGTAATTTACTCAACCTCAAACTGTCTCTAGTCGCGGATGAATAAGACATCAAATCGGCAGGACTCAAAACACTATATTGACCGTTAAAGTCTTGAAAAGACGGGTATACGCTCATTTTGAATAAACTAAGCGGATTGAAAGAAACCTCCGTTTTCCTTTTTTTTGTCTTTTGTGTCCAATCATTATTGAGGGAAACAAAATATTTGTTTCCCTCAATAAATATACCACCCTCATTAAGAAACGAAATTCCTTGAATACCAGTTCCATAACTGTCTGGACCTTCTTTGAACATTTGCTTAACCATATTTATTTCTCCAAAACGGTCTATTTCTAGAAACTGATCTCTATTTCTGTCATAAGCTGTTATCCTAGCACTTTTCTCATCAAAATGTAAAAACTCTAACGTTCCTATATAATCGACCTTTATTGAATCGATAATTTCAATTTCGTATTGAATTTGACCGAAAGAAGGGTTTTGAATAGAAGAAAAAAAAACAAGTATTCTGAAAGTTCTTATTATGGCGTTACTCATTCAAAATTTATCAAATGTATGATTAGCGTTTGTATTGCAAGTAAATTAGTGAACCCAAACCAGGTAATAGAGTCGTGAACACTATCAGAAGAACCTTCTTCCCAGTTGTTATATCATTTCTACTTGATATTTTCTTGAAAGAAATCAACCAGATAGTAATTATTAGAATTATTAATAGAATAGCTGATATAGTGTAAATATTCATAGTCCTTTATTCAGGTTTGTCGGCTAATATACAGGCTATAGTCATTGCACCAATACATAAAGGCCCAGTTGCTCCACATAATATTGCACATTCCCAGTCATCAGAACAAGCTTCAACAGCCTTTTTTAAACACTTACATGTCGACACTTCTAAAATGTCACCACAAAGTTCGGGTCCTGCCTCAGTATCAACAAAGTTCAAAAACCTAGAGCTAACTACATCATAGTCAACAATATATGAAGGCCTTGAATCCAAAGTCATTATAGTAAGTCTATTAATGTTTGATGAAATATTCATTTCATTCAACTGATAACTTCCAATAATTTTGCTCCCCCCATCAAAAACTGCGTTAAAGTAGTTCCCTTTTGAATCTTCGAGCACGACAATTTTTACTTGATCAGATGCCTTACTTATCATAAGCTCTGCCTTAATAAGAGATTCAGAGTCTAAAATATCATATTGATTAACAAAGGATTTCACCAGTTCGTTGTCAAATGCCACTTCCATAACTCTGAGTTTATCATTTTCAAAAACCACTTTTTCAGCATGCGTAACAGAGTTATCTGAAATCAATAATGGTAATACACTGATAATCGATAATATTAAATATTTCATATTTTTAAATTTAGTTTTTTTTTAATAAAAAACTAAGATTTTAATATTTAATAATATAACTAATAACATTTTTATTAAATTCAGGCTAACTAAATATTCATTAAGTCTTTAAACGAGGTTTTGAACATCAAGAAACAATAGCGAAGCTTTAGCTAAAGATATTAACAGAGAAGACCTACTAGACAATGCCTTCCAACAGGAGAAAGCACACCTTATTTTGCTCAAATAGCTTAATTAATCAAGGGGGTATATTGACAAGAGGATATATTACTTATTCCCCTTCAAATACTTCTTTTTTTCACGCTTAGACATTTCTTGAGTGATCAATTCTTCATCTATATAGCTAGTCTGCATTTCTTTAAAATTGATGTATTTATCACCAGATGTACTTTTAAATTTGGGAAGTACATATTTGGTTTTTGACCAACTCTTTGGATCATTTTGATTTACCACCTTGATTTGTAAATAGGTTACACCAAACAGCAACGCAGCTCTTCCAGTCTCTGCGTCCTTATGGGCTGAGGCCAAAGGTTCACCTGCTAGGACATCTTGTCCCTTATTAACCTTACTACTACCATTCTTGAAGTTTTCGTAAATACCTAGCGTACCATCCTTGTGTCGGATTTCTATCCTGTTCCGCTTCCTGCTGAATGTCAATGAAGCATCATCGCCTTGGTTATCCTTAACTATTCTTTCAATTCGGCCCCCTCGCGCTGCTGTAATCGTCTCATCCTCTTTAAGCCTAAAAGCATAAAACCAATAATCTTCATTACCCTCTTTTCCAAGCATTTCTTTGGACTGTATAACAGGACCGACCTTGACTTTTCTAGCGGTTTGAAATGGCATACTGTAGAGTACATCTTTCACTTTTGGATTGGCTAAACCGTAATACGACCAATAAGAATAGCTAAAATCAGGTGTGCCTGCTCCATCTTGCTGCAATTCAAATAGCCGCGTTCTGCCTGGTTGAACTGCGCCAACATATGGTAATCTAGAAGTGCTTCGTAAGTATTGCAGCTTCGGAAAAAATACAACTACAGAAATTACTCTAGAAGATGTGTTGGAGGCAGAGAACTCATACCTATCATCATTAACCTCATTTGATACTCCTATATAATCTCTTTGAGCGATAGCATACGGGGCGGTCGCGATGGCAACTGCAAAAAGGAATAGAAAGGTTAAAAATCGCACGATACTTTATATTTATGTTGACATATGGAAACATTAAATATAAATAATTATATGAATAACCTTTAAACCAGTCCTATCAAAGGCCAAAAAATAAGTAACTCTAAATCCATCGGAGTTACTTACTCTTTTTGAGTTTTTTCTTCTCAGCCTTGGTCATTTCTTGGGTACGAATGTCAGCAGGATAAACAGCTATGTACGTAGTATTAGGTTTTAGCTCTATTTTTTTCTTCTTGGCAGTTCTAAATAGTGGCTTTACGTATTTAGTGGATGACCATTCTTGAACATCCTTAGCGGTATCCACCTCCACTTTCATGTACGACACTGAAAAATCGAAATATAAATTATCCTCAAATCGAAAGCCTGCAACTCCAATAATTTGTCCTGCCTCAATATCCTGATTTTCATAGGCCTTTAACGTCCCACGGAGTATGCCTTTATAAGTGCCGATAGTACCATCCTTATGAGCGACTTTGATAAAACCCGGTTTTCCATCTCCAGTACTTGATTTTACCATTTCTACTGTGCCGCTTCTCATTGCTCGGATGTATGTGCAATAGAAATTAACAGCATAGTATGCATCAAATTCCGACTCTAATTTAGTTTCATCATCTAAGGCCGTACTACCTTTGAACTTTACTTCTTGTCCATCTTCACCAGGAATTGTGTATTCAACCACAGTAATCACTGGATTACCTACTCCTTTAAAGAAATGAGTCTTGAACTTAAAATCAGGGACCTCATCTTCAGCACCGCGTCCAACTCGGGAGAGTTTAAACAACCTGACTTTGCCTGCGCGTATGGTCATTTGAAAAGGCAAGATTGCATCAGATTTCCAGCCACTCATTTCTTGATCGAAAATCAAGACCATATGAGTGTCCTTTGCAATGCCGTTGACTGCATAAAAAATATAATCTCCTTTACCTTCGGGTTCATAAACGATTTTTATATCGTCCAAATCCTGGGCAAATAATGAACTGATCGAAAAGAGTAAGACCCCAACTGACAAGATGATTTTCCTGTATTTAAAAAAGCTCAGTACCTTTGTCATTCAGATGTGGATTATCTCTGAATCTAGTTTTACTTGATGCCAATTGCAATTTTTTAGCTGTGAACTTCTAAGAAACAAGTAGGCCAATGCTCTTTTCCCACTTCTCAAACTGAAAGCTTTTTACCACTGATTCCATCTGAGCCTTAATCTCCTGATTACCAAGGTTACCAATGCTGCCATCATGACTATGGTTTACCTCTCTGGTTGGATTAAAGTCTCCCTTTTCAATTGCCATACCCACTTGTTTGTAAGCATCCCTAAATGGCACTCCTGCCAATACAAGTTTATTGGTTTCCTCTACACTAAAGAGGTACTTGTACTTATCCTTTTCAATTAGTGCTTCGTTGATTACTACTTTCTGCAACATGAAATCACACATGAATAGACAATCCTTTAAATCCTGAATGGTTGGAAAGAGCACCTCTTTGATCAGTTGCATTTCACGGTGATATCCGACTGGCAAGTTTGCCGTCATCAAGGCAATATCGTTTGGAAGTGCCTGAATTCGATTACACTTACCACGCATCAATTCGAATACATCCGGATTCTTTTTGTGAGGCATTATGCTCGAGCCAGTGGTCAATTCATCTGGAAATGAAACGAAGCTGAAATCTTGCCCCATATACAGACATACATCCATGGCAAACTTGCTCAACGTAGCAGCAATTGCAGACATACCCATCGCCATAGAGCGTTCGGCCTTTCCTCTACCCATCATGGCATAGACGACATTGTAATTGAGGTCATCGAAACCTAATAATTCTGTGGTCAGCTTTCTATTTAATGGAAATGAAGACCCGAAGCCCGCACCTGAGCCAAGCGGATTCTTATTAACGATTTTGTAAGCTGACTGCATCATATAAAGATCGTCTGCGAGACTTTCAGCATAAGCACCAAACCAGAGTCCAAATGAAGAGGGCATGGCAACTTGCATATGCGTGTAACCAGGCATTAAGACATCTTTATACTGATCGCTTAATTGAATTAGTCGATCAAAAAGAACGGAAGTACCCTCCGTTATTTCTTTGATCTCTTGTCGCATGAAAAGTTTCAAATCGACCAAAACTTGATCGTTACGCGAACGTCCCGAATGGATCTTCTTACCAACATCACCCAATCTTTCCGTCAAGAGCAGCTCGACTTGAGAATGAATGTCTTCTACGCCTTCTTGAATTTGAAACTCACCAGATTGAATGTCCTTGTAGATGGATTTCAATTCGCCATGGATCTCAGACTTTTCTTCTTGCGTTAGCAAGTCAATACTGGCTAACATTTCTGTGTGCGCTAGCGACCCCAATACGTCATATGGGGCTAACTGAATATCGAATTCTAAGTCACGTCCAACAGTATAGCGTTCGACTATCTCAGATACTTTTGTTTCCTTCTCCCAGAGTTTCATGATTTGGCGATTAGTGTTTGGTCAATGGTTATTAGTTATTGATTTCGAAGCTATACCTAATTACACTTTTGTTTATGCAACAGAAGATTGAGCATTGATTGATATGTGACAATCCCCTCCATAATTTCTTTTAAATAAATAAACTCATCCGCAGTATGCGATCTGGCTGAATCACCTGGGCCCATTTTCAAAGTCGGAAAATGCATAAGTGCCTGATCTGAAAGCGTTGGTGAGCCATAGGTTTTTCTCCCCAAGCTCGATCCCGATTTCACAATTGGATGATTTAAGTCAATACCAGATGGGTTAAGTCTCGTAGAACGAGGCGTAACTTCTGAATTCACATTTGCTTTGATGATGTCTAAAGTCTCTTGATTCGAATAAGCATCTGTCGTCCGAACGTCTACCACAAATCGGCATTCGTCAGGAACTACATTGTGCTGGCTACCTGCCTCAATCATTGTAACGCTCATTTTAACCGGTCCAAGCATTTCAGAGGCATTCGGAAACTGATAGTTCTTAAACCATTCGATGTCCTTGATCGCTTTGTAAATGGCATTATCACCTTCTTCTCGTGCTGCGTGACCGGATTGGCCTTTGGCTAAGCAGTCCAGCACCATCAACCCTTTTTCAGTAATGGCCATTTCCAATAAAGTCGGTTCCCCAACAATTCCGAAGTCAATAGCTGGGAGTACTTTCAAAAGGCTTTCAATTCCATCTTTACCAGAAATCTCCTCCTCTGCTGTTGCAGCCAATATTAAATTGTATTGAAGGTCCGCTTCATCATAGAAATGAAGAAAAGTTGTGATCAAAGCAACTAGGCAGCCACCTGCATCATTACTCCCGAGTCCATAGAGTTTACCCTCCATTTCAATAGCCGCGAATGGATCCTTGGTATAGCCAGCATTGGGTTTTACCGTATCGTGATGTGAGTTTAGAAGAATGGTTGGCTTTGAATCATTAAAATGAAGGTTCTTAGCCCAGATATTATTACCCTTACGCTCAGGCGAAACTCCATTTGCTTTCAGAAAATTCTGGATTAACAAAGCTGTACCATCCTCTTCCTTGCTTAAGGAGGGAGTTTGAATCAGTTGCTTTAAAAGCGATATGGCTTGACTTGAATAATCCGTCATAATTGAATTTTCGTTCCGATTCCTTTTCCTAAAGTAAGTTTTTTCACTTCACTAAAGTGGCCAACTATCACTTGTTCGATGCCTGACTTAAGCGCATCAAAAGCATTATCAAGTTTAGGAATCATTCCTTCAGTGATTGTTCCATTTCGTTGAAGTTGCTGGTAAGAACTGTGGTCGATTTCGTCAAGCACAATTCTATTCTCAAAATCACTTAAGACTCCCTTTTGCTCAAAACAGTAGACCAAACAAACCTTATATTCTTCTGTCAAGGCAGCAGCCAAGATACTGGCAATTGTATCGCCATTAGTGTTCAATAGCCCACCTTTCCCATCATGGGTCAAAGCACAGAAAACGGGCGTTAGACCTCCTTCAAGAAACTGAATAAGTCGATTCGTGTCAACGTCTTCTTTGGTGATATCACCTGCAAAGCCATAGTCAATCGTCTTAACAGGTCGTTTTTTAGCCGAAAGCACATTAGCGTCTGCCCCGGTAAGACCGATTGTATTTTCTCCATGCGCTTGAAGCTGAGCCACAATCTTCTTATTAACCAAGCCTCCATAGACCATAGTGACCAATTCTAAGGTAGCCTCATCGGTAATTCTTCTACCTTCGATAAGCTGTGGTTCGATTCCTAATCGTTCGCCAATATCTGAGGCAATTTTTCCTCCACCATGCACAAGTATTTTTAGGCCCTCAACAGTTGAAAAGTCATGAAGAAACTGTTTCAAAGCAACCTTATCATCGATGACTTTACCTCCAATTTTTATGATGGTTAGTTTCTTCATTTTAGGAGCTCATTTAACACTGCCTGAGCAGCAAATACACGATTTTCCGCCTGCTCCAAATGAATCGCATTGGGCCCATCTAAAACCTCATCCTTAATGACTAATCCTCTACGTACAGGCAGGCAATGCATCACTTTGGCATTATTCGTTAATGCGAGATGTTCATTACTCATTGTCCAACTGGAGTCTTGAGATAACACTTGCCCATAATATTCATAGGAAGACCAGTTTTTGACATAGACAAAGTCAGCGTCTTTCAGCGCTTCAGCTTGGTCATGAAAAACAGGCAATTCTTTTCGAAATTCTGGCGACAAATCATAACCCTCTGGATGAGTGATAGAAAGGTCCACATTCGCTACTTGCATCCACTCTAGAAAGGAGTTGGCAACTGCCTGTGGCAAAGCCTTTACATGTGGCGCCCATGTTAAAACCACTTTTGGCTTACGATCTAATGACCATTGTTCCTTGATCGTCACCAAATCTGCCAAGCTCTGCAATGGGTGTCGTGTTGCACTTTCGAGACTTACAATTGGAATGCCAGCGTATTTCAAAAAAGCGTTTAAAAGATTCTCTTCATAATCTAAGGCTCGGTCCTCTAAGCCTGGAAACGTTCTAATCCCAAGCACATCGAAGTATTTACCCATAACACCTGCGGCCTCACGGATATGCTCTGCCTTATTTCCATTCATGACGACTCCATCCTCGAACTCCAAAGTCCAGCCATCCTTTCCGATATCCAGTACAATCGCTTCAGCACCTAGGTTTTGGGCTGCAATTTGAGAACTCAACCTGGTTCTAAGGCTTGGGTTCAAAAACACCAAACCAACTTTTTTACCTGTTGCAATATTCGGTTGATGAGGGTTTTGCTTGAAAAGCAAAGCTTCTTGAACCAACTGATCCAAATTATCTACGTCTGCAATGGATGTGAAATTTTTCATTCTCTTTACTACTCAGTCCTTCGGAAGAGGAGGTTATTATTTGTTTAATTCTAATTTCAGTGCTTCAAAAAATTGATCTAATTCTGCTTTTGTAACTGCCAATGAAGGCAATAGCCTCAACGTATTTTTATTGGCTGCTGAGCCAGTAAATATTTTATGTTCAAAGAGCAGTTTCTTTCTCAAATCGGCAATAGGGAAGTTGAATTCAGCTCCAATCATTAATCCTTTGCCGCGAACTTCTTTGACTTGATCAATCTCACTCAACTGCTGCATGGCATATTCACCCAAATCCTTTGCGTTCTTCATCAATTCCTCCTTTGAAATCACTTCCAAGACCGCCAAAGCAGCTGTACAAGCCAAATGATTACCCCCAAAAGTTGTTCCTAACATACCATGCCAAGGCTCAATCTTAGGACTGATAAACACACATGCTACTGGGAACCCATTCCCCATTCCTTTTGCCAAAGTGACTATATCGGGACGAATATTCGCATGCTGATGTGCAAAGAATTTTCCAGTTCTTCCAGATCCTGATTGTACCTCGTCCAAGATAAAAATGGCCTTGTGCTCTTCGCAGAGTGATTGTGCCTTCTTTAAGAATTTATTGGATGGTGTATACAAGCCTGCAACGCCTTGGATTCCTTCAACAATAAAACCAGCCACCTCATCATCGAATGCTAATTCTAAGGCATCCAAATCATTCATCGGCACAAACTCTACTTCATGATCGGCATTGAATGGTGCTATAATTTTAGGGTTATGAGTCGCTGCAACAGCTCCTGACGTTCTGCCATGAAAGGCATTCTCAACAGCTATAATCTTCTTTCTACCCGTATGAAAAGAAGCCAACTTCAAGGCATTCTCATTGGCCTCTGCCCCTGTACTACAAAGGAATAAGCTGTAGTCATAGTAGCCTGAGATCTGTCCCATTTTCAGTGCTAACTCTTTCTGTAAGGAGTTTTCAACAGCATTGGAATAGAAGCCTATTTTTTGGAGTTGGGTCGTAACTCTCTCCACGTAGGTAGGATGGCTATGACCGATAGAAATCACCGCGTGACCACCGTATAAATCCAAATATTCCGTTCCATTTTTATCCCATAGTTTGGAGCCCAATGCTTTCACTGGTTCGATTGGGTAAAGCGGATATACATCAAATAATTCCATTAGAATGCGCTCCCTTTTAGTTTTAAACCCACTGTTTCTTCTAATCCAAACATCAAGTTCATGTTTTGAACAGCTTGACCAGAAGCTCCTTTTAATAGATTATCAATGACTGATTGAATCATGAGATACCCATTATGCATGCTTAAGTGTACATAGCACTTATTTGTATTGACCACCTGCTTAACGTCAAGTGGTTGATCGCTGACCCAAGTAAATGGATGATTTTCATAATACTCCTTATAGACTTGGATAGCTTCTTCTATAGGCCATTCACAATACTGATAGGCCGTCACCAAAATTCCGCGCGTGAAATTTCCACGGTATGGAATGAAGTTGATTGGGCGATCAAACCACGGCTGATACTGCATTAAACTCTTCGTCACTTCTGCCATGTGTTGATGGTCAAAAGCTTTGTAAGTAGAGACATTGCTATCTCGCCAACTAAAATGTGTTGTATCCGATGGTTTGACGCCTGCTCCAGTCGATCCAGTAACCCCTGAAACGTGCACCTCCTTCAACGCGCCATTATGTGCCAAAGGCAAAAGAGCCAGTTGGATGGCTGTAGCAAAGCAGCCAGGGTTAGCTACGAAATTAGCGGATTGAATAGCTTCCCTATTGAGTTCTGGCAATCCGTATACTTTTTCATTATCTAAACGGAAATCTTGACTTAAGTCGATCACTTTGACTGAGCTTGGAACTTCGTGCTTTTCAAAAAACTCACTTGATGCACCATGTCCCATACAGAGGAATAATACGTCAATGTCAAAGCTCACTGCTTTAACGAATTTTAAATCAGTCTCTCCCAAAAGATCGGGGTGAAGACTAGATAAAGATTCGCCTGCCTGACTTCTACTTTGAATGAACAAAAGTTCAACATTTGGATGATTAAGTAGCACACGAACCAACTCTCCTCCTGTATAACCTGCACCTCCTACTATTCCAGCCTTAATCATAATTCTGAATTAACTTGGTGATAAATAGCGTTCTGATTGCCGAATATCTTTGTAAACCCCTTCACGTCATCACCAGTCCATGCCTTATTCATTTCTCCATAATGCCCGAATTTAGCCGACATTAAATCATGAGCTGATTCAATGCCATTCACCTGAAAACGATAAGGTAAAAGCGTAATAGACACTTTGCCCGAAACATATTTTTGAGAACTCTCCATCATGGTTTCCATATCGCGCATCACTGGATCCATAAATTGACCTTCATGTAGCCAATTACCATAGAAGGCAGCGATTTGGTCCTTCCAATAAATTTGCCACTTGGTCAAGACATGTTTTTCTAGCGCTTGATGTCCTTTTATTGTGAGCATCGCGGCAGCGGCCTCAAAACCAACTCGACCTTTTATGCCAATAATTGTATCACCTACATGAATGTCTCGGCCTATGCCGAAGGGTCCCGCCAGTGTTTCCAAATATTGAATGGCTTTATGAGGTTGATCAAAGCTCTGATCATTTACAGTCTTCAACTCTCCTTGCTCAAAGCCTAATTCTAATTCCTCTGGATGCTCTTTAGTCATCTTTGTTGGAAAAGCTTCTTCTGGCAAAAAGCCATTCGAAGTAAGTGTTTCTTTACCCCCAACTGAAGTTCCCCAAAGTCCTTTGTTCACAGAATAGGCTGCTTTGGAAAAGTCCATCTCAACACCTTTGGACTTTAAGTATTCAATCTCTTCTTCTCGAGAGAGTTTTAGGTCTCGAATTGGTGTAATGATTTCGGCATCTGGTAAAAAGGTTTGGAAAATCATATCAAAACGCACTTGGTCATTGCCCGCACCGGTACTTCCGTGCGCAATGAAAGCAGCATCTAAAGTCTTTGCGTGCTTGGCTATTGCCAAGGCTTGGCTTATCCTTTCAGCACTTACCGATAATGGATAGGTACTGTTTTTAAGAATATTCCCAAAGATCAAATACTTGACAACGCTATTGTAGTAATTGGCTGTTTCTTCAATTGAGGTATGACTTTTCACTCCCAGTTCATAAGCACGGGCTTCTACTTCTACTAATTCTTCTTGGGTAAAACCACCTGTATTAACAAGCACAGAATGGACCTCGAGACCTTTTTCGGCTGTGAGGTATTTCACACAGTATGATGTATCAAGTCCACCACTGTAAGCGAGTACTACTTTCTTATTCTTCATTTTTATTCTTTTTTGATTCTCGCTTAAGGAGTATCGTCTTTTTAAATTTCAACCAGCGCTCAAAGAGCTTTAAATCTTTGTCTAACTCCCTTTCTTTCCACTGGGTACGCTTTGGCTTTTGATCTTTCTCCCATGCAGGATTGTACAGCATCGCAGTGCAGATGCAGTTTTGGCGTTTCTTAGCTGTCAGAATATCGAAGTTGACACAACTTTTGCAGCCACTCCAGAATTCCTCGTCTTGCGTCAATTCTGAATAGACTACAGGTTTATAGCCCAGTTCTGAATTGATTTTGAGTACGGCTGCACCGGTCGTAAGCCCAAAGATTTTAGCATTTGGGTACTTCTCTCCAGAAAGGCTGAAAGTAGCTTCCTTGATTTTCTTTGCCAGACCTTCACCACGGAATTTTTCAGATACAATTAGTCCCGAGTTCGCAACAAATTGGCCGTGACTCCATACTTCTATGTAGCAGAAGCCAGCCCAGTCACCTTTTTTGGTTGTTGCAATTATGGCTTTACCCTCTTCGATTTTAGCCTTTATATATTCAGGCGTACGCTTAGCGATACCAGTACCTCTAACCTGTGCTGAAGCCGCTATCTCATCTACGATTTCTTGTGCGTAGTCAACATCAGATGCTGTGGCTTCCTTTATGATAAATTGTGTTTTCATCTTCTCTACCTGTCATTGCGAGAAATGAGTCAAACGAATCGAAGCAATCTGCCAGTCAATTAGTGAGATTGCTTCGTTCTGCCTTCCTACCGTCAGGTAGACTCGAAATGACAAAACTGATTAAAAATTCAAAAAAATAAGATCTGGGGAATTGACCACCACCACATAGGCAGCCGAGTTAATATAGGCGCTTAGCGCCTGATAGTCCTTGCCCTAAAAGCAATAGCTTCCACTGCTACTTGAGGTAGCTGAATAGACTGAAAATATGTAAAATCGTTGGCTATCATTTCTCTGATGAGTTACCAAAGGAAACAAAAAGTTTAGAAAACAAGCACGAATTTGTAAAAAGATTCAACCAGCTGCCTGTTGGGAAGCAAATTGAATCTTTAAAATGACCTAAAAAAGGATTAGCCTCCGATCCACTCAGCAACAAACAAGTTAGTGTCTCTTCCGCCACCATTATTACGGTTAGAAGAGAATACGATGTGCTTACCATCATTGGAAAATACTGGGAAAGCATCGAAAGTCTCGTCTCTTGTAATTCGTGTTAAGCCTGTTCCATCAATATTGATCATGTACAAATTGAAAGGGAAGCCTCTCGTTGCTGTATGATTAGAAGCAAAGATGATTTTCTCACCTGAAGGGTGAAAGAACGGTGCCCAGTTCGCTTGACCTAAGTCGGTAATTTTTTTCAAATCAGAACCGTCAGCATTACAGATATAGAGTTCCATATCAGTTGGCATAACCAAACCTTCTTTCAATAGATCTTGATAGATTTTAATATCCTCTTCAGTCTTCGGCCTAGAAGACCTGAAAATTAGTTTGGAGCCGTCAGGCGAAAAGAAAGCTCCACCATCGTAACCCAATTCACTTGTGATTTGCTTTACGTCTGAACCGTCAATGTTCATTGTGAACAATTCTAAATCTCCAGTTCTTAACGAAGTAAAAACAATTTTATCCCCCATTGGAGATACCGTTGCTTCTGCATCATAGCCCTCAAAATCCGTCAATTGATTGATAATATTTCCTTCAAGGTCAGCAGTGAAAATATCAAAGCTTGGATAGATCGGCCATACGTATTTGCCATCTTCTCTTCTTTCAGGAACTGCCGGGCAACCCTCGCCTCCTAAATGAGTCGATCCGTATACGAAAGTTTCATTTCCAGGTAAGAAGTAAGAACATGTCGTTCTTCCCAACCCTGTACTTACCATCTTTGGTATGTTATTTTTCAAATCATCATTGCGCCAATCGGTCACAAACATTTGGTCACATCCGACACCCCACTCAGCGTAGTCAGACTGGAAAACGATATGATTATCATCAAAGCTCCAATAAGCCTCTGCATTATTTCCACCGAACGTCAATTGCTTGATATTCTTGAGGTACTTCATTTCTTCAGGGTGAAGTAGAAGAGAGTCTTGCTTTGAGTGAGCATCAGAAATTACTCCCTGCTCATTTTTTTGAACTCCACAACCAAAGACAAGAAGAACTAATAAGACAGAAATGTATCGCATGTAATATTAAGATTCGTTGAATAATGGCGCGAAGATAATGATTATTATCTTTGTGTTAAAGTTTGAATTATGAAGAATATTATCCGACTCACCTTAACGTTAACCAGCCTATTCATTTTTGCAGGCTGTACCGATTTTACAACCGACAAAGAAGTACTAGCTGGTCTTAAAGAGGATGTAACATTTTTAGCAGATGACACCTTGGAAGGACGTGCCATTGGAACTGCTGGAGAAGAAAAAGCTGCCAAGTACATAGCAGATGCCTTTGAGGCAATCGGCTTAAGTCCAAAAGGGACAGAAGGTTACTTTCAACCTTTTACAGTTAAGAAATCAACAAGTCCGCATGAGCAAGCCGTAATAGGAACAGACGGTGCAGGAGTAACCGGTAGAAATGTAGCTGGATTAATAGACAATGGCGGTGAATATACCATCGTTATCGGAGCACATTTCGATCACCTAGGATATGGATCTGAAGGTTCACTGTTCAGAGGCGAACCAACTATTCACAACGGTGCTGATGATAACGCAAGTGGTACTGCGGCAGTCATTCAGCTTGCCAAAATTCTTAAAGTAAAGAAAAGTAACTACAACTTTTTGTTCTTAGCCTTTTCTGGTGAAGAGAATGGCCTTTGGGGTTCTAACTATTTCTCTAAGAACTCAACGGTCGACCTAGCTGACGTAAACTATATGATCAATATGGATATGGTAGGTCGAATGAACGATGAAAAAACATTGGCCATTAATGGTGTAGGCACCAGCCCTAGTTGGAATATGAGTTTAGATGTAGCCAACTCAGATAGCCTTAAATTAGTCAAATCAGAATCTGGTGTTGGTCCATCCGATCATACCTCATTCTATTTACAAGACCTTCCGGTACTACACTTCTTTACTGGACAACACGAGGATTACCATAAGCCAACTGATGACGCTGATAAGATCAACTATGAAGGGCTAGTTTTAGTAGTTCGTTACATTGAGCGTGTAGTTGAAGAATTAAACAGCGAAGAAAAACTCGCCTTCACTAAAACTCAAGATAGTTCTGGAGACAGCCCAAGATTTACTGTATCCTTAGGAGTCGTTCCTGATTACCTCTATGACGGATCGGGTATGCGAATAGATGGTGTGTCTGATGGGAAGCCCGCAGCGATTGCTGGCATGAAGAAAGGTGACATAGTTGTTAAGCTTGGTGACTCGACCATTGTAGATATGATGAGTTATATGAGAGCGCTTAGTGGATTTGCTGCAGGACAACAAACCGTTGTGGAATACAAACGCGGTGACGAATTGAAAGCTAGCCAAGTTAAATTCTAATGATATTTCTTAAGACCCTGATATCCTTTCTCAGAGACCGAGAATATCGGGGTCTTATCTTTGCCTCATTTTTTGTAGTCGTTGTAGGCACTGTAGTTTACCACTTTATTGAGGGGTGGACATGGCTTGACGCGCTATACTTCTCCATCATTACTTTAACCACCATTGGATATGGTGACTTCTCTCCACAAACCGAGGTTGGCAAGGCTTTCACCATTGTTTATATCATTATTGGTGTTGGTTTAATCTTGGCCTTTATCAATACTGTCTACCTTCACTTTAGCAAAGTGAACGAAAAACAAAACTCTAAATAACACTTCCTATATATAAACTATCTGATTGAACTCTTTTCTGGAATGATTGTTCTGTTATAGAAATTATATTTTGGAACAATCATTCTAATAAAAGATAACATGACAAAACTTAAGAACAAAGTAGCAGTGATCACGGGTGGCAGTACTGGTATTGGACTTGCCTCGGCAAAGACATTCTTGGCAGAAGGTGCTAAAGTTATAATCACTGGTAGAACACAAAAATCATTGGACGCTGCCGTTGCGGAGATCAATAACGATAACCTAACTGCTATTCAATCGGACACCTCTAAGCTTTCGGACATTGATAGATTGGTAGCACAGGTAAAAGAGAAATTTGGAAAAGTAGATGTGCTTTTCGCTAACGCAGGGATTGCTTGGTTTGCACCCATTGATCAAGTGGATGAGGCATTCTTTGATGCCCATTTTAATACCAATGTGAAGGGCCTATTCTTTACCATACAGAAATTACTACCAATCTTCAACGATGGCGGTTCAATTGTCCTAAATGCATCTGCGGTAGCAAGCAAAGGATTTGAAAATGGTTCAGTGTACTCCGCTACTAAAGCAGCAGTACGGAATTTGGCTAGAACCGCATCGGCAGATTTAGCTCCTAGAAAAATCAGAGTAAACGTGGTTAGCCCAGGTCCAATTGAAACACCTCTCTACGGTAAAATGGGTATGACGGAAGAGCAATTAGCTGGAATGGCTGAAAGCTTTGCGGCAATGGTACCTATGAAACGATTTGGTAGTGCTGATGAAGTAGCAAAAGTAGCCTTGTTCTTGGCGTCAGATGATTCTTCTTACATACTAGGTGAGGAAATCCTGGTTGACGGTGGAATTGCAACCATCTAATTTGTTAATTCTGGAACGATCAGTTAAATTTAGAGAGATGGGTGACTTAATTCCAAACAGTCACCCACTTTTAACCATTTACAGACATGGCTAGATCCAAAAGTTTCGTAGAAAGTGAAGTATTAGACAAAGCACTTAATCTCTTTTGGACCCAAGGCTATAATGCCACGTCTATTCAAGACCTTGTTGATCACCTAGGCATTAATCGAGCAAGTATATATAGTACTTGGGGAGACAAGCATGGTCTTTACTTAGAAACGCTTAAACAATACCGCAGAGACACTTCAAACAAACTGTTACAAAAACTTAGATCTGAAAAGTCGGCCAGCGACATCGTTCGCCATTTTCTGGAAGAAATGGTCACTAACCCATCGGATGAGGAAATGAAGAAAGGCTGCTACCTTTCCAACGCTGCCACTGAGCTAGCCAACTGTAATGAAACAGTAAACGCTATGTTTACCGACAATCGGATTAAAATGGAGGCAGTACTAAACGAGCTAATCAAAGAAGGGCAAGAGGCGGGAGAATTTTCTACCAAACACAGTAGCGAAGCATACGCCAGATTTGTCTTTAATACAGCTGGAGGCATGAGGCTTTTAGCTAAAGGTCATATTTCGAAAACCGAATTGGCCGAAGTCGTGGAGGTTACACTCTCCGCATTAAACTGACAAAGATCAGTTTTTCAAAAACTCCTTTTAAATACATTTGATGCTTAACCTAAGAATTATGAGGAGAGCGACAGTTTCATTTTTATCCAAACATCAGTTTAAGCTTCTAAGGTACAGTATTGGCATTCTATTTATCTGGTTTGGTATGCTGAAATTCTTCCCTGGTGTAAGCCCAGCAGAAGGACTAGCAACCGATACGATAAGAATTCTATCCTTCGGCCTTATACAAAAGGCAGTTAGCATTAAATTATTGGCCATACTGGAGCTGGGACTAGGCGTTTTGTTGATGTTTACTAAAGAATATCGCTTCACTTTTTGGCTGCTCCTATTTCATATGGCCTGTACCTTAACACCTCTCTTTGTACTTACTGAGGTCACATTTAAGGTCGTTCCCTTTCAATTGACCATCGAGGGACAATACATCATTAAGAACTTCGTGATCATCTGCGCTGCATTTGTATTACTTTTTGCTCACCGTAGGGAATCGTATGCCGAATAAATAATGAAGAGCCGAACTTTTATGTTTCAATTCTGCTTTAATTAGCAACCAAACGCAAATTCACTTGAAGTACGACTTAGTCATTATTGGAGGTGGGCCCATCGGACTCAATTGTGCCATTGAAGCAAAAAAAGCTGGCCTTAATTATATCATACTGGAAAAAGGCGTCCTCGTCAATTCCTTGTATAATTTCCCTACGAACATGACTTTCTTCTCCACCTCCAACTTATTGGAAATAGGCGAAGTACCCTTTATTGCACACAGTGATAAGCCAACTCGTAAAGAAGCACTCGAATACTTTAGAAGAGTAAAAGAAAGCTGGGAACTCAATATCAGCCTCTATACAGAGGTTATAAGCATGGTGAAGAACGGTGCTGTGTATCAAATTGATACAAGCAAGGGTCTCTTTAAATCTGATAACGTTATTGTCTCTACCGGCTTCTATGATACCCCTAGAAAACTCGGTGTCCCTGGTGAAGACTTGCCGAAAGTGAAGCACTTCTATGACGACCCCCATCCTTACTTAGGTCAGAAGGTACTTGTGATTGGCGCTGCTAACTCTGCTTGTGATGTAGCCTTAGAAACGTTCTACAAGGATGCTGAAGTAACCATGGCGATTCGTGAATCGGAGATTTATCCGAAAGTTAAATATTGGATTAGGCCAAATATCATTAATCGAATAAACGAAGGCTCCATTAAAGCTTATTTCAATACTACTGTTTCAGAAATCGGGCCATGCGAAGTAGTGCTTAATACCCCTGAGGGAGAAGTAACCATTGAAAATGACTTCGTTTTGGCGATGACTGGGTATAAACCAAACTACTCCTTATTCGAAAAACTAGGGCTTCCTATTTCAACTGATGAATTTAAAAAGCCTATTCATAATCCAGAGACATTAGAGACTCCTCTCCAGGGGGTTTATGTGGCAGGCGTGATCAATTCAGGGCTACAAACCAGTACGCTATTTATTGAGAATACGCGTGTTCATTCGGAAATAATCATCAGGAGTATAAAGTCAAAAGCTTAGCTCATCCACTTAATATTGCACCCCATACTTGGAATTTGAGGGGCAGACACCAAATTTCCTTCTATGATTTCGTCCAGTGCGCTACGCATATCGGCACCAGTCACGGGTCTACCATTGCCAGGTCTAGCATCATCTAATTGACCCCTATAAGCACATTTTAAGTCCCCATCAAAAATGTAGAAATCAGGTGTACAAGCAGCATCATATGCTTTCGCGACTTCTTGCGTGCCATCGTAAAGGTATGGAAAAGTATAACCGACACGTTCAGCCTCAACTTTCATTAAATCTGGAGCATCCTGTGGGTAGTTATCGATATCATTAGAGCTAATAGCGATAAAAGTGACTCCTTTTTTCTGATAGTCATTCGCCATAGCTACTAAGCCTGCATCCACATGTTTTACAAATGGACAATGGTTGCAGATAAACATTATCACTGTGGCTCTGGCTGATTTCAAATCACTCAATGAAACGACTTCGCCAGAAATTGTATCTGTCAATTGAAACTGAGGAGCCTCTGTACCCAAAGGAAGCATATTAGATAATGTTCTTGCCATAATCTTCTACTCAAGTTAAGTATTCTAAAGATGCCCCAGCAAAGGTTAAGGCTAAAAAGAAGCCAAGCATGTCAGTTACGGTAGTTAAAATTGGGCCAGAAGCCAAGGCTGGATCTACTTTCATTTTCTTCAAAAACAATGGAATGGTACCACCGATTGCCACGGCAACAACTGTATTAATAGCCAAGGCACCACCGACTACTAGACCGAGATATGGGTTACCAACATATAAGTAGGCCGCCAAACCAATTAAAGCACCGAGCACAGCACCATTAATCAAACCCACTTTAACTTCCTGCATGAGTACCCTCATCAACTCATAGGGCTTTACTACGCCTAGTGAAAGTTCTCTTAAACTTACTGCCACAGCCTGGTTACCGCTACAGCCAGACATGTCCGAAATCACTGGAAGAAAGATAGCCAAGGCGATCACCTCTTGAAGCGTATCTTGATACAATGCTATTATACTAGCCGCGGCAATATTCAATAGGATATTAACGCTCAGCCAGGAAAGTCGTCTTTTAGACCTTAGCAGGACGGGCATTGTTCTAAGTTCTTCACCCCCAACGATACCTTGTGTTTCAAGCAATTCGTAGTTTGACTTATCAGACTCAGCCTCTCTTACATCTTTCCTTAAGACTAAACCGAGTAATTCTTGAGATTCACTCACCACAGGAACACCGTAAAAGTCGTACCGGTTAAAAAATCCGATCAGGTTATCAAGATCATCGGTGTCCTTAACCACAAGAGCATTCTTAATGACTATCGACCGGAGTTGTGTGTTCCCTCTTGAAAGCAATACATCTCTCATTTGTAGGACTCCAAGGAACTTTCCTTCTTCAATGACATAAATGTACTGAACATGATATCCTTCGTATTGATCAGCATTTTCACGAAGCATTTTGGTGATTTCCCCAACGGTTTCGGAAGCCTCGAAGGCAAGGTATTCCGTTACCATTATACCACCTGCGGTATCCGGATCGTATTCGATAAGTCTACGAATATTATCCGCCTCTTCGGGAATCATCTCGTCCAGAATGGCCTCCGCATCAGCTTTATCTAGTTCCGCAATGATATCAACCTGATCATCACTGTATAACTCGTTGAGTATTGAGGCTGCTGTTTCTACCTCAGCATCTTCTATAGCTTGCACTGCTTGAGACTGAGGGATAAACTCCATCAAACGAGCTCCGTCTTCAGCCGAAATCAAGTCCAGCAGGGCAATCCTATCTCTCTTATCTAAATGACTAAAAGCATGAATGATCTCATCTGTCTCAAGACTTTCAAGCATTTCATGAATAGCATCACTTCCTGATGAAGCAATCAGAGAAGATAACTCCTCAACTGTATTAGTTACTTGATCTACCTTCATATGATACAAACGATTTGATAAGATTACTCAAACTAAACTCCTGTTCTTAATATACTATTTACCCTTATAGACAATGTCATAAATGTCTGTTCTTCGATCCTTCAAGTTTCGAACTGCCCCTTGATTATGGAGTTTCCATAAAAGATCCATATCCACATCAGCTACCAAAATCATTTCAGTATTTGCGGTTGCTTCCGCCTTGATCCCTGTCGTTGGAAAAGCAAAATCACATGGCGTAAAAACGACCGATTGAGCAAATTGAATATCCATATTTTCCACTTTCGGAAGGTTCCCCACACTACCCGCAATTGCTACATAGCATTCATTTTCTATTGCCCTAGCTCTTGCACAATAACGAACTCTTGAATAACCATTTTGAGTGTCTGTTAAAAATGGAACGAAAAGAATGTTCATTCCCTTCTCTGCTAAGAGTCTCGGTAATTCAGGAAATTCTACATCATAGCAAATTAAAACTCCTATTGGCCCACAATCGGTATCAAATGTTTTTACTGCATCTCCACCAGTCAAACCCCAATATTTAGCTTCATCAGGTGTAACGTGCAGTTTGCGATAGCGCTCATAAGTACCATCCCTTCTGCAAAGATAGCCTTCATTATAAAGCTTGTCACCTTCAACCTTGGGCATACTACCAGTAATTATATTCACATTATAAGTAATGGCCAATTGAGAGAATCGTTCTCGAATTTCGTCTGTGAACTCAGCCAATTTCCTAATCGCTTGGGCCTCACTGAGGTGATTATAAGCCGCCATTAGTGGAGCATTAAAATATTCAGGGAATAAGGCAAAGTCACTTTTATAGCTCGAGACAGCATCAACAAAGAATTCAACCTGCTCAAATAATTCGTCCAAGCCTTTATAGGAACGCATTTGCCATTGGATGAGACCCAGCCTCACTATGGTTTTCTGTATGTTAATTACATCATCTGCACCATCATAATTAATATTATTCCATTCCATTAAGACCGCATAGTCTTTTGACTCCTTGTCTCCCGGGAGGTAGTTTTTAAGGACACGCTCCACATGAAAGTCATTGCTTAATTGAAAAGATAAAGTGGGATCGTGAACCTCCTTCATCTGCACTTTTTTAATGTCAGCAGCAGGAGTTAACTCAGTAGCATGTTTATGATATAGCGGAATTCTTCCGCCAAAAACGATAGATTCTAGATTCAGATTCTCACATAACTCTTTCCGCGCATCATATAGCCTTCTACCCAATCTTAACCCACGAAAATCAGGCTTAATAAATAGCTCTATACCGTAAAGCACATCTCCCTTAGAAGTATGGGTGTTAAAAGTATAATCCCCAGTAATCTGCTTGTAAGTGTGGTTGTCACCAAACTTATCATAATCAACCATAATACTCAGGGCACAGCCTGCAATTTCATCATCTGCTAAAATCACCAGTTGCCCTTCGGGAAACACATCCATTAACTTTTGAATGTGAGATTCATCCCAATAAGCTCCTGGCCAATTGCTATAGGCAGCTATCATAGATTTTTTCAACTCTTGATAGTCACTCATCTGAAGATGACGAAGCTCAATTTTTTGTATTTCTTTATGCATTGAATGTGGTTCTTATCACGTGTGAATTTCAGTCGAAAAATTGGATATTAAATAATAATGAATCGATAATTCTTTAACATCCTTTAACAAAATAGCCCGCAAGTTTTCTTTGGCTGTCCCATCTAACACTACAAAACTTAAAGAATAAAATCATGAAAAAAGAAAACTTAAAGAAATACGCATTGGTAGTTTTAGTAATGTGCTTTGTGGGCGCTTCAAATTTACAAGCACAACAATTCAGAAGGGGAGAAAGACCACAACCAAGGCAAGAACAACAACGTGGCCAACAAGGTGTAGAAATGGACCAAAAAGGACCACGAGGACCTCATATTCCAAACCTGACTGAAGAGCAGAAACAACAAATGCATTCCTTCAAATTATCATTAGAAAAGGCTTCACTACCAATTAAAAATCAAGTAGGTGAAAAAGAAGCTAAACTTAAAACACTAGTTACTGCTGAGGCATACAACGAAAAGGCAGTGAATAACGCGATTGAAGAAATTGGTGATCTTAGAACAAAGTTGATGAAGTTAAAGGTTGGGAATGGCGAAAAAATCAAGAGTATATTAACAGAAGAGCAGCTAGTGATTTTCAATCAGCAACTGAGTCATGAGCAAAACCATGAAAAGAGAGGCAAACCACAGCGTGGTCCAAGACCAGGAGGACGATAGTCTTCGAATTTTCAGAATACTCATTCTATCTATTACATTAGGGTAGCCTTCGGTGAAGGTTACCCTGCTTTATTAATTCATATTGTCCGACCAGGAGATCATAGGAGCATTACAACAAAAGTCAGAAACGGCTTTTCGTACACTGGTGGATCAGTACAAAGATCGGATGTACAATACATGCCTTGGCTTACTTCAAAATCCAGAGGAGGCAGAAGAAGCCGCTCAAGATGTTTTCATAGAAGTATATAAATCAATAGGCAAATTTAGGGGAGATGCCAAGCTATCCACTTGGATGTACAGAATCGCAACCACCAAATCACTAGAACGCATCCGAAAACAGAAAACTCAAAAACGATTTGCCTTTTTTCAGTCTTTAACCGGAGGTGATAAAGATTATGAAACAACGAGTCATGCTACATTCGAACACCCTGGTGTGCTTTTGGAGCATAAAGAGCAAGCACAAACGTTGTTCAGTACTATTAAGACATTACCTGAAAATCAAAGGATAGTCTTTACCCTTAACAAAGTAGAGGGCTTACCCTATCAGGAAATTGCCGAAGTATTAGGTACAAGTGTATCATCTGTTGAGTCCCTAATGTTCAGGGCAAGAAAAAGTTTACAGCAAAAGCTTAAAACTTATTACGAAAAGAATTTTAGCGAATAACGCAAGTTTATACGCCAAACGACATCTAATGGAAAGAAGAGCATTATGAAAACGGAAGAAAACATAGAGAAAAAAATTAATCAGACATTAAATAGTCTTGGGGGGTTGGGTAAAGCTGAGGCAAGCCCGTTTTTCTATAGCAAGCTGGAAGTAAGGATGCAAGACGAGCTAACTTCTTCCATTGGCAGGTTTGCTTTTATTGGCAATCTTAAAATGAGCATGGCTGTTCTCGGTTTAATAATGATCTTAAATGTGACTAGTTTATTTCTACTGAGAAGTTCAGAGCAGCAGACTACCGCAGAAAGTTCAGATCTCGATCTGATTTCGCAAGACTACTTCTCTGGAACTGATGATTATGAATACTTAAACAGCTATTAAGATGAACTCCTTGAAAAATAATAAATACATCGGATGGGTAGTGATTCTTTTAGCAATCCTAAATATTGCACTTCTCATTTTCATTTGGACTGGTCAGAACCAACCTCCTAAAGGACCGCAAAGAGCGGGAATGGCTGTTTTTGAAGAAAGACTAGCACTAAATGAAACACAGAAGAGGCAATTGAAACAGCTTCGAGATGAACATTTCAAAACTATGACACGGTTAAGAAGTGAATCACGACAAACTAGGAAAACACTTCATAGCCTTTGGGCTGAAGCCGATGCTTCAAATAAAGTAACTGAATTAACCCAGCGCATGGGGACTCTTCATGCGGCCATAGAAAAAGCAACCTTTGACCACTTTGCACAGATTAGAGCAATTTGTTCTCCTGAGCAACAGAAAATCTTCGATGAACTTATCAAAGATGTTTTAAGACAGGGCGAACGACCTAATCCACCAAATGGCAAAATGCCGCGAGATGGAAGAGGTCCTGGAGGCTTACCCCCTTCAAGGAATTGACAAAATCCTTCAGCTTCTAAGGTTTAGAGCTGCGTCCGAACTTAAAATATGTAAGAGATGAAAAAGGCTATTTTTTCAATGAGCATGGTGGCATTAATATTCAGTTGTTCTCCAAATGACGAAGTAACAGACATAGACGAAACAGTCTCTGATAACTTTTCGAGTATTCTGAACTTACCCAGTGACTATTACAATTACGCCAACCCAGAATTACCGAACCACTTCGCAACTGGACAGGTTGCTAGTATAGATAATACCCCAAATAATAACCCAGTAACAGATGAAGGAGCAACACTTGGCAGGGTGCTATTCTATGATAAAACCTTATCAAGTAACAATGCTGTCTCATGTGCTTCTTGCCATATACAAGAAAGAGGTTTTGCAGACGAAAGTGCCTTGAGTGTGGGCTTTGAAGGTGGTCTTACTGGAAGAAATTCAATGGGATTGGCCAACGCTAGATACTATAACAATGGTCGTTTCTTTTGGGATGAGCGTGCTAATACCTTAGAAGATCAGGTTTTAATGCCGATCCAAGATCAAATCGAAATGGGTTTGACCTTGACAGAACTAGTGAGTAAAATTCAGGATCAGGACTATTATCAACCATTATTTACCGATGCCTTTGGTAGTAATGACGTTACAACTGATAGAATTTCATTAGCCCTGTCACAATTTGTGCGATCAATGGTTTCTTATGAATCGCCATTTGATGCAGGACTAATCGCAGCCAACGGAGACCAAGGAGTTGACTTTGAAAACTTTAGTGAGCTCGAAAACTTAGGAAAAGACCTTTTCTTCAGTAACAGAACCCAATGTTCAAATTGTCATGAAACAGCGACTTTTAGTGGTGACCAAGCAAGAAATAATGGCTTAGATGCAGTCTTAACTGACTTAGGTGTTGCGGGTGTTACGGGCAACAATAATGATCAAGGAGAATTTAAAGTTAACTCATTAAGAAACATTGCAATGACTGGTCCGTATATGCATGACGGTAGGTTTGCAACACTACGTGAGGTTGTGCAATTCTATAATAATGGAATTCAGGATAGCCCAGGATTAGATAATAGATTAAGAGTTGGTGGAGGGGGCCGAGGAGGCAACAATAATGGAGATGTTAGAAGAATGAATCTTAATGGTCAAGAGATTGATGCCTTAATTGCATTTTTAAGCACATTAAGTGATGAATCCTTCTTGACAGATACGAAGTTTTCAAACCCATTTGTTAATAATTAGAGAATTATAGTTCATATACTATATATTTTGGTTGAAGAAAAGGAGCTCACACGGGGCTCCTTTTTCATTTTAAGACTCCCCTAAATAGTACTCGACTAAACAGAATACTTAGGGGTTATGATTTTAAGGCCTACAAAATTTTCATGACGAGTTGTTCTTGACAGCTCCATTCATCGAAGCAATTGGTCAGTCATCGAAGGATTTAATCCAGTTATCGAAATGTTCAAATTCTGAAAGCGCAATTCCTTTTTTTTAAAGTAGTAACAAATGAATCGGAATTCACACATACGAATTTTCGATATCCTTTCGTTAGTGATTAAAGAATTATAGTTCATATACTATATATTTTGGTTGAAGAAAAGGAGCTCGAACGGGGCTCCTTTTTGTATTTATGGCTATCTTAAATTGTGCTTGATTCAACAAAACTCGCAAAGCTCATAAACCTGAGGCATGAGCTTCATCAAAATGCTGAGCTCTCTGGAGAGGAAACTAAGACCGCTACATTGATCACTAGTTTTATCAAACAATGCCAGCCTGACCGTTTAATCGAGAATATTTCAGGACATGGAGTACTTGCCATTTGGAACGGCAATGAAACTGGCAATGACACTCTTTTCAGGGCCGAACTCGATGCATTACCTATTCAAGAAACCAATAACCTCCCATATACCTCAACACAGGAGGGTGTTTCTCACAAATGTGGACATGACGGCCATATGACAATTCTTTGCGGTCTAGCCTTACAGCTGGCCAGTAACAAGCCTTCAAAAGGTAGTATAATGTTACTATTCCAACCAGCCGAAGAGACTGGTCAAGGAGCAAAATCCGTGTTGGCAGACAAGCAGTTTCAGTCAATAAATTTTGACTATGCCTTTGCATTACATAATCTACCTAAGCGAAAGAAAGGCACTATTTACTGTAAAAAAGGTTCTTTTTGTGCTGCATCGACAGGCCTTATAATCAAGCTACAAGGGAAGACTGCCCATGCGAGCCAACCTCATACAGGAAATAACCCAGCTATCGCAACAGCACAGATGATGTTCTGTTTTGACAGAATCTTAGAGACTGCTGAGTTTATTAATAAGACCCTTATTACTATTACGCATACTACCATTGGGAAAAAAAGCTTTGGTATTTCCGCTGGGCATTCGGAAATGTGGCTAACCCTTAGGGCCTTTGAAAGGCATGACTTCGACCTAGTGTTGCTATTGGTGGAAAAAGAAACGAAAGATATCGCCAGCAAGTATGGTCTGGCTATTGAGTTTAGCTACCACGAACCTTTTGAGGTTACTGAAAATCATACCGAATCTGTAGAACTCATTAAGTCAGTCGCTGAGCAAAGTGACCTAACCTACAAATCAATGAGAAAGCCCAACCCTTGGTCTGAAGATTTTGGCCTCTTCTTGAAAAGTGCAAAAGGCGCAATGTTTGGTCTAGGTTCAGGCAAGAAAACGACTGACTTGCACAACCCGGACTACGACTTTCCTAATGAGATTATTGAGCCTGGGGTAAAGATGTTTTGGGGAATCGTTCAGCAACTGAATGCTTAAAATAAAAAAGCCACTTCGATTTTTCGAAGTGGCTTTTGCTTATGCTTTAGAAAACACTACTGCTCAGTAGAATCCTCTTCCTTCTTCTTTTTAGCAACACGTTTTTTCTTAATCTTGATGGATAATTCTTCTGACTTACCATCATGATCGGCATACAGCGTATCTCCTTCATTGATATCACCTTTCAATATCTCTTCAGCAATTTGGTCTTCTAGATATTTCTGTATGGCTCTATTCAATGGTCTTGCTCCATACTGCGGATCAAATCCCTTTTCAGACAAGAAGTCTTTTGCTTTTGCTGATAAAGAAACTTTATAGCCCATTGCTTCAACACGACCAAATAACTTACCCAGAGAGATATCAATGATTTTGTGAATATCCTTTCTGCTAAGAGAATTAAAGATGATCACATCGTCCAATCGGTTTAAAAACTCTGGACTAAATGTTTTCTTCAACGCTTTTTGAATCGTATCCTTTATAACTTGATCTTCTGAATCTCTTTTAGTTTGAGTACTGAATCCAATACCAGCACCAAAGTCCTTCAAATCACGCACGCCAATGTTTGATGTCATGATGATGATCGTGTTTCTAAAATCCACTCTTCTGCCTAATCCATCTGTTAGGATACCGTCATCCAATACTTGAAGCAAGATATTAAACACATCTGGATGCGCTTTTTCAATCTCATCAAGCAATACTACAGAGTAAGGCTTTCTTCTCACTTTTTCAGTAAGCTGACCACCTTCTTCATAACCTACGTAGCCCGGAGGCGCTCCGACAAGTCGAGAAACAGAGAATTTCTCCATGTACTCACTCATATCGATTCTCACCAAAGAATCCTCTTTGTCGAAGAGATAAGAAGAAAGCACTTTGGCCAATTCCGTTTTACCTACACCAGTTGGGCCTAGGAAAACAAAGGTTCCAATAGGCTTCGAAGGATCCTTTAATCCCACACGCGTCCTTTGAATAGCTTTAGTCAGTTTAGCAATCGCTTCATCTTGACCAATTACTCGACCCTTCAATTGATCGCCCATTCCAACCAATTTGGCTTGCTCCTTTTGTGCAACTCGTTTGGTAGGAATTCCGGTCATCATGGCGATTACTTCTGCCACGCTTTCTTCGTCCACAGTGTATCGCTTTGCCTTACTTTCTTCCTCCCAGCGCTCTTTGGCGCTGTCAAGTTGATCGATCAGCTTCTTCTCTTTATCTCTTAACTGTGCAGCCTCTTCGTACTTTTGACTTTTAACTACACGGTTCTTTTCTTTCTTAATATCCTCGATTGCTTCTTCAAGCTTGACGATATCTTCTGGTACATGAATATTATTAATGTGAACACGGGCACCCGCTTCATCCATTACATCAATCGCCTTATCTGGTAAGAAACGATCAGAAATGTATCTATCCGATAGTTGCACACATGACTTTAGCGCTTCCGGAGTATAATTAACGTGATGATGCTCTTCATACTTATCTTTTATATTTTCCAGAATCTGAATAGTCTCCTCAGGAGTTGTTGGATCAACCATTACCTGCTGAAATCTTCTTGCCAAAGCACCATCTTTCTCGATGTACTGTCTGTACTCGTCTAAGGTTGTGGCCCCGATGCATTGAATCTCGCCTCTTGCAAGAGCCGGCTTGAACATATTTGAAGCATCAAGCGATCCTGAAGCACCACCAGCACCAACAATAGTGTGTAATTCGTCAATGAAGAGAATGACTTCTGGAGATTTCTCCAACTCATTCATCACTGCTTTCATACGCTCTTCGAACTGTCCACGATATTTGGTTCCAGCTACTAAAGAGGCCAAATCCAGTGTTACTACCCGCTTACCGAATAATATACGTGAAACCTTCTTCTGAACGATCCTCAAAGCAAGGCCCTCAGCGATAGCACTTTTACCAACACCAGGCTCACCAATCAGAATTGGATTATTTTTCTTTCTTCTAGATAGAATTTGACCTACACGTTCGATTTCCTTTTCTCTACCCACAATTGGATCTAGCTTTCCATCTTCAGCATACTTTGTTAAATCTCTTCCGAAGTTATCAAGCACTGGGGTTCTAGACTTTTCTCCACCCTTTCCAGATGGTCTATCGCCTCCGCCTCCAGAGCCACTGCTACTGCCGAACATCTTTGCAGAATCATCATCTGGATCGTCAGTATCTGATGATGCAAGTGGGTTGTCTGTCTGATATTCAAGCATTTCTTTTACTACTTCATAGTTTACGTCAAACTTCTCAAGTATCTGAGTAGCAATATTGTCTTCATCTCTCAGAATTGAGAGTAACAAATGCTCAGTACCGATTAACTGACTTTTGAAAATCTTTGCTTCGAGATAGGTGATCTTTAACACCTTTTCTGACTGTCTGGTCAACGGGATATTGGCCAAGTTCTTCACATTGTGATTGGCCGTTCCTTTTGTTGCTCTTTCAATCGCCTCTCTAAGTTCTTCTAATGACGTACCTAGCTTCTTGAGAATGCTTACCGCTACTCCTTCTCCTTCACGAATCATCCCTAATAAAAGGTGTTCAGTCCCTATATAGTCATGCCCTAAACGAAGGGCCTCTTCTCTACTGAGGGATATTACTTCTTTTACTCTATTTGAAAATTTTGCTTCCATTTATTGCCTTTCTCGATGGTTCAATTTGTACTTAAAACCACAATTTCAATATAATAAGATATACCTTATGATCTACTAGAAACGCATCAAAAACCTAATTGTTCTTAATGATAACACTTGATCGATATAAAATCTGTTCAGCGTCAGGTCCCATACAAAAGAGTAGATCCAAGATGCTCATGTTGGGTACAAAGTCTTTGCCAAAAATTTGATGGTATGCTTTGGGCTGAAACCATGCCAGACTGTCTAAGGACTTTTTAGGGTGAATTTGAGATCTGAAGTCAATTACCCCCACAGGTGGTATTTTTGAGTATTCTGATAACTCATTTAGGCTTGGCTTAAGTTTTAATAGCTTAAGACATAATGTCAGCAAGCTACTGTTGAGTTTGAACAACGTGGTGTAGTCGGCTTTAATTTCTTGCTCGAAATAATCACCATAAAAGTCAAAAAAAGGAGCTTTACCGTAAGCTGACTGTATAGCCCTCCAGTGATTATTAGACCACTTTTGTTTATAATCTATTATTAATTCCTTGATCGGTATTTTTCTACCTCCATGATGAACAGGAATACTAAGGTTTTGAATCTTATTTGGACCGATTATCTCACATCTATTTCTGTAAGATTGCTTCTCAAAATTCTCATTTGTCTCAATAAAGACTTCATCACTATGAGCGATTAAAGTAAAGTATGCCACAGAAGGAAGGTACTGCGATTCAATAAGGATTTTCATTAAAGGAATTCATTAATATCTCCCAGTCCTTCTCGAATCACTTCAAAATCGTCATTTGAGCAATCGACAACTGTTGATGCTACATTAGCGCCATATCCACCGTCAATAACTATGTCGACCAAGTTCTTATACTTTTCAAAAATCAACTCTGGATCAGTTGAGTACTCAAGAATTTCGTCTTCATCATGAATGGAGGTTGTAATGATTGGATTACCCAGACTCCTTACTATGTCACGAGGTATATTATTATTGGGAACCCTGATTCCAACGGTCTTCTTTTTGGCATTTAAGACCTTGGGCACACTATTGCTAGCGTTTAAAATAAAGGTAAAAGGACCTGGAAGGGCCTTCTTCATTACCTTAAAAATGGGGGTACTTAAACCTCTTGTATACTCTGCGATTTCGCTTAAATCATAACAGATAAAAGACAAGGACTCTGGCTTGGTGTTTTTAATTTGACAAACACGCTGGACGGCCTTCGCATTACCAAAATCGCAACCAACACCATAAACTGTATCTGTCGGATAAATGATCACTCCTCCAGATTTCAACACACGAACAATTCGTTCAATCTTATCAATCTCAGGATTTTCTTCGTATAGCTTTATAAATTCCGCTGACATGGCTCTGACTTACCGTCAAAGTTAGGACAAATTGACTATTTTTGTGGCCTTATGAAGAAAAGAAAGCTGTTTGTAGTCGGTATGGTGATCTTCTCGGTGATCCTAACCTCTTTTTCATTTTACTTCTACCAGGTATTCTATGGTGCAAATTTCCTGCAAGAGGAGCAGCCACAAGTTATTTTGATCGATAGAGATGACACTTTCGATTCCCTTCGAAATAAGTTGTATGAAAGGGGTATAGTTGACGAAATCATTTCATTCAGCTTCGTTTCAAAAGCTTTAGGCTATCAAGACAATTTGAAACCAGGGGTCTATCTGTTAGAGCCAGACATGACCAATTTGGAGGTAGTGAGGAGGCTTAGAGCAGGTGACCAAGTTCCTGTAGACATCACATTTAACAATGTGCGCTTCAAAGAAGACTTGGTCGAAAAAATTACGATTGACACTGGAATTGACCATACAGCGTTTCTAAATCTTCTTAATGACAATGAGTACCTGGAGACACTCGGATTTAACAAGGAGACTATCATGGCCATGTTTATTCCTAATACCTACGAGGTATATTGGACGATCACTCCGGAGGCTCTTTTTGCTAGAATGAAAAAAGAGTTTGATAACTTTTGGAATAGTGAGCGTAAAGCAAAAGCTGAAGCTCTTGGAATGTCTCCGATAGAGGTTTCTACTCTAGCCGCAATTGTCCAAGACGAAATGTCGATTCAAACAGAGAGCCCTAAAATAGCTGGCCTTTATTTGAATCGTATCAAAAAGAGAATGCTCCTACAAGCAGACCCTACTGTTAAATTTGCCCTTGGCGACTTTAGTATCCAGCGAGTACTTACGGCAGACACGAGAATTGATAGCCCATACAATACTTATAAATATCGTGGCCTTCCTCCGGGACCAATTAATCTACCGACAATTGCTTCTTTGGATGCTGTTCTGAATTATGAAAAGCATGACTATATTTATATGTGTGCTAAGGAAGATTTTTCAGGCTACCATCGCTTTGCAAAAACCCTTTCTGAGCATAATAGAAATGCTAGGCTTTTCCAGAAAGCCTTGAATGAAAGAAAAATATATCGATAAGCATGTATAGTGCCTCTACCCAAATCAGGGTAAGATATGCCGAAACTGATCAGATGTCATATGTATACTATGGCAATTACGCTATGTACTATGAGGTAGGTCGTGTAGAAGCACTTCGACAATTAGGCTTTGAATACAAGAGATTAGAAGCACAAGGCGTGATGATGCCTGTTCATGACTTGGAATGCAAATACTTATCTCCAGCGAAGTATGACCAATTACTAACGGTTAAGGTAATTATTCGAGAACTTCCTAAAGCGCGTATGATCTTCGAATATGAAGTCACCAATGAAGAGGGCATTTTGGTTAATACTGGAAAGACCACTTTGGTTTTTATTCATATGGAAACCAACAGGCCATGCAGAGCTCCCGAAGAATTAACAGAAGTCCTAACCCCATACTTCCAATGAAAGGAAAGTTCCTGGCCTTGATTTTTGAGAACCCGCTTTACCTAAAGCTGGTGAACCTGCTTCAGCAGATTAAAGTGGGTAAAGCCAAAGTAGGGCTTTACGATGCTGTTGTGATTTTTATTCAAAAGTTGAGTAATGATCAGCTGCTATCAAGGGCGAATGCCGTAGCGTTTAGTTTTACGATGGCCATCTTTCCTGCTATTATTTTTCTTTTTACCCTTACCCCATACATTCAGAACTTCTTTCCGGATGTAACAAATGATCAAATTATTGGATTTTTAGAGAACATACTACCTGAAAACTTATATGCAGCCGCTGACTCAACTATCCATGATATTATCAACAAACAGCGTGGTGGCCTACTTTCTTTTGGTTTTATCTTGACTTTAGTTTTATCTACCAATGGTATGAGTTCTCTGATGAGTGCATTTAATGCCAGCTATAAAACTGTTGAAACACGAGGGGTCTTCAAAATGAGATTTATCGCCACGGTACTCATTTTTATCTTAGCCTTATCAGTTTTGATCTCTGTAGGCCTGCTAGTTGTAGGACAACAATTATTGACAGACAACAGCATTCGTGAGGTTATTCAAGAAAATATTTCAATTGATATTATCATAGTACTCAGGTTCATTGTACTCTATGTTATTTTCCAAATTGCCATATCAAGCATTTATTATCTTGCACCTGCAGTCCATGAAAGGTGGCACTTCATGAGTGTTGGGTCAGTTTTTTCAACTTTCGCCATTATAGTCGCCTTTTTTGGGTTTTCATACTATGTAAATAATTTTGGCACCTACAATCGTCTTTATGGATCAATCGGTGCCTTACTGGTCCTAATGCTCCTTTTATTCATTATTTCGCTGATTCTCCTCGTTGGATTTGAAATGAATGCGGCTTTTGATAAGGCCAAAACAAAAAAATTAGAAGAAGAGGCATTTAATTGAGCTTCGGTACTTGCACAAAAAAAACTTCCAATTATCTTTGCAGTCCCAAATGGGAGATCACACACAGAGGCGTGGCAGAGTGGTCGATCGCGATGGTCTTGAAAACCATTGTACCGCGAGGTACCGGGGGTTCGAATCCCTCCGCCTCTGCATATTAGTTGGTCCGTTCGTCTAGGGGTTAGGACACTGGGTTTTCATCTCAGCAACAGGGGTTCGATTCCCCTACGGACTACAATTGGCCCTAGAATGTGCCTAATCTTAACGGATTGGCACATTCGACCGGTCAACATTAGGTAAACATTGAAAATTTTCCTGGTCATTCGGTTCGCGTTGTCAACATTCCGTCAACATGAATTACTCTCATTCATTCAAATTCAGAATCAACAAACAGCGCCTCGGGGCTGATGGAAAGGGATCCATTTATTTGATTGTGAGAATTAACGGAGAGGCGGCCAGTCCTATAAAAATGGATTTGCGCTGGTTTCCTGAAAGATTCAATCCGTTGACTGGAGCTTGTAATCCAGGAACAAAATCAAAGGAGGCTGTTTCTGAGGCCAGTGACATCACTCTCAATCTAGGTAAGGAATTGAGCAAAGCTCGAAAGGTCGTATTATTGGCGCGCCTGGAGGACCGACCCTTCGATCTGAAAACGTTCCTCGAAAATTTCAACAACTTCGCGGCCAGGACTGATTTTGTCACATTCGCGAGAACAGAGATCCGCTGGAGATCTCAACATGATCAAAAATCGTTTTCTGAAAATACGGAGAGATCTCATCGAGAGTCAATTGATCGCCTGGAGAAATACGCCAGGCACAAAGGAGGAACAGAGGTCCGTTTTAATAGTTTCAATTCTCAATGGTGTGCTGAATTTGAATCATTTCTGAGGGATCATGAACAGCTAAAACCTGGATCTGTCTGGCGATATCTGAAAGACGTGAGGACCTATTTGAACCGGGCCAGAGCGAAACATCAAATTTCATTTTATTATCCATTCAAGGACTTCGAGCTGGTGAGTCCAGAGGCGAATGTCAATGACCAGGAGAACCAGGTTCTGACGACTGGAGAGGAAACGATTCTCTGGAGTTATTATCTGAAATGCGAACCGAAATCGGCTCATCGGAGAGTCCTCCAGGCGGCATTTGCGAGCCTGGACGCTGGCTTTCGGATCTCGGACCTGGAGAGATTAAAAAAAAACCAGATCGACTTTCTGGCGAAACG